>WNFN01038732.1_pt1 | contig 29587 bp, 28 predicted proteins | sample 5400161 | NCBI WGS metagenome assembly WNFN01 (sample SAMN13153353, study PRJNA577476) | soil metagenome | isolation source: 80 cm saprolite on Douglas fir-dominated hillslope | place: USA:California | collected 2013-09-17 | reverse complement strand
GGCGGCGTGCTGCCCATGTGCCAGGACACCGGCACCGCGATCGTTATGGGCAAGCGAGGCCAGCAGGTGCTGACCGACGGCCGCGATGAGGAGCACATCGCCCGTGGCGTCTACGACGCCTACACCACGCTGAACCTCCGTTACTCCCAGCTCGCGCCGCTGACCATGTGGGATGAGCGGAACACCGGCAGCAACCTGCCCGCGCAGATCGAGCTGTACGCATGCGACGGCGGGGAGTACAAGTTCCTGTTCATGGCCAAGGGCGGCGGCTCGGCGAACAAGTCGTACCTGTACCAGGAGACCAAGGCCGTGCTCAGCCCCGCCGCCATGCTGGAGTTCCTGGAGCAGAAGATCCGCTCCCTGGGCACGGCCGCCTGCCCGCCGTACCACCTGGCGATCGTCGTCGGCGGCACCAGCGCCGAGTTCGCGCTGAAGACGGCCAAGTACGCCTCGGCCCGGTACCTGGACACGCTGCCGACCGCGGGGTCCGGGGCCGCGCACGGGTTCCGCGACCCCGAGCTCGAGCAGCAGGTGCTGGAGATCACCCGCCGGGCCCCCGGTGGCGATCGCGGTGTCGTGCTCCGCCGACCGGCAGGCGCTCGGCAAGATCACCCGTGACGGGGTGTTCCTGGAGCGGCTGGAGACCGACCCGGCGCAGTACCTGCCGGACGCCGACGCCGGCGAGCTCGACTCCGAGGTGGTGCGGATCGACCTGGGCCGCCCGATGCCGGAGATCCGGGCCGAGCTGTCCCGGTACCCGGTCAAGACCCGCCTGTCGCTGTCCGGGCCGATGGTCGTGGCCCGTGACATTGCGCATGCCAGAATTTCCGAACGCCTGGCGGCGGGCGAGGCGATGCCCGGCTACCTGCGTGATCACGCGGTGTACTACGCCGGGCCGGCCAAGACGCCTTCCGGGTACGCGTCGGGGTCGTTCGGGCCGACCACCGCGGGGCGGATGGACTCCTACGTGGACGCGTTCCAGGCGGCGGGCGGGTCGCTGGTGATGCTGGCCAAGGGCAACCGGTCGGCGGCGGTCACCGAGGCCTGCCGCAAGCACGGCGGGTTCTACCTGGGGTCGATCGGCGGCGCCGCCGCCCGGCTGGCCCGGGACTGCATCACCAAGGTCGAGGTGATCGAGTATCCCGAGCTCGGCATGGAGGCGGTCTGGAAGATCGAGGTCCGCGACTTCCCCGCGTTCATAGTCGTCGACGACAAGGGCAACGACTTCTTCGCGGATGTCACCGCGCCGAAGCAGCCGCTGCTGACGATCGGCTCTGGGCCTACCAGCTAGGAGGCAGGCCAAATGCCTGAGGGCACGGCCGGGTTCCGCACCGAGCACGACTCGATGGGCGAGGTTCTCGTCCCCGCTGACGCCTTGTGGGGCGCGCAGACGCAGCGGGCCGTCGTGAACTTCCCGATCTCCGGCACGCGGCTGCCGCGGACCCTGATCGAGGCGCTGGCGTCGATCAAGGGCGCCGCGGCCCTGGTCAATGCCGAGCTCGGGGTGCTGGACGTGGACCTGGCCGAGGCGATCTACGACGCGGCGACGGAGGTCGCCCGCGGTCGCCACGATGACCAGTTCCCGGTCGACGTGTTCCAGACCGGCTCGGGGACCTCGTCCAACATGAACGCCAACGAGGTCATCGCGACGCTTGCCGCACGTGAGCTGGGCCGTCCGGTCCATCCGAACGATCACGTCAACGCCTCGCAGTCGTCCAACGACGTCTTTCCCTCGGCGATTCACATCGCGGCGGCGCGGCTGATCAAGCGGTCGCTGCTGCTCGGGCTCGATCACCTGGCGGACGCCCTCGAGGCCAAGGGGACGGAGTTCGCGGATCTCGTCAAGAGCGGCCGGACTCACCTGATGGACGCCACGCCGGTGACGCTCGGCCAGGAGTTCGGCGGGTATGCGGCGGCGGTGCGGCACGGCGCCGAGCGGATCGCTGCCGCCCTCCCCGACATCGGTGAGCTGCCGCTGGGCGGCACCGCGGTGGGCACCGGCCTGAACGCGCCGCCCGGCTTCGCCGCCGCGGTCATTGCTCGCCTCGCTGACTCCGAGGACCTGCCGCTGACCGAGGCGCGTGACCACTTCGAGGCGGCCGGGGCGCGCGACGCGCTGGTCGCGGCCAGTGGCGTGCTGCGCGCGATCGCGGTGTCGGAGTTCAAGATCTGCAACGACCTGCGGCTGATGGGGTCCGGCCCGCGGACCGGGCTGGCCGAGATCCGCATTCCCGACCTGCAGCCCGGGTCGTCGATCATGCCCGGCAAGGTCAACCCGGTGATCTGCGAGGCCGTCTGCCAGGTCTGCGCCCAGGTCATCGGGAACGACGCCGCGGTGGCGTTCGGGGGCGCGGCCGGCAACTTCGAGCTGAACGTGATGATGCCCGTCATCGCGCAGAACCTGCTGACCTCGATCAGCGTGCTGTCGTCGGCCTCCCGTGTGCTCGCCGACCACTGCGTCAGCGGGATCAGCGCGGATCCGGCGCGGCTGCGGCGGCTGGCCGAGTCCTCGCCCGCCATCGTCACCGCGCTCAACCCGTTCATCGGCTACGAGGCCGCGGCAGCCGTCGCGCGCGAGGCGCTGCAGACCGGCCAGACGATCAGGGAGGTCGTTATCGGCCGGGGGCATGTCGCCCGCGGCGACCTCACCGAGGCGCAGCTGGACTTCGCGCTCGACGTCCTGGCGATGACCCGGCCCTACTCCCGCGGATAACCCCGCCGACCGCCCTCGCCTGTCCCGCTGGTGCGCCCGGGTGCGCCGAGGCGGCGGCGCCCTGGCCAGGCCAGGGGCCGCCGCCGTTACGTCACAGGAGCTTCGCCGGCGGTTATCAGTACCAGCCGTCGGCCTGCTCGTGCGCCCAGGCGCTGCATGGCGAGCCATAGGTTCCCTGGATGTAGCCCAGGCCCCAGCGAATCTGCGTCGCGGCGTTCGTCTGCCAGTCGGGCCCGGCACTGGCCATCTTCGAACCGGGCAGCGCCTGGGGGATCCCGTACGCTCCCGAGCTGGAGTTACTAGCTGCCACGTTCCAGCCGCTCTCCTGGTTCCACAGCGAGTCCAGGCAGGAGAACTGACTCGATGACCAGCCGTAGGAGCCGAGCATGCCCATGGCGATCTGCTGCGGCGAGCCCGAGGGTGCCGACGATGCCGGCGGCGCAGACGATGCAGACGGCGCTGGCGCGGGCTGGCTCTGCTGCTGCGCTTCGTGCTGGGCCGCCTGCTGCGCTTGCTGCGCCGCCTGCTCCGCCGCCTGCTCCGCCGCCTTCCGGGCCGCCGCGGCGACGGCCCTTTGCTCGGCTCGGCGGCGGGCCGCGGCCAGCCGGGCGGCGGCCTGCCGGGCGGCAAGCTGCCGCGCCTGGGCCGAGTCGGCCTTGGCGATGTAGACCTGCGAAGCAAGCATTCCGCTGCCGTCCGGCTGGAGCTGGCCGTCGGTTTGCAGGGCTGAGCTGGCGCGAGCTGCCGTCAGCGAGCTGGCCACCGACAGGCCCGGCGCGGCGGATGGCCAGAGCGCCACCACGCCGGAGGCGACGGCTGCCGTCACGACGGTCGAGCCGGCCACCGCGGTCGTGATCTTAGAGGGCCTCCTGTGGCTAGGGGATTTACGGCGTCGTTGTAGGCGGGTCAAAGTAAGCCCTTTGTCGGGCGCGCGGCGCGCGCTCGGCTTCCACCCGGTGGCGCTGCCGGGCCGCCGGCGAGGCCGGGGCGGGCAGCGGCGTACAGACGTGACGCGGGTCAGGGCGACGAGTTGCCCGGGGCAACCGTCACGGACGCTGGGTGCTGTCAGCCATCCACATTGCCGGGAATCGTCTCGCTCTGATGCCGGAACGAGCTTAAAATCCGTATGACGTAGATCACAGCTGATCGTCCCAGTTGTAAATATTCGCCGTAATCCTGCCTCTCACCTCCTGTTTCATAACGGCTGCCCGGTTCGGGCTTCGGCCATGTGAGTCACATCACAACATGACTAAATCTGCACACTAAGTAACGCTGCGCTATCGGCGTTACCAGAGAGCAGAAATTCGCCGTCGGCATTAGCGCTGGTCATATCAGCTGCACGTAGCAGTGCGACTACTGACAGCTAATCCCGGCTTACCTTGCGGATGGGCCGCGATGGGGGGCAGATAGGGCCGTAGCAGAGGCGGCAATAACCCAGGCCGGGGCGCGCGATCAGTACCAGCCGTGCCCCTGCCAGAACGACCACGCGTCGCAGGGCGTACCGTACGTGTTCTTGATGTAGCCCAGGCCCCAGCTGATCTGCGCGGCCGGGTCGGAGCTGCCCCCGGCCGACGCCGGCCAGGCGGCCTGGGGCATCTTGTTGTACGGCAGCGCCTGCGGGATGCCGTAGGCGCCGCTGGCGTTCTCGGCGAACTGGTTCCAGCCGCTCTCCCGGGAAAAGATGTTGTCCACGCAGCTGAACTGGGTCTTTGGATCGAATCCGAACTGGGGCATCATGTTCCAGGCGGTGCTCCGGTTCGTACCTGGAGTGGGCGCCGTCGCTGTGACGACCGGGGGAGGGCTTCCGCCGCCCGTCGGTGAGGACGAGGACGGGGAAGGGGAAGTGGAAGAGGAGGATCCGGAGGACGGCGTCGGGCGCGTGGCCAGCTTCGGGCTGCCGACCAGGCTGAGGGTCTTGGACGCGGCGTCGACGAGGATCATCTGCTGGCGTTGCTGCTCCAGCAGGGCGGCCGAGCGACTGCCCGGAATCGCGGCCAGGGCGGCCGCCGTCGGATCGGTGCCGCCGCCGACCCTGGTCATCTCCACCAAGAGCTTGGCGTGAGCCCGTCTCCGGTGCTGTGACAATGCAGTCCTTCCGTCGGCCATGCGCGCCGGGCGGAACGCCCAGCGCGCGGACCGCTGCGGTACAGGGCAGCGAGTCGCGTGACGGTCGGGCCAATGCGGCGCCACTAAGCTAACGAGGCAGAACCCGCCGCAAGTGGGGTCCAGCACCGTCGCCGCACTACGTTGCCAGAAGCGAAGCAGCGGCCGAAGCACTTCCGCAGAAAAAGTTGTGCCGCAAACCCGGGAATTGTGTTCCGCAGATCACAGTTTGGCAACGCGTAATGTATCAATTACTACGCGTAAGAATGCCAAGTTGTGATCACAGATGCTGTGCAGGTGCCCGCGGCGACACGCCGGCCGCTACCATCCGGCCCCGGATGCGGCTAGCTTTCAAGCAGGGGCTGGTGCCAGCCCCAGGGGGGACGGACCTCCTTCAACCCTCATGAGCGAGCCGGAGGGGCTTAGGGGTGCCGCGCAGGCGAGCAAGAAGTACAGCCGCGGAGCAAGCTCCGCGAGCAGTGACAGCCGGACAGGAGTGATGATGAGCAGCAGTCCGGGATCCACGCCGGGTGCGGGGGCCACGGGCCCGGAGACCGGCCGGGCCGGATCCGGCTCGCTGAGAGGCAGGAGTGCCTCCCCGCCAGCCGGCAGTGCGGCGCGCGGCTCTACCGGGCGCCGAACGTGGGACCTCGGTAGCGGCGATGCCGAGACGGTGCTGGCCGAGGCACGCAAGGCGCTGTTCGTGATGGTTGGCTTCATCGCCCTCATCTGGGTCATCCAGATCGCGAACTGGGCCGATCACTACCATCTCACTGTGGACTACGGGATCCGGGCCCACGATGTCGGCAGCCTCCCGGACGTCCTGAGCGCGCCGTTCCTGCACTTCAGCTGGGCCCATATCGAGGGGAACTCGGGCCCGCTGTTCATCTTCGGGTTCCTGGCCGCCTACCGGGGGGTGACCAAGTTCCTCGGCGTGACCGTCCTGGTCATCCTGACCAGCGGGCTCGGGGCCTGGCTGACCGAGAGCTCGGGAACGATCGGGGCCGGCGCGAGCGGGGTCGTCTTCGGGTACTTCGGCTACATCATGGTCCGCGGGTTCTTTGACCGGCACGCGATCGACATGCTGCTCGGCGCGGTGATGGCGCTCTGCTTCGCGTATCAGTTCACCGTGCTGCTCCCCCACGCCGGGATCGGCTGGCAGGCGCACGTCGGCGGCCTGGTCGGGGGCGTGGCGGCCGGCTGGGTGTTCCGCGACCGCCGGGCCGGCGCACCGCGCGGCCCGAGGTCCGGGTCGCCGTCCGCGCCGGGGCGGGCCATCGCCAGGTCTTACGGCGACGGCCCGCGATCCGAACTGCACCGTCAGATCGACGACCTGGGCCTCTGACGCTCCACGGCGCCGCTCATGACGATCGTCGATGCTCGGTGCCGGTCCTCGTCACTCGTCGTCCGGGGCCGCGGCCGGGCGGTCGGTCAGGCCGAGATGGCGCTCGATGGCGGTCAGCCGGTCCGTGATCGTGGCCAGCGCGCTGCGGATCTCGGCGAGCCAGACATCACGGGCCAGCGCGCTCTGATGCGGGAGGGCCTCTCCCGCCTCGCCCTGGCCGCCATCGAGTAGCTGGAGGATCTGCTGCCGGACCCGGTTCAAGTCAGCGCCCAGCCGGACGAGCACCTGAGCGGCCACGCCCTCGCCCTCGCGGAGCAGGCCGAGCAGGATGTGCTCGGTGCCGATGTAGTCGTGGCCGAGCTGCAGCGACTCGCGCAGCGACAGCTCCAGGACCTTCTTGGCCCGGGGAGTGAACGGGATGTGCCCCGACGGCGCCTGCTGCCCCCGGCCGATGATCTCCGCGACCTGCTGGCGCACCGCCTCCAGGCTGATCCCCAGCGACTCCAGCGCCTTGGCGGCCACGCCCTCGCCCTCGCGGAGCAGGCCGAGCAGGATGTGCTCGGTGCCGATGTAGTTGTGGCTCAGGATCCTGGCCTCTTCCTGAGCCAGGACAACAACGCGCCGCGCCCGGTCGGTAAACCTCTCGAACATCTCGCACCGCCTCCGCTCCAGTGTGCACCCGTCCGCCCGGTGTGCAAGCCCGGGGGGTTCAGCCAGGGTTCGGCTACGCGGTCACCGAGGGACAGCTCGCCGCACTGGGCGAGCGGGCGAACCAGCAGCGCGACGAACGGCTTGCTGGCGCCGGCCCGCTATCCAGCCGTCCGGCACGTTTGCCGGGGCCTAAGCGAGCCGGCGCTGCCGCGCGCATTCGTACAGCACGACCGACGCGGCCGTGGCGGCATTCAGCGAGCTTGCCGTGCCCAGCATGGGAATCCTGGCCAGGTGGTCGCAGGCATCGCGCCAGGCGGCACTGAGCCCGGCCGCCTCGTTACCGACCAGCAGCAGCGTCGGCTGCGTGAAGTCGATGTCGGTCACGTTCAGGTCGCCGTGCTCGTCGGTCCCGATCAGCCGAACCTCGATACCGCCGGCGCGGATGGCCTTAGCCCAGTCCAGAACGGGCCGGTGCGAGGGAACCCGGACCACCGGCACGGAGAACAGCGAACCGGTACTGGCCCGCACCGACCTGGGGTCGTACACGTCGGCGGCATGACCCGTGACGATCACGCCGGACGCCCCGAAGGCATCGGCCGACCGGATCAGCGTGCCGATGTTGCCCGGGCTCGCCGGGCGGTCGAAGATCACCGTAAGCATGCCGGGGCCCGCCGGGATCCGGTCCAGGTCGTCGTCGGGCAGAGCCGCGATGGCCAGAAGCTCCGGGGAGGTGTCTGTCTTCCCGCCCAGCTCGTGCATCAGCTCGGCCGACACGGCGACCTTCGTCGCGGCGACGGCGTCGAGCGTCTCCCGCGCCCACCGCGACGCCGCGCCGTCCGCGTCGTACAGCAGCACCCGGATCTGCCACCCGTGACGCACGGCCAAGGTGATCGGACGCACGCCCTGAACGATGAACTCGCCGCTGCGCTGCCGCTTCGCCCGGTTGCCCAGTAGCGCCTGCCACTGCTGGAACCGCGCGTTGCGGCTGGTCACCCGCTGTGCCGGCCCGGGGGGACACAGCGCCCCCTGGGGACACCCCAGACCCCGACGGCCCGGATCCCCCCGCTGCGCTGGCCCGGGAAGCTGGGACATGACACGTCTCCTCCTGGGCCGGGCCCGCGTTCCGAGTTCGGGTGAGACTGTCTTGCTGTCCGGCCAGAAGCGGCGTCGACCAGTTAAGGCGGACTCGGTCCTTCCCGCGGACCCCGCGGTGCCCTCCCGCACCGCTGCCAACCTACCGCGGGCCCGGGCAAAAGGTCTGTCGGAGGAGACCGCCGGGCAATGCGGGCCGTGCATGTTCGGCCTGCCGGCCCTGGCCGACGCGATGATCGATCTCGCCTACCACGGCGGCCGCGGGCACGCGGCTGAGCAGGTCGCTGCGCTGATCCCGCTGGTCGAGGGCCGCGGCGCTTGCCGCCATCCCGACGGGGCGACGCAGCTGGCGGCGAGCGCCCTGGCGGCGTTCGGGCCGGACGCCGCCCGGCATGATCGCGTCGGCCCGTGCCGCGGCGTACGCCGCCGGGCGCTGCTGCCCGTGCCGGCCGGCCAGGAGGGCCCGTGACCTACCGGCTGCGGGTCAACCCGATCACCTGCGATGCGCACAGAGTCTGCGCCGAGCTGCTGCCGGAGGTCATCGGGCTCGACCCGTGGGGATACCCGATCGTGCCAGGCGCTGACCTGCCTGACGATCTCATCGAGCACGCCAGGCTGGCCGCGGCGGCCTGCCCGACGCTGCCGCTGCTGATCGAGAAACCGCCGCGGCGCAGCTAGCCCGCTGCCGGCCAGGCCCCGTGGACCAGGCCCTCAGATGGCCGGGCCCTCAGACGGCCAGGCTCTCAGGCGGCGAGGCCCGGACGGCCAGGTCCGGCCGACGTTAAGGCGAGGTAAGGCCCGCCTCAACGGTAAGGTGGCGAGGCCTCTCGGCTCATAACGCGAAGCGCGTTTCGGATCTGTCCGCCTGACCAGCCTTGACCCGATAGCGTCCCTATCGTGGCGCAACTATTGCTCGTTGAGGATGACGCGGCGATCCGCGGCGCGCTGATCCGAGCGCTCTCTGACCGCGGCCATGCCGTCGCCAGCACGACCAGCGCGATGGAGGCGCTGCAGCACGTGGTCGACTCACCACCGGACCTGGTCATCCTCGACCTGGGTCTGCCCGGCCTCGACGGCTATGAGGCGCTGCGCATGCTCCGCGCGATCAGCAAGGTCCCGGTCGTGGTGGCCACCGCGCGGGACGATGAGGCCGACATCGTCAGGGCCCTGGACGCAGGCGCCGACGATTACCTGGTCAAGCCGTTCGGCGCCGGGCAGATCGAGGCCAGGATCCGTGCGGTGCTGCGGCGGGCGGCCGACGACGACGACAAGCGATCAGGCCCGATCTCGGTCGGCGCCCTGCAACTGGACCCAGAGGCGTACGAGGCCACCCTGGCTGGCCATCGGCTCGACCTCAGCAGGCGCGAGTTCGAGCTGCTGCACTATCTCGCGCTGCACGCCGGCCAGGTGGTGACCAAGCGGAACCTGCTGACGCATGTGTGGCGGCTGCCTTACGGCGGCGCGGACAAGACCGTGGACGTGCACGTGTCATGGCTGCGCAGGAAGCTCGGCGAGAGCGCGCAGCAGCCGAGGTACCTGCATACCGTGCGGGGCGTCGGCATCAAGCTGGCGGCACCCCCATGAGGCTCACGGCGTCCCCATGAGACTGCGCATCATCCTGCTCGCGGTGGCGATCAGCTCGATGATCCTGGTCTCGTTCCTGGTGCCGCTCGCGCTGCTGCTGCGGACCTTCCAGGCGGACCGGGCGGTCAGCGCCGCCACCGCCGAGGCTCTGTACATGGCCGGCCTGGTGGACACGCTGCCCACCCCGCAGCTCGAGACCGCCGTGGCCAGGGCGAACGTGCGAGAGCCAAACCAGCCTGTAACGATCTTCATGCTGCCGGGCCCCCAGACCATCCCGGCGCGAGCTCGCTGGTCTTCCGGCTTCCTGCCGGCGGCCAAGGGATTCAGCCGTACCGACCAGGTCCCCGGCGGGACGGAGGTGCTGGTCGCCGTTCAGGGACTGCCGGATCACCGCACCGCGGTGATCCGTACGTTCGTCTCCGAGGCGCAGCTGAGGCACGGCGTGCTGCGCGCGTGGCTGCTCCTCGGCGGCGTGGGGCTCGGCCTGATCGCGCTGAGCGTGATCGTCTCCGCCCAGCTGGCCCGGTCCCTGGTACGCCCGCTGCGGGCGCTGGCGCACGCCTCCGAGCAGCTCGCTGCCGGTGACCTGTCCGCTCGCGCCCCGTACGAGGGAGCACCAGAGATCCGCAAGGTGAGCCTCGGCCTGAACCGCCTCGCCGTGCGGATCGGCGAACTGCTCGCCCATGAGCGGGAGACGGTCGCCGACCTGTCACACCGCCTGCGTACGCCGCTGACCGCGCTCAGGATCGACGCGGAATCCCTGCGAGACGAGGAGGAGATGGCCCGGGTCATCGCGGGCGTGGATGACCTGTCGCGCACGGTCAACGAGATCATCAGCGAGGCCAGGCGGCCGACCGTGCCCCGCGGAGAGCCCGCGTGCAACGTGGCGGGCTTGGTCGCCGAGCGGACGGCGTTCTGGCGGCCGCTCGCCGAGGATCAGGACCGCCGCATGACCGTTGACCTGCCCGACGGGCGTCTGCAGGTCCTGGTGCCGACCCAGGACATGTCCGCCTGCCTGGACATCCTGCTGGAGAACGTGTTCGCGCACACCCCGGAAGGAACCGCCTTCTCAGTCCGGGTCAGCAGGCGCGCCCGAGGGGGCGCCTGGCTGGTCGTCTCCGACGACGGTCCGGGTTTCACGCACCCCGATCCGGTGCGCCGGGGCCTGTCCAGCGGCGGCTCGACCGGCCTGGGCCTGGACATCGTGCACCGGATAGCCGAGGCTTCCGGCGGCACGCTGACCCTCGGCCGTTCCCCCGCGGGCGGGGCGGCCGCGACCGTGGGCCTCGGGCCGGCGGCCCGGCCGGAGCGCCAGGCCAGACGGCATGTCCGGGCGCGGCCGCACCTGCCCCGGCGCCGGGCGAGGGCCGAGATGGACCAGCAGCTGTCGGCCGAGCTGGCCGCCTGGGCGGCTATCTCAGGACGCGAGATGGGCGGCCGCTAATCACGACCAGGTCGGGTCAGCGGCCGGCATGACGCACCCGGCTCGCCCGAGCGAGCGAGTCGATCCGAAGCGAGCGGCCCGCCGCTGCCCTGCGTGCAGGCGCGGGCCAGAACTCAGTAATGGTCCGGTGAGGCAATCGCCTCAGATCTCCTGGGGCGGGCGGGCATGAGGGGGATCTCGCCACTGCGGTGTAGAGAAGCGCCGGCCCGCTCCGACCGACCGGTGAGCGGGCGCAGAAGGCGACCGCACGGAGGAAGGAGATGAAGATGACCAAGGTAGTCCTGGGCATGTCGATGTCGCTGGACGGGATCGCGGGCGGCCAGTCGGCCGACGCGGAGGGCTGGGCGCTGCACGAGGCGATCCTCGGCTGGGTGTTCCCGCTGCGCAGCTGGCGCGAGGCGGCCGGCCAGGATGGCGGCGAGGACTCGGTGGACTCGCGGGCGTGGGCCGAGGACTTCGGCCGGGTCGGGCCGCAGGTACTCGGGGTATCCAGGCGGTCCAGGGCGAGGGCGCTGTGCACCTGCGTTATGAGGTCCGATAACCGCGCCTGCCATCTGGCCGGCTAGCGGAACCGGCCCGGGACCAGCGGCAATTAGCGCAGCCAGTACCACGCGGGCTCAAGCCTTAGCCAAGCCTCGGTCCGCGCCGGCCAACCTCTCGGCGACCTTCCGGGCTGCTTCGATCGCAGTTCCAGCGTCGGCTGCCACCCTCAGATCTATGGCATCGACGAAAGGATCTCAACGAATGTTTTCCCGCAAGCTCACCAGATCCATCGTTGTCGGCGTCGCGGCCATCGCGATCGGGGGCACCTCCTACGGGATCGTCAGCGCAACTTCCAGCAGCGGCTCAGCCCCTGCCAGCAGCGGGTCAGCCGCTCCCAGCAGCGGTTTCGCTGGCGGTCGCGGATCCGGCGGCGGGGGATCCAACGCTCGGTCTGGACCGGCCGCAGGGGGAGCAGTCGGCACGGTCGGCAGCGTGTCCACGTCGGGCTTCACAATCTCGACATCCGCGGGTCAGAAGGTGACCGTCAACGAGGCGCCCTCCACGACATACCAGAAGGGGACGAGCTCGGCCTCGGCGAGTGCCATCACGGCAGGCGAACCCGTCCTCGTACTTGGGACGACCAGCGGAACGGCGAACTACAGTCAGGGGTCGGGGACGATCGTCAGCGGAACGGCAGCGAATAAGGCGACGGAAGCTGCGCTGGCCGCCTACCCGGGGGGCATCGTCGACCGTGTTGTCAAGCTGGGCAACGGCGAGTACGAGGTCCACAACATCGGCGTCAACTGGCCGCATCACGTCTTCGTCAACCAGGACTTCAAGGTCGTCGGCGCCGATTAGCCGCCCCGGCCGCTTCGAGAGGTGCGGCCGGGCTGCTACTTCAGCAGCTGGCGGGCCATGACGACGCGCTGGATCTGGTTCGTCCCTTCGTAGATCTGGGTGATTTTGGCGTCCCGCATCATCCGCTCGACCGGGTACTCGGTGACGTACCCGTAGCCGCCCAGCAGCTGGACCGCGTCCGTGGTCACCTCCATGGCCACGTCCGACGCGAAGCACTTGCACGCCGACGACATGAACGTGAGATCCGGGGGCGCCTCGCCGGACATGGCCTGCTCCGACCTGGCCGCGGCCGCGTAAGTCAGCTGCCGGGCCGCCTCGACCTTCATCGCCATGTCAGCGAGCATGAACTGCACGCCCTGGAACTCGGCGATCGCCTGGCCGAACTGCCGCCGCTCCCGCACGTACCCGGCGGCGTAGTCCAGAGCGCCCTGGGCGATGCCCAGCGCCTGGGCCGCGATCGTGATCCTGGTGTGGTCCAGCGTGGCCAGAGCCGTGCCGAAGCCGCTGCCCTCCTCGCCGATCAGCCGGCCGGCTGGGATCACGCAATTGTCGAAGTACAGCTCCCGGGTCGGCGAGCCCTTGATCCCCAGCTTGTGCTCGGGCGCCCCGAACGAGAATCCCTCGTCGCCGGATTCCACGACGAACGCCGAGATCCCGCCGGATCCGGCGGCCGGGTCGGTCACCGCCATGACCGTGTAGTAGCGGGAGATGCCGGCGTTGGTGATCCAGCGCTTGACCCCGTTCAGGATGTAGGTGTCCCCGTCGCGGACCGCGCGGGTCTTCATCGCCGCCGCATCGGAGCCCGCCTCGGGCTCGGAGAGCGCGTAGGAGAACATCGCCTCGCCGCTGGCGACCGGCGGCAGGTAACGCTGCTTGACCTCTTCCGATGCTGCGAGCAGCAGCGGCACGGTGCCCAGCTTGTTGACCGCCGGGATCAGCGAGGACGACGCGCAGGCCCGAGCCACCTCCTCGATCACGATCGCGGTCGCGATCGCGTCCGCGCCCGCGCCGCCGTAGCCTTGCGGGATGTGCACGGCGTGCATCCCGGCCTTGACCAGGGCGTCGTGCGCTTCCTGGGGAAACTCGGCGGCTTGATCGACCTTGGCCGCATGCGGGGCGATCTTCTCGTCGGCCAGGGCCCGGATCGACTCGCGCAGCGCATCATGCTCGGGCGACAGGGTGAACGCGGCAGACTCGAGGCTCATGGCCTCGATAGTAGGCCGTCCAACTACCTTCATTTTCATAACGGATAGTCGCGGGCCGACCCGCACGCGGCGGAGCTGATCAGCGAGCCGGGCCGGCCGCGACCTGGACATCGCCGGGCCTCGCCGGCACCAGCCGGCCGGCTTCGCCCGCAGCCTAGGATCCCGGCCCGGCCAGCCTGTCGCGCAGCGCGGCGCCCTTGGCTTGCGCTGTCGCCCTGAGCTCGTCCTGGAACCTCGCCATCCGCGTCCGCAGGTCTTCGTCCGCGGCGGCCAGGATCCGGACCGCGAGCAGCCCGGCGTTGCGTGCCCCGCCGACCGCGACCGTCGCCACCGGAACCCCCGCGGGCATCTGGACGACCGACAGCAGCGAGTCCATCCCGTCCAGGTGCGCCAGCGGAACCGGCACCCCTATCACCGGCAGCGGCGTCACCGCGGCGAGCATGCCCGGCAGGTGTGCCGCTCCGCCGGCGCCCGCGATGATCACGCGGAGCCCGCGGCCCGCCGCCTCGGATCCGTAGCCGAGCATCTCCCGCGGCATCCGGTGCGCCGACACGACGTCAGCCTCCCAGGGGACGCCGAACTCCTGCAGCGCGGTGACCGCCGCCTCCATCACCGGCCAGTCGGAATCGCTCCCCATGACCACGCCCACCACCGGCCGACCGTCCATCAGAACCTCCTGCAGGGACTGCCGTCTTCAGGCGGCATCCGAATCGCGCCGCACTCTCCTCATCCGCGGACGCGGGGCTGATCTCGCTCCGTGCCGCGGCTGAGGTAGCTGGCCGCGCGCCCGGCGCGATCGCGAAGCACGTCGACGTCGTCGCCGAGCGCGGTGACGTGGCCGACCTTCCGCCCCGGCCGGACCCTCTTGCCGTACAGATGCACCCGCAGGCCCGGATCGGCCGCCATCACGTGGACCAGCCGGGAATGCAGGTCGGGATTATCGCCGCCGAGGACATTGACCGTGACGGCCTGCGGCGCCGCGAGGCCGGGCGCCCCGAGCGGCAGGTCGAGAACGGCGCGCAGGTGCTGCTCGAACTGGGAGGTCCTGGCGCCCTCGATGGTCCAGTGGCCGCTGTTGTGGGGCCGCATGGCCAGCTCGTTCACGAGCAGCCCCTGGGGCATCTCGAACAGCTCGACCGCGAGCATCCCGGTGACCCCCACCCCGGCCGCGATGGCCAGCCCCAGCCGCTGCGCGGCGGTGGCCGTGGCGCTGGCGAGCCCCGGCGCGGGCGCCAGCACCTCACGGCAGATCCCGTCCCGCTGGATGGTCTGCACGACCGGGTACACCGCGCCCTGTGCGCTGGGCGAGCGGGCGACCAGCACGGCCAGCTCGCGCTGGAACGCCACGTGCTCCTCGACGATCAGGTCGATCCCGTGGGCGAGCACCTCGGCGGCCTGCGCTGGGGTTGCGCAGACCCACACGCCCTTCCCGTCGTAGCCGCCGCTGACCGCCTTGAGGACGACCGGCCATCCCGAGTCGGCGGCGAAGGCGGTCACGTCGTCGAGGCTCCGGGCCGGAGCGAATCGCGGGCATGCGACGCCCAGTTCGGCCAGCCGCTCGCGCATGACGCGCTTGTCCTGGGCGTAGCGAAGCGCGTCCTTCCCCGGCCGGACCGCTGCTCCCGCCCGCTCCAGGGCCCGCAGATGCGGCCCGGGCACGTGCTCGTGGTCGAACGTTATGACGTCGCAGCGGCCGCTGAAGGCGGTCAGGTCGTCCAGGGACCGGTGGTCGCCGATCTGCGTGCCCGCGCAGACCAGCGCGGCGCTCTCGTCGGATGCGGCGGCGAGCACCCGGAATCCGATGCCCAGGCTCACCGCGGCCTGGCAGGTCATGCGGGCGAGCTGCCCGGCTCCCACCATGCCCACTACCGGGGGGCCTGAACGGGGTGGCGCGGGGCCAGTCATCAGCTCGCTGGCCTTCTCGTGGTGTGTCATGGCACAAGCAGGCTAGTCGCTGGGCCCGTCAGGCCGGGCCGCTCACTGCGGGCTTCTCCGGCGCCCCGGGTACGCCATGGGGGAGGAACAGCGCGAAGACCGCCGGCCTCGGCCGCACCAGCACCACCCGGCCGCCGTCCGCCGCCGCGACCGCCCGGGCGAGAGACAGCCCGAGCCCGGTCCCCCCGGGCGCCCCGCTGACACTGCGCTCGAAGATCCGCGGCACCAGTTCCTGCGGTACGCCCTTCCCCTCGTCCCTGACCTCGATGACCACCGACCGCGGCGTCAGCGACGTCCTGATCGTGACCGTTCCGCTGCCGTGCACGAGCGCGTTGTCCAGCAGCGTGGCGATCACCTGAGCCGCGCCCCCCAGCGTGACGTAGGCGTACAGGCCCTTCTCTCCCGTCACCTCCAGCTTCCGGCTCAGCCGCCGGAATGCCGGCTCCCACTCCACGACCTGCTGCGCGACGATGTCGTCGACGCTGGCCAGGGCGGGCGCGCCCGACACCGACCTCCGGGCCCGGCCGAGCAGCTGACCGACCACCTCGGCGAGCCGCTCGGTCTGGGCCAGGGCGGCCGCCCCCTCCTCGCGCACGACATCCGGGTAGTTCGCCGCCGCGACCATCTCCTCCAGCCGCATGGACAGCGCGGTCAGCGGGGTCCGCAGCTGATGTGACGCGTCCACGGCGAAGTCGCGCTCGGCGGTCAGCAGCTCATTGATCCGCTGGGCGGAGCCGTCCAGTCCCTCCGCCACCCGGTCCAGCTCCGGCACGCCGTACCTGCGCCCCAGCGGGCTGGCATCGCCGGAGCCGAGCCGGTCCGCGGCGCCGGCCAGCTCCTGCAGCGGCCGGGTCAGCCGCCGCGCCTGCAGCAGGGCCAGCCCCACCGCCACGGCAATCGCCAGCAGCGCCAGCGAGCCGATCATCACGAGCCCGCCGGTCACCTGGCCGACGACGAACGAGTCGTCGGCGGCCACGGTGACCGTGAAGTCCCTGGTGGAGTACCTTCCCGTGATCGTGTCGAGCGCCGGGGGCCTGCTGCCGACCACGGTCCGGCCGCCGCCCCGCTGGGTGATGATCACATAGCGGTCGGCCAGCGACTTGGCGAATCCGGTGGTGTCCGGGGGCAGCCCGTATTCCACCCGCTCCTGCAGCCCCCGGGCGAGCGTCGTGGCATCATGCTTCAGCTGCTGGGTGGCCTCGCTCCTGCGCAGCTGGCTGACCACGAAGGCCAGTGGCACGCCGAGCAGCAGCACCGCGGCCACGGCGACCGCGAGAGTGGAGACCAGCAGGCGGCGCTGCACGGCTCAGCCTCCGCGCCCGCCATCAGCCGTCACGCCGACCCTGGCGCCGACGCGGCCTACGGCGGTCCTCGGCGCGCACACGTCAGCCACGTCAGCCACCGTTCCCGGCATCAGTCGCCGCGCTCGAACCTGAAGCCGACGCCGCGGACCGTGGTGATGAACCGCGGGCTGTGCGCGTCGTCCCCGAGCTTGCGGCGCAGCCAGGAAACGTGCATGTCCAGGGTCTTTGTGGACCCCCACCACTTGCTGTCCCAGACCTGCCGCATGATCTGCTCGCGGGTCACCACCTTCCCGGCCTCGGCCACCAGCAGCGAGAGCAGGTCGAACTCCTTGGAGGTGAGGTCGATCTCGGCTTCGCCCAGCCAGGCCCGGCGCGCGTCGGCGTCAACCCGGACTCCCTGCACGACCCGGCTCTCCGTGGCGCCGCGGCGCAGCAGCGCCCGGACCCTGGCCAGCAGCTCGGCGAGCCGGAACGGCTTGGTGACATAGTCGTCGGCGCCGGCATCCAGGCCGATCACCGTGTCCACCTCGTCCGCGCGCGCAGTGAGGATGAGCACCGGGATGGCGTGGCCCCCCGACCGGATCTGCCGACAGACCTCAAGGCCATCGAGCTTGGGCAGGCCGATATCGAGCAAGATCAGGTCGACCCCGCCGGCGCGCGCGGCCTCGATCGTGGCTGGCCCGTCGGCGGAAACGCCGACCTCATAGCCCTCGCGACGTAGGGCGCGCGCCAATGGCTCGGAGATGGAGGGATCGTCCTCGGCAAGCAAAACGCTGGTCATGCTCAGATCGTATGGCGGCCGGCAACTATTTCCCGAACTCCACGCGCCGGAACTGCCTAGATAGCACTCCGTAACCCTCTGGCGACCTCTCGCCACGGCCCCGGGATCCGGCATCGTACACCGAGTCCTGACACCGAGTCGCCACACCGAGTCCTCACACCGAGTCCTCACACCGAGTCCTCACACCGGGTCGTCAGACGGGCGTGACGCCGTGGCGGCGCCGGGAGAACGACCGGTCCTTGCCGCGCGCCGCGTCGAACCTGCGGATCAGCTCGGCCCTCAGGTCCTCCGGCTGCACGACATCGTCCACCACCAGTTCTCCCGCCAGCCTGAGCACGTCGATGTCGGCGTCATAGGCCGCGCGCAGACGCTGCGTTTCCTGCTCCCTGCCGGCCGGGTCGGCGATCGCTGCCAGCTTGTTGTAGTAGACGGCGTTGACGGCAGCCTCCGCGCCCATGACCGCGATCTTCGCGGTCGGCAGCGCCAGCGTCGCGTCGGGCTCGAACCCGGGCCCGGCCATGGCGTACAGGCCGGCCCCGTAGGCCTTTCGCACCACGACACAGATCTTGGGTACGGTGGCCTCGGCCACGGCGCTGATCATCTTGGCGCCGTGCCTGATGATTCCCTGCTTCTCGACCGCCGTGCCGACCATGAAGCCGGGCACGTCGGCCAGAAACAGCAGCGGGACGTTGAACGCGTCGCAGAGCTGGATGAACCGGGTGCCCTTGTCCGCGGAGTCGACGAACAGCACGCCGCCCTTGAACATCGGGTTGTTCGCGACCACGCCGATGGCCCGCCCGTCCAGGCGGGCGAAGCCGACGACGAGCTCGCGGGCCCACAGCGCGTGGATCTCGAACAGCGAATCCTCATCGTCCAGGCCGCGGACGTACCGGCGCATGTCGAACGGGCGGCGCGTCCCGCCAGCTCGCGGGCAGGTAGGACAGGAACCTGCGGACCACCCCGATCGCGTCGTGCTCCGATTCGGCCAGGTAGTGGCCGCAGCCCGAGATCGTGCAGTGGATGCGCGCGCCGCCCATCTCCTCGAGCGTGGTCTGCTCCCCGACCACCATCTCGACCATCCGGGGGCTGCCCAGGTACATCGACGCGTTGCCGTCCACCATCGCGACGTAGTCGCAGAACGCCGGGATGTAGGCGCCGCCCGCGGCCGACGGGCCGAACAGCGCGCATACCTGCGGGATGGACCCGGAGGCGCGCACCTGGGTGTGGAAGATCTTGCCGGCTCCACGGCGGCCCGGGAACATCTCCACCTGGTCGGTGATCCGCGCGCCCGCCGAGTCCACCAGGTAGATCATCGGGATGCCGGACGTGTAGGCCTTCTCGATGATCCTGATGATCTTCTCGACGGTGCGCGCGCCCCAGGAGCCCGCCTTGACCGTAGAGTCGTTGGCCATCAGCGCGACCAGGCGCTGGCCGACGGTCGCCGTGCCGGTAATCACGCCGTCCGCAGGCAGCCCCTCGGCCAGGACGTTGGCAAACGCGCCGTCCTCCGTGAAGCTGCCCTCGTCGACGAGCAGGGCGATCCGGTCCCGGGCGAACAGCTTGCCCTGGGCCGCCGCTGCCTCGTGATACCTGGCCGCGCCGCCCTTGTCGATCCTGGCCCGGACCTCGGCCAGCTCGGGATGGCCAGCCTCGCCGTCGAGGGCGGGCGCCGCGTCCTTCAGTTCTTCGCTCACGCTCGCGAGCCTAGCGAGTTTCCGCCGGTGCCCCCATCGCCCCGCAACCCGCCCGGACGCTGCACGCGGCGCCCCGCGACCCCCGGCCCCGCCCAAGCTCCGGCCGCCCGCCTGGGGCCTCGGGCCCACCCACCCCCAGCCGCCTTTACGTTAACGGGGACGTTTGTCAGGCCCATGTGCTGACAGAAGTCCCCGTTAACGCGATCATGACGGGCGGGGGAGCATTATGCCGGGATTGTTCGGGTTCTCGGGCCGGCCCGGAGGACCTGGGACGGGAGCTGACGGCCGATGATGCGCTCGGCGTCGGCGGCGGCATCGATCAGCGCCTCCAGCTCGATGCCGGTCGCCACGCCCATGTCCTCGACCATGTGCACGAGCTCCTCGGTGGCGATGTTGCCGGTGGCGCCCGGCGCGTACGGGCACCCGCCGAGCCCGCCCACCGAGGCATCGAAGTCAGACACCCCGAGCTCGAGCGCGGTGAGCACATTGGCCAGGCCGGTTCCGCGGGTGTTGTGGAAGTGCAGGTTGAGCGCGACGTCGGGATGGGCCGAGCGGAACGCGCCGACGAGCTCGCGGACGCGCCGTGGCGTGGCCATGCCCGTGGTGTCTCCGAACGAGACGCAGTCAGCTCCGTCGCCCACCGCCCGCGATGCCACCCGGACCACCCGCTCCACCGGCACGTCGCCCTCGTACGGGCAGCCCCAGGCGGTCGACACGATCACCTGGCAGGTGGCGCCGCGCTGGTGGGCCTCGTCGATGACCACCGCGATGTCGTCCAGCGACTCCTCCGTGGACCGGTTGACGTTCTTGCGATTGTGGGTATCGGACGCCGATACCACGGCCTCGATCTCGGTGAGACCGCGGTCCAGGGCCCGCCGGGCGCCGCGCAGGTTCGGGACCAGGGCCGAGTACCGTACGGACGGCGCCCGCTCGATCCCGGCCCACACAGCGTCGGCGTCGGCCATCTGCGGGATCGCCTCGGGCCGCACGAACGACACCGCCTCGATCCGCTGCACGCCGGTCGCTGACAGCCGGTCGATGAGCTCGATCTTGGCCTCGGTCGGCACCGGATCCTCGTTCTGCAGCCCGTCGCGCGGGCCGACCTCGCGCACCGAGATCCGCTCCGGAAGATCACTCACTGCTGCCTCCTCATGCGCCTGGCCACCGTGGCCCGCGCTCGTCTACAACGCTGCGATGCCCTCCTTTCTGTCCGCCCATAACGCAGCGGCCCGCCGCCGGCACGAGGTCCGCGGCCGGGCCGAGGGCCGGGGCGGCGCGGCGCGGGCTGGGTTCCGCCGTCGGGCGATCCGCGGCCTCGCGCCCCGCCGCCAGCCCCCCGGCGCTCCTTCGCCCCGGCTCAGCGCTCCTCGCGCGCCAGCCGCGCCTGCTCGTCCTCGACCAGCTGGAACAGCGTGGCCTGCACGTGCTCGACCTGGGGAATCTCGTCAAGCACGAGCTGGCCGTGCTCGCCCGCGGACTCGACGACGAGCCGGCCAGAGCCGAGCAGCCGGTCGAGCAGGCCGTGCGAGAACGACACGTCGCTGATCCGGATCAGCGGGAAGTCGCGTCCCGTCCTGGTCAGGATCCCCGCGCGCAGCCGGAGCCTGCGGGTGGTCAGCTCGTAGCTCGTGGTCTTCCAGCGCAGCAGCGGCACCCCGAACCAGACGATCGCCGCCAGCAGGGCCACGACGCCGATCCCGATCCGGACCGCGGCCAGGTTGTGGCCCGTCGGCAGGAGCACCAGCAGCGCGATGGCCGCGGCGGCGATCACCGCCAGGAGGAATGAGGGGCGCAGCAGCGTCTTCCAGTGCGGATGCAACCTCAGCACGAAGCGCTCGCCCTCGGACAGGGACTCATCACCGGCCATAAGCCACATCGTGGCACGTATATCGGCACTATGCTGCGCGCGCGCGTTACCGGACGTGGACCACGTCGCCGGCGCTGACCGAGACGTGGCCGGAGGCCGAGCGGACCACCAGCCGCCCGGCGCCGTCCACCTCGGACGCCGTCCCGGCCACCGTGTCCCCGCCGGGCAGCGATACGCGGACCTGCCTGCCGAGGGTCGCGCACAGGCGCTGGTATTCCTGGCGGAGCCCGGACTCGTTCACATCCCCCCGCCTGCGGGTCCAGGCCAGGTACCAGCGCTCCAGCTCGCTGAGCACGCGGACCAGCAGCAGGCTCCGGTCCGTGCCCGCCGCGCCCACCAGCGCCAGCGAGGTCGCCCCGGGGACCGGCAGCTCGTCCCGGCTGGTGGACACGTTGATCCCGGTGCCCACCACCAGCGCGTCTCCGGACTGCTCCGTCAGGATGCCAGCCAGCTTCGCCCCGTACACCAGCACGTCGTTGGGCCATTTCAGCCGGGCATCGACTGCCGCCTCGGCGCGCAGCGCGGAGGCGACCGCGACCCCGGCGAGCAGCGGAACCCAGCCCCGCATGGCTGGCGGCACGGCCGCGGGACGCAGCAGCACCGAGAACAGGAGCGCCGCGCGCGGCGGGCTGACGAACTGCCTGCCCATCCGGCCGCGACCGGCGGACTGGGCCTCGGCCGCGAGCACCACGCCCTCACCGACGCCGCTCCTGGCCTCGGCGAGCAGGTCCGCGTTGGTGGACCCGGTTTCCGCTACCACGCGGACGTCGCGCCAGAGCCGGCCCGGCGCCACCAGGGCCTCGCGCAGAGCGTGCACGTTCAGTAGCGGCCGGGTCACCGGGCTGTCACGCATCACACTGGCTATTGTCCGGACCGGGGGCTGGCCTGTGTCGCTCAGGGCGGCCTGACCGCGCCTGAAGTATGCCGGGCTGCAATCTTCGAGGCGCAGGCACGCGCCAGCTCGCTGCTCAGCGTCTTCGCGCGGTCTCCGCGCCAAGGCGGACTGTGTCGCCGAGGAGCCGGCGGGCGTTACGAGGAATCTGACGGAGCCGGCCGCCGTGGGCCCGCGTGCTGTGCGCGAAGCACGAGCGCCAGCTCGAAGCGCGCGTCCGGGCTGTCCAGCTGCTCCCCGAACAGGTCCTGGAGCTTGCGCAGGCGGTAGCGGGCCGTCTGCGGGTGTATGAACAGGCGGGACGCCACGCTGCTGGTCTTGCCCGTCTCCAGCCAGGCCAGGAGGGTGTCGGCCAGCATGTCCTGGCGGCCTTGCGCCATGCCCCGCAGCGGTGCCAGCCGCTTGGCCCGCAGCCGATCGAGCAGGTCCCCGCCCCGGCGGAGTACCAGGTCGGTTAGGTGGTCGTCGCAGTGGATCACCGAGTTGGCGTCGAAGATGCCCTGCTCGGCCAGGCAGAGGGCTTCCCGCGCCCAGTTCAGCGACTTGGCGGTCTCGCGTAGCCCGACCGGGGGACCGACGGCGGCCCGGAACCCGCGCAGGGCGACGTCGATCATCTGCCGTCGGCCCGGGCCGTAAGGGTCCGGAACGATCAGCACGGGCGGGGCGTGATCGAGGTCCTTCAGGACCTCCCCGGGCACCGCCGGTTCCCGGCCGCCGTACAGGTCGTGACCGGCGAGCACGATCACGGACACCAGGCGCGGCGGCCGCCATTTGGCCAGCCGCGCCAGTTCGCTGACCGCTTCCATGGCGGCCGGGGGCTCAGCGAGCAGCAGCCCGACGAGCCGCCGTCGCCGCCGCTGCAGTTCGCCGGCCACCCGGCCCTGGGCCTGCGCGTACCCTTCCGCCGACAGCGCGGCGATCTTGTCCAGGAAGACGAACAGCGCCTCGGCGAGGAAGCCCAGGGTCTCCACCGGGGCGTCCGAGAACTGGGACGCGCGGGTCAGCCAGCGCAGCGCCACCCGCGCCCCGGCCCGCAAGGCCGACTCGAGGGCCTCCAGGCTGCGGCCTTCGCCGGCCTCGCCGCTGCCCAGGCTGCGGAACACCGAAGCCGCCCGGTCCCACGGGGCGTCAGGGTTGGCGATCCGCTCGAGGAACTGGTGAGCGGCCTCCTCCGCGCCACGGCGCACGGCGCGCGCGTACCGGTCATCGTCCGGCCGCGCGTACTCCGCCACGGTCAGGTGGATCTCCGCGGCCATCTCCTCCACCAGGTCGGGCAGCAGTGGCCGGAGCTGATCTGCGATCTCCGCCGGGATGACCGGCCATGGGTCCGCGGCCTTCCGGGCGGGCTGGCGTGCGCGTCTTCCTGGCCCATCCGCTCGCGCGGGCGTGGCGGAGATGGTCGCTGCGGCAGATGCCAAAGACATACGGGGGCGCCTTCAGGCTACTCGCGAGTAAGTTAGTACCTGCGACCGTAGTGACGTTCCGGACGTATGTCTAGATGAAGACGTATGTCGAGATGGATGTGACCCCTTTGTCCGGGGCGGACGTGCCGCCGCCCGCGCCCGGACGCCGCCGCCCGCACCCGGACGCCGCCCGCACCCGGACGCCGCCCGCACCCGGACGCCGCCGCCCGCACCCGGACTCCGCCGGCCTCGCCGCGACAGCCCGCCCCCATCCGGGCCAGGTGCGCCCGCTACTTCCCTTCCTGGGCCGGCCGGCCGACCCGGCCGGCCAGGGTCCTGAGCACGGCCAGGGCGGCCCCGGCGATCGCCGCGGCCGCCAGCGCCACGCAGGTCACCGACTCGGCGTGCGCCGACAGCAGGCGGAATGCCGCCGCGCCATGGTGGGCCGGCAGGCGGCCGGCCAGGTTCAGGTACAGCGTCCCGAACGTGGCGACGCCTACCACGAGCGCCAGCTGGACGACCGTCACGATCACGCCGGTCGCGTCGGCGGCGTCGGCGACCGGCACGCGAAGCAGGGTACGGGCCATCAGCGGGCTGTACGCGGCGGCCATCCCCCCTCCGAACGAGGCGGCGAGCAGGTAGGTGGCAGCGCCGCCGTCGCTGCCGCCGCGCAGCAGGGCGGCTAGGCCGAGCAGCGTCGCGGCGCAGGTGGCGAAGCCGGCGATGATCAGGCCCTCGTGCAGCTGACCGGGAAGCCGTCGCCAGTTGAGGCTGACCAGGGCGAACGTCGCCGCGGCCGGAGCGAAGGTCAGGCCCGCCCGCAGCGCGGACTCACCGAGGCCGCCCTGCAGGTGCAGCGCGAACGCAAAGAAGTACCCGCCGAACACGGCCATGGTGACGAACAGGGCAGCGATCGCCGCGCCGACTCCCGGCAGGCGCATCACTCGGCCTGGCACGATCGGTGACCGGCCTGCCCCAGCGGCGCGCCGCTCCACCAAGACGAAGCCGGCCACGAGGAACGCGCTCGCGGCCAGGCTGGCCCATCCCCAGGCAGGCCAGTGCTCGGACGGGCCGAGCACGAGCGGCACCACGAAACCAAGCACTGCGGGCGACAAGGTCGCCAGGCCGACCAGGTCGAGGCCCCGCCCCCGATCGGCCCGTCCCGCGGGCAGCAGCCGTGCGCCCGCGGCCAGCAGCACCACGCCGATCGGGACGTTGACCAGGAATATCGGGCGCCACGAACTGCCGAAGAGATCCGCGCTGATCAGCAGGCCGCCCACCACCTGCCCGACCACGGCACCGCCGGCCAGCACCGCGGAGTAGATGCTCATCGCGCGGGTCCTGGCCGCGCCCTGGTAGGTGCGCTGGATCAGGCTGAGCACCTGAGGGATCATCACGGCGGCGCCCACACCCTGCACGAAGCGCAGCGCGATGAGGGAGCCCGCTGTCGGTGCCAGTCCGCAGCCCAGCGAGGAGAGGGTGAAGATCGCGAGCCCGGCCAGGAACACCCGGCGGTGGCCGAGGATGTCGCCCAGGCGGGCACCGGTCACGAGCAGCACCGCATAGGCGATGGTGTAGCCGGCCACGACCAGCTGCAGGCTGGCCCCCGAGGCGCGGAGGCTGGCCTGCATGGTGGGAATCGCGACATTGACGATGGACGCATCGAGCAGCGCCATGAACTGGGCCGCCAGGACGATCGCCAGCAGCACACCGCGGCGGGACGCCGGGCCGCCCTGGCTCTGACGCCCGGGAGCCCGGGTAGCCGGAATGTCACGGGAATGAGCGGCCGGGCCCTGGCCGCTGACCACTGTGTCTGTCATGTCATCCAGCCTCGCGCCGGGATGATGCCAGTACCAAGAGCCCGCTTATCCTGGTACCAGCACCACCTGGCAAGACCGCAACTGTCGCGCCATGATGGAGGCATGAGCGAACCGAGTCGGGCTGGGCAGGCGGCTGGGGCCCGCAGGTGAGCGGGGACAGCGCCGGAGGCGCGCAGGTGCGCGGGGACAGCGCCGGAGGCGCGCAGATGAGCACCGTAGTGGCCGCCGATGGCCGCGCCCGTAGGTCCGAGCTCGCCGCGTTCCTGCGCAGCCGCAGGGAACGCATCAGGCCGGAGGACGCCGGCCTGGCCCCGGGGATCCGGCGCCGCACCGCCGGGCTGCGCCGTGAGGAGGTCGCCCAGCTTTCGGGTGTCGGCGTCACCTGGTACACCTGGCTGGAGCAGGGCCGCCCGATCAACGCCAGCACCCAGGTCCTGGACGCTGTGGCCCGTACGCTCAGGCTCGACCATCCGGAGCGAGAGCACCTCTACCGGCTCGCGGAGGTGCCGGCCGCCGCGCCAGCGCCCGAGGCCGGTCTGCTAGCAGTCCCCGAGATCCAGCAGATCCTCGACGGGCTGACCACCCTGCCGGCCTCCGTCGTGAACGAGCGCTTCGACCTGCTGTCCTGGAACGCGGCCTTCGCCGTGCTCTTCCCCACCGTCGTCAGCGTTCCGAGGGCAGACCGCAACACGCTCTGGCTGTGCTTCACCCATCCGCCCTGCTGCCATCCGTACGTGAACCGCGCCGATCAGCTCGGCCGGATGGTCGCGCAGCTGCGCGCCGCATACGGGCGGCATGTCGGCGAGCCGGCCTGGACCGGGTTCGTCCGGCGGCTGCAGGCGGCCAGTCCCGAATTCGGCCGGATGTGGGCCCAGCACGAGGTGGCGAGCCCGGCGAGCTACCTGAAGATCTTCCGGCATCCGGCGCACAAGCGCCTGTCCATGACGACGAACTCGCTGGCCGTGCTCGCCGCGCCGGGCACCCGGATGGTCGTCTACACCCCGGCGGACGAGACGACCCGCCGCGCCGTCGCACGGCTGATCGCCGGCGAGGGCACCGACGCCCGCTTCCCGTGCTGGCCCGCGCACCACTGCTCCGAACTCGAGCAGCCGGAGGCGGTGGCGGGCAAGACACCTCAATTGCCCGGCGAGCCGGGCGCGCCGACCCGCGCAACCGCATCGATGTGCCGTTGATGCTGTCCCAGCAGCATCGATGTGCCGTTGATGCGGTCGGCCAGGGCAGGGGGCAAGGCGGGCGGCCCGTTCGCCACCCGGCCGGGGTTCTGGCCTAACCTGAGCCGCATGGCCACCGAAGCTCCGCTGCCCTCCGCCGCGCACACCGCCGATGACGCCGACGCCGGCGCCCCGCACACCACCGCGGGCAAGATAGCCGACCTGGACAGACGCAGGCACGAAGCAATCCACGCAGGATCTGAGCGAGCGGTCGAGCGGCAGCACGCGCGGGGCAAGATGACCGCGCGGGAGCGAATCGACGGCCTGCTCGACCCCGGCTCGTTCACCGAGTTCGACGAGCTGGCCCGGCACCGCGGTACCGCCTTCGACATGCCGGCCAACCGGCCTTACGGCGACGGCGTCGTCTGAAGACCGGCTGCCCGATGATCGGCATCAACGACGGCGGCGGGGCGCGGATCCAGGAGGGCGTGGTGGCGCTCGGCCTGTTCGCCGAGATCTTCTACCGTAACGTCATCGCCTCGGGCGTGATCCCGCAGATCTCGCTGATCATGGGGCCATGCGCCGGCGGTGCGGTCTACTCGCCGGCCATCACCGACTTCACCCTGATGGTCGAGGGCACATCGCACATGTTCATCACCGGGCCCGACGTGATCAAGACGGTGACCGGGGAGGAAGTCAGCTTCGAGGAGCTCGGCGGCGCCCACGCCCACAACGTCAAGTCCGGTGTCGCGCACTACCAGGCCAAGGACGAGAATGACTGCCTCGGATTCGCCCGAGATCTCCTGTCCTACCTGCCGTCCAACAACCTCGAGGACCCGCCGGTGCTGGGCCGGGGCGGGGTGGCCGCGGCCGGTGACCGGGCGGAGAGCGGGAGCAGCGGCGACCCGGCCATCCTGGAGATCACCGACGTGGATGCCGAGCTCGACCGCCTCATTCCCGACTCGGCCAACCAGCCCTACGACATGCACGGCGTGATCACGCGCATCCTGGACGACGGGGAGTTCCTCGAGATCCACGCCGGCTTCGCGCAGAACATCGTGGTCGGCTTCGGCCGCGTCGAGGGCTGGTCCGTCGGCGTTGTGGCCAATCAGCCGATGCACTTTGCGGGCACCCTGGACATCAACGCGTCGGAGAAGGCCGCGCGCTTCGTACGGACCTGCGACGCGTTCAGCATCCCGGTGCTGACCTTTGTGGACGTGCCTGGCTTCCTGCCCGGCACCGACCAGGAGTGGGGTGGCATCATCCGCCGCGGCGCCAAGCTCATCTACGCCTACGCCGAGGCCACGGTGCCCAAGATCACCGTGATCACCCGCAAGGCCTACGGCGGCGCGTACGACGTAATGGGCTCCAAGCACCTCGGCGGAGACGTCAACCTGGCCTGGCCGACCGCCCAGATCGCGGTGATGGGCGCGCAGGGCGCGGTGAACATCCTCTACCGGCGCGAGCTCGCGGCCGCGGGCAGCCCGCAGGAGCAGGCGGCGCTGCGGGCCGCCCGGGTCACCGAGTACGAGGACACGCTGGCCAACCCCTACGTGGCCGCGGACCGGGGCTACGTGGACGCCGTCATCCGCCCTGCGGAAACTCGCTCCCAGGTCGTCCGGGCCCTCCGCACGCTCCGGACCAAGCGCCAGACGCTGCCGCCGAGGAAACACGGGAATATACCGCTATAGATCTGCCCCCTAGACCCTATGGCTCTGAGTCCCGGCCCGAAGCGCCCGGCCCGCACGGTGAAGGGGGTCGGGGAGACGCGCGGGGCTTCCGGAGAAACCCGCAGGCGAGGGCGGTCGGAGGGATCAACGGCGGCGAATCGTGCCGTCAGCCAATAGAGTCGTGAGCATCATGACCGAAAACGGATCACCGCTGCCGCTGCTCTCGCGCTACGCCATCATGGTCGACGTCGGGTACATCTACGCGTCCGCCGGCGAGCTGCTGTTCGGCGCGGCCTCGCGCCGCGAGTACAAGGTCGACGCGGACAAGCTGATCCAGGCGCTCACCCGGCACGCGGACGACAGGGTGCGCGGCGAGCTGCTGCGCGCGCGGCCAGCAGAAGGGAGTGGACGCCCAGATCCGCGCCGACATGGAGGCGCTGGCCCGGCACCGCGCGATCACCGACGCGATCCTCGTGGCCGGCGACGAGGACATGGTGCCCGCGGTGGAAGCCGCGCAGGCGTTCGGCGTCCGGGTCCACCTCTGGGGCATCGAGCCCCCGTACGGGACGAACCAGGCCGAGCGCCTGGTCTGGGAGTCGGACACGGTCGAGGTACTCGAGCGCTCGTTCCTCGAGCCCTACTTCATCAGGCAGCTTGCGCCCGAGTCCGCCGCCCCGGGCGGCGGGGCGGCCCGGACCGGCGTGGGCGGGCTCGGCCAGGCGCTGCTGGGCCATGGGGCGCTCGGTCACGGAGGGCCCGGCCCGGCCGGGTCCGCCGCGCCGTCGCCCGCGCAGGTGTTCGGCGACCGGCACGCGCCGCGGCCGGCCGCGGCCAAGCCCGTGCTCAGCCAGGGAGGGCACGGCCCGGCCGTCGGCTACGTCCCGGCCGGGCCGGGCCGACGGGGCCCGGAGAAGGAGCGGGTCGAGGAGGCCGGCGAGCACGTGGCGCAGAAGTGGATCCTGACCCGCGGCCGGGACAACATCCGCGACCTGCTGCCCGGCCCGATCCTGCCGCCGGTCATCGACAAGGAACTGCTGGTCGACGCCGAGAAGGAACTCGGACTGTCGCTGCGGCCCTATCAGGAGGCCCGCGAGTGGCTGCGGGACGCGTTCTGGGAGCGGGTGCACCGCGAGTTCGGCATCAGCATCGGCAAGTCCCGCGGCTGATCATGCCCCGCTCCGTCGAGGGTGACCGGCCGCTTCTGCGCGTGGTGCGCGGTGACGCGACGCCGGAAGAGATCGCCGCCCTGGTCGCCGTACTGCTGGCGCGATCGGCGGACGCGGGGGCTCCCGGCCCGGCCCGTTCGGTAAAAAATGCCTGGTCCGACCGGTCACGCCAGCTCCGTCGCCCGCTGTCCCCCGGCCCCGGAGCCTGGCGGCGCTCGGCGCTGCCTGGCTAGCCGAGGCGCTGCAGGATGAGCTCGCGGACGCGGGCGGCGTCGGCCTTGCCGCCCGTGGCCTTCCGCACCGCGCCGACCAGGACGCCGGCGGCGGCGATCTTGCCGTCGCGGATCTTGGCCGCCACCTCGGGATTGGCCGCGATGGCCTCGTCGACCGCGGCCGTCAGCGCGC
>WNFN01246139.1_pt1 | contig 29752 bp, 28 predicted proteins | sample 5400161 | NCBI WGS metagenome assembly WNFN01 (sample SAMN13153353, study PRJNA577476) | soil metagenome | isolation source: 80 cm saprolite on Douglas fir-dominated hillslope | place: USA:California | collected 2013-09-17 | reverse complement strand
AGGAATCCGAATGCGGTCAAGAGACTTATCGCTCGTTTCAACGCGTGCCTCCGAAAGACGAAACGGCGATAATCTAATGCACAACATTGCGTTGTCATCCTCGACAGTGTGATCGCATGTCAGCGTCCTCACCGTCGCCGGCCAGCACAAAATCTTCGCCCGGCCGGTGATGAATGGTCAATACAGGGTTTACCCTAATTGATTGCGACGGCCGCATCGTTGCAGGTGTCGAATTCCTTTTGTCGTTGAAAATACATTTTTCACTGTATGGACGCCGAGCTGAGTGCGGTACACACTCCAAATACCCTACTAACGCTGAGTCCTGTCACAGGCGCCGATTCACCGGGAGGAAAGGCGCCTGCCTTTTTTGCCTGCACAGCAACGATCCGGCATCCCCTTTCGCCGGGCTTGCATCTATTGATTGCCTGGATTGCTCAGATCAGGTTAAGTCATCAAGAGCCAGGTAGGCATCCCTCATGCCTGCACGGCTGTGAAGGAGACGACACTCATGAAGACGACACTCATGAAACTGTTTGGATTGGTGAGCACATCAGTTCTCTCTTTGTTGGTTCTGTCCTTTCTTTTTGGATCCACCGCTTTGATTTACGCTCAGGATCAGAGCGATGCCGCCAAGCCCGCGCAACAGGAAACTCGTCCAGAGGCGAAACAGGATCAGCCCTCCTCGCGCCAGGGCGAGGCGAAACCGGCCGAACAGAGTGAGGATAAGCCTGCCCGTGACGTAAGCAAGCCGGGAAAGCAGCAGGATGCTAAGCCCTCGAAGCAATCCGGAGAGGTAGGGCGATCAACCCAGCACGCGCAACATTCGGCCGCGCATCAGGGGGGTCGCATTCCCGACGACAAGTTCCGCGCTCAATTCGGCCGCCAACATAAATTCAAAGTGAACCGCACGACTACGCCCCAAGGGCAGCCAGGTTTCCAATACGGAGGCTATACATTCTCCTTTGTTGACGTATGGCCAGGGGATTGGGCCTACACCGACGACTTTTATGTCGACTACATCGACGGCGAGTATTTCTTGTTTGATCTGCTTCATCCCGGCGTTGGAGTCGCGATTATTGTCGTGCTCTGATTATCGGGACGATTAAGTGCCCGGAGCCGGTGGCCTTCCAAGCCCCCGAATGTTGCGGCTTGGAAGGCCGCTCCGCATCGCTCGCGCCCTGTGACCATGGCGTGCTGTCGGCTCTTAGGTCAAGTGGCCTCATTCTGTTGCTTTTGCCCGAAGCAAAGCCACTCGGCGCGAGAAACTCCGCCCAACCCCGCCCCCCATCCACAGCAACTAAGTTTTCAGATGTCGACACAATTCTTGAGGCGCGGGATGGCCCGCGCCTTTTATGAAGGAGGGTATTCATGGCAGACGATATGGAAAAGAAAGGCCAGCAGGGTGGAAAGTCCGGACAACAGGGCCAGGGCGATCCGTACGGACAACCCGGACAGGGCCAGCAGAGCGGTCAATCCGGTCAGCAGCCCAAAAAGGGTGGCCAGGGTCAGAACGATATCGAAGAGGACCAGAACCGCGACCGTCAACGTCGCGCTTCGTAGCTTTTTTCAAGACGACACCCACTTGGAAGTCCCGGCCCTTTCGGCTGGGACTTCAGTTTTTATAGGCGACGGCATGGGATTGCCAGGCAGGCGTGCCCAGGAAGGCGCCGGCACAGCGGTAGGCGCGCTCCCGAATCTGGGTAGCGCACGGTCCGGGGGATATTATTACGCGCAAGAGGGTTCTTCGCGTCAAAACAATCTCGCTTGGATGGCTTAAGCCAATGTGCTTTGCGTCGTACTATTGATATGAGGCGGTACCTGGATCTGGATGATATTGTTCTTGATGGCATAGACCACCAGATCGCGGATAGAGTGCAAGCTGAGTTTCCGCATTATGTTGCTGCGATGTGTTTCCACGGTCTTAGTGCTCAAGTTGAGGAGTGATGCGACTTCCTTGGAACTCTTTCCTTCTGCCAGAAGCTGAGTCACTTCACGTTCCCTGGCAGTCAGGACTGGCAAATCCGGAGGCTCATTTCGTACCACCGCGTGTCCTTTATCGAGGAAGCCCGCCATTACAAGATCATTCACTCGAGGCGTGAAGAACATTCGGTTGCTCTCCAGCGCTTCAACCGCAGACACTAGGTCGCGAGCTGCGTCAGATTTGAGCACAAATCCGCGTGCGCCTGCATTGAGTGCCTCGCGGATAACCTGATCGGAATCGGTGATCGTGAGGACAATCACTTTGAAATTTTGGTCATGCTGCAGTAGTTGACGGGTGGCATCCAGGCCGTTGAGATATGGCATGCCAATATCCAGAATCACCACGTCCGGCTTCAACTGCTTGGCCATTTCGATTGCCTCGCGGCCATCGGATGCTTCCCCGCATACTTCCCATCCCTTATGTCCCTGAAGAAGGGAACACAAACCACGACGTATAATCTCGTGATCATCGGCTAACAGGATGCGCAGTTTCATGGCAGATCCTCCCACACAGACGTTCGTTCGACCTGGTTAATCTCCCCGCATTCAACATGAAAGCGGATTCCGTGCCAGCGCCGTGAATGCCCGATGCTGGCTCACTGCCTCCACGGCTTCCAATAGATCACGGGCGAGATTGGATTTCACGACGTACCCTCTAGCGCCCGCAGCCAAGGCCTCTCGCATCATTTGGGCAGAATCATGTTGGGTCACGAATAGAACTTCCAACCCAGGAGTCTTCTGCTGGATCAGCCGGCAGGCTTCGATACCATTCATTCTCGGCATCGTGACATCGAGCACGACGACATCGGGTTTCAAACTGCCAACCTTTTCCAAGGCTTCGACTCCATCTGACGCTTCGCCGACGACTTCCCACTCGGCCCGCCCTTCCAACAATGTTCTCAACCCTTGCCTGACAACAGGATGATCATCCACCAAAAGAATGCGAACCGCCATCACAGTTTCCAGCCTCGGATGCAGCCTCTTGCAGATTATTCGCTAGGGTGCAGAGAAGTGCCACACCAAAAAGAACTGCCAAATCACAACCATCCGGCAGGTTAGCACGGTAGTCCCTCAGGTCGTATACAGGGAATCCTGTATGCATGGTCGCAACGTATTTCACACAAAAGACCTTCACTAAGGGGTGGCCGAACCCATTTGGGGAAAATAACTCCCATCGTGAAGAACCGCATCCACGGCTTGGACAATGGAGCCAACGTCGGACTTCAGGCAGACTCCGCGGATACCCACTTTTTTGGCCTCCTCGGCCAGTTGTTTAGAGAGATGAATTGTGACCATCAGGATCGGGATTTCAGGAAAAAGCTGCGAGACCTGCCGGGCAACGTCAATTCCATTCAGATCGGGCATCTGGAAGTCGAGCAAGATCATATCCGGCGGATGTTCCTTAACCCGTTGTAGCGCTTCTCCCCCTGTGGGAGCTTCATCACAGACTCGCCAAGTGCTCTGCTGTTCGAGGAGGCCTCGAAGATAGTGCCGTACCGCCGGGTTGTCATCTACCACAAGGATTCGAACCAAGCGGTACCTCCCATCTCTTTACACTCAATGGCCTTTGCTATGACCTTTCTCTTTGTGCTTTTTGAGCACTGTTCGGGCAGCTACTTCCTTCGCCCGTTCACCGTAGCGCCCAGACCGCTGCGCACTCTCCACGATATGTTCATACTCCCGCTGCTCCTTAGCGCTCACACCATGTAGATGCTTCTTCCCTGGCATCCGGCACCTCTTCACAAAGTTATCTTTTTGCTCTTTTGAGCATAGAAGTTCAAGCCGGGGTGTCGCAATACCGTAAACCCTTGAGCAGCCAACCTTGAACTGCTAAAAAACGGCTGATTGCGTGGCAGGAAGGCCTTCTTGAACGACTATTTGGTCCCTCTCACAGAATCCCTTGTCGTTCCCAGTAATCTTAATTCCAGCGCCGCCGCAGCCCACCCTGGGATCGCTTCAGTAAGAGGGCGAGCCGTTCTCAGAGTGCGCTGTATGAGGGTGAATGTCCGGACTGGTCACTCTCCGCCATCGATGTCGCGATACCTTCCGCGCCATCGCTCGCTTTGCGCGTCCGCAGGATTCTCCTGGTTGGCAGCAGCAGGTCGCGCATCTTCATCTTCGCTTTGTGGAGCTGTGATTTGGAGTTCCCGATGGAGCATTGCAGCAGTTCGGCGATTTCATGGTGCTGGTATCCCTCAACTTCGTGCAGATCGAAAATCTGCCGGCATCCTCCGGGCAGCTCTTCGATAGCACGGCGTAACGCAATACGGTCAATCGCCCCCGAGAGGTTCAGATCATCCTTTCCAACTTCGCGTTTGAGAGATGGCGAGTCACTCGATACAGGCTCATCGAGCGACAACACTGGTGGGGACTTACGACGACGTAATTTCATCAGCACGGTATTCACAGCAACCCGATATAGCCAGGTGGAAAAAGCGGAATCGCCACGAAATGAGTTTATGCTGCGAAACACCTGCATGAAGGCTTCCTGCGTCAGATCTTCTGCGTCCGCTACATCTTTCGTCATTTGAAGACAAACGGAATACACACGCTTCTTGTGCAACTGGAAGAGGGTGGCGAAGGCCTGCTCGTCGCCGCGCTGTGCGCGTTGGACTAGGCTGCGTTCCGAATTGTCGAGGTGGTTTTCTTCCCCCATTGGAAGAACATTCACCGGACTAACATTTGTTGGTGTCGCTGCAATCGCGCAAGTGGCCACTGTAGTCTCCTTCGATCAACTACGTTTTTGCTCTCACCGATTCCGAGAGCTTCATCGTCCACAAGAGATTAGCGAAGCGAGGGTGCCTCTCCTATCAGGATGCTCCTGTACTTGATTACGGAACTTGCTGTACCGCGAAGGTGGGGGTGAATTCTTTGGTTCCGTGGTTAATTCTTGCGAAGCGCGGTTTTCCTTGCCGAGAGCGATACCAGGTAACAACGCGGGAATTCGCAGACAGGTTGTGAGCAAACACTTCGCGGTTTGACGGCAAATGTCGTGTCAGCCCGCTAGGATCACATAACCTGCTGGTCAGACTTCGATCAATATTATTATTATTGTTACTCGATCAATAAAGGTGGAATCCGACCTCCACACTAGTCCCCAGACTTACCGCCGCTGCCGTCGTTTTGGGCGGGAAGCCGCGAGTTCACACACATCCATCTAACACGGGGCTTGCCTCTCGCAACGCCGAACTACACGGAATCATGAGTTCAAGCAGGGTTCCCGGAGCGGCATTAGTCAGTCGCAATTCTCCGCCGAATTCTTTGGCGCGCTGTTTCATGCCACCAATACCAACTCCAATGCTTTCCGGTCGCAGCTCTGCAATCTTTTTGTCGATTCCCTTGCCATCGTCGAGTACCGATGCGACTATGAGCCCATCCCTTTGGTTCAAGGTAATCCAAACCTTCTGTGCTCCCGAATGCCGAAATACATTCGTCAGGGCCTCCTGAATAATTCGGAAGATCGCTGTCTCAACTTCCGGTGTAAGCCTGGGGAATTCGGGCGGTTGGACATCGAGAAAGGTGTCAATACCACTGCGCTTGGTGAGCCCCTCCACATACCAGGCCAGCGCTGAGAGCAAACCGACTTCATCGAGCAACGGGGGATGCAAAAGGTGAGACATAGTCCTGACTTCTTGAATCGCATGATCGATAATAGAGCTGGCTTGAGACCACGTTTGCTCTTGCCGTTGAGATGGCTTTTCCAGAAGCATCTTATCCAATACCATCTTGGCCACGGCAAGTTCCTGCCCCAACCCGTCGTGCAGGTCGCGCGCGATGCGGCGGCGCTCTTGATCCTGCAGCGTCATGAGACGGACGGAAAGGCGCCGCAATTCACCCGTGCGTCTATCGACCATTTTTTCCAGCTCAATCGCGTTGTCACGAATCGATTGCTCCAGCAATTTGCTGTCGTGAATGTCAGAGCAGGTGCCGTACCACTTAACAATTTTTCCCTCAGGATCTCGAATCGGTACCGCTCGAGACCGGAACCAGCGATAGGAGCCGTCTTTGGAACGCAGACGATATTCCGATTCGAAACGTCCTCCCGCTCGCACAGACTGTATCCAAATCTCTGTACTGCGCTCGACGTCGTCAGGGTGCACGTAATCCAGCCAATTAATGCTGTTCCCATCGATTGCTGAAGCGCCGGTATGTTCGTGAAACCGATCGCTGACATACTCGTAACGTCCGTCGCCCTGACTGCTGAAAATGACATCCGGCGCGGTGCTTACAATGGCGTCAAGTTCCTGGTTCTTGCCCGCAAGTTCGGTGTTAAGGTGCGTCAGCAGTTCTGCTTTAGCCGCCAATTCCTCGGTGCGCTCCGACACACGGTGCTCCAGATCGCGATTCAACGCTTCGAGTTGCCTGGTCTTTCGGTAAAGTTCAGCGAACACCCTGACTTTTGCGCGCAAGAGTTGTTGAACGACCGGAACGGAAATGTAATCCACCGCCCCGTGCTCGTATCCTTTTAGCCTGTCCAGGTCCGTCAGATGCACGGCCGAGATGAAGATGATCGCCGTCCTCTGAAAGCGTGGATGCTGGCGAATCATCGTGGCCAATTCAAAGCCGTCCAGATCCGGCATGCTCACGTCCATCAGCACCACGGCTACGTCGGTCTTCAGCAGAAGTTCGAGAGCCTGTTTCGCCGAAGTGGCTTTAATCAGGTTCTCACCAAGTTCCTCCAGCATGACTTCATAGCTGAGGAGCTTGGCGGGTTGATCATCCACCATCAGAATATTGACTTTTTCGTCTCTGTTCATCGTTCTCCCTGTGCACACCTCAGGTACCAAACGACCGCCACACCTGTTATCTGTGAAGCCACATACGCAATGATGACAGAAGCTGCTCGGTATTGACGGGTTTGGCCAGGTACTCGGACGCACCGGCTTCCAGACATTTCTCGCGATCCCCCTTCATCGCCTTTGCGGTCAGGGCAATAATGGGCAAGCGCCGGAATGCAGCGTTCTGTCGGATCACGCGCATGGTTTCGTAACCGTCCATCTCGGGCATCATGATGTCCATCAGGACGATCGCGACATCCGGTGTCGATTCGAGTTTTGTGACCGCTTCACGGCCAGTTCCGGCAGTAATCACTTCCATACCGCGACGCTCAAGCACGCTACTAAGAGCGAAGATGTTGCGCACGTCATCGTCGACAACCAGCACTTTCTTCCCGACCAGGGCATCATCGGAGTGATGCAACCGGTCGAGCATTCTCTGTTTCTCCACGGGAAGATCGGCGACGACGCGATGCAGGAACAACGCCGTCTCATCCAGCAAGCGTTCGGGCGATTCGACTCCCTTAACCACAACGCTGCGTGCCAGCGCGTGCAAACGGGAATCCTCTTCCAGGGAAAGCTCCTTGCCGGTGAATACGACGACCGGCAAATCACGCAGGGACGGCGTGTCGCGGAAGCGCTCCAAGACTTCGAAGCCGGATATGTCGGGCAGGCGCAGATCAAGAACGACGCAGTCAAAGGACTGATCGTTAACGGATTTGATCGCCTCCTCGCCACTGGAAACGACCACGACGTCAACGTCGTCGTAGCCAAGCAGTTCCTTGATGCTGAGCTGCTCGGCTGGATTGTCTTCCACCACCAGCAACCGCTTCCGTCGAGGAGAAGAATACTCCTTGATCCGAGTCAAGGCTGATTCCAGCCCCTCCGGCGTCGTTGGCTTGGTAACAAAGGCAAACGCGCCGCGCGCGAGGCCATTTTGACGGTCTTCGTCCAGGGTTAACATCTGAACGGGAATGTGCCGGGTCGCGGGGTCCTGTTTTAAGTGGTTCAGCACCGTCCAGCCCAACATATCGGGCAGGAAGACATCCAGCGACACCGCGGTCGGATGGTACTCGCGCGCCAGCACGAGAGCTTCCGCGCCGCGCTGAGCCACAAGAACCTTGAATCCCTTGTCGCGAGAAAGATCACGCAACACTCGCGCATAATGTGGATCGTCTTCGACAATCAACAAGATTGCATCGTCCGGTTGCAGATTGTCGCGGTCGTCAGGAATCTTTTCGACCGGATGTTCCGAGATGCTGGCGGCGGACAAGGACGCTTGCGATGGGGCCGATCGCTCCACCATGGGAGAGCTGGACGGTCCTACGTAGGTTTGAGGCAAGTAAATGGTGAAAGTACTTCCCTTGCCCGGAGCGCTGCGCAATTGGATTTCGCCGCCAAGCAAGCTGGCCAACTCACGACTGATTGCCAGCCCAAGACCGGTGCCGCCGTACTTGCGGCTGGTGCCGGCATCTGCCTGTTGGAAGGCCTCGAAGATGATCCGCTGTTTGTCCGATGGAATACCGATCCCGGAATCGGTAACCTCAAAGGCCACCACCGACACAGCCTTTCCCAGGATCGGATGATCTTCGCTCCAACCGCTTTTAGCTTGAGACACGGAGAGGCGGACGCCTCCCTGTTCGGTGAATTTGAAGGCATTGGACAGCAGATTCTTCAACACCTGCTGCAGACGCTTCGAGTCAGTGACGACGCTGCGGCCGAGGCGTGGATCGGTCTGCACCTCGAAAGTGAGATGCCGGTTCTCGGCTTCATGACGGAACGGACGTTCCACCATATCCAACAGACTGGCGAAGAATACTTCCTCTGCCTCTACGGAGACTGTTCCTGATTCAATCTTGGACAAATCCAGAATATCGGTGATGAGGTTGAGCAAGTCCGTCCCGGCGCCATGAATCGTCCGGGAAAATTCAACTTGCTTAGGCAGCAGGTTACCATCCGGGTTTTCACTAAGTTGCTGGCCCAGGACCAGGATGCTATTGAGTGGTGTGCGCAACTCGTGAGACATGTTCGCCAGGAACTCAGACTTGTATTTCGAAGTCAACGCCAGTTCCTTGGCCTTCTCTTCCAGTGCACGGCGGGCTTGTTCGATTTCCTGGTTCTTGCGTTCGACCTCAACGTTCTGTTCGGCAAGCTGCTGCGCTTTTTGTGCCAACTGCTCGTTGGTTTGCTGCAATTCCTTTTGCTGCACCTGAAGTTCGGTGGCCAACTGTTGGGACTGCTTCAACAGTCCCTCCGTCTGCATGGTGGCTTCGATACTGTTGAGGACGATGCCGATGCTGGCCGTCAGCTGCTCGAGAAATGCCAGATGGGAGGTTGTAAATGCGCTTAGCGAGGCTAGTTCAATGACTGCCTTGACACGATCCTCAAAGAGCACGGGTAGCACGATAACGTTTCGCGGGACAGCCTCGAACAAACCCGACCGAATGGTAATCGTGTTGGGTGGCAATTCCGAGATCAGCATCCGCTGCTTTTCTGCCGCGCATTGTCCGACTAAACCCTCACCAATCTTCAATCGCCGCAGATGCCCGTCCTCGCCGTCGCCTGCAAAGGCCGAGAGCAGCACCATCTCCGCGGATTCTTCTGATCCCATCTGGTAAATCACCCCCTGTTGGGCGCTCACCAGGGGCGCCAGTTCCGACAAGAGCATGCGTCCCACTGTTCCCAGATCGCGTTGTCCCTGCAACATGCCTGTGAAGCGGGCTAGATTCGTCTTGAGCCAGTCCTGCTCTGTATTGCGATCGGTGGTGAGACGGAGATTGTCGATCATGGTGTTGATGTTGTCTTTCAACTCGGCCACTTCACCGCTCGCTTCCACTTGAATGGAGCGAGTGAGGTCTCCCTTGGTGACCGCGGTGGCAACCTCTGCAATCGCTCGCACCTGGTTCGTCAAATTGTCGGCCAGCAAGTTGACGTTGCCGGTGAGATCCTTCCACGTGCCAGCGGCGCCGGGCACGTTGGCCTGGCCGCCGAGCCGGCCTTCGACGCCGACCTCGCGGGCCACGGTTGTAACCTGGTCGGCGAATGTGGCCAGCGTGTCGGTCATGTTGTTAATGGTTTCGGCAAGAGCTGCAACTTCGCCTTTTGCGTTTACCGTCAGCTTTCGAGTCAGTTCGCCATTGGCGACGGCGGTCACGACTTTCACAATGCCACGCACCTGTTCGGTCAGATTGGCGGCCATTACGTTCACATTGTCGGTGAGGTCCTTCCATGTGCCTGCCACGCCCGGCACTTGCGCCTGCCCGCCCAGCTTGCCCTCCGTGCCGACTTCGCGGGCCACCCGAGTTACTTCGGCGGCGAAGGCGTTGAGCTGATCCACCATGGTGTTAATGGTGTTTTTGAGTTCGAGAATCTCGCCTTTCACGTCCACCGTGATCTTGCGCGACAAATCGCCGCGGGCCACGGCCGTGGTGACCTCGGCGATGTTACGGACCTGACCGGTGAGGTTACCGGCCATCGAGTTGACGGAGTCCGTGAGATCCTTCCAGGTGCCGGCGACGCCAGGCACATTCGCCTGTCCACCCAGGCGACCTTCGGTGCCGACTTCGCGCGCTACACGCGTCACCTCTCCGGCGAACGCGTTAAGCTGATCCACCATCGTGTTGATGGTGTCCTTGAGAAGGAGGATTTCACCGCTGACATTCACCGTAATTTTCTTCGAGAGGTCTCCGGTGGCGATGGCCGTGGAGACTTCAGCGATGTTACGAACCTGACCGGTGAGGTTGCTGGCCATCGAGTTGACGGAGTCGGTGAGATCCTTCCAGGTACCGCCAACGCCTGGGACCTGTGCCTGCCCGCCGAGTTTGCCGTCAGTGCCTACTTCGCGCGCCACGCGGGTCACTTCCGACGCAAACGAGCGCAACTGATCCACCATCGTGTTGATGGTGTCTTTGAGCTCGAGGATTTCGCCTTTCACGTCCACTGTGATCTTGCGCGACAAATCGCCTCGGGCCACGGCCGTGGCGACTTCAGCGATATTGCGCACCTGACCGGTAAGGTTGCTGGCCATGAAGTTGACGTTGTCGGTGAGGTCCTTCCAGGTGCCGGCTACACCAGGCACCTGCGCCTGCCCGCCCAGCTTGCCTTCGGTGCCGACTTCGCGCGCCACGCGCGTGACTTCACCGGCGAACGCGTTGAGCTGGTCGACCATCGTGTTGATCGTGTTCTTGAGTTCGAGAATTTCGCCCTTCACGTCTACGGTGATCTTGCGTGACAAGTCTCCGCGGGCCACGGCTGTTGTGACCTCGGCGATGTTGCGGACCTGACCGGTAAGATTGCCGGCCATCGAGTTTACGGAGTCCGTGAGATCCTTCCAGGTGCCAGCGACGCCAGGCACGTTGGCTTGTCCTCCCAGACGACCTTCGGTGCCGACTTCGCGGGCCACGCGCGTCACTTCGCCGGCGAAACGGTTGAGTTGATCCACCATCGTGTTCAGCGTTTCTTTAAGCTGCAAAATCTCGCCGCGCACGTCCACCGTGATCTTGCGCGAGAGATCGCCGGTAGCGATGGCCGTCGCCACCTCAGCGATGTTTCGCACCTGGCCGGTGAGATTGCTGGCCATGAAATTGACATTGTCCGTCAGGTCCTTCCAAGTGCCGCCAACTCCGGGTACTTGCGCCTGGCCGCCGAGCTTTCCTTCGGTACCCACTTCGCGCGCCACGCGCGTGACTTCACCGGCGAACGCGTTGAGCTGATCCACCATCGTGTTGATGGTGTCCTTGAGTTCGAGGATTTCGCCCTTAACATCGACGGTGATCTTGCGGGATAAATCGCCTCGGGCAACGGCGGTGGTCACCTCGGCAATATTGCGGACCTGGGCCGTCAAGTTGCCGGCCATCGCGTTAACCGAGTCGGTGAGATCTTTCCACGTACCGGCTACGCCCACAACCACGGCCTGGCCGCCCAGCTTTCCGTCAGTACCTACTTCACGAGCGACGCGCGTTACTTCGGACGCAAACGAGCGCAGCTGGTCCACCATCGTGTTGATGGCTTCTTTAAGTTGGAGAATTTCGCCGCGCACATCGACGGTAATTTTGCGGGAGAGATCGCCGCTGGCAACAGCTGTAGCGACTTCAGCAATGTTGCGCACTTGACCGGTGAGGTTGCTGGCCATCGAGTTGACCGAATCCGTCAGGTCTTTCCAGGTACCCGCAACGCCGGGCACCACTGCTTGACCTCCCAGCTTGCCGTCGGTGCCGACCTCGCGCGCAACGCGCGTCACCTCGGCGGTGAAAACGCCGAGCTGCTGAATCATGGTGTTGACAATGTTGGCGGAGCGCAGGAATTCGCCTTCCAGTGGCCTTCCGTCCACGTCCAAGCGAACGGTTTGGGTCAGATTTCCCTGAGCTACGGCAGCGATGGCACGGGTAACCTCGGCGGTCGGGCGAAGTAGATCCTCTACGAGCGAGTTTACCGACACTTCGATGTCGCCCCATGCACCCCGAGCTTCATGAAAGCGGGTGCGCTCGCGTGTCCTCCCTTCCTTGCCCACCACCTGCCCAACGCGCCTCAACTCCTGTGCCATTTGTTGGTTCGCAGCAACAATGGAATTGAAGGTATCAGCAATCTTCCCTGGCAGTCCGGTCCATGAGCCCGGGAGCCTGACTGAGAAGTCACCGTCCCGCACCGTCTGCAGGCCGGCCAGGATCACTCTAAGGTCAACCGGAACGGACTCGGCAGCATGAACAGAATTCCCGTTATTCTGGTTGCTCTCGTTGGTCTGATTTGCAGCGGGTTCGCCGTTGGTAACCACCATCGCCGCATCTCGGTTATTTTTCTTCATCATGGTCTCCTAGACAAAGGGAGCATCCAGCCGTGTAAAGAACCCTTTCATCGCTTGGCGCTTTGTGCCGCCTGCCAGCGCCGCGGCACCGCGAACCAATCGGCTCCAACATCGAAAACTGGCGAATTTGCTGGGACTCCTCAGCAGAGGGCTACCGACAGACACACCACCGAAATCCGGGTCGGTCTGAAACATGTTGAATGTGAACCTACAGGAATTCACGGACTAGAGTCGATTGATATCATGAAGAACTGTAGACTGACTCTAGGGTCTTTACTGTAGAGAGAGCGGAAAAATTGGCATCGGAGGAAGATAGCCCGCAATGTGCGGTGCCCGACGCTGGCGCTGGACTTAGGGTATCGATAATTGTCAGGTCAATACCAAGGACGCTTTTCTAGGCAACGGCTTCAAGAGCTACTTCTTTTTCCACCGTGGCGGTTTCGCGCGCCCCTGTGCGCCGGAGCAGCTCTATTGCGCGTGTCGTCTTTTCACTTTCCGAGCACGCCACATAGATCAACACCCCCATTTCGCGGAGCTGGCGTTCAAATCGCAGGGCGTCACTCTCAGAAAATCCCAATCCGACCAGCGTTCTCGAATTGCCACGCAGAGCGGGAGAATCCTTCCTCACGCCGAGAGCGTGAAGGAACGCGTGGGAGCGGATGTATAAACCGACCGTCGGGATCATCACCGCGCCGAATTTCATAAACCAGCCGATCAACCCCGCTGCAGTGGCGCTCGCTCTGGGCTCGGCACTGAGATTATTCGCCTCGCGGACAATAGTGGCGAAGGGGTGGCTGGGCGACACCATCATGCAGATGTCTTCCTTGCCGATTCCGGATTGGTTCAGCGTCTGGACGACCTGGTGAAGCTCCACGTCGTGGGGGTACATTCCGTAGGCGGCTGGTGTGCTGACTGCCATGGATCGCATCTCCAAATTCTGCATTGCAGAACAGACGGCTAGTTCGGATGCAGGGGAGCTAACCGTGCGTGAGGCAGGTACTACAGACTCTGCAATCGCTCCCGAGCTTGACCGAATCCCCGAGCTGCTACTCTACAGCGCCGCCGTCGGGATGAAATAGGGTAGATGCTGTAGTGGGACGTGCGTTAAGTTTGGCGTCGGGAGCGAAAGCTATTTGAGGCGGAAAGCGCCCGCCAGCATATCCAACCCCTGTTCCGGCGGGCAAAAGACGGGAGTCGTGAGCTGGCCTCACCGGGAAAACCTTGTCTCGGCGCCTACAAGTTATTTCGAGTCGTTTCGGTCAGCAAACCCCTGGTGAAATCCGGTTCGTGGTTTTCTCCCGACGATTCAACCTTGGGTGCCAGTAGATGGCATCTTTGTGACTGCCTGGCGCATCTTGCCCGTAGCGGTCGCAGCGGATTCAACCACCTTGTTCTTCACGTCGACCGCTTTATCGCGGACGGCCTGGCGCGTCTCACTACCGGGTGCAGGTGCCAACAGAATTCCCATTCCTGCTCCGACGCCAATTCCTAGTAAAAAGCCAGCCGCTCGTGATGGCCAATAACTTCTGCCGTGAAGAGCTGCAGCGGCGGATTCCAGACGATCGACAGCGTCTTCATACTTGCTCGTCACCGTATCGGCAACATCGTCCATTCGGTCCTTGAGCCGGTCGGCAATCGCGTTCCGGACTCTCGGCTCCGTGAAAAGCACACCCAATTTGGCAGCCAGGCGCACCCAGTCCTTGGCGGACTTCATTTTTCCACTGTTCCGCATGATGATTCCCCTTTCCTTTGCATTGGTGCCGCTTACCCGTTTTTATAGTTTGTCTTCGCCGACTGTACTATCGGATGATTCATGTAGGGCGACCAGAGGATATGTGTAAAGCGTGGTCCTCGAAGAATGGGCCATCCAGGACGTTGGATTTCTGCAGAACACAACGACTTTTCGCATTCCCAGTTTGCTGAAAAACCCGCCTTTCGACGTCCGGTCTCTACAAGGAGCGTCTTCTTTCGAAGAACGCACGGCCCCGATGAAAGGACGCCTCAGACGAAACGTGAATTCTTCAGCAAACCGTTACACCCGGTTACCGCTGCGACCGAGTCCCATGATTAGGGTCACAAGAAAAATGACCAGGAAAATGTAGAACAGAATTTTAGCGATTCCAGCGGCCGCGGTCGCTACCCCGACGAATCCGAGGAACGCAGCCACGAGCGCTATGATCAAAAACACGATTGCCCAATAAAGCATTTGTTACCTCCTGACCCCGTGCAACAGGGACCATCTTTTGTCTCAGCCACATTCCAGAATAGCCACCTCCCAATATGACGCTATCGGGTTCAACCTGTAGTTTTAATCCGCTGCTAACGGGTACGATTTGTGGGGAAATCCAAATCCGCGAGTCTTGGGCAAGGCTCGGTCTTGTGCCTCAGACCGCTTCTGATGATGCGTGAGCGAGCTCTCCGTGCTAGTCTTGCGACAGTGCTAAGGCGGGATCGTGGTGCGGCACAGGTTTTTGCCGTTTCCCCTGTTTCAGACTCGTCCGAAGCGGAACGGCGTCAGGGCGGGTCACGCACCCTTCCCCGCCGGATCGTCTACGCGTGCCGGCTTGATCTGATTCTCTACTCGACGTGATCCCTAAACTCCCCAAAGCCACGAACCGGGCGTACATCGGTTCGGCCGATGCCCTCCCGGTTCCCGTTTCAATGCTCGTTCAACAAATGAACGTGCAATAAACCACACGGGATTAGGGTCGAAGTCTACTGCGGAGGCTTGGACCGATCCCGGTTCGGCGGCTGCTGTCTCTGCTGCAACTGCTCCTGTTGCTGTTGGTGTCTTTCCTGCAATTGCTGGGTTTGTTGTTGGTGCCGCTGTTCCACCTGCTGCTTCGCTGCCTCACTGGCATTCTGTTGCGTCAGCCGCTGGTGCTCCTGATCCTGCTTTTGCTGAAGTTTCTGTCGCTCCTGTTCCTGCTTCGCGAATACCTTTTCCTGCTACTGCTGGTACTTCTGGTCCAGCTTTGGGTCGCCTGTGTTTGGAGCGCTGGGTCTTGCAGCCGGCGGGAGGTCGTGAGGATGAGCAGGTGGGCTGGGCCGAGATGCGGCAGATCACGGAGTCGAAATGTTGTAGCGCGGCGCCCGGCTTTGCAGTTTCGGACGCTTGGGTTCCGAGATCTTCCAAAGTGTCGCCAACGCTTTCGCCGCGTTATCCAATGCGCGTTTCCGAAGATTGACTGCGTCGACGTGTAGCGGGATTGAACTGCTCCACAACTGATCTGCTTGCGATCTCGTGTTTACGGAATTCTTGCCCTCGCACAGAACTGCGAGCGATTGGTCAAAGATGCTTTTCAATTGACTTGTGGAATCCGACTCTGCGGTCACTGTCATCACATGACTCATGCTTTGTTCCGCCTTCTCATGCAGCACATTAGAGGGACGCGACTTGACTCGCAATACAGTCGATCATCGATCAACGGGGTGGCTAGTGTGGTAGCTGCAGGAATTAAAACAATTACAGGCGGTAACCAGAATAAACGGTAACTAGAAGAACTAGATCCCGATAAACTCCTCAACAACATTTTACGGTGACCATTTTACGGTGACCCGAGCCTCTCAGGTCTCCCTTTGAACGATAGCCTTCGTGTTTTTTATGATGCATCCAACCTAGGCGGCCGATTTGGTCCTTCCCCTGGAATACTTCACCGTTCGCTTGTCCGCTCGTACCGATTCTTGCGGGACTTCGAGGTTGAGTTCTTCAGTGATGCCATTGAGAGTTTCGTCGGCTTCCTTTTCATCTTCGGGGGGTCTGAGACAGGAGGCTCGCGGCGTCTACGTCCCCCCATTTCGTAGCGTAGGCGCGCACGCAGCCATATCCTGCAATTTCGTAATGCTCCACGCGCTGCGCAGCGGCGATGAGAGCGGCGTCTTTAATGCCATTTTCCTTATCTTCATTGATTACTTCGCCCCTTTCTTCGATCAACCCTTCCATCGCCTTGCACTTCTTTCCTTCGCCTTCTCGCCCATCTGCTCGAAGATGGTCTCAATGCGTTGGGCATGTTGCCTGGTTTTCCCCAGATGGTCTTCAAAGGCGGCGTTCAATTCCTCCGACGAAGCCGTCGTCGCCATCTTTGGTATCGCCTTGACCAGTTGCTATTCAGCGCTGTAGAGATCTTTGAGTTGTTCCAAGTAAAGGTCGCGCAATGATTCAAGTTTCATTCTTGAGCCTCCTGCAGGATTTGATAACGCACAAGGTTGACGCAAGCACCTGATAATGACGATGATTGGTCCTCACAGTGGCTGCTATTTCTCTTTTTTCCTTGCTCGGTCGCTGCGGGAAGGCGAGGAGCAGGAGCCACTTGGTATTACTTCGACCCCTGCTCGGTAGGAGGGAGACTAAAGCGGTAAATGCCTGGAGTGCAGAATAAGCACTACTGTGGATGCGGAAAATCCATCTGACTGTGTACTTTTCTTGAGGAGTCCCTGTAGGGCTTGGATTGTTGCCTGAACCTCGCTCGGGCGACGCATTGAAACATCAACGACTGCTCCACTTGGTCGCCATGCTCGCCTGTCTTCCGAATCAACTCCTTCTGACGCGACTCATCAATCTCTACAGCAACATATCGGTATCTGTACGGCTTGCACTGGATAGATCGAGGCCGGTTACGCCTCTAACCTCCCGACTGTGACTGCACTCGAGAGTGATGTTGTTCTGTCTGGGCAAAGACGCAATGCACGTTTTTCGGACGCCGGTTCTTGAGTTGAAAGGAGACGCTTGTGAATGTCGAATCTGGTACTACCGCCACGGCCCCTGTGGATCACGCTCTGATTAAGCGAGCTCAGCAAGGCGATTCGGATGCGTTCGCAACGCTGTTTCACACGCACAAGATGCGGATCTATTCCCTATGTTTCCGCATGACCAAGAATGAAACGGAAGCGGAGGACTTAGCACAAGACGCGTTCTTGCAGGTATTCCGCAAGCTGGCGACGTTCCGCGGAGATTCGGCGCTTTCGACATGGCTCCACCGCATAGCGGTGAACACTGTGTTAATGCACTTTCGTCGCAAAGCGCCGGGCGGGGTTTCATTGGACGAATCCTATAGCCGCCATCAAGATTCCAAGCCGGCCCGCCGCGAATACGGAACCCGGGATGGGCGCCTGGAAACCTCCGTCACCCGCGTCGCCTTGAATCGAGCCATCGGCGAGCTTCCCGAGAGCTATCGTGCGATCTTTCTGTTGCACGAAGTCGAGGGCTATCAGCACCGCGAGATTGCAGAGTTGCTCGGATGTTCCGTGGGAAATTCGAAATCGCGCCTCCACAAAGCGAAACTTCAGATCCGGGATTTCCTGGCATCGACGACTCTAAGTCCGGCGCAAAACAAACGGCCTGGTGACGACCCAGGGAAATTACAGTCTGATGTAGGGCTCAAGCAGTGGAATTCCGCTGCACCGGCGCCGGCTATCGACATTACTACGGCCACGCCTCTCGCCGTCTAAACGCGGGACGATATACTCGCTCTTCCGGCTACGGCATGTCCCCCCGGCGATCTAGGGTTTTGAGGGGATGGATCGACATGGCTCCCCAAGATAAACAAGATCAGAGTGAAATCGAGAAAAAGTAACCCCAGTAATCAGATTGGGAACATGAGGAGGTTGATATGAATTCAAGGAAATGCGTCTTGGCACTGACCACTATGGTGTTGGTCTTCGCCAGTTTGACTTGGGCCGCCGACGACAAAGACAAAGATGAGGCCGGTATCAACAAGAGGATCGATGCCGCGGCTCACGTTCTGACCGAAATCATGGCAACTCCCGACAAGGCAATCCCAGACAGCATTATGAGTGACGCCAGGTGCATCGCGGTCGTGCCTTCGATGATCAAGATCGCGGTCGGGATTGGCGGGAACCATGGCAAGGGCGTAGCCACGTGCAGGACGCCAAACGGATGGAGCGCTCCTGCCCCAATTACCATCACTGGCGGCAGCTGGGGCCTTCAACTCGGCGGCCAGGCGGTCGACCTGCGGACGCTTCCGCTGCCGCGGGTCCGGTGGGGCGTGATGCCACTGCTGGTACCGACGTAAAGATGAGAGCAGAAGTATTGACCTATTCGCGGACCCGAGGCCTTTTCGCCGGCATCGATTTGTCGGGGGCGGTCATAAACCAGGATAAGGATTCCACCCGACTCCTATACGGCAAGACGGAGCCGTTTGAAACAATTTTGAATGGCAAGGTTGCGCCTCCGGCTGGAAGCGACTCCTTTCTGGCGGCTGTCAAGAAATATTCTTCCCAGTCCAAAGACCAGGCTACAAACATTGAGCAAAAGTAACTGAGGTGTGTCAAGCAACGTAACGGCCGGGCCATGCAGGCTCGGCCGTTATTCATTTTTGGGCCATTTCCTAACGAATCTTGCACTATCTCAACACCTTAAGCCAGAAACCATTGCCCTACATAACCAAATGCACAGAGGTACAGATTTGAACCGATGTTGATGCTATCGATAAATCTGTAGGTTGGCGTCGTGATCCAGATCGGCAGTCTTTGCTGGCACAGAAACGAACCCGGTGCAGTTGATGATTTCCGTGCCGAGGATGAATTGAACGAGCATCGGCCTTGCCCGGTGACTTCTATCTTCAATCTCAAGGAGGGGCGAACGACATGTATACCAGGGTTTGGGTTTGATCTTGATCATTGTCCTCGTGCTGGTTTTGGTGGGCCGCGTCTAAACGGCTCTTGATTGCCGCCGGCCTGGCCGTATTGCAGCTTCGTGCCTTGGGGTTGGGTTTGGGATTACATCTGTTGCCACTTTGCCAGGCCTGGACCCATCGTCTAAGCCCGGGGGCGGGAACATGTTGCAGCCCTTTGGTCAAGAAGGAAGCGGAGTGGTTCTGGTTTTATTTGAAATCGCGGATTTGCATTCCAGGCTCGCAAGGACCCGCAGCCCGCGCAGCGCGTCGTCGATTGCGCGACGTTCTTCGTCAGAACTCGATTCATCACGGCCGAGCTCCACGATTCGTTGCTGGATAGCCTTTTCCGCGTCGTCGATTCTCCGTCGCAATTCGTCAGGACGAAGTTCAAGCAGTGCGGCTCGATATAGATCTTGCCACTCAATGTCCATGCTCATGGCGTACCTACCTCTCCACAGCGCCCTACACGGTACATTCCCTTCAATTCGCAATCACTAGAAAAATAGACAAGCGGCCATCAACAGTCCGGTTGACAAGTCCGCTAGAACGCCACTAACATATCGTAAACGTATCCATAATGCAATAGCATTAATATTTTTACACATCTACAGGATAATATAGGACTGTTTAACACTCTCTTATAGTATGATAGGCGTATGACGAAAACAACCAGGGATAAAATCCGGAATCGGGCCGGCAAATATGAGCGGGTCATTCTCGCCGACATTCGGAAGAGCCGCCGCGGGAAGCATCACGACTTGTTGCGCGGGATTTTTCAGGATCTGGAATCCTTACCCAAGGGTTCAGCAATCAAAATTCCGCTGACGGAGGTGAACGGAACTACGGTGGCGAACCTGCGATCGGCCGTCCATCGTGCGTCGAACTCAAGAGGCCATGGGATCGAAACTTTGTCAGACGAGGAATATCTCTACATTTGGAAGGGCCCAAAGTAGGTCGGGTTTGCCGACCATGATTTTTCATCCTCCCATCGCTGTCGTCCGGTTTTGTATCGCAGCGACTGGCGTTCTGCCGGTCGCCGGTCGAGATACTACAGGATTGACTGTATTCGCTGGCTGCGATTGAGAGATTAAACTATCGCAGGATAGCGAAGCCGAAACGCTGCGACCCTGGCAAGGAATGGGCATGAACAGTGTGGTTAGAAGGAAGTGGCGATCGGTAACAAAAAACCGATCTGCACATAAAAACGATTCGTCGTATGGCCATTCGCACAAAACATACTCTGCGCCGGGCCGACAAGTCAGACCGGGGAAGATGCATTGAGTTGGGTGTTTGAAACCTTAGCGATTTGTCGTATCTCACGGAGGTGAGCCATGAAGTTGCGGATCTTGATAGCGGATGATCACGAGGTGGTACGTCGTGGGCTGTGCACTCTTCTGCAATCTCATGAGGGGTGGGAGATCTGCGGAGAGGCCAATGACGGACGCGAGGCCGTCGAAAAGGCTAAGCAGGTTAAACCGGACGTAGTGATATTGGATGTCGGCATGCCCAATCTCAACGGTTTAGCCGCGGCCCGGCAACTCATTCAACAGAATCCGCAGCAAAAAGTCATAGTTCTGACGATTACGGACTCGGACCAGGTAATCCGGGAGGCTCTTGACGCCGGCGCTCGCGGCTTTGTCTTGAAGTCGGACGCCGCGAGAGACCTGGTATCGGCTGTCGAAGCGCTGCAGCGCAACCGCATGTTCTTCACACCTCGAGTGAACGATATGGTGCTGGCAGGTTTTCTGGACAAGGGTCAGAACGGGTCAAACGGCGACTCGCAGAAGTCGCCAACGTTGACACCGCGCGAGCGCGAAGTAATTCAGCTTCTGGCCGAGGGGAAAAGCTCAAAGGAAGTAGCCTGTCTTCTCAACCTAAGCACCAAAACCGCGGAAACCCACCGCAGCAACATCATGCGCAAACTCGACATTCATTCGATCCGAGATCTGGTGGTCTATGCGGTCAAGAACGAAATCATCCAGGTGCAAGTGTCATCGTCTGTTAATCAACCGGCCACAGGTTCCGCCGCATAAAGCATGGCGCTTTTTCCGGTCCCGCGTGGAGCCGATATCTCTATCCCTGCCACGTGGGGGATGACTGACGTCAAAGCAAAACGGGGAACCGACAAGCGACTCCCCGTTCGAGAGGCGGTTTTGGGGAGGGCTTAGCTGGCCTTAAGCCTCTCGTCGTTGCGTTCCCGCTCAACTTCAGATCCGCGAGTGAGGTTGGCATTCCACTCGTCGACCTGCTTTTGAGCCTCTTGGCGGGCAAGTCCGTATCTTTCTTGTATTTTGCCGATCAATTGATCGCTCTCACCGTCAATGACATCGAGGTCGTCATCTGTCAATTTACCCCAACGCTCCTTCACAGATCCCTTCATCTGTTTCCACTTACCCTTCATTTGGTCTGAGTTCATCTTTTATGCTCCTTCTCTGCTCCTTGGTCTGCTCCTTGAATTAGTCCAGGTGAGTTCAGCCACATTCGATCACGCCACCGACCCAGTCGGGCGAAAGGTCTTTGTATGGAGGTTCAGCCGATTAGTGCTCGCAGGCCTCGAATAAGGCGCGTCCCGAAATCCCGGACCTCTCGTTTTCACCGATTTTTCATTCTAGGAAGTTATGCTTGCGAAAGACCGCTGCCAATCGAGTGAAGGCAGTAGTCGACCCGTCGAATCGCTGTAGCGGTATGGGCGATAGCAAGCATTCACCGTCCGCTGTCGAAACAAATCATTGCAACAATGCCGCTGCGCTCGTAACTGCCGCCACAATAACCATCACTAAGGTCACGGCTATCGCCACGCCGCTGCCCAGCAGCAGGATTTCGCTGAACAGGTCGGCATTCATCAGATCATCTTTGCGCATACTTTCTCCTTGGCGCGTTAGACGCGAAGAACAGGGCAGAGGGAACCCTGCTACCAGTACTATCACTTGCATTTACAGCCTTCGCCGTATGCACGAGACAAAAATCGCGCTGTATTCTTCTCGCGTCGTAGATCGTATCGGAGAACCTCGCATCCCGAGCAGGTTTTGCAGAGGATCGAGCCTTGCCTTAGGGAAGGAGTGTTTCCATGCTTTGGACAATTTTCGTGATACTGCTGGTCTTGTGGTTCCTGGGGATGGTCAGCTCTTACACGCTGGCTGGTTATATCCACATCCTGCTCTTGATAGCTTTGGTTGTCCTGGTAATAAACTTAGTGACGGGGCGGCGGGGCGCAGTCTGACGCGTCATGAAATATTGCGCGCGATTTACTCTCGTGCTCTTTAATTTCTTTGACTGTATTCGGCGTTCCTGCCGCAGTCGTATTCCCTGTGTCCGAAATCCGATCCGAAGTGGAGTGCTGATTTGGTTCCGGTAACCTTAACCGGGAGTTCAGTTGCGGCGCCGTTCTTGCTGAAAATAGGTCGGCCGGTTTCAACAGTATCGCCTTCTAGCCCGTTACCATGTGCGATAGTTTTGTGTCCATGCAAGCCTTGCCATGAAAATCGAATTGGTTTCCATTCGGCTTGTATGTCCCCAGGAAGTTCACTTGGGCGCCGGGAACCTGGAACGCCAGCTGCGAAAGAAATGAGCCCCATTGTCGAGACCGAATGTACCCTTCATGGCAGAGTGTACGTTGTCGTATCTCTTTGGGCGCGCTCCACTGTTTCTCGGTCCTGCATTTGATGTCATCCTCCTCGGCAATTTCACTGTTAACCCGAGAAGGTTTCGCGACAATACTGTAAGTTGGCCAGGATATCGCCGGGCGACAGTATTACGCGATGTTCTATTTTAAACGCGTATGCTTGCGGGCGCTGGTTCTGAATTTGAGGTTTCCGGAATCAATGGCTGGGACTGCGGGAGCGGCTTATTGCTGGGACGGCTGCAGTGGGCGGTAATGAGGCAGATTTCACGGTCGACTGTCTTTGCAATTGGTCGGCCGCTTCAGCTAACGTCAACTTGTCTGGGACCCGCCGAAAGTTCGTTCGACATTCATGTTCTTGAACCGAAACGGTCTTGAAGAACAGAGCCTTGCCGTGCATGTTGACATGCAGCAGGGTTATTTCCCAATAACCCGGCGCCACTTCAGTCTGTTTCACATGAAACTCGCCTCCTTCGTCCAAGTGGCCGAGCAAGCCACCAGCGAATTTCACGTGTCTAACGAGATGACCCTCGATTTCTGCCAGTCTATTTTGTTTGGTGTTAACCCAGATCCGGCCTGCCATCGAATGAAACACTGCTGCCTCATGTGACGACGGATGGAAATTCGGGTTTGGTTCGAAGAGAATTTCCACCAAGTCGCCCTGACGCTCTCCGTAGCGCGCAGTCACCGCGTCCGGCAATATCTTCAACAGTCGCTCAGTTTTTTGGACATCTGTTTCCTGCGCCCGTTGCTGCTTTTTCTGCTCGTCTGGTGTTCTTACGATTCTCGCGATCCGCTCGTCTTCCTGTTTTTCTTGTTCCGGTGTGATTGGCTGACCGTTTACAAGTCTCAAACGAGCAAGATAGCCGTCGCGGGTCTGAATAACGACCTTCTCCTCTTCTCTTCCCGAGACACCCGCTTTTAATCGGTACATCCAGTGGCTGTGGTCACTGTCTTGAGCCTTCAGCTCTGAATTGACTACTCTCCGCAGAAGGTCGCCGGCCGACAATCCAGAATCCACCGACGTATTTTGAGGGAGAGCTGGAATGCAGAACACCAGGACGGTGACAGCGATCGCGCGAGGAATGCGCAGCAATCTTGCCGATCCGACGACTGGTTTAGTGAGACACGCAACACACTCGTCCATCGCGACATCCTACTTGCGGGTTCAGTTGCCGGAAATCCAATGCACTCTGTAGGCTTGTCCGATCTTTGCTGTAGTCAGACAAGGCTAATTAAATGGGGTTCTACTCGGGGCGCCGACACCCAGCAGGATCCGGAGCAGCAGCAGCCAGCGCCGCACGTTGGTGGTCATGAGGAAGTTTTCTTTGACGTGCTCGCGACCGTTCCGCCCCAACTGGGCGGCGAAATCGGGGTGAGTGAGGAGATAGCGGATCTGATAAGCACAGCCTTCGACAGAATGAACCAGCATGCCGGTTAGCTTGTGAATGATCTGGTTCGGAATGCCGCCGACCGCGCCGGCAATGGTGGGCTTCCCTTTCCACAGCGCCTCGGTGACGGTGAGCCCGAAACCTTCCTTGATCGATTTCTGGACCACAATTGTCGAAGCGCGCTGCAGCGCATTAATCTCAAGCGCGCACCAGGGCGGCAGATCGAGGATGATAATGTCGGGATCGTCGCCGGCGACCTCCTTCACCTCTTTGAGCACGAGCGCGCCTTCCGGATCATCGCTTGCGCCGCCACCGGCCAGTATTAGCTGGCAATCGACATACTTTCTCGCCAGCTTAAAAGCCTGCACCACGCCAACCGGATCCTTCAATCGGTCGAAGCGAGACACCTGGGTCACAATCGGGCGGCTGCGATCAATTCCGAATTCGTCGCATATTTTCTGCACGAAACTTTCATCGAGCTCTTTATTTTTCTCCGACAGAGGGTCGATGCACGGATAAAACAGATATTGGGGGATGGGGAGCTGCCGAGCGAACGACTGCGAAGAAAAAATTGACGCATCGAATTGTTCGATGAACGGGCGCAGGAATCCCCAAACTTGCGGATTCGGACTTGATAAGTCGATGTGGCAGCGCCATACCCAGCGCCCCGGTGAGTCTTTGCGCGCGCCGATAAGGGCGGCGGGCTGCGGATCATGAATGACGACCATGTCCTCCGGAAACTGCATGCGTTGCCGGTTTTGTTCGTTGTAGGCCAGGAATATCTCCTGGGCCGATCGCGTCAGTTGATATTCGCTGCCGTGCAGCGCGTTATGGAAGGCCTTCGTGACCTCGAAGAAATCGTTCCCTCCCGTAATTACATCCCAGTGGGTGGTAACTTCGAGTTCTCCAAGCAGAGGAACGAGACGATTCAGCATCTCAGCCACTCCTCCACCAACCGCGGTGGAGTTGACCATCTTCACTGTCTTCCCCTTGACTTCGCTGGCAAGAAAGCGCAATTCGTCGAGCTCGGCCGTGCCGACAATTGCTTGGTAGTCATCGAAGTGCGGCGGCGGGACGGGAGCTGGAGGTGTCTCCCAGGTTCGCGGAGTGGTGCGCCGCTCCGGACGCAGAGGCGTGGGTTGAGCGGAGAGAACCGGCTGGTCAATTGGTTGTGCCTCGGAAAGAGGGGACGGCGATTGCGTATTAGTTGCAGCTTGCGACTTCATAATTGTGTCGAACCTCAGTTCCTGTTCGTCATCTGTGTGAACGATTGGATCACCGACATAGAATTATGTTGACACTAAGTTAGCGCTCGTTCCACGATGCGAAGCATTTGCTTTCGCACATCCTCGAGTGTCACGGTATAGATATCAATCCGGTTCAGCGCGCGGGCTGTGTCCGTTAACCCCACATCTTCATGCAGCCACTGGGAGAAGTCATTGGACATGAGCTTGATTCGCAGTCGCGCCTCAATGAAATGGTGATGAATGGAATGCACGCTCACCTCCCTCAGACCCTTGACAAAGTCTTGCAGGGTTTCGGCCACAAACTTGGTGGGCATCACCACAGTGTCAGACGCGCAAAAATAGAACGTCTCTTCCGCCATGCGCTGGCCGTCGGCGGGATTGAGCTGCAGGTGCTTGTCCACAATCTGGACAAAACGCTCGCGCAATTCCCCGAGGGACGTAAATTCTCGCACGTCCACGCTCGCCAGCTGTTCAGCCAGACCGGGCTCATTACACGCTGTAAGCGCCCAGTGTGCGAAGTCATTGGAAAATCCCTCGCGAAGAAAGTGGAGCTCCTGTAGCGTCCGGAAGGTGTGCTTAAAGATGGAATCATCCGGACAGACGCGCAATGCATCCAGAAGCTCCGCCAGCGTATTCGCCTTCTGTGTGGTAATGCGCAACAGATGCGCCGAAGTGTTGAAGTAGAAAGGCTTCACCAGCGTTCGTGAGAGAGGTAACTGTGCTGTGGTCGTCATCCATTCACCGCCGCGGCCATGCCGTTATCTAAAGCATTGTGTTCGGTACAAGCCTTCAGCCATAGTTCGAGAAAATCGAGCAGTTCGGCGGGAGGCTTGAGCCAGAATTGCGCCTCGGTTTTCCGCCACCGGGGGCGCACCAGAACGCTGATGCCGCGTCCCTGCATCGCCCGGAAAGCGGATTCATCGGTAATGTCGTCGCCCAGAAAAGCCGCCGCAGTATCTGGGCTGATTTCACTGAGAAAGGTGCGGACCGCATCTCCCTTGTCGGCCTCATTAGCGCGAATCTCTATCCCACCGTCGAAGTCCAGGAGGTCGAGGCCGCTGTATTCCGCGACGTGCTGCCAACCGAGCAAAACGCGGGCTCGAAGATCCTCCGCTTCCTCCTCGCTCATTCCACGCCAATGAACCGCAATGCTTCCCGCCTTGAATTCCGCGGTATGGCGAAGTTGCTGGTAACCGAGCCACCGGTCGGCGTCCAACAAGCCATTGAGGGTTCGCTCATCGAGCCGTGGCATTTCCGTACTTCCATCTGTCTTCAGGCGCTGGAGCCCATGGATTCCCCAAATCTCAGGACGCGGGCGAATATTGAGAAGCGGAAGCACGTCGGTCGTACCGCGCCCGGAGATGACTACCACCCGCGTCCGGCCGTTGCGAATGATCTCTTGCAGGAGTGGCACAACCCCGGGATATGGATATGCCTGGTCGCGCTTGGCGTGGAACGGCGCCAGAGTTCCGTCGTAATCGAGCATCAGCACCGCATGGGTCGCTTCAGCAACAGTTCGCAGGAACGGCGTGAGCTGCGCTTGCACTTCCGGCCTCAACGCGTCGCTCCTTTCTTTCAATTTATTATTACGCGTGAATAGCGAACTCACGCTACCGAAACGTGGGCACGAGGTTTATCCCGCACCTCCTCGGGAGCATCCATGCGGAGCTCAACCAGTTCGGTGATCAGGTTCCCTGCCCATTGGTAGATATTGTGCTCTTTGATGAACTTGCGCATGCGACGCATGCGCAACTGTTTGTCCGCGGGCTCCATCTCCAGAGCAGCGCGGATGGCTTCAGCGGTCTGATCGATGTCGTAGGGATTGACCAGGAGTGCGTCACGCAGTTCGCGGGCCGCTCCTGTGAACTGACTGAGGATGAGCACGCCCCGCTCATCGCTTCGTGCAGCCAGAAATTCCTTGGCTACAAGATTCATTCCATCGTGCAGAGACGTCACCAGGCAGAGATCGGCGGCGCGGTAGTAGGGCTCGATCTCCTGATGGCTGTGCTGGCGCTTAAGAAACACAATAGGCTTCCACTTCCCTCCCTGGAAGCGCCAGTTGATGCGTTCCGCCTCGGCCTCCACCTCGGCGAGCAGATCGTGATAGCGCTTGATGTGCGTCCGACTCGGAGCTCCAATTTGCACGAACGTGAATTTTCCCTGATAGCTGGGATACTTTTCGAGGAACCGCTCAATAGCCAAAAAGCGCTCCAGAATGCCTTTCGTGTAATCGACGCGGTCGACACCGATGCCCATGAATGCCGCCTCCACGCCCAGACTTCGCAGCAGCGCGGAACGTTCGAGGTAGTTAAAACCGTGATTGTTGTTTCCGACGGGATTGTCGTCGGTGAGAGCGACGCTGATGGGAAAAGGCCGGACGATTGTGCGATGCTCCTGGCGCAGCGCGGAAAAGTGCTCCCAGTCCACCCGCGACTCGACTACGCGATCGACCGTCTCCAGAAAATTATTGCAATGGGACTGAATATGAAATCCGATCAGGTCGGCGCCGAGTAAACCATCGACTAGCTGGCGCTGCCAGGGGCAAATGCCAAAGGCTTCCGGATTCGGCCACGGAATGTGCCAGAAGATGGCCACTCGGGCATCCGGCCGCTTTTCTTTAATCAAGCGGGGCAGTAACGCGAAATGATAATCCTGGACGAGCACCACAGGTTTCGCGACATTCTGGATTTCCTCGAGCACCGCGGCCATGAACTTGCGGTTTACCTCCTGGTAGTACTGCCAATCGGCAGCCCGAAAAAGCGGACGGGTGTGGGCAATGTGGCAAAGGGGCCAAAGCCCTTCATTGGCAAATCCGTAATAATACCCTTCCTCTTCCTCCTTGGTTAACCACACTCGGCGCAGGGTATAGCGAGGATCATCCGGAGGAACGCGCAGTCGGTTGTGGGCGTCTACGACTTCGGCATCGGCATTACCGCTGCCGTGAGCGATCCATGTTCCATCGCACGCATCGAGCACGGGTTCGAGGGCGGTGACCAAGCCGCTCGGCGGGACGATCACATCGACCGCTTTCCCATTGCGCTGATGCATGTACGGTTCACGGTTTGACACGACAAATAGATGGCCATCCTCCAGACGCGCGCGGAGTTGCACCGAGAGTCGATCCGCTGTCCACATGGATTCCGCCGCATCGCGCAGGCGGGCCTCATTTTCGGCTGCATTGCGGGCGTGGGTGAGGCTCTCGGCCATAGTGGCAACTTCGCGAGCCAGCGGACGGAACATGTCGAGGTCGGGCACTCCCTGGCGGACAGAAATCTTCCCCGTGCGAAGGCCGCGCATCCACAGCGCAGCCCGCGCGATTGGGCCGGCAATGCTCCAGCGAACAATCAGCAGCGTAATCAGAACGATGAGGAAGCCCTGGGCCAGCACCCGGAAAAATGTTTGACGCCAGGCGAGAAGAATCTGGGCGCGTATGTAGCTCACATCGTGCACCACGGCCAGGCCGCCCAACACTTCATCCTGACGGCGAATCGGCAGCGCAAGAATGTGAATCGGCACTCGTCCCAACCGGAGGAACGAACTCTCTCCGTGACCTTGCGTGATGGCCTCCGTAACCGGTGGCGGGGTTATAGTGAGGGTTTTCGCGAGATCCGGGGTCGCGGCTACCAGCGCTCCGTGCCGGTCATAGATGACGACGCCCAGCATGTGCTCACGGTTCCCGAACCGCTGCACCAAGCATCTCGGCGCGACGCTCCACATCACTGCGCAGAGCGCGCTTTTCAGCCAACACCTCGTAATAAGAGAAACCAGACGAAACCAGAGTGATGCCGAGAATAAGAGACGCAATAAGGCGAACACTCAGCAGACGCATGAATTGTCCTTTTATCCGAGATTTTGACGCGATTGCGCTCGGACTGGTTGTTTGTCACTTCGAAATAATGTTCACAGGTGCAAAAGAGAAAAAAAGGGGCGGTTGTGCACCGCCCCTTTCCCGACAGGCGCCCTGCTCATAAGCACCTCATCTTGGGAGGATCAGGCTGGATCGATCGCTTTGACGCGGATCGTTCCAGTGGAGGCGTCGAGAACTCCCGTCACCTTCACGCTCTTGTTCACGAAGCCTTGAGCCTTTTGTTGGTCGTCGAGTTGATAGGTGGTCTTGCTGTCAGTGGCGGTCAGGACAAACTTGTCCCCCGCTTTCACGATCGTTCCCTCAAACATCTTCTCCGAAGCCGTACTCACAGCCGCAGGCTGGTCGTTAGGTTGCACTGGCTGTTGTTGAGCTGTCGGATTACGCGCGGAGTCGGAAGCACTCTGCGCCAGCGCCGGCTGGCTTGCAAAACACAACGC
>WNFN01021083.1_pt2 | contig 29911 bp, 25 predicted proteins | sample 5400161 | NCBI WGS metagenome assembly WNFN01 (sample SAMN13153353, study PRJNA577476) | soil metagenome | isolation source: 80 cm saprolite on Douglas fir-dominated hillslope | place: USA:California | collected 2013-09-17 | reverse complement strand
CGGGCATTGGACATTCCCGATCCGTCCCATCCGGCGTCCCTTTTGCCGCCGCCCAGGAGCTCGAACAACTGCACGGCATGCGCGGTGCGAACGGCATCGGCATCCCCGAACACGAGCAGCGTAGGCGACTTGATCGTCGCGACGTCTTTCGACCAGTCATAATCCTTCCGTAGCATCTCCCCGAGTTTGGTGAGCAGCACCGGCCAGTCCGCAGGCTTCGGCGCAATGCGCGCATAAAGCTGGTACATCGGCGTCTACTTCATCGGCTCAGCGGCTCCTGCACTCATTTGTGCCATTCCCGCGAGGATTTCCGGGTACCATTCGTCTCGCCTGAAGGCGGTTGAGACGAGCACGAGTTTCCTGACCCTGTCGGGATGCTGGATGGCAGTGCGCAAGGCGACGACGCCGCCAAGCGAATAACCCATAACGTCGGCCTTCTCAATCGCGAGATACTTCATCAGAGCGGCGATGTCATCGGCCATTGCCTCGTAGCTCAGGGGGCGGTCGATATCGGCGGTGCGCCCGTGGGCCTGCAAATCAACAGTAATCACCTGCCGAGTGCCCGATAGCAACGGCAGGATTTCGCCGAACATTTCAGTTGCACCCAGCCCGCCATGCAGCAGGATCAGAGGTTCCCCGGTGCCGTGGATTTCGTAATAGAGGCTGAGGCCGTTCGGCGGAGCGTAGCCGGTTTTGGCGGCGATTGTCGTTCGTGTCTGAGCGAATACAAGAGGCGATGCTGCCAGGATGACCACGACTGCGACGGTTGCGAACAAACCTCTCGGTATCATGGGCATGTCTCCTTCTACTTATACGTCGAACGAGCTCCGGCGAAATCGACAGGCTCACAATTCCAGCAATTGAAGTTGAATGACGCGCGTTGTTGAAAAGCGAAGCTATCCAGTGCGATACCGGCGATCCTAAGGCGACACTGACACAAGTAGCCCTAACACACACAACCAAAAGGGTTGCCGCTTTTACTCTTCTTTACGATCAGTACGCGCACTCGGGCATCTAATCGTTTAGAAGGTGTGTTATGAAGAAGTTAATAATGATATGCATAACAGCTGCTGTGATGATGGCGCCGCTAGCGGCTTACGCACGTTTTCGGGTCGGGGGGGTGGGGATGGTACAACCCGTACTGGGGACCCTATCCATACGGCTATTACAATTACGCTCCTGAGACTGGCGCGGTGAAATTCGACACCAGCGTTAAGGACGCAGAGGTATACATTGATGGCGCTTACGCCGGCACGGTCGGAAAACTGAAAACCATGCATCTCCGACCAGGTAGCTACGACATCGAGGTGCGCGCGCCGGGACGCACGCAGTTTGACAAGAAAGTGTACGTCGCTGCTGGCAAGACGTTGCACTTGAACCCGGACCTGCGCGTCCAAGCACAACCGCAAGCGCAGCCCTGATCTCGTTCTTTCGTGGACGAAACCAAGAAGCGCGGGAGATTCGCATCTCCCGCGCTTTCGGCCGTCAACCAGGATTTGCCGGCATTGCGCATCGCGGCACAGGCTAAGCCTGCGCTTGTATGAGTTCGAATCTCTCCGGGGCGCACCAGATTTTTCTTGTCTTCAACTCTTCTGCGGCCTACGACTCAGTTTTCACCAATTATGCGGAAATGCTTGCCTGCGTCTTTCGGGACAGTGCTCACTTGGAAATATCAGTCTCCCTGACAGAGAAACCCTGTACGGAAGATATGCAAAACAATTTCTCCGTTCGACCTTCTGAACCACTTTGGAGGCCGTGGCCCATCCCAAGAAATGTTTATGAGACCAGTCCAAGTAGTTCGGAGGCCTAGTTTCGACACATAGGTCGCGATCTTTCACGGGGAGTGCTTGTCATCCCGCACATGCTGCAGCAAGCTCTTCAATTCGGCCGCCGATAAATTGTCGAGTTGAGCTAGAAGAGCCTCTCGGTTGGGGCGGGCGACCGTCGAGCCTGAGCGAAGTTGCCCAATGTGGGCGCGCGCTTTAAAGCCCAGTACCTGCGCCTTTTGCAATTCGACCGCCGATCCTGCGACCGTAGGCTCGTCGAAGATACTCCGCACCGGCAGTTCGAGATTGAAAATGTGACGGATGCGAGCCATCACTTGCATCGCGAGTAGGGAATGTCCTCCGAGTTCGAAGAAGTTATCGTTGCGCCCGACTCTGTCGATCTTCAGTACGTCTCCCCAGATCTCCGCCAGTCGGGTCTCCATCTCACCCTGCGGCGCTTCATACCCTAGCACCGCATATGCATCCCCTTCCGGCATGGGCAACGCTTTGCGGTCCAGCTTCCCGTTCGCCGTCACCGGCATGGACTCTATCCGCACATAAGCCGCCGGCACCATGTACTCAGGCAACTTGCCGGACAGATGAGATCGCAACTCCGCTACGCCCGTGGACTTTCCATTCGTATTCGAGGCGGTGTAGTACGCCACCAGCCGTTTCTCCCCAGCCACATCCTCCCGCGCCACCACCACGGCTTCCCGCACCCCGGGATGGCTCGCCAGTCCGGCCTCGATTTCCCCCAACTCGATACGAAAGCCGCGAATCTTCACCTGATGGTCTACGCGTCCTAAATACTCGATATTTCCGTCGGGCAAGAAGCGCGCCAGGTCACCCGTCTTATAAAGACGCGCCCCCGAAGTTGAACTGAAAGGATCGGAGATGAACTTCTCGGCGGTGAGCTCCGGGCGATTCCAATAGCCCCCGGCTAACGCTGCGCCTCCCGCGTACAATTCCCCCGGCACTCCGACCGGCACCATTTCCCGGTGGGAATCCAAAACATACAACTGGGTGTTTGCGATGGGTCGTCCGATGGGAACGCGAATCGCTTCCGCTTGCGGTTCGCAGCGGTAAGCTGAACACCACACCGTAGCCTCTGTGGGACCGTATTCGTTGTAGAGAGCCGCACGGGGCAACCGGCGGTAATGCTCTTCGACCAGAGCAACCGGACAGGACTCTCCGGCGACGATTGCCACCTTCAGCGAAGCCAAGCGTTCGCTGGGACTGTTCTCGATGAGCGTTTGGTACAACGAAGGCACGCACAGAAGATGGGAGATTTGGTTTTTCCCAATCAAAAAACTCAGAGAGTCCAGCTCCCATTGAGACGAATCGGGACGAAGAACCAGAGTACCGCCCACACTCAGAGTCCAGAAAATTCCTGCCAAAGAACTGTCGAACGTAAAAGACGAGAGCAGCAGGAAGCTCCGAAGTGTCTCGCGATAATAGGCAGTCCGTGCGAGAGTCGAATTCACTAAGCCGGAATGGGTCACCCGAACGCCCTTGGGGTGGCCAGTGGACCCGGAAGTATAAATAATGTAGGCGATGTTCGTCGCACTCGCGGCCTGCGCAACGGCCGGCAGGACGTCTTTGCCACTAAACTCCCGTTCCGTATCGAGACAAACAACCTCAGCATTGTGAGTCGGCAATTGGGCCCGCAGCCTTGAATGCGTGAGCACCACCGGGGCTTGCGTCTCCCCCAGCATGAAGGAAAGACGCTCGGCGGGATATGCCGGATCAAGCGGAAGACAGGTGCCGCCCGCTTTAAGAACGCCCAGGATACCCGCCATCATCTCGAACGAGCGCTCAACGAAGAGCCCGACCGGCACGTCAGGTCCGACGCCCAAGCTCTGCAGATACCGCGCGACCCGATCGGCGCGCTGGTTCAGTTCGTGGTAAGTCAGGCTCTGGTCCTCAAACGTAATCGCGACGGCGTCCGGAGTTTTCTTCACCTGGTCTTCAAGCAATTCATGCAGGGTCTTCGATCGCGGAAACTCCAACGCCGTCTGGTTCCAGTCGAACTGGATCTGATTCCGCTCGCGCTCGGTCAGAATCGGAAGATCCAAAATTCCCCTGCTCGCATCATCGGCAGCGCCCTCCAACAACGTCCGCCAGTGTTCCACCGCTCGCCGGATGGTCGAGACATCAAATAAATCCGGGTTGTAAGTGATCGGCCCGGAGACGGCGTCCCCACGATCGTCGATCACCACGGTAAGATCCAGCTTTGAGCCCCCATTCGAGACTTCTTCAGTTATCAGTTCCCAGCCAGGCGCTACATGCTGCAACCGAGGCTGCTGCGAAAGGATTATTTGAAATAGCGGATGCCGGCCCGGATCATTCCTTTGTTGGGCCAGTTTCACCACCTGCGAAAAAGGAACCGATTCGTGCGCCAGACCTTCCAGGACCACGTTTCGCACCCGCAACTGCAGTTCGCGGAATGTCGGATTCCCGCTCATATCGAAGCGCAGCGCCAGGGGATTCACAAAGTGGCCCATCATCTGTTCCAGCTCAACGCGGTTCCTGCCCGCAGTAAGGCTGCCAATGACGATATTGTCCTGCTCCGTGTAACGCCTAAGCATAGCCACGAACCCAGCCAACAGGGTCATGTACAGAGAAACTCCCGCCTGTTGGCTGAGAACTCTGAGCCGCTGCACCAGAGTTGCCGGAAATGCGAATCGCTCGATCGCTCCGCGATGCGTTTGCACCGTCGGGCGGGGACGATCATTCGGCCACTGACAGAGCGGAAGTTCTCTCGCCATCTGCTTGCGCCAGTACGCCTCATGTTCCGAGGAGATCGCCGGCGACAGGTTACGGCGCTGCCAGCAGGCGAAGTCCGCATATTGCAATTGAGGCTCGGGCAGCGGAGACGCTTGCCCAGCGGAAAAAGCCTCGTACAACGCCCCCAGTTCACGAACCAAGACGCGGTAAGCCGTCACTGCATCGAAGATCAAATGATGCAGTGTCATGTAAATCCTGTGCTGTTGATCACTCAGGGAAACCAGCAACGCACGCAGCAATGGGCCCGTCTTCAAATCGAACGGACGGCGCGCATCCGCAGTGGCCAGACGCAGCGCCTCCGCCTCGCGCTCTCCTTCGGGGACCTGGCTCAGGTCCACGACTTGCAAGGGAAATGTCTGTGGGGCGGATTGGACGATCTGAACCAACTCTTCCCCGCTACCATCAAAAGTAGTGCGCCAGATTTCGTGACGCCGCACGATTTCTCGCAGACACCGCTCTAGTACCGCCGGGTCCAGAGGGCCCGTTCGATGGATAGTTAGTGTTTCGTTGTAGACGGGAATATCTTCAGGAACGATGTGGTGATGCAGCCATACCTGTTGCTGCGTTACCGAAAGGGGAGCGATGTTACCGGTTTTGCGAGGCGCTATGCCATTCCGACTCTCTAAAGAGCTGGGGATCTCGCCTCGAAGATATTTTTCGAGTAGGTCGCGCTTTGCCTTGGACGAATTCGTTTGGTCCGGCATCACACGATGCTCCTTTTCGCTCCTGCTCCGCTCGTCGCACTTTCCTTGTCGGCACGGATTCGTGCGCTCGTTACAACGCTCTCCAGCGACGCGTTTTCCAGCACATCTTGCAAATCCTGCAATACACATCCAACCGTCTTCGAGTCAAACAGATCTGGATTGAACTGGGCTCGGCCAATCAAGCCTTCCGGTGTATCGATAAAAGCAAGATAAAAGTCCCAGGGAGAACCGCCGCTTTCAACGTCCATGGTTGTAACGGTCCATGCCAAATTCAGATTTGGCATTGGGGGTTGCAGAGAGATCGCGGCGGTGAAGAACGGACTGGGACTCGAATCGTCCACCTTGAACTCGCGCGCCAATTGTTCAATCGGGACATCATCATTGCTCATCGCTTCCAATAAGACTGTCTGCGCCTGTGACGCAAGCTCTTGGAACGTCGTACGGCTGTAGAAACTTAGCTTCAGCGCCACCGGATTTAGAAAATATCCCAGCAGTCCCATAACCTCGCTCCGCTTCCGGCCGGACGGAGATAGCGTGCCCAGAACAATCTCCTTCTGGTTCGTATACCGATGCAGGACTGTGGCAAGTCCTGTCAGTAAAACCAGGAAGAGGGTGGTATTTAATCGCCGACTCAACTCTTTGAGGCGGTCACTGAGCAACCCTGGGAATGAAAAATTCTGGATGCGTCCCCGAAACGTGCGTGTAACTGGTCGTGGTTTGACCGGCCACGAACGCACGGCTAGTTCACTACCTAGTTGTTTGCGCCAGTAGTCCACTTGTTTTGCCGCCGCGCCACTCAACCACTCTCGCTGCCAGCGGGCAAAATCTGCGCACTGAACCGGCAACTCTGGTAAGGTCACCGACTTGCCGGCTGAAAAGCCCTTATAGAAGGACGCCAGCTCAAACGGAAAAATTTGGTACGCGGAAAGCCCATCCAGAACGATCTGATGTGCGGTCAAGAAGAGCCGGTGCTCAGTTTCGTTTATTCTCACCAGCGTGGGGCGGAGCAACGGACCGCGATGTAGATCGAAGGGACGGCGCACGTCCTCGCTAACCAAGCCAACAGCCGCTCCTTCGCGTTCGGCTTCGGGAATTCCCTGCAGATCAACGACGGGCAACTGTGCCGGCATGAAAGGATGAACGATCTGCCTGGGCTGACCTGCTTCAGTTTCGAAAGTCGTACGCCACGCTTCGTGACGCTTGATTACCTCATTGAAAGCCCGTTCTCTTCCTGCGCCGCAGAGAGAGGTGCGATGCTCCCGGGCGGCCGGCGGCCGATTGTTTTAGCCCCAAGGGAGCCAGTTCCCCGCAGATATCTGTCCAGCAGGGCTCGCTTGGTATCCGATAGTGGAGGCGCTTCCTGCATGCGCTGAGTCAAACTAGGGGAGTCGCTGATGGCCGCTTAGAAGACTACTGGTAGAGCAGTCAAGCCACGCAAGCCAAGGTTGTGCCGCCACTCCAGCGGCGTTGTCGTATCCAATGCAATCTTGGGTAATCGCCGTAACAGAGTCTCGAAAGCGATCTGGCCTTCCAGACGCGCGAGCGCCGCGCCGAAACAAAAATGTGCAGCCCATCCAAATGCCAGATGGCGATTATCCTGGCGACTGATATCCAGCCGGTCCGGCTCGCTGAATCGCTCGGGGTCGCGGTTGGCAGCGCCCATAACCGCAATCACCGCCTGACGTTTGCGGATCTGCTTTCCTCCCATCTCGACATCGGCTGGAGCCAGGCGCGCAGTGTGCTGGCTGGGACTTTCGTAGCGCAACAGTTCTTCCACTGCCGATGGAATCAAGGAAGAATCCTTCCTGAGACGCTCCATGTCTGCCGGATTGCGAAGCAAGGTGAGCACGCCATTCCCAATCAGATTTGTGGTTGTCTCCTGGCCACCGACCATAGTGACTATCAGGTTGGCGATGATCTCCTCTTCCGTTAGCTTGGCTCCCTCGACCTCGGCGGCCATCATGGCGTGGACCAGACCTTCTCGGGGGTGAACCTGCTGTTCGCGCATCGCCGAGCGGAAGTAGGAACACATACTTTCCACACTGCGCAAGACGCGAGGAAAGCGGTCAGGATTGTGCTGGAAGTTGCCCAGCATCTCTGCAAAGTCCGCCGACCAGTCCTTAAGTTGCTCCTGATCAGCGACGGGAACCCCAAGCATTTCGGCGGTAACGATGGCCGGCGCCGGACTGGCGAAATCCGCAATTACGTCCATGCGTCCCTTGGAGACGACGGTGTCGAGTAGACCGTCCATGATCTCTTGAATATGAGAACGCAGCAGTTCCACTCTGCGTGGCGTGAACGCGGCTGAAGCGAGGGTACGCAGGCGGGTGTGATCCGGAGGATCCATGAAGAGCATCTGCCGCACCATGACCTGCGCAATCGGGCTCAGCGCCGACAGTCCCATGGTGCTGAGTTGTTCCGGCGTTGGAGTGCGATTCGCGGAAAAATGATACAGCACGTGGACCACGTCGGCGTACCTGGTTACGACCCAGGCATGCAAAAAGGAGTCCCAATGGACGGGGTCGTCGCTCCGCAGTTTGTGATAGAGAGGATAAGGATTCGCGAGGACTTCCGGATCGAGCAGGTGATAGAGGCTCAGCGTCCTATCGGTTTTGCGCGGGATATCGGCAGACTCGGTAGTCGCGGTCATAGCTGGACGCCTTCTTGTGAAGACTCGAGCATGCGCTCAGCCTCTTCTTCGCTCATGGACGCGAGCTTTGCGTGAATGAGCCTTTCGATCTCGGCCGACACCTCTCCGACAGTGGGATGATCAAACAAACTGCGCAAGGAAAGTTCCACGCCAAACGTATTGCTTATTTTGGCGATTAACTGTGCGCCCATCAGCGAGTGCCCGCCCAAATCGAAAAAGTTATCGTCTTTGCCGACCCGCGCCACTCCCAGAAGGCTGGTCAGGAAAACGGCCAAAGATCTTTCAAATGCGCCGTGAGCGGCAGTTGTGCCATTTGCACGAAGGTAGAGGGCACCATGTAATCCGGAACGTACTGGCCAACAAATTTTCGGAGCTCGCTGGGACTCAGACGCACTTCCCTTGCCGGGACAACGTAGGCCACGAGACGTTTTTCCTGCAAATGGTCCGCGTAGGCCGATACGCAACTCGCTTGCACTGCCGGATGACGGTCGAGAACTGCGGATATTTCCTGGGGTTCAATGCGATAACCCCTGATCTTGATTTGCTCGTCCATCCGCCCCATAAAAGCGATTCGGCCGTCCGGCAAAAAGCGTCCCAGGTCGCCCGTCCGGTACAGCCGAGCTTCTCGGTCATTGCTGAAGGGATTGGGCACAAACTTTTCACGACTCAGCTCGGGAAGGCCGAGGTAGCCTCGGGCGACGCCCGCTCCACCGATGAGAAGTTCACCCGCGGTATCGAATGCAACAGGCTTCAATTGCTCGTCAACAATATAAATCTGTGTGTTTCCGATCGGACGTCCAATGGACGGCAATTCTTCAGGTGACTCAGCGGGATAGATCGTTCCTGATGTAGCAACTACGGTGCATTCCGTGGGGCCATAATTGTTTACCAGAGCAAAAGGTAAATCGGCACGAGGATAGCGGCGAAGCGTGTCGGCCCCCGTCAGCAGCACTCGAAGGGCAGTCTCTTGTGGCCATGGCAAATCAATCATCCGCTCGGCCAGGGCCGTGGGAAGGAAGCTGATCGTGATGCCGTTACGTACTATCCAATCGCGGAGACGTTCAGGGATGGTACGGACTGCCTCATCCACGACATGGAGAGTGGCCCCCACGGCAAGATAAGGCCACAGTTCCCAGACCGCTGCATCAAAACCGGGACTTGCCTGCACAGTTGCTCTGTCACGGGCTGTCACGTTGAAGGCACTCAGGTGCCAGGACACGAGATTCAGCAAGCTGGCGTGCGTGATCTGTACACCTTTGGGACGGCCCGTCGAGCCCGACGTGAAGATGATGTACGCCAGGTTCCCCGGCTTTGTTTCTGTAATTGGACATGTGCTGGGGTAATCGGCAGTAACCGGTCCATCTGCGTCCAGAAGAATCGTTCGCCAATTGCCTGCGGGAAGTTGCTGAGCCACACAAGATTGAGCAACTAGCAACGAGGCACCAGAGTCCTCTAAGAGCGCAGAGAGGCGATTTGAAGGATAACTCGGGTCCAAGGGGACATAGGCTCCCCCCGCTTTCAGGATGGCTAGTGCTCCGATCGCCAAATCGACGGACCGCTCCATGCAGAGTCCGACGGGAACTTCTGGTCCGACACCATAGGAGCGCAACAGATGGGCTAGCTGCATCTGGCGTTGCAGTTGCTTGCGCGCTTACTAAATCATGTACACACATATTCACTTCGCAATATCCAGGCTACGCAGGCTGCTTACCATCCAGCACACGCTTGAGCAGGCTTTGTAATTCAGCTGGAGATAAGTTATCGAGTTGAGCTAACAAAGCTTCCCGGCTGGGGCTTGCAGCCGCAGCACGCGCACCACTCCGTTGCACAATCGGCGTTCGTGCCTTCAATCCCAGCGCTTGGGCTTTTTGCAGTTCGTCCGCCAAACCTGCGATTGTAGGCTTTTCAAACACACTCCGCACCGGCAATTCTGTCTCGAAGATGTTTCGGATGCGGGCTATCATCTGCAGCACCAGCAAAGAGTGTCCGCCTAGTTCAAAGAAGTTCTGATCGATGCCTACCTGTTCTACTTCCAGCAGTTCCTGCCAAATATTGGCCAGCTTGCGCTCGACATCACTGCTCGGCAGCACCAATTGCCCCTGATCCGTTAGAGCAACTCCTCCAGCAACCGCGAGTGCCTTTCGGTTGACCTTGCCACTGGGCAGCAGCGGTAACCGCTCCAACAGCCAGTAACTGGCCGGAGCCATGTGCTCGGGCAATTTGGAGCGCAGATAACGCCTCAGTTCCCGCACTTCCGGGGGCTGTCCGTTTCGGGGCACCAGGTACGCGGCAAGTTTCTCGTGCTCGCCTTCCCCATGCAAACCAATCACTGCTTCCCGCACCAGCGGATGCGAGGCTAGAACCGCCTCGATTTCCCGCAGTTCAATGCGCATTCCCCGCAACTTGACCTGGCTATCCGCCCGGCCCAGGTATTCGATATCGCCGTTGGCCCGATAGCGGCCCAGGTCGCCGGTGCAGTACAGCCGTGGCGACTGGCCGGGCGCCAGCGGGTTGCGCACGAATCGCAGTGCCGTCAATTCCGGCCGATTCCAGTAGCCTGCCGCCAAGCCGTCCCCGCCGACCACAATCTGCCCTCGTACGCCAATGGGCATGGGACGGAGAGCTGCATCCACCAGGTAAATCTGCGTGTTGCTGATCGGCCTGCCGATCGGTACCGAATCCGCGGCATCCCTGTCCGTTACCTGGTGGCAGGTAACATCCGCCGCCACCTCCGCAGAGCCATAAATGTTGAGCAGGGTGGCTTCCGGAAACGCCGCCAGAAAGCGCTTGGCTAAATCTGCCGGCAGCACTTCTCCGCTGCAGGACCAAAGCTTCAGTAGCGGTACTCGTTGCGGAAGATTCGGTGCGTGGTCCAACAGAGTACGCAGCAAGGATGGTACCAACACGATGCGCGTCACTTGTTCCACGGCCAGCGTCCGCAGCAGATCCTCCGGATCGCGCACAACCTCCTGGGGGATAATCACGTTTGGAACCCCCGCCAGCAGCGGTCCGAAAATCTCCCACACGGAATCCACAAACCCCAGATTCGTCTTCTGGCAACACACCTCGCCAGCCTGGAATCGATAGGTTCGCCACATCCACGCAAAACGATTCATCGCGGCTCGGTGAGTTCCTTCCACCCCTTTTGGCGTTCCGCTCGAACCCGACGTGTAGATCACATACGCACGTTGTCCGCTGTCCGGCGACAGTGCCAAGGAAGGATTACTCGCTGACTCGCGTCCAATACTGTCTCCGTCTGCATCCATCGCAACAACGTTGCTCATCTCGTGGGGCAGTTTGTTCCGGAACTCGGAGTGAGTAATAACACCCCAAACTCCCGCATCTTGGAGCATGAAGGCGAGGCGTTCGATTGGATACGAGGGGTCCAGAGGAACGTAGGCAGCGCCAGCTTTGAGCACGCCTAAGAGCGCAACCACCGTTTCTGGAGACCGTTCGAGTACGATTCCTACCAGCGCATCGGGCTGTATTCCCCTTTTAATCAGGTAATGCGCCAGACGGTTCGCTCTCTCGTTGATCTGGCGATAGGTAAATCTTTTGCCCTGAAATAGCAGGGCGGTCGAATCGGGTGAGCGCGCAACCTGCTGCTCGAAAGCCCCTTGAATGCTCAGATCTCGCGGATAATCGGCCGCGGTGTCGTTCCATTCCACCAGGACCTGATGCCGCTCCTGGGCACCCATCAGCGGTATCTCCGGCAAGGACAGGTCCGGATTCTTCACGGCAGCACTCAATAGGTTCTGGAAGTGACCGAGCATCCGGCAGATCGTCGGCTTGTCAAACAGATCGGTGTTGTACTCGAACCGGCAATGAAGACCGTTGTTCTCGAAGACTTCGAGGGACAGATCGAACTTTGCGATTCCGGTTTCGAACGGCACTTCTTTCATGACCAGCCCCGGGATCTCAAACACCTGCTTTGGAATGTTCTGGAATGTGAACATCACTTGAAACAGTGGGGTGGTGTCGACCAGGCGCTGCGGGACTAGTTCTTCCACCAATTTCTCAAAAGGGACGTCCTGATGCGCGAACGCTTCCAGCGCAAATGCACGTACTTGACGCACCAGATCGCGGAAGCTCAGGTTGCCGGCAAAGTCTGCGCGGAAGATCAAGGTATTCACGAACAACCCGATCAGATTCTCGATTTCGAGTTCGTTGCGACCTGCAATAGGAGTTCCGACGAGGATACTGTCCTGCATGGTGTAGCGCCGCAGCAAAGCTTGAAATGCGGCAAGGGCAACCATAAACAGCGTGCCGCCTTCGTTTTGAGCAAATGTCTTTAGCTCTGTGAGAAGGTTGCTGTCAAGAATCAGTTCTTCGGTCGCACCGTGCCAGCTGTGAGTGGTTGGACGGGGATGATCGGTCGGCAAATCAAGAATGGTTTGGGCGCCGGCTAATTTGCTTTTCCAGTACCCGACTTGCTTCGCCAGGGCATCCCCGGTCATATATTCGCGCAGCCAGTGCGCGTACTCCGCATATTGCAATGGGAGTTCGGCAAGCTTCGCATCCTGACCGTTCGTGATCGCCTCGTAGCAGCGTGTTATTTCACGGAAAAGAATGGCAATGGACCAGCCGTCGGTAATGATGTGGTGCATCACCAGAACCAAGAGGTACTGGTCGGTGCCGAGGCGTATCAGTACAGCCTTGAACAAAGGCCCCCGGGTCAAGTCAAAGGATTTCTTGCCCTCCTCGCTGGCGATGCGAAGCGCCTCTGCTTCGCGGGTGTCCTCAGGAATGCCGCCTAAATCAAGAATAGGGATGTTGACATGGACATCGGACAACACTATCTGTCTGGTGTCGCCATCGACCGAATCAAAAACCGTACGCAGCGATTCGTGCCGTCCTACGACGGCCTCAAGCGCTAGGTTTAGAGCGCGCACGTCCAGGGGGCCGGTGATCCGAAACGCGCGGGCCAGATTATAGGCTGCCGTTCCCGGTTCGAGTTGATCGAGAAACCAGAGTCTCTGCTGGGCAAAGGAAGCTGGAAAGGCTACGCGGCTCATCTCCGTTGTCTGGTCCTAGTCATGGTTCTTGCTAAAAGGCGTGGCAGCAATCAGATGTCCATCTTGCAGGAAGAGTAGCCTACCATTCACCTCACACTAAGACACTAATATTGACTTGGAATTGTCTGGAAGATAAATTGCTGTTTGTGCCTTGTTCTGGCCATTGAGGAGGCAGATGATCTCCTGCCTACAAACTATTAACTGATTGGAGTGTGGGTCTTTAGGCGTGAGTGCACTGCGCTCCATCCACCGCCCAGACGCCTTGATGGCCAAGTCTTTACAGCATTCGAACGGATCAATAGGGGAGATACGATTGTATCCACGTCTATCAATCGCAGCCGGAAAGCTGGGGGAATATAAGGTCCTGAAGTGCAACAAGTTGCACACTTAGGGAGTGCGACAATATCTAGCTACGGAAACGGGTGAGCCAAACGGCCTTGCAAAAAGTGTTGGACGGCAGGGTCAAAATCGGGCTATAAAAGTATCAATAAATCCGGCTTCTTTAACCTCTAAAAAAGAGGCTCAGAAGCGTACCCTCCTCCAAATCGTTCAGGAGTGCAGATGTTGCCGTCGCCACCGGTCCTGCCACGGGTTTCTGTATTCAGCTTCCATTTCCCCCAGTTTCGCATGGGTGCTGCCGAATATGAGGCTGGACCGCCAGATGACTGCCTCTTAGCTTGTACTTCCCTTGGCGTGTGTGCGCCGCTGTGGATATCCGGGCGGCTCTCCGGGCACGGTGTTTGCAGATGCAGCCATTTCGCGCGGAAAGGCAACCAAATACCGCATTCGCAGTCAGCAAGGCAGACGTTTCCGCCGTCAATTCTGATCTGCGCGACTCATGCGGGCTTTCCTCCAAGGTCACATGGGAGGCGAAGAGTGTGCGTAACCCATCAGGCGAAGTTGAAAGCGTAAAGGGGGGAGAATCCGGCCCCATGTTTGAAGGCAGCCAAGACTCCACTGTCGCGATTGCTCAACAGAAGAAGCTGCTGGCCGACCTGCTTATGCAGGCAAATCAGGGAGAGACCTATCCCGCGTCCCTTACCCAGCAACGGTTATGGTTTCTCGATCAACTGCAGGGCAAGAACTCCGCTTACAACGTGTATCTCGGGCTATGGCTCAGGGGTCCTCTGAATCTAAAAGCACTGCAGTCGAGCCTGCAGGAGATAGTGAATCGCCACGATAGCTTCCGCACGGAGTTCAGGCTTGAGGGAGAAGAACTGCTGCAGGTCGTTACTGAGAATTGCATCGCAAGTCTTCCGGTAACGGATGTCACGAATGCGCAGGAGCCCTACGGCGAAGCGTACCAGCTGGCCAGCCAGGAAGTGGAGAAGCCTTTTGACCTGAGCAGGGCTCCGCTGTTTCGCGCTCGCCTGTTTCGAGTTACGGCCGAAGACCACGTTTTTCTATGCACCATGCACCACATCGTCACCGATGCGTGGTCCTTGCAGATCTTTGCGAAAGAACTGACCGTTCTTTATGAAGCGCTGTCAAATGGCCGGCCAGTGCCGCTCCACGAACTGCCCATAAGCTACGGTGACTATTCGGAGTGGCAGCGTGAATGGTTTGGCACTGAAGCGCTGCAGCAACAGCTCGCCTATTGGAAAAAGAAGCTGGAAAATGCCCCTGCAGTCTTGGAGCTGCCAAAGGACGGGCCGCGTCCGCCGGAGCAAACATTTGACGGCGCCAGCCAGACTTTGCCGATATCGGGTGATCTGGTTGGCAGGATGAAGACGGCGGCGGCCCGGTACCAGGCCACGCCATTCATGCTGCTCCTGGCTGCATTTAAGGTTCTGCTTTACCGCTACAGCGGACAACCTGATGTGCTGGTCGGGGTTCCGGTCGCGGGTCGCAACCGTACGGAAACCGAAGGACTGATCGGGTTTTTCGTCAACACGCTTGTCTTGCGTGATGATCTGTCGGGCAATCCGCGATTCGCTGATGTGTTGACGCAGGTGCGTGAGACTACGCTGGGGGCATTCGCCAATGCCGACGTTCCATTTGAGACGATAGTGGAGGCACTGCAGCCTGAGCGCAATCTGAGCTACAACCCGATCTTTCAAGTCATGTTCGCAGCTATCAAATCGGCAGTGCGATCGCACGAATTCGGCGATTTGACTGCCTTTCCCTACGTGGTCCGCACCAATACCTCGATCTTCGATCTAAGCATGACGGTAATCGAGGGTGTTGACGAGGAATGGTGGGCGCAGATCGAATACAACACAAAACTCTTTCAGTATGGACGCATACGCCAGATGTTCGGCGACTACATCACGCTCCTTGGCGCAGTCACGGGCAACCCTGAAGCGCACATCCTTGATTTGCGCCGGCTAAGCGCGCCCGACGCGACTAATCTGGCGAAGTATTCGTTGTCCTCAAAATCTGACGGGAAGGCCTCCCGTGGCATCCCGTCGCGGGCTGTCGCCGCTGACGCTAAGGCTGACCAATTCCCACAACCCGCTGCTGCGGAGCAGAAGTTGCTGGTCGAAGTCTGGAAGCGAGTGCTCGGCGTGCCCAGTATTGGGATTCATGACAATTTTTTCGATATCGGAGGCCACTCGCTCCTCGCCGCCCGGCTCATTTTGCAGATGCGGAATTTGACTGGTCGCGAGATCCCTGTTTCCGCGATTTTTCGCGCGCCTACTATTGAATCTTTTGCGCGACTGCTCCAACAGGACTCCATCGCAAAAACCGATCCAGTTGTCATGCCGCTGCACGAAGGGCACGGAGTCGTTCCATTTTTTGCGGTAGCCGCACCGGGAGTGAACACAGCTGGATTTGCGCTATTAGCCCGACAGATGGGAAAAGATCAGTCAACGTACAAGCTTCAACCGGCTGCCCCTGTGGTTTGGGACCGTCCTTTTAGCAAGAAGGAGTTGCGCGAACTGGCACAGGAGTGCATAGCGGCGATGCGTTCGGTGCAGCCGCACGGCCCCTATTGCCTCGGCGGCATGTGCGAGGGCGTCTTGATCGCACAGCAAATGATCATCGAACTGGAATCGCAGGGTGAAGAAGTAGGTCTGCTCGCGATTTTTGATACTTGGGTCCTCGAGAATTCTCAGATCCGGCCACTCTGGACTGTCGATTACTATCTGCAGCGATTTCGCATTTTCCGTAGCCAACCTTCCCAGGAGCAGCAGGCTAGACTGTGGAGAATGCTTAAACGATGGTTCCAGCCAAATGGCGTGCCCGACGGGAGTGGATGGACAAGCGTGTACTGGCCAAGCGGCAGTTTCCAACCGCCGCGATTCCAGGCTCCTGTGCTTTTGTTTAAACGGATACGACAACCCTATTACTATGTTCGCGACCGGCAAATGGGCTGGGGTACTCGCTCCGCGGGCGGGGTCGAAATCTGCGAGATCAACTGCCAGCACATAGAAGTCCTACGACCCCCGCATGTCCAGATCATCGGGCAGGAACTCGCCAGCCGGTTACAAAGAATAAGAGACCGCCGAATGCAATCGAACTCGGCCGTTACCGCTGCGATAGGGCATGCTACTCAGTGAGCGGAATCTCAATCTGAGGAACTTCGAAAGCACCGTGAAGCATAGGTAAGACCCGAATGGATACTTTTCCAGAAGGATCGGCCGTATCGCAGGTTGATGTGCGCCTGAGAGAGACAAGCGTGGTTCCTGCGACCGGCACAACGGCAATGGAACCGACGCCAATGGCGGCTCGTCCGCTTAAGGTCATTCGTCCGCCCACGTTCTCGATCAGCACGATCTTCGGCGGAGTGCGGACTCTGGTTCAATATTCCGATCTCTTGTACACCTTGAGTTTGTTTCGTCTCAATGTCAGGTACAAACAGTCCGTTCTCGGCTGGTCATGGGCGATTCTGCAACCCTTGGCCTTGATGTGCATTTACACAGTGATTTTTACCCGGGTTACCACCATCGCGACGGGTGGAACGCCGTATCCGGTGTTTGTATTTTCGGGGCTCCTGCCCTGGATTTTTTTTTCTGCTTCGATCTCAAGCGCGGTGCAGGGACTTGTGCTGCATCCTAATCTGCTCACGAAAATGTATTTCCCGCGCGAGATCATTCCGCTATCGTATCTGGCTGCTGGTTTGGCGGATTTTTGTATCGCGTCCTTGATACTTCTTGGCCTGATCATTCACTACCACGTGACACTGACCTGGAATCTGCTTTACGCGATTCCAATCGTGCTTCTCCTGGGCGGTTTTGCGGCAGCAATCGCCCTGTTCTTTTCGGCGATCCAGGTGCGCTTTCGCGACGTCGGGCTCGCCATGCCGTTTGTGTTGCAGGTGTGGATGTTCACGGTTCCCGTGGTTTACTCGCTACAGTCAGTGCCGGTACGGTTTCGCAGGCTGTATCTGCTCGATCCGGCCGCAGGACTGATCGACAACTTCCGCATCGTCGTGCTGGGCGGAGCAGCACCCAACGCTGCCAGCCTTCTTACGTCGGCTGCCATCACGATCCTTTGTCTTGGGTTCGCGTACGCCTACTTCAAATCGTCAGAAGCAACCATGGCTGATGTGATATGACAGGGCGATGATTGACCTGAAGTTCGACCGAGTATCGAAGAAATACGATTTGCGCACCGCGAGCAATTCCCCGAGGCGGTGGTATAAGCGCGCTTTCGCAAAGCGATCTGAGCACATGTGGGCCCTCCGGGACGTGAGTTTTGAGGTCAAAGAAGGGGAAGCTCTGGGCATCGTCGGGCATAATGGCGCCGGCAAGACGACGATACTGAGAATTCTTTCCAGTATCACCAGTCCAACCCAAGGCGAAATTACCGTCCGGGGAAGACTCGCCGCGTTGGTCGAAGTCAGCTCCGGTTTTCATCCCGAACTGACGGGCCGCGAAAATGTCTATCTCCATGGCGCGATGCTGGGCATGCGGCGATCGGAAATTCGTCGAAAGCTGGAAAGCATCATAGAGTTCTCCGGCGTCAGCCAGTATATCGACGTACCGGTGAAGCGATATTCCTCCGGCATGTATGTCCGCCTGGGTTTTTCGATTGCCGCTCACCTGGACCCCGACGTCCTGTTACTGGACGAGGTCCTTGCGGTAGGGGACGCGGCATTTCAAACAAAATGCCTTGAACGTATTGCCGAACTCCGAAAAAAAGGGCGCACTCTCGTTTTCATCTCGCATGATCTTGCTGCTGTATATCGACTATGTGATCGGGCACTGTTGCTTAGTCACGGTCGTGTCCTGATGGACGGACCGGCAAGATCAGTCATCGATAAGTATCAGCAGATGACCTTCGCTAGCGAGGGCACTCCTGTAGAGGATGAATCCGGCAGCCAAACTGCGGCTCGATGTACCAGTGTTTCCTTCTCCTCGCCCGATTCTCCCGGTAGCGTCCGAACCGGCTACTCCATGGTGGCACGTCTTGGCTATCGAGCTTCGAGAAGGATTTCCGATGTCGTCTTTAGAATTTCAATCTATTGGCCGAGCGGATACTTGTGCGCTCAGCTTTCTACCGAATCATCGGAGGGAGGCTTCTGTCTGGAAGCCGGCGCAGGCGTTATCGAGTTCCAATGCCCAGTGCTTCCGGTGGTGCCTGGACTTTACCGCGTTGACTTGGCAATCGAGGCGAACGGACAAGAGATCAATGTACAAGAGCGTTGCGCGACTCTCCGCGTGGAGCCGGGAAAAATCGTCTCTGGGGACTTCTATATAGAGAATAGCTGGAAGGTCGTGCCGGAGGCCTCCCCGCTTATCGGCGGACGCGTCGATCACTCTTGATTGAAAGCTTCGCGCACGTCATTCGCCCACCTCAGAAAAGCTTGGGACCGGGCGAGTGTTCCGGACCCAAGCCATCGGTCACGTTAGAGCACTCCTGGGTGCGGCGCTGCATCGTGTGACGACCACGTTAAAAGTGTTTTAGCGATGTACCGTTCAGGGCAGAGGTAATCAAAGTATCAGCGTAGGCTAGGTCAACCGCCAGAGACGTGGTGAAGTTCATTCCTATTCTCCAACTTGCGGGAGCCTCTGGATGTACGCCGGAAAGAATCACAAACCCCTTTCCATAGCTGCTCTCCACGATTGCCGGAGTGCCGTCGGGGTATTTGCCGACAATATTGCCCCACCCAGTGAACTGGGGACCATCCTGCCAGTAGATGTCAAGCTTACTGCCCCCCGGGAAAGAGACCTCGACTGGTTCCTTGTGGATGCCCTTGAACTCATCGGCATAGAAGTTAAACCACACACCCGAGGTCAAATCCAGGCCGTTGTAAATTGAATAACCCCCAAAGAAGCCGCCAGCACATATTCCCAGGTAATGTAGGCCGTCGTTCGAAACAGCGTTCCGGACGTTGGTTGTAGCATTCTTCGAAAGGCTGTTGCCGATGGTGATTGAGTTTCCGCCCGGCACGATAAACAGCTTGTAGGCTTTCAGCTGGGTCTCAGTCATGGCATCGAGCTGCGCCGTGTTGGCCGTCGCATACGTGAGTTTCAGAGTGGTCAACTGCGCTTCAACGGCTGCCACGTCCGTTGATGAGGTGCCGGTTCCGTTATAGAGAAGCACGGGCGTGGTAGTGGTTGAAGAAGTAGAGCTAGAGGTCGACGTGGAGGTAGAGCCAGAGGTGGAAGTAGAGCCAGAGGCCGAGGTGGAGGTAGTAGACGTCGAAGTAGACGTCGAACTGGAACTGGAGGTTGGCGGCGCAGAAAGCGGTACGTGTGTATTGGGTGCTGCGGATCCTGGCCAAGTCGAAGAACCGCATCCCGTAAGACTGATCGTGGCAAGAGCCAGAGCAATGAAAGAAATCTGTCGCAACTTGCCAGCAGTAGTGGGGGAGAAGCGCACACAGCCTCCTTAGTAACGGCTTTGAACCTTGAGGCGAGCTGCGCCCTCAAGCAAAGCCATCAGCAATTTCCTTGGAATTTAAATGCGACGAAGCGGGCTGTCTTGAGTGTTCTGATTTTATCCATGCGGTCTAAAAAGGAAAGACACGGAAGTACATGTAAGGACAGTGCCTTCCCCCCCAAACCCTACGGCCGGTTGCCGAGAAAGGCCATGCCGCGAGGATGTCTGTTACCGGCTGTTCGCGTCGTCCCTGACCCTGCTGTTCCATCTCGATCCATCAACTTTTTGACCCCGCAGAATCTTGTAGCATAGAAACTTTCCAGGCCGGCCGTGCCGGAAGCCCCGAGTGCTATCGTGTGGGGCGAGCTCGAGCCGCATTGAACCGCTATATGAAGTACGACGCAATCCTCGTTGTTTCTTTTGGTGGCCCGGAATCCCCGGAAGATGTCATTCCCTTTCTGGAAAATGTATTGCGCGGGCGAAATGTTCCGAAAGAACGCATGCTAGCGGTGGCGGAACACTACTACCATTTTGGCGGCAAGAGTCCCATCAACCAGCAGACGCGGGAGCTGATCGCCGCGCTCGAAGCGGAACTGGAGCGGAAGCGGCCCAAGCTGCCAGTCTATTGGGGCAATCGCAACTGGCATCCTCTTTTGACGGATACATTGCGGCAGATGAAACAGGAAGGTGTCCATCGGGCGCTTGCATTCGTCACTTCAGCCTACAGTTCTTATTCCGGATGCCGGCAGTATCGCGAAGACATTGCTCGCGCACAAGACGCAGTGGGTCCCGGCGCGCCAGAAGTAGACAAGCTGCGAGCGTTCTTTAACCATCCGGGATTTATCGATGCAACCGAGGAACGGGTGCAGGATGCGCTGCAGTCCATTCCTGCCGGCGCGCGGCAGAATGTCCAGGTTATCTACACCGCGCACAGCATTCCGGTTTCGATGGCGAACACCAGCGATTACGTCCGCCAGCTCGAGGAGGTCCGGCGGCTCGTCTCCGGGCGGCTAGGCGTCACAAATGACGTTTTGGTTTACCAGAGCCGCAGCGGAACTCCGGGTCAACCGTGGCTCGAGCCCGACATTCTGGACTACCTGCGCAGCGTGGGGGCGAACAATGTCGCGAGTGCGGTAGTACTCGCGCCGGTAGGTTTCATCTCGGATCACATGGAAGTGGTCTACGACCTCGATATTGAAGCGCGACATCTTTGCGATTCGCTGGCGCTGCCGATGGCGCGGGCGAAGACGGTGGGGGTGCATCCGAAATTCATCGGGATGATTCGCGAACTAGTTCTGGAACGCATAAATCCGGGATCTGAGCGGCGCGCTTTAGGATCGCTCGGTCCGAGGCCGGATGTTTGCGCGGAAGACTGCTGTCCGGGGCCGCAGCGGCCTGTGATCACTCGCAAGAGCTAGTTCCCTGCTCCTCCTCCGACAGCAATTTGAAGGGGAGTCCGGCGTCGGACCTCGGCCATCGGACCTCAACCGCCGGCCCACTGCCGAGATCTGAGGCCTGAAGGCCGAGGTCTGAGGTCTAAGGTCGGAGATCGAGGTCTAGCGATTGGCCGGAACTGGCGGACGCTCATAGTCGGTCGCCTTCGGGCGGCCTTCGACCAGATCCATGGTGTTCAGGATGGTCTGGATGACCGGCTCATCGCCTACGGCGGTGTTCAGCATCAGGTGATAGAGAGAGCGCGTGGGCCAGTCGGCATTGAAGTAGTGTTTGATGTAGGCGATGCGCTCCCGGTCCACGGCATCGACCAGTTCTTCGGCATCTGACTCGCTGCATCCGTCTGCACGCAAGCGGCGGACTTTCTCGGCGCGGGGGGCGTAGAGAAAGACGTGAAAAGCGTCAGAGCGTTCCCGCAGAAAGTACGGAGCGCCGCGTCCAACCACGACAGCATTTCCTTCTTGCGCAATTCTCTCCGTGATCTCCTCCATCATGGAGACCATCCGGTCCGTATCAAAGGCTTGATTGCCAAGCGCCGAACTGCGCTCGTAGCTTCCGCGCCAGAAAGCTTTTGCCAGGCGGTAGACCCGGCTGTCCATTCGTTCGTCGCACCGCATCACAGCGGAAGGATCCACGTTGGCGATGCGGGCAATTTCGTCAGTGAGGAGATGGTCCCAGAGCTTCCATCCCACGTGCTGGGCCAGTTTGGCGGCAATGGTGCCGCCGCCACATCCGTACTCGCGCTCAATGGTGATGAGCCGAAACATGGTTCCCTCTAGTGTACTGCGAGTCCGCCCCCGGGCCTGGATTTTTTCATCAGGAATACCGTCGGAATCATGGCCATTATGGCCACACCAAGAAGCCAGAAGCAGTCGATATAGGCCAGCATGGTTGCCTGTCTGACAACCGTTCCCTGAATCATGGCGTATGCCTGCTGGGTAGCTCCGGCTGCGCTAGCTCCGTGAGCCCGCATGGCCTGCGCGGCTCCCTGCAGCATGGAGCGTAGGGCCGGATTGGCAGCGCTGAGGTGGCTCGCCAAATCCGTCATGTGCACCTGGGTGCGCCGGTCCAGCATGGTGGTCACAAAGGAGATGCCCACGCTGCCGCCTATGTTCCGGGCCAGATTCATCAAGCCGGAGGCTGCATTGTTCTTTTCCCGAGGCAGAAAAGCATACGCAGCAGTATTAATCGGGACGAACAGGAACGCCATCCCCACCGCCTGAAGCATGCGGGCTACGGCCGTGGTCCGGAAATCAATTTCAAGATTGAAGGTGGTCATGTGAAACAGCGACGAAGAAAGGACGACCAGCCCGAAAACAAGAAGCCAGCGAGGCGAATAGCGTGACAACAAGAATCCCACCAGGGGCAGCAGCAGCATGATGGCAAATCCGCCAGGCATCAGGGCAAAGCCGGCCTTCTGAGCCGTGTACCCTAGCATGGTCTGCATGAAGAGCGGTAGCAACAGCGTGCTGCCGAGTAGTGCGAATCCCAGCATGAACATTAATAAATTGGAGACACCGAAGGTGCGATCACGGAACAAGTGCAGGTCGATGATCGGATCCTTATGCCTCCATTCCCAGAAGACCACAAAGATCAGGGAAGCCGCGGCGATCACCGAGAGGGTCAGGATGAAGTGCGACTCGAACCAGTCATCGCGCTGGCCTTTGTCGAGGACGATCTGAAGCGCGCCCAGCCCGAGCGCTACGAAGCCAAGTCCGACATAATCGATGCTGGTTTCGCTGAGCTTGCGTCGCCTGAAATAAGGCGGGTCTTGAATAAGCCGTGACGTCAGCAGGATGGAAAGAATGCCGACCGGAATGTTGATGAAAAAAATCCAGCGCCAGGTGAAATTGTCGGTGATCCAACCGCCGAGAGTAGGACCTATGGCGGGGGCAGTCACCACGGCGATACCGTAAACGGCAAAGGCCATGCCGCGTTTGGCGGGAGGAAAAGTATCGGCGAGGATAGCCTGCTCGCTAGGCTGGAGACCGCCTCCACCGGCACCCTGGAGCACTCGGCAAATAATGAGCGTAGCCAGATTCGGCGCCAGCCCGCACAGAAAGGAACTTACAGTGAACAGAGCGACGCAGCTCATGTAGAAGTTCTTGCGTCCCATGATGGACGACAGCCAGCCGCTGAGGGGGAGCACGATGGCATTGGAAACCAGGTAAGAAGTGAGGACCCAGGTGCTCTCATCCTGCCCCGCCGAGAGACTGCCCGCAATGTGGGGCAGGGCGACGTTTGCGATCGAGGTGTCGAGCACCTCCATGAACGTCGCCAGCGTAACCGTGATGGCGATGATCCATGGATTGATGGCCGGACGCCAGGCGTCGGCCTGGGCCTGATTCATACTGGCGGTCGCAGTGCTCATTGCCGAATCCAGACCTTGGGCACTACCGACATGCCGGGGCGCAGCTCGTGGTCTTTGTTCTCGCCAGGATCGAGCACGATCTTGACTGGAATTCGCTGCACGACTTTCACGTAGTTTCCTGTGGCATTTTCCGGAGGCAACAGGCTGAAACGCGCACCGCTGGCGCCGGCAATGCTGTCGACCTTGCCGTTGTATTTTTTCCCACTCGCATCGACTTCAATGGTCACGCGCTGACCGACCTTCATCTCCCGGAGTTGGGTCTCTTTAAAGTTCGCGGTGATCCAGACATCGTCGAGATTGATGAGCTTCATCAGTTCCTGCCCAACACTGACATTCTGACCGATTTCGACCGTGCGATTGCTGACGATGCCGTTCACCGGAGCAACAATTTTGGTGTATTGCAGGTTCAATCGGGCCTGATCGAGGTCGGCTTTCTTGCGTTGCGCTTCGGCTTCCGCCGAGACGGCCCTCGCCCGCGTGATCTGCATTTGCTTGGGTGCCGTGTTGGCATAACGCGAATTGGCCTCAGCCTGTGCCAGTCTGCCCTGCGCCTGAATGACTTGCTGCTGGGCTGCGGCGGCGCTGGCACGTGCAGCCGCGACGGCCGCTGCACTGGCATCGGCGGCAGCCGTCGCCTGATCGTACTGCTGTTGTGAAATCTCCTGCTTGTCGATAAGTTGCTTGTAGCGTACGAGGTCGTTCTGGGCCTTTACGTTATTAGCTTCAGCTTGCTGCAGTTGAGCCTTCGCCGCCTCCAATTGTTGCTTCGCCACCTGGATTCCAGCGCGAGCGCTGTCCACATCCGCCTGCGTGGCAGACACCTGGCTTGTGGTGTTGACCGAAGTGATGGGGACGCTAACCCCTGCGGCGACGGCCGATGCTTGCGCATCCTCAAAGTCTGCCTTAGCGCGCTCGTAGGCAAGCTGGTAGTCCGCAGGATCGATCTCCACCAGCACGGTTCCAGCTTGAACATACTGGTTGTCCTGAACATTCAGCTTGACGACATGGCCAGAGATCCGGGCGCTGATGGAATTGAGGTGACCATCCACCTGTGCGTCATCAGTAGATTCGTAGCTGGTTACGTAACGGTAGATGAAGAATCCGACCACCAGCAGCACAATCACAGCGATGACTACAGCTATGCGGAAACCGGGACTACTGGAGCGCGAGGCTCGGCGGTGAAAGTCCCGTTCCGTTGCAGGCAGGGGTTTAGTACTGGCGTCAGGCTTCTCCGCTTGAGCAGGCGGGCTCTGCGTGGTCTGTTCCATACGCTAATCGCTGCCTTTCAAATATCGTTTGACTCCCTCTTCCGCATCGCCGATGGCTCGCGCCAACTCGACTTTGGCGAGATTGTGCGCATACAGACTCTGAATGTAACTCTCGTGCGCACTCGCAACCGTCTCCTGAGCCTGAACGACTTCAAGATTGTCCGCAACCCCGGCAGAAAAGCGGTCCTGGGATTGGGTCAGGGTTTGTTCGGCCAGGTCCACCGAGCTCCGGGCCACTTCGACTTGCTGTGCCGCCGCACTCAGATCGAGCAGGGCGGTCCGTACTTCGTAGTCGATGCGACCGCGGAGATCGCCGAGTTGAGAGCGAGATTGCTTGAGTTGCGCATCGGCTTCCAGGATATCGCTGTGGACCCTGCCTCCCGTAAAAATCGGGATGGTGAGACCCGCGTTGACCTGCCACGTCCCGTTCGACTGTCCAGGAGTCACGCCGATGTCCCCGTAGTTCGCGTACAGATCAAGCGAAGGGTAGCGCCCCGCGGCCGCCCCCTTGCGCGATAATTCCGCAGCCCGCACCTGCGCCATTGCTGCCTGATAGTCGAACCGGGAGGAATACGCGCGTTGCAGATACGTATCGAGGGGCAGTGGGGTCAGTTCCCGATAGGGAGCTTTTTCTGTCAGAACGAATTCCTGACCCAGCGCAAGGCCGATAATGCGCGCGATTAAAAGCTTTTGCTTGGCAAAGTCATTGCGAGCGACGATGAGCTGCTGTTGCCGCGTTTGCAATTCGACTTGAGCACGGAGGGTATCGATCGCAGGACTCACTCCTGCTTTCTGCTGGTCGACGGCTCTGTCGTACAGAGCCTGAGCGCTCTTGATTTGGGATTCGGTAGTTTCAATACGGGCATTAGTCGCTATGGCTTGCAGGTAAGCGTTCCCCACGGCCAGCACAACCAACTCGCGGGCATCCTTGTAGCTGTATCGCGCAGATTTTAAGCTTTCCGAGGCAGCACGTGTCTTCTCGATACTTTTGAAATCAAAGATGGACTGACTGACGGAGGCACGTGCGTCGAAATAGTTGAACGGGCCAATCACCCGGGGAACGGGAAGGTGAAAGACGCTGGGTCTCAACCCTAAAGCAGTAAGACTCTGAGTCTGTACGTCCTCTTGCAGGCGAGCCTGCACGTCGGGCAGAAGATTGCTGAGCTCCTTCCATCTTTCCCCACGAGCCGTGATGGTCTGGTCGTCGGAAAGCAAGAGGCCGAGATTGTTGCGTAGCCCACGGGCGATTGCTTCCTTGAAGCTGAGTTGAAGCACTGCCGGGCTGGCTTTGCCCTCTGGTTCGCTGCCCAGAAAGGGACTCTGAGAACCGGGCAAGGTCACGGAGGGAGTCGGAGCGGGCGGATTTTGCGCCGCGAGGTCGAGGGAAAGCAGCAGAATAGTCAGACGAAGAAATGTGGAAAATACGGTTTGGGAAATCTTCAACACGCACTGCATACTTAATCGTGGGAACGCCTCCCTTGTCAAAGAGCAGTTCGTGGACGCCTCTCTCTTCCATAGCATAACTTGTTGCGTTTGATTCGTTTAGGCGGATCTACGATGCAAAGGTTTCGACCCCGGGAACCGTGCTTTGCCTCCGCCTGGCCTCCCTCATCTTACGCGGCTGCGACCTCGCATCGAAAGCGAAGAGGCAAGTAATTGAAGCAATCGGGTGAAGATTAGTGCAGTCGGGGCGATATCAGGTTGCTTTCAAAATCCATTACTTTCGTGCTTTGCAGGACGAATCGGCGGAAGATAAACTCGAGACTCGGGAGAGGTCCGTCCTCTAGGCGGAGAGTGGGTAAGTGGAAGCTTGAGTCTGCACCAACAATAATGAGTGGCAGTTAGTATCGCAGCAAGTCACGGAACACCCGAATGTCCTCCCAGCCAGGAAAAGCCACCACGAGCACCCCGGACCGTCGCCGCAGACGATATCCGCGCTATCGTTGTGATTTTCCGGTGGTCGTAACGCTACTTGCAGGCAAGAACTACCAGAAGTTAAATGCGCATTGCAAGGATCTCTCCCAGGCCGGTATGGGCACAATTCTCGCTGCGGAACTCGCTTTGGGCGAGGTAGTGTCTTTGAGCTTTTCCCTTCCCGGCTCAACCCAACCTTGGGATGTAAAAGCTGTGCTTCGCCATCGCCGTGGATACCACTACGGCTTCGAGTTTCTTTCGCTCGCTGTGGAACGGATCGATGTCCTCAAAGCCTTCATTCAGAGTCGCGAGCGGGTTGACTAAGATGCCATTGGTTGAGATCGATGGTGCCTCCGATGGTCGGCAACCACACTCCAAAAGGAAGGTGACTTCGGTTATCTTGAAGAATGATGACCTTCGAGTCATCGTAAACAACACTCTTCCGCCCGAAACGGAAGCGCAAGGAACATGAGCAATTTTAAGCCGGCGGCCGGAGTAGGGACCGATTGGACACGTCTGTTGTCCGATCCCGATCTTGTGCGGCACGTGGGCAAGCTCCTGCAAGCCTATCGTGAAGCTCCACCACAGAAACGGGACGAAGCTCTGCTCGCGGCTATGCGCGAGGTCAAAGCGGAAGTATCACGAAGTGCAAAACCCGGAACCTTGGCAAAGGCCGAATCCGCCCAAGTGCCCGTGATTCCGACGCCTGTTTCGCCGATACCGCCCTTTGAGCCCAGTCTTTTCGCGCCCAACCCGGGCGACGACCGCCGACGACATCCGCGCATTCGATGCTATGTTGCGGTGGAATTGCGGGTGGACAATGCAGAAGCACCGATCTGGGGAAACCTCTACAACACCAGTGTAGGCGGCTGCCTGGTGGAAACAGCAAGTGCGGTTAAGAGCGGAGCCAAGGTCGAGATAGGGCTCTGGGTAGCCAACGGAAAGATTTGGGTCAAAGGCTTTGCCTTGAGCGGAGTCGTAACTCGCAGTGCGCCGACCACGGGAGTTCGCGTCCGTTTCGGCAGCATGGAAAGTGCCGAGCGAGAGAACCTTCGCCAGTTCCTCAAGTACGTACAAGATACAACTCGAGCCTCGCGCAGCGAGAGCAGCTACCTGGAACTGCTCAAGTAAACCTCAATCACCCCTGCTTCACTTTTTCACAACGCCCCGAACGCCGCCTACCAGAAATTGATACACTCTGTCCGTACTGAACCCTTTTCCTGCCGGGAAACTCTAATTGAGTAATTATCCCGAATAACGCGCCGGAACTAATCCAACCCGAAGGAGCACAGTCCCATGGTAGCCAGTGAACAGACATTGGTGACAGGAAAACAGCTGGAAACGCTGTGCATCAATACGATTCGAACTCTGGCGATCGATGCGGTGCAGCAAGCGAACTCGGGCCATCCGGGCGCGCCGATGGGCCTGGCGCCGGTCGCCTATTGCCTTTGGCAGGAATTCCTCCACACGCCTCGATGTTGCTGTACGCGATGCTCCACCTGGCCGGAGTCCGCGACGTGGATAAGAACCATCAGGTATTGAATGAACTTGCGGTCCCTATGGAGGAGATCAAGCGCTTCCGGCAACTGGGAAGCCGGACGCCCGGCCACCCGGAGTCGCATATAACCTCGGGAATCGAAACCACTACTGGCCCCCTCGGTCAAGGAGTGGGAAACAGCCTCGGGATGGCGATCGCCGGCAAATGGCTGGCAGCGAATTTCAATCGCCCTGACTTCGAAATTTTCAATTACAACGTGTACGCCATGTGCAGCGATGGTGATCTGATGGAGGGCGTGGGGGGCGAGGCCGCTTCGCTGGCTGGACATCTGAAGCTTTCGAACCTCTGTTGGATGTACGACCATAATTCGATCACTCTGGATGGTCCGGCCGAGTGGTCTTTCAGCGAAGACGTGATGACACGATTTGTGGGATATGGCTGGAACGTAACCCGAGTGACGGATGCCAACGATTTGGAGATGCTGTCCCGGGCGTTTGATATTTTCCTCAAGACGACGGACCGGCCAACCTTGATCGTCGTCGACAGCCACATCGGCTATGGATCTCCGCACAAGCAGGATACAAATGCCGCCCACGGAGAACCACTGGGCGAGGAGGAAGTGCGGCTGGTCAAGAAATTCTACGGTTGGCCGGAAGATGCGAAGTTTCTAGTCCCCGAGGGTGTGCGGGAGCATTTCCGCGATGGCATCGGAAAGCGTGGCCGTGAACTCCGCTCGGCCTGGAACGGGCTTTTCGAGCAATATTCGCGAAAATATCCGGAGCTCGGGGATCGACTGCACCGTATGCAGCGCCGCGAACTTCCCGAAGGCTGGGACAAGAATCTGCCAACATTTCCCGCTGACGCGAAAGGCCAGGCTACCCGCGACAGCTCGGGCAAGGTACTGAACGCTCTCGCGCAGAACATCCCGTGCAGGAGATTTCCAGGCGGGCTCGTATGCCGGGCGCAACCTGCACTTCGGCGTGCGAGAGCATGGGATGGGCGCGAGCGTAAACGGCCTGGTCGTATCCGGAATACGAGGCTTTGGAGCCACCTTCTTTAATTTCAGCGACTATATGCGAGCCAGTATCCGGCTGTCCGCGTTGATGGAGATCCCTTCGATTTTCGTATTCACGCACGATTCGATTGGCCTCGGGGAAGATGGGCCCACGCACCAGCCCATCGAACAACTGGCATCTTTACGCGCCATGCCGAACTTGATTGTGCTCCGCCCCGGCGATGCTAATGAAGTGGTTGAGGCGTGGAGAATTATCGCGCAGTTGCAGCATCAGCCTGTAGCTCTGGTTCTAACCCGTCAGGCGCTGCCGACGTTTGACCGCACGAAGTATGCTTCAGCTTCCGGCACAGCAAAGGGAGCTTATGTTCTCGCGGACGCAGTTGGCGGGAAGCCTGATGTCATTCTTATGGCCACGGGGAGCGAAGTTTCGCTGTGCGTGGAAGCGTACGAAAAGCTTAAGACAGAGGGCATTAAAGCGCGAGTGGTGAGCATGCCGTCGTGGGAAATTTTTGAGCAGCAAGATGAAACCTATAAGAAGAGCGTGTTCCCGCCCGACGTGACCGCTCGAGTTTCCGTCGAGATGGCGGCGACCTTGGGCTGGGAGCGGTACGTCGGACTGAAGGGCCGAAAGATCGGAATGGTTCGCTTCGGAGCTTCCGCGCCTCTGAAAGATCTGTTGAAGTTTTTTGGTTTCACCGTG
>WNFN01093242.1_pt2 | contig 30021 bp, 25 predicted proteins | sample 5400161 | NCBI WGS metagenome assembly WNFN01 (sample SAMN13153353, study PRJNA577476) | soil metagenome | isolation source: 80 cm saprolite on Douglas fir-dominated hillslope | place: USA:California | collected 2013-09-17 | reverse complement strand
TTTGCTGCTGGTGGACGAGCCAGCCATGACCGAGCTGCACGTTCGGTGGATGGGCGAGGAAGGTCCTACGGACGTGCTCGCCTTCCCGATGGACGAGCTAAGGCCGCCGCAGCCGGGCGGAGCTCACGCCGACCATGGCGACACAGATACGTCGGATATTCCCGGCTTGCTAGGAGATGTGGTGATCTGCCCGCAGATTGCCGCCACGGCTGCCCGGCGCGCCAAGCATGCCGTTGCGGACGAAATCGACCTGCTCGCCACCCACGGCATCCTGCACCTGCTCGGGTATGACCATGCCGACGCCAAGGAGCATGCTGCCATGTTTGGCCTGCAGGACAGGCTGCTGGCGTCCTGGCGGGCCGAGCGCGGCGGGGACGGCAGCGCTGCCACCCGGACCGCAAACGGCAGTCCGCCCGAAGACCGGGGCGCGCCCGGAGCGCCCCGGTCGCCCGGAGTGCCCCGGTCGCCCGGGGCTCCCGGCGCGCCAGAATAGACACGCTATGGGCTGGCTGATCCTCGCAGCGGCTGCGCTCGCGCTGTTCGCCGGGTTGTGCGCGAGCGCCGATACAGCGCTGCTGCGGGTCTCCCGCGCCGGAGCGAAGGAACTCGCGAGGTCGGGCAACCAGACTCCGGCCCCGCTGCAGGCTGTGCTCGCCGAGGTCCCGAAGTACGTCGCCGTGCTGCTGCTCGCCAGGGTCATTGCCGAGATCGGCGCGACGGGGATCGTGCCGCGCACCCTGGGCCGGGAGTACGCGACGAGCGTGGCGGCCACGGCCGCGTCCGTGATGCAGCCGATCGTCCGCCTGATGGGGCCGATTCCTGCGTTGCTGCTAGCGATCGGGCGGGTGCTAGGCCGGGGCAGCAGGCATGAGTCCGGGCCGTCAGGCGAGGAGGAAGACCTGCGCGGCCTAGTCGATCTGCTCGAGCGCCGCCGCGTGATCGAGCCGGGTGAGCGCGCCATGATCCACTCGGTCTTTGAGCTTGGCGACACGATCGTGCGCGAGGTCATGGTGCCGCGCACCGACATGATCTTCGTTGAGAGCGGCAAGACGCTCCGGCAGGCGCTGTCGCTGGCGCTGCGCAGCGGATTCTCGCGGATTCCCGTGGTGGGCGAGAACCTGGACGATGTGATCGGCATCGCCTATCTGAAGGACATCGTGACCCGCACCTACGAGGGCTCCGACGGCCTGGACTCTGAGCGGGTGGACTCGATCATGCGGCCTGCCACCTTCGTCCCTGACAGCAAGCCGGTCGACGATCTGCTCAGGGAGATGCAGGCCATGCAGACCCACGTGGCGATCGTCATCGATGAGTACGGCGGGACGGCGGGCCTGGTGACGATCGAGGACATTCTCGAGGAGATCGTCGGCGAAATCGCCGATGAGTATGACCAGGAGCGGCCGCCGGTCGAGTGGCTGGGTGACGGCCATGCTCGGGTAACCGCCCGGCTTTCGGTGGATGAACTGGCCGAGCTTTTCGATGTCAGGATCGAGGCCGAGGACGTGGAGACCGTGGGCGGGCTGCTGGCCCAGCGGCTCGGGCGGGTGCCGATCGCCGGCTCGACCGCGACTGTGGCGGGACTGCGCCTGACGGCGGAGAGCCTGGCCGGGCGGCGGAACAGGATCAGCACGGTCACCGTGGAGCGGATCGCCCCCGCGGCCGAGCCCGTCATCGCGTCGGCAAGCGGTGGGTCGTCGGCGGAGCAAGCAAGCCTTGATGACGACAGCTCGGCCGCGGCAGGTAATGGACGCGCCGCGAGCGGGCATCCGCCTGACTAATTCAGACCCTCCACTGGCAGAAGCCGGAACGGTGGGCGCCAATGCGTCGTTGCACAGACAGTTGCGCCAGCAGCGAAAGACTAGGCTGGCTGGCCGCTACATGATCTGTGACGATGTTCGTGGCCAGGGGTTTACATGTCAAATAAAATCTCTAGTTACCAGCGGGACTAATAGGGCACTTCGTCCGCTCGGCGTTCAGATGGTACGTGGCTCGAGTGCTGACCCCGCCATCCGCTCTTTTCTTTCGGCGCGGAAAACGATAGCGGCCGCGCGACGCGCAGGTCTGTCGCTCTCCGATTATATTGACCAGTTCAGCGCGGAGCCTGGCACGACGGCCTCGACCGTGGAGGCCATGCTGCGGCTAGCGGAACTTCGCGGTCACGTCGACCGAATCTGCGAGATCGGCGCTGGCACCGGACGCTATGCCGAGCGCGTCATCGCGGCGCTTGAGCGATATAACCGAAATGGTCGGCAACGTGGCGGACATCGTCAATGTTCTCAGTTCCTGCCCCCCAGCCACCTGCGTGCACAAGGGCGCAAGCCTGCCAGCCCTGGGGGGCCCTGGGGGCAATGGCGTTAAGTTAAGGCGGGATCGGCATGAGCCAGAAGTTGATCTTCGTCAGCGGCGTCAGCCGGCTGGTCTGGCCGGGCTTGCGGGTCTGGTACCGGCCGCCGGGGCGCTTGGTCTTGCGCTCGTAGCGGCGGCCGGGGCGCACGGGCACCAGGCTGCGGTGAAAGGTGATCTCGAAGGCCAGGTCGGCGGCGAGGCCGGCGAGGCCGTCAGGGGGAAAATGAGCCGGAGTCGCTGATGCGCCGGCGTACCGCGTCGCGGGCGACTGTGAAGGAGATCCGGCGGGGATCTGCCCCGGAGTCGTCTGCCGCGTGGCTGATCAGGGTGCGGATCGCCTGGTAGCAGCAGAGCATCGCGTAGATTTCCTGGCGGATCATCGGCGGGGATTTCGACCGCAGCACTACGGTGGCGCCGCCGCGGACCGAGGTCTCCAGCTCGTCGAAGCAGGTTTCCAGCTGCCAGCGGGCGGCGTAGGCCGCCGCGGCCTGCCCGCAGCTGAGCACGTCCGGGTCCAGGATGTCGGTGACCAGGGTGAAGGTCTCCGACCACTCGGTGCCGTCCTGGCTTTCCGCGCTGTACTCGATCACCCGCACCGGGATGCCGGGGATGTCGCGCGGATCGGCGCCCTTGCGGCGCAGACGGCGGGAGGCCGCCGGGTCGGCGATCCGCGACAGGTAGGTGCCGTCTGGCAGGACCTGCAGGACCGGCAGGCTCACGTCGCTCTTCGCGCGCCACAGCACGTGCACGCCGGCAGCCAGGACATCTTTGAGCAGGTCGTGGGACAGGAAGTTGCGGTCGGCGGCCAGCAGGTCACCCGGTGACAGCTTCGCCAGCAGCTGCCGGAGCAGCGCCTGCTCCCCGGTGGCCAGCGGGGACAGCGCCGCTCCCAGGACTGCCCTGGTCCCGCATTCGCCCAGCCCTACGACCCGGATCTGCGGGAACGGCCCCCGGTCAGCGTCGTTGCCCGGATAGCCGAACTCCCGCCCGTTCTCGGGGGTGTCGGGCAGGTCCAGGCACATCCCGTCCACCGCCGACAGCCGCATCCCGGACACGAACGCGACCCCCTGTTCCTGGCCGGCCAGCGGGCCCGCGGCCTCCTCCAGCAGCCGCTCCATCACCTGCCAGCCCAGCCGCTGGCGGGCCAGGGTGATCGCAGCCGGCGTCGGCTGCATGCCCAGCAGCATCCGGGACCGGAATCGCTGCGCCCAGCCCAGGCCCGCGACCAGCTTGTTCCACACCTCGGTGTAGCCGGACTGGAAGAACAGCACCATCGCCAGCAGGTAGTACACCACCACCCGGGCGGGCAGCGTCCGCTTGCGCTGCTCCCGCGCGCCCGCCTGGTCCACGACCCGGTCCACCATCTCGGGCGGGAACACCATCGCCAGCACGCCGACACCGATCCGGTCTGCCAGCCGGTCACCCGCGACTACCTGCTGCCCTGGCCTCGCCACGCAGGCGATCTTACACCAAAGTCAGCTTAACTTAACGCCATTGGCCCTGGGGGTGCCGGGTATCGCGATCGGATTTTTGTCGCTGCCAGGCTCCGTGTGCATTTCCGGGATGCCGAATTGCTGATGTAACGCGAGCTAAGTACCGATAGGCTCACGCATTTTCAGTAGTTCAATTCGTGCCGTTGAGCGATCCACCGCAGCGTGTCGCTTCTCTAGCCTTGGCGTACCCGGCGAGGCCGGCCTCGCCGGGAAGCTGAGGAGGTCAGGTGGAGATAGACGAGGTTGCGGCGCGCCTCCTGCGGCAGTACTGGGCTCTGCTGGTCGTTTGCGTGGTAGTGCCGCTCGGCGTCGTCGCAGTTATCGTCGCCAGGCAGCCCGCGGTGTACTCGGCAGATGCTCGGATCGTCACCTCTAGTGAGGTCCCGCTCACGGCGGCTGCGGCGGATGCCGTCGTCAGCCAGGTCCAGGGCATCGCGACAGGTCGGACGGCAGTTAGCAAGGCGCTCAGTCAGGCAGGTGCTCATCGCAACCTCGGCAACTTCATCGGCCACGACGTAACCGTCGCGGGTCTTGGCACCTCGCAGGTCATCGATCTCACTGTGACCGACACGAATCCGCGAGTCGCGCAGGCAGTGAGCCGCGCGCTCGCCAGACAGGTTGTGTCCGCGCTGAACAGGGTCGATGCCAGCGGTCTGCCTGCCGCGCTGACGGCGATTGACGCGGAGATCGTCCGGCTCACCGAGAATCGCGCCACGTTGGCGGCTGAGGTTGCCGCCAACCCGAACAGCCAGGAGTTGCAGGCCAAGCTAGCTGGCCTCGACCAGGTAATCGCCAATTTCACAGGTGACCGAGGGCGGATCCTCATCCAGGCGAGTACGCAGGGACTTGCGTCCGTTATCGACGAGCCAGGGCTGGCGGTCCAGCCCGAGTCCAAGGCGCTCGCGCAGAAGCTGAGCCTGGCCGGACTCCTCGGCCTCGTCCTTGGCATCCTGCTGGCATCAATCGCCGAGACAATCCGGCCTACTGTGGCCGGCTCGCGGCGGGTGAGCCGTCGGCTCAGCGCACCGACCCTCGGCCGGCTAACCGACGATGACCTGGGCGGGCGCCGCTCGCCTGCCGTTGACAGCCTCGTCCTCCGGGTTCGGCTGGCCGCTTCGCGCGCGGCAGTTTCCACGGTCGCGCTCGTTGATATCGATGGCGACCGTGATCTCGACCAGTTCGCCCGCGAGCTCGAGCAGTCGATGCTGCTGGCCTCCCAGCTGCCGGCCGGCGAGTCGGCCGCGAGCGCGGCGGAGAAGCAGAACGGCCGCGCGGATGCCGTCAGTGGTGCCGGATCGGCTGCGTCCGCGCTGGTGATGGACAAGCTCCCGGCGGTGCAGATCCCGGCGATTCGCGTGTGCCCGATCGCGCAGATCCGGTGGCAGTCGGACCTGAGTGGAGTCGGGATCGTGGTTCTGGCTGGCCCGGTCGCCAGGGTGTCACGCATAGCTGCCCTCGAGGACCTGGTGGTCTCGTCCGGCTGGCCGATACTCGGGGTTGTCGATGTCCCGCGGCTGAGCAAGCGGTCGGCAACCCGACGCGGCACCCTTGCCGAGGAAGCCGGCCGGTTCACACGAGGTGCTGCGGACTCATTCGCAGGGAACCGCGTCGAATGAGGCCGCAGCTTACGACTACATCCCGTGCAGTGCCCTTCGCCAGAGCGGACATCGTTCCGGAGGCGCAGCGAGCCGCCGTGCAGGCGATGCGATCGGGCTGGATCACGATGGGCCCGGAGACCGCAGAGTTCGAGGCGCAGCTGGAAAGGTATCTGGGCGCCCGCCACGTCGTGGCGGTAGCGTCGTGCACCGCAGCGATCGAGATTGCTATCCGCAGCCTGAGGCTTCCGCCAGGAGCCATTGTCCTCACGCCGAGCCTGACGTTCTGCGGAGCGGTTGCTCCCGTCGTGCAGGCTGGGCTGCGCCCGGTCCTCGTTGACGTCGCCGCGGATACACTGCAGCCCACGCCCGCTTCGATAGCGGCGGCAGTCCTCCGGGTGGGCAAGCCTGCCGCCATGATCGTCCAGCACATGGCCGGGCGGCCCGCGGACGTGCAGTTGCTCGCTGCTGCGGCTGACCTCCCCGCGAACCGGGTGGTGGAAGATTCGGCCCACGGGCTCGGAGCCGAACTGCGCGGGATACCGCTGGGCGGGACGTCGCACGCGGCGTGCTTCAGCTTCTACGCGACCAAGAACCTTCCCATCGGCGAAGGCGGCGCGATCGCGACAGCGGATGCTGAGCTGGCCGACTATGCCCGGACGGTGCGGCTGCACGGTCTCAGTCGGGACGCCTGGCGCCGGTATCTGCCGGGTGGCAGCTGGCGGTACGACGTGGCCGAGCCCGGTCTCAAAGCCAACATGACCGACGTCCAGGCGGCGATCGGCCGTGCACAGCTAACGAGACTCACCGCATGGCAGGCGCGCCGGGAGGAACTCGCCAGGCAGTATGAGGACGCGCTGACCGGCATACCCGGCCTGGTGCTGCCATCGCGGCCAGCCGACGCCCGGCATGCCTGGCACCTCTACCAAGTGCGCGTCACCGCAGAGTTCGGGGTCTCGCGGGACGACGCCATTGACGAGCTGCGCAGCCTCGGAATCGGCACGTCCGTGCACTTCATTCCGGTGCACCAGCTATCTGCATATCGCCGCATCTTGGGTCCAGAGGAGATCGCCTCGGTGCCGGTCACCGATCAGGTGGCAGCTGAACTCCTGTCGCTCCCGATGTACCCGGCCCTGGCCGACGGCGACGTCGATCACGTTGCTGCGGCTCTCGCGGCGGTCGCAGCCCGTCCCCGCCGCGGCAAGCATGTGCTGAAGAACGGAGGAGAACGTGTTGAGCTGGCAGGGCACACGGCCTAGTGGGAGTTCGGCGGGACTGCGCACCCTGGTGGTCGGTGCGGGCGAAGCCGGACGGACGCTGGTTCGCTCGTTGCGTCGCAGCCCAAACTACGGCCTTGCGCCGATCGGACTCGTTGACGACGCCCTCGGCCTGGTTCGGGCGGTGGGGCTGCCGGTGTACCGGCCCATTGACGCGCTGGCTGAGATCGCGCGCGCGCACGAGGCCGAGGCCTGCATCGTCGCGATTCCGTCGCTTCCCGCCGCGCGCGTCGCCGACATCATCGAGACGGCTAGGGCCGCCGGGCTGCACGTGCGGTATCTGCCGTCCTTCCTGGCCGCCGTCGAGCGCGATGCTCGGCTTTCCGACCTGCGTCAGCTGCGCGTAGAGGATCTCCTGGGCCGGCGCGAGCTGCACGTGGTCAGCCAGAAGGCCGCAGCCCTGATCGCTGGCCGGAGAGTGCTGGTCACCGGTGCGGGTGGCTCGATTGGCAGCGAGCTGTGTCGCCAGATCCGCAGCTTCGGGCCCGAGGCGCTCTATCTGCTCGATCATGACGAATCGAACCTGCATCGGCTGCAGCTCGAACTGACGGGCAGTGGCCTGCTCGATGCTGATGAGATCATCATCGCTGACATACGGGACCAGCGCAGGATCGAGCAGGTCTTCGCCGCCACCAAGCCCGAGTTGGTCTTCCATGCGGCCGCGCACAAGCACCTGCCGCTGCTCGAACGGCATCCGTGCGAAGCGATCAAGTCGAATGTGCAGGGAACGCAGAACGTTGTCGATGCGGCCGTCCGGCACAGCAAGAGCCGCTTCGTCCTCATCTCGACTGACAAGGCGGCGGACCCCACGTCCGTGCTCGGTGCCACCAAGAGGCTGGCCGAGCTTGTGGTCCGCCGGGCGGCGGGCGGTCCGGTCACGCTGGCCTCAGTCCGCTTCGGCAACGTACTCGGCAGCCGCGGTTCGTTCCTGTCGGTGCTGGCCGACCAGATAGCCCACGATCAGCCGGTCACGGTGACCCACCCAGACGTCTCCCGGTTCTTCATGACCGTGGAGGAGGCGGTGGGCCTGGTACTGGAGGCGGCCGCGATGGCGGAGTACGCCGAGACGTTCGTCCTCGACATGGGGCGGCCTGTGGAGATCGTCAGGCTCGTTCGCAATTATGCCGAGCAACTGAAGCTCGCGAATGTCGAGATCCGGTACACCGGGCTGCGGCCGGGCGAGAAGCTGGCGGAGAAGGTGTTCTCGGACGCCGAGCAGCGGGTACCGAGCGCTCACCCCAAGATCTGGGCGACTCGCTGCCCGGAACCCGCAGGCGACTTCGCGCCGCTTCTGCAGAGCCTGTATACCGTGGCCGGCGAAGGCGACGGGTCCCTGGCGCGTCAGTTGCTGCGGCAGCTTGTCCCTGAATACGAGCCGTCTGACCGACTGGAAGCTCCCGTCGGCGTCGGCGCGCCGTATCCGGACGACTTCTGATGCGCGCGGTTGCCACAGCGGGCGAGCTTGTGGTTGTCGACTGCCCGTTGCCGTGGCTCATGAGGTTGCTCACCGACGGCACAGGCGGCGAACTCTCCGGGGCCACAGACGGGGGTGCGACGGTGCGCCTGGAAATTGAGCGCAGCCGCCAGCCATTCGATCACGACGGCTGGGCGCTGGTAGGTCGCGGGAGCTGGGCGTCGCCGCCATCAGCGCTGCTGACCGACGCATGCTCGTCTGGCTTCGACCTGCGCATCGAGCCGCGCGGCGAGACGCTCGGGGTCGCGGCGCGGTATCGGCCCGCAGCACGCACTCGGGCCGCAAATGTACTGTTGCCGACGCGATTCAAGCTGCTAGCAACCCAGACCCTGCTGCATTACCCAGCCTTGTGGTGGGCGTCGGTGCGCGGCCGGGTCCCGTTGCACGTGTCGGTTACCGCTCGCGCGGCAAGCGTCACCATGATCGCCGGCCCAGGGGGAGTCGGAAAGTCGACCCTGTTGTCAGCCGGTCTTAAGCACGGCGAGATCGCCACAGCGGACAACGTCTGCGCGTGCGATGAACGCAGTGCATACGGGCTGGCCGAACCGCTCAGAGTTACGGCCGATACTCGCCGGCCCTCCACCATGCACGGTCGCATCGAGCGGCAATTGCCCGGCCGAGTTGCCTCGCTTGATCCCGACCGGCTTGTCCTGCTCAGCCGGCTAACCGCAGGTAGCAAGGACAGAGTCGGGCCACTCTCGCCGGCTGCGGCAGCCCGTGCCTTGGTGGCAGGCACCTACATGGCGGGCGAGTTGCGGCGTTTCTGGCCGTTTGCGGCGACACTGGCTCTGGCAACCGGTATCGGACCCGCACATCCGGACATATCAGGCATCGCCGCCGTGATCGCAGGCCGGTTGCCATGCTTCGAGGTGAGCGTCGCGCATGGCTCGCCGAGGCATCTCGGGCAGCTAGTCAGTCCGGCGGGCGCGCTGTGAGCCGGCTCCGGGTGGCCGTAGTTATAACACGGCTGCAAGCGGGCGCGGGCGGCGTGGCACTGCGCGGAGCGCTCGCGCTGGACCCGCTGCGCTTCGAGATCACGATCATCGCGGGCGACTCGGGCGGCGACGCCGACTCCGACGGGAGCAGCGACAGCATGCTCGTACGGGCCGCCGAGGCAGGGTTGCGTGTGGTCAGGGTGCGGGAACTGGTATCGCAGATCTCGCCAGCCAACGACGTCCGCGCCCTGCATAGACTGACCGAGCAACTGGCAGCTGGCGGCTACCAGGTCGCGCATACGCACAGCGCGAAGGCGGGAGCGCTGGGGCGGCTAGCCGCCGAGCGGGCTGGAACGCCTCGAGTCGTGCACACCTACCATGGCTTCCCGTTCCACGAGTTCCAGTCCAGGTTTCGCCGAGGCGCCTATATCGGCATCGAGCGCTACCTCGGCCAGCGCACCGACGTCATGCTGGCCGTCGGCGGCGCAGTGGCCGCCGAGGCTGTGCGCCGGGGCATCGCGCCACCAGAGCGAGTGCGGGTCATCAATCCGGCGATCAGCACCGTCGGCTCGGCCTCGACGCCAGCGATTAGGGTCGCAGCGCGGGTAGCGCTTCGGGCCCCGGTTGGCTGCAAGGTCGTCGGCACGGTGGGCCGGGTTGACTACCAGAAGTCACCGGACGGCTTTGTCGAGGCCATCGCTGCCCTCCGTCGGCGCGACGTTTATGCGGTCTGGATCGGCGACGGTCCCATGCGGCAGAGGATGGAAAGGCTGGCAGTGCGGCGCGGCCTAGCTGGCCGCTTCCTCTGCACTGGTCACCGCGACGATGTACCTAGCCTGCTGCCAGGCCTCGATGTCTTCGTGATGGCGAGCAGATACGAGGGCCTGCCATGTGCAGTCGCCGAGGCGATGGCAGCCGGCTTGCCGGTGGTGGCCACGGCCGTCAACGCCGTCCCTGGCGTCGTCTTGCCGGGAGAAACGGGCCTGCTGGCCGGTCCGGAGCGGCCGCGGCAGCTCGCGGCGGCCATCCGCTACATGCTTGATCACCCGGGCGAGGCCGCTCGGATGGCCGTCGCTGGCCGGCGCCTCATCACCGACAACTTCGCGCCTGAGGCCCTGGCCGCGGTTCTGGAAGACAGCTACGAGGGCGGTGCCGGCCTAGCGCGGCCCCGCCGGATTGCCGCCCTGCCGGAATCCGCATGAAGATCCCCGAGGACTCCATGGACATCACGATCATCGCCAGGGACATTCATGGGACCGACCTGGATCCGCACGTATTCGACAGCGCGCAGATACCTGTTGCGCCGGAAGCGCTGGCGGACCTGTGCGGCGCGGTCGACGGGGCCGACCTGGCGGCGCCGCCAGTCGTGCTGCCGGACTTCCACCACAAGTCCACTATGGAAATCCCATCGTCGGTGGCTGTGGCCACCCGCGGTTCCATCCGGCCGACCCTGACTAGCGCCTCGGTGAACTGCGGCATGACCCTGATGGCGTTCGACACGGACCGCCCGTCTCGAGCCGCGATCGAGCAGTTCTACCGTCGCGTCCGTGAGCGCTTCCCCTACCCGCCCGGGAGACGCACGGAGCTGTCCGCTCATGACGTGCTCAGCTGCGCGACGGAAGGCGCTCCATTCGCTGCGCGGCGGTTCGGGATCGAGGCGCCGAACCTCGAGCGGGTCGAGGAATACGGCGCGCTGGATCTGGACCGCTGGGACGGCGCGGACCGGCTCAGGCGTGAGCTACCCGCGCTGGTGCTGCAACTCGCCCGGTTGCGATTCGGCACTGTCGGCCCCACCAACCACTTCATCGAGATGCAAGAGGTGGAAGAGATACTCGACCCTGACAAGGCGGCAAAGCTAGGCGTCGCCCAGGGCCAGCTGACCTTGCACTACCACGCAGGCGGTGGAGTTCTGCCAGGTGCTGTCGGAGCCATGTTCGGCCGCAGAAAGCACCATCCACGCGAGATCTGCCCGCCTGTGGCGCTGAACACCGACGAAGGACGGCGCCTCATGCTCGCCAACGCCGCGGCGATGAATTACGGCTTCGCCTTTCGGCTGGCGATCTACGCCGGTCTCCGGCAGATCGCTTCCGACGTGTTCGGCGGCTCGCCGCCAGCTCTGATAGTAGATTCCCCGCACAACTCGATCTACGAGGAGCATGTCGCCGGGCAGTCGGCGATCGTGCACCGGCACAACTCGTGTCGTGCCTACCCGGCTGAGCAGATGCCGCCAGGAACGACCTTCGCCGAGACCGGCCAGGCTGTCCTGGTTCCTGGCACCCACCGGACGTCGTCGTACCTGTGCGTGGGCGCCGGCTCGGCCGCGGCCCTGAACTCCGCCTGTCATGGCGCCGGGACCGTTGTCAGCGACTTCGCCAGGCGGGGCGTGTCCCGAGCGGATCCGCGGTGCCGCAGCACGCTGAGATTCCGCTACGACGGCGCGGCACCAACGGACGCTGAGCAGCTCGACGATGCGGGCGTGAACGAGGTCCTTGGCGTCCTTGTCGGGGGCGGCTTGGTCCGACCCGTGGCGAGGATGCGCCCGATCGCGGTGTTGCACTGAGGAGCACGGGTGAACGCGACGTGGACGACTCCGGGCGAGCGATGGCGGCTACTCGCACCCGCTGCGGCCGTGGTAATCGAAATCCCATCCAGGCCGCTGGCAGTTCGTGACGCCGCCGCCCGCGTGCGCGCGCTGCCGGCCGGGTCAACTGTCATCTTGCTGGACCAACGGCGCGGCTCGCTGCGGGCGCGCAGGATCGCGGCCTCCGCTGGAGTGGCTGTCGATCGGGAGTACGTCGCCCTGCCCTCGCTGCGCAGGGCGATCGTGGTGGCCGAGGACTCAGCGAACGCGCTGCGCTGGGCCTGCCGGTCACTGGTGGCTCCGCCACCGGCCGTCACCTGGGCGCACGGGCCCGTGTCCGGGGTCATCGAGCTGCTGCGCCGATGCGCGTGCCCGCCGAGCCCGCGGCCGCGCCGGGCACGACTAGCCTGCGCGCACTCTTCGAGACGCCGGGCAACCGTGCGATCATGCTGGACGCTTCGCGCGACCCGAACGCCGGCCTGACCATCTTTCTGATTCCAGGCGAGGCGGACCAGCCCCGGCTGGCGGTGAAGCTGGCCACCAACCGCGTCACGGCCGACCTGATCGTGCGCGAATCGCGGCTCCTGGCCGATCTGGAGTGCCGTCAGATGGGCCACGTCGATCCGACACTGCCACGGCTCGCCGGCGTATTCGACCTCGACGGGATGCCGGCGGTCGCCACGACAGTGGTTCCAGGCATCCCTATCCGGACTGCGTATCACGAGTTCCGCCACGTAGCACGCCGTGACCTGGTAAAGGCGGACTTTGCCGCTGCCAGTCGCTGGCTCGCCGGCTTGCACGCCGACAGCATGGCGGAGACGGCGCCGATCTCGCTGCTGACCGGTGTGCCCGAACTGGTTACCGCGCGCTGGCCGAATGATCCGGTGGCGAGCGCCGTGGCGCAAGGACTGGAGTGCGTCGCTGCCCGGCTAGCCGCCGGCCGTACTCCGCGCACCGTGGTGCACGGCGATTTCTGGGCCGGCAACGCGCTTGTCACCGACCGGGTCGTCACCGGGGTTGTCGATTGGGCGAGCGGACAACTGTCCGGAGAGCCGCTCGGCGACGTCGCGCGGTTCGCTCTCAGCTACGCGCTCTACCTCGACCGGCACACCCGGCCGGGCCGTGCCGTGGTCGGGCATCCAGGACTGCGCGCGGACGGCTGGGGGGCAGGGATCCGCTACGCGCTCGCCGGCCAGCAGTGGTTCGGCCGGCTCGTACGCGACTTCGTGACAGGCGCGCTGGTCCGCTTGGGCGCGCCGGCCGGGCTCTGGCGCGAGGTGCTGCTGGCCGGGCTGGCGGAAATCGCTGTCGTCGCCGACCATCCCGATTTCGCCGCGCAGCACCGCGATCTGCTGCTCCGCCTCATGAGCGAGGTGCAGTCGTGACCTACCTGCCAGTTGTGCAGACGCCCGCACTGGCCAGACCGGTTAGCCAGGGCCAGCAGCTTCTGCTCCAGCGTGCCTCCAGGCGGGCCGGGCGCCCGAACGTGGTCAAGGCGGTGATGGTCTCCGCTATCTGGGCCATGCCGCTGCTGGTCCCCGCGGGACCGGGCAACACTGCGCCCGCCGACGTGTTCCTGTCGGTCGCCATCGTCGTCTCGGCGCTATGGCTCGCTCGGCGGCGCCACGCCATGCGATTCCCGTACATGTTTCCGATCGGGTTGTCGGTTCTGGCTGGCGCCCTAGCCAGCACCGTCGCCTACGCCGGCGCGGGCAACAGCGTGGGGGGCGGCCTCGTCTCGCTGGTGCAGGACAGCTTCTTGCTGGCATGGGGAATCGCGATCGCAAACATCGGCCGCGACCCGGCGTTGCTCCGGTCGATGACTCGTGCATGGGCCGCCAGCGCCACATGCTGGGCGCTGCTGATGATCATTGGCGTTGTCGGCCACGTTTCCTTGCTATCCGGCGAGACGGCCAGGAACGGGGTGCGGGCCGCATTCACCCTCGGCGACCCCAACCTGGCTGCCAACTACTTCATTTGCGCGCTGCTGGTGCTGCGCGCGATGCAGTACCCGAGGCGCCGTGTGCTTCGCTGGGCGTGCTGCGCGCTGATCGTGACCGCTGTCGTGCTGACCGGCTCCAACGGCGGCGCGCTTGTTCTGGTCGCGTCAACGGTTGCTGGCGCGATCTTCGGCATCGCGCGCCGGCACGGCGCAGTGCGGGCAATCATCGCCGTCTCGGCGCTCATGCTGGCCGCGGCGGTCATCGCGCCTCAAGTGCACGTGGCGAGCATTATCCAGAACGCTCAGACCAGCTCCGCGCTGCTACAGGACTCGATCGGTCGTCAGACGGAAAGCAGCGGGTCTCGCAGCACGATTCTGGCCGAGACCATGCAGCTGTACCTGACGAGCGACACGCCCTTCGGCATCGGGCCTGGAGGTACGAAAAACGCGTTCCAGGCACACATGTATCCGTACGCCAAGATGGCGCACGACGACTACATGGCTTCGCTCGTGGAGCGCGGTCTGCTCGGCGGGTTTGCACTCGTCTGCCTGCTGGTCATCGTCGCCGCGCGATGCCGCCGGATCGCAGCGCGGCCGCTGCGGCCTGACTATGCCGCCATCTTCCCCCGCCCAGAGCTGCTCGCAGCCGCCGTGATCGGCATGTTTCTATCCGCGACCCTCTACCAGGTACTGCACTTCCGGCACCTGTGGGCCTTGCTCGCAGTGGTGGCTGCCGCCGACCTCTGGGGCCGGCGCGGCAGTAACCGCGGTCATCCGGCCGCTGACGTGCCCCCTTCGCTCTCGGCACGGCCTGGCCTGGTGCCGGAAAAGGGGCCGAACAGGAACGCGGGGATCCGATGAGAGGAGTCGCTGGCCGGTGCGCGAAGATCGTGCCGGCCGTACTGACCGCCAACGTGCTCGCGCGGGTTGTCGCACTGGCATCCCTGACGCTGGCCACCATCCTGGTCGCGCACGCAGGCGGACCCAAGCTACTGGGCGAGCTGACCTTGCTACGCGTGCTGCCGGGCCTGGTCGGGGTGCTCGTCGGAGCCGGCCTGCCCAGCGCTATTCCCTTCTTCCTGGCGGGCCGCCGCGGTGACGCCAAGCCGCGGTTGCGGACGACAATCGTCGGGCTAACGTTCGCAGGATCGCTCGCAGCGAGCTTGTGCTGGCTGGCAGCGAGCCCGCTATTGCATGGGATCTTCTTTCGCCCATGGCATATCGGCGTGGTACTGGCGGCGGCAGTGCCGGTTTTCTCTCAGCTGTGGGTAGCGTCTGGCAAGTCGTTTCTGCAGGGCGAGAATGACATGCGCGGCGCCAACTGGGCAATTGCCGCCGAAGAAGCCGCGTTCCTGCCGGTATACGTAGCCCTGCTGCCGTTCCTCAGTGGCACGGCGTTGCTGATGTCTGCCCTGGTCGGGGCGGATGTAGTGGTCGCCAGCGGGATCGCAGCCAGGCTCGCGCAGCGCGGATACCTGCACGGCTGGGGCAAGCCTGACCTCCGGCTCGGCTGGGAGATCTGCCGATACGGCATTCGTGGTCAGGTCGGGGGGATGCTGTCGCTAATTAACCTCCGCCTCGACGTCGCCATACTCGGGGCGCTGATGGGGCCAGGCACGCTCGGTGTCTATGCCGTAGCGTCGAAGTACGCCGAGCTCCTCCGCCTGCCAGGACTGGCGATCACGTACGTGCTGTACCCGCGCCTCGCCATGCGCGACCGGCAGTACGCGGCCCGGCAGGTCGCTAATCTGCTGCCGCGCGCATTCATCATCACCGCGCTAGCCGCAATCCCGCTTGCGGCCGCCGTTCCGCTGCTACCCCTCATCTACGGCCATGCGTTCGCCGGAGCCGTGGTCCCTGCGTACATCCTGCTGTTCGGCCTCATCGGTGAAGGTGTGGCCGGCCTGGTCAGCGCCTACCTCTACGGCGTCGGGCGGCCGGGCGCGAATTCTCTCGCACTCGGCGTATCCGTCGTCGTCACGATCGTGCTTGATATCCTGCTCATCCCGCACCATGGCGCGATCGGTGCTGCGATCGCGTCCGCCGCGGCATACCTGACCAGCAGCGGTGCCCTGCTGTGGTGCTATTTCGCCGTACGCAGATCAGTCCGGCATTCCCGGCACCAGGCCGCGGCAGTGCGTGCGTCATGACCGGGAGGTTCCGCCTCAGCCTCGGCGCAAGGCACGTCATCGCCGTAATCGCCATCGTCGCCGTAGCAATAGCGGCGGCCGGGTGCGAACTGAGCGGACTTCAACGCGCTAGCGCTGGACCCGCGTCCGCACGGGCGAAGGCTACCCCGCCCGGTTCCCCTGCAATGGCGCCGATCGCCTCGTATCAGGCGGCGGTGACGACGGCGCTCGCCGATCATCTTCGTGTCTGGATTGAAGCCGATCTGGTGAAGCGCTGGAAGGAAGGGCCACGGTGGTTTCGCACCGCGGTCGACCGAGTGGCCGCGCTAGCGCACAGGCCTGGCGTCGTCGGCATCAAGGTCGCGGACGAACTCGGGTATCGCGACGGGATGGACAGCGCCGCGGAGATCCGGCGGTTCCTGTCCGACACGGCCCGCGCCTTGCACGCCGCAGCGCCGGGGAAGCTGATTCTCGTCGACATGGTGGTGCCCGAGCTGGGCTGCCTGCCGGGCCACCAGGCGCCGGGCTCCGGTGCCGCGGATTGCGCCGCCCGGGCCCGGTCGGCTTATCCGCAGCTGACGCTGGCCGCGGTGGATAGCTACCTGCGGTTGCGCGCGATCGACGTGCTTGACCTCAGTACCGGCTTGCTGGCGAACAGCACCTACGCGGCGTGGGGCACAGCGGTGGTCGCGGCGCAGGAGGCGGCCTGGCGGGAGGTCAGGCGGCGCGGCTGGGCCGGCCTGGTGCGGCTGCAAGCCCGTAAGGCCCTCGCCCACCCGGGCGACTACGCGGGCACGGCCGCTCAGGCTGCCGCCGAGATACAGGTGTTCGTCGATATTCCCCTGGCCAACGGCGCCCAGGCTGTCGACATCTGGACATGGCATCAGGAGTACGACGGGCGGATGTACCAGCTGATGAATCCGGGCATGCGGCCGAACGCGTTGTGGGATCAGCTTGCGCAGCTGCGCCGTGCGGGCGATGTGCTCTTCACCCACATGAGCCCGCACTCCGTCGAGTCAGGGATGAGCAGCGATCTTGCTGTGATTGCCACCGCGTTCACCGACGTCTTCCTGCCGGCAGGTACCGGATGACCGGCAGCGAGTGGTGTCATCATGCCACATTACCTGGCCCGCGGCGCCGGGAGCGAGGCGCGCTCCGCACGCGGGAGGGCGACGGTGAGCGGAGAATCGATGCGGATCACGTATCTCGGCCACGCCGGCTTGCGCGTCGACGGCGAGGACCTACGGCTGCTGATGGATCCGTGGCTGTCCGAGCGGGGTGCATTCCAAGCTGCCTGGTTTCAGTTCCCGGCTAACTCGCACCTCAGCAGGCCTGCCCTGCTGGACAGCGACTACGTCACTGTCTCGCACGAGCACCTTGATCACATGGACCTGTCCGTCCTGTCCGGCCTCGGAGCCAGTACGACCGTGCTCATCCCGCGGTATCCGGGATCAAACTTCCGGAACCGTCTCAGCGCCGCGGGGATCCGCAACGTACAGGAAGTACCTGCCTGGAGCAGGTACCCACTCAACGAGCGCGGAGACTGGCTGGCTTTCATTCCCGAGCAGTCGCCCATGTGCCATGATGCGGCCGTCCTGGTGCGTGCAGGAGCGGCATCCCTGCTGCACTGCAATGACGCGAGGCTGACCGCGGGTCAGGCGCGTCGGGCGGTCGCCGAGTGCGGTGGCCATGTGGATGTGCTGGCCCTGCAGATGTCCAGCGCCACCTGGCATCCGATCTGCTACGAATACCCGCCGGCGCAGATCGCGGAGATCTCCGCGGCCAAGCGCGCGGCGAAGTTCAAGGCGGCGGGACGATTGGCCAGCGTCGTCAGGCCAGGACTCACGGTCCCCTTCGCAGGCCCGATGTGTTTCCTCGATCCCGAGATCAGGCGGCACAACCGCTGGCTCAAAGCTCCCGGGTTGTTCCCCGACCAGAAGCAGGCAGTGGATTACCTGCGTCCGCGGCTGCGTGGCCAGCAAGTCGCCCTGTGGCTGCCCGGTGACATGTTCGACCCGCTATCCGGTCGGCATGTAGCTGACAGCCTCTGGCGCGACTTTGACTTCAGCGACTGCGACGAGTACCTGGACGCATACGCCCGCGCGCGGCGTCCCGAGATCGAGGCAGTCCGTTCCGCTTTCCCAGAGCCGGGAGCGGACCTTCGCGATGCCTTTGTAGAGCACTTCCGGCGCCTTGGCGAGCTGAGTCCGTATTTCCTCGAGCGCATCGACATGACGGTGCGATTCGAGGTAACCGGAGCCGTCGAAGGACGCTGGGACGTCGACTTGCGCCCCGAGGGGGTGCGCGTCGACCTCAAGGGCCGGGCCAGCCGACCTGAGTACCGATTCCGGCTGGACTCGCGCTGGCTCGCGCCGATCGTGTTCGGCCAGATCGGCTGGGAGGACCTCCTGTTGTCGATGCGCTTCTCGGCGTGGCGGAACCCGGATATATACAACGACTACCTGGTCGGCCTGCTCAAGCACGCCGAGCCGGATGCCCTCGCGTGCGTCGAAGCGTACGAGCGGGGCCGAACGGCCGACGAGAAGGTGGTGGTCGAGTCCGCTGGCGTCCGATACCAGGTCAGCCGGTACTGCCCGCACGCGGGCGAGGATCTGGCGATGAGCAGCACCATCGCCGACGGCGTGATCCGCTGCCTCGGGCACAACCTGGAGTTCGATCTCGCTACCGGCAGTTGCTTCAACGCCCGCTGCGACCCGCTGGCCACTCGCACGCTCGGGCCCGTTCCCCGTGCATCGATCGATTCACCGGAACTGGAGGCGTTCTTATGCCGTCAGCAGATGGGTTCATTAGCCCGCCGAGCGCTGGGCAGGCCCACGCGGGCACGGCCGATGTTCCGGTGCCGGAACCGCGGCAGGGCCTGGCGGCGCGGCAGCCGGGAATCGGCCCGAGCCCTGGCCGCAGGTGCCTGGATGTCGTGGTCGCGGTACTGCTCCTCGGACTGTCGCTTCCGCTCTTGCTCGTCATCGCGGTCGCCGCAGGCTTGAGCACAGGCGGCTCGCCGATCTTCCGGCAGCTCAGAGTGGGTCAAGGCGGCATTCCGTTCACGCTGTACAAATTCCGTACAATGCGCCTCGGCCTATCCGGCCCCGAGGTGACGGCTCCCGACGACCTCCGGGTGACGCGCCTCGGCGGCCTGCTGCGCAAAACCAGCATCGATGAGCTACCGCAGATGGTGAACGTGCTGCTCGGGCACATGACGCTTGTTGGCCCGCGGCCCGAGTCGGTGGCCCTGGCGGCGCGGTATCCGGGCGATTTCCAGTTCATATTCCGATACCGTCCAGGGGTCACCGGCCCCAGTCAGGTGCTCGTGCGGGACGAGAAGGTGCTCGGCGACGTCGGCGACGTGGAGGCGTACTACCTTAGTGAACTCGTCCCGCACCGAGTCGCTACCGATCTGAGCTACCTGAGCAACCCGACGCTTGTAGTGACCGTCAGATGGCTGGTCGGCACCGGGCTCTACCTGGCGGGGCTAGCGTGGCGCCGGGCCGGAGCCGCAGCCGATGCCGCCGGCAGTCCACACGCGGCCGTGAGCGCTTCTGCCGACAAGTTAGCCCGCCGCGGCGGGGGCAGCGCGGCCAGGGCTCGTCGCGGCGGCGCTCACTGGAACGTGATGACCTGGGCCAGCCATGTTCCGCTCGCGCTGCCAGTGGCGGTGAAGGTGCCTGGGGCGCTGGCTATCTGGTAGGCGCGACCCAGGGAGTTGGAGCCGACGCTGTATGTCGTCAGACTGGTCCAGCCGGAGCTCCAGCCGAGTGACGTGCCGCCGAAGGTCGCAACCGTCGCGTAGTCAAACTCCCCAGACCGGGCCGTCGTGCCCGTCGCACCGGACGAGAAGGTGCTCCCGCTCCCGCTGGCTGCTGCCGCCTGGTCCACGGCACTGACTCCGGAGACCTCGTCGGCGGTGATCCGGTAGGTCGACGCTGTCGGGAACTTCAATATCACCTGGTCGTTCACCGTCAGGCCGCCGGCCGCTATCCCGGCCAGAGTGACGAGGCGATCGCCGCTGCCATCGGATATGTCACTGACCACGTTGAGAGTGTCACCCAACGTGTCGGTGCCGGTGACCGCTCCGGTTGCCGAGGTGCCCGTAAGCTGCACAGTTGCGATGATCAGATCTCCGGCAGCGACACCGCCGGAACGCCAGACGGTGACGTACCCGGACGTGTGCGAGGACGTCGAGTAGTTTGTCGCGATCTGGTTGACGTACTTCGCCTGGCTAGTGCCAGACGAGCTGACCGTGACGGTCTGGGTGGCCTGTGAGGTGAGCCCGTTGCCGTCGGTCGCGGTCACCGTGACCTGGTAGCCGCCGGCGGACTGGTAGGTGTGGCTGGCGGTGGCGCCGGGCTGGGGGCCGACGGTGGTGCCCTCGCCGAAACTGAAGGTGTAGGTGCTGATCGGCGAGCTGCCGGCGATCGAGCCGGAAGCGTTAGCGGTGACGGCCAGCGGAGCGGTGCCGGAGGCCGGGCTGACGGTCAGCGCGGCGGTCGGACCGGTGGCAGGCCCGCCGCCCCCGGACTGAAACTCGTAAGCGCCCATGTCGTCGAACGGAGAAACGCCTACGATGTCTGTCGGCTGATGGCCAGAGACCGAGGTGTTCGCCGCGTCGCTGGCCGGGGACCCAGCGGTCAGCTGGAAGTCAGCTGCCGCGGCGTTCGCGAACTCCGGGTTCTGGAATTTCCCGTGCTGCTCCTGGCCGGTGGCGGCGTAGAGAGCCTGGTGCGTGCTGTAGTGCGTGCCCGCCCAGGTGTACTCGGTGCCTGAGCCGCTCTGCCACACAAGGTTGTAGTCAGCCGTTGTCGTCGCCGGCGCGGAATCATAGACACCGATATTCCCCACCCGCCGGTTGCAGAGGTTGGTGTAGTCTGGCTGGCCGTCAGTCTGGGCGATTGGCGTCGGATTGATGACGGCACCGGTCGCGTTGTTCATCGAGATGTTGTCGACGATGGTGTAGTCGCCGCTCGTCCCCTCGACGTTGATGCCATCAGTGCAGTTGCCGTACACGGTGTTGTTGATGATCCGCCCGCCAGTCACGTTGTAGTCATCGATGCCGTGATCGCCGTTGTCATAGGTGACATTGTTCGCCACGAGTGTGTTATTGGCGCCCGGGTAGATATTGATCCCGGTGTCTTCGTTGGCGTAGGTGATGTTGCCAATGATGGAGTTGCCCGGCGCTACATCGTCGATGCCGTTGGCATTGCGCTCATACTGGTAAGCATTGTGATAAGAGGTGTTCCCGGTAAGCAGCATGCCGGTCGTGGATCCGGTGAGGTAGATGCCGTGGGCTGAGTTGTCATGGGTGCGGTTGCCATGAACTAGCCCGCCCTTCAGGTTACTCAGGTAGATGCCGCTAGCCGGGCTCGATACGGGCGTCCCAGCGAACGATTCGGTGTTGTCGGAGATGGTATCGTCGCTGCCGCCCGACACGGAGATGCCGTAGGAACCAGTGCGCGTGATCACGTTGCGGGACACCGTATCGCTCGCGCCGCCCGAAATGGATATGCCTGCCGACGAGGTACCGCTGATAGTGAACCCGGAGATTACGATGTAGCTCCGGTTGGACAGGGAGAATGCCTTCGTGCCTCCAGTCACCGTCACACCGGGACCGGCCATGAAAGTGATGGGGCTGCCCGCGGTACCCGAGTTCGTCGGGTTGACGGACGTACCGGTATACGTGCCAGCGTCAACCTCGACGGTGTCGCCAGCAAGGGCCTTCTTCGCGGCTGCCGCGATCGTGCAGAACGGCTGAGCCGCGGTCCCCTGGCCCGTATCCGAACACGATGCGGACGTGTTGTCTACGATGTAACTGGCCGATCCCCGGGCGGACATTTCGCCAGAGCCGTTGACGGTGAGCATTGTGAGGACAACAGTCCCGACGTAAACGGCCAGCCGGACCGTTCGAGGTTGACTGACTAGCATCGGATCATCCAATGGCAGGTCACATAGCCGGACATAGTCGCAGCACTTTCCCAAGCTAGGATAAATTTAGAGCGCAGCAAGCAAGCCGCTGGCGAGGTCGCAGAAGCTGGCTGGCGCCGGGTCTTGCATTGAGTGCTTTACCAACGCGTCTCTATGTTGTTTCCGGGTAACTTGCATCCGAAACCAGCCACGATCCGCAATTTTGGCGAACGTCACGACAGGACGGCCATCGAATCGAATGGCCCATACCTGGACCCTGCCCCCCAGTTGCGCCGTTTTCGGCAGGTCAGTGTGGGTGCGTTGGCGTTAGCCTCGATCCTTCGCGTGGCTGCTGATCTTGCTGTTGCTGGTCTTCGATCCTGCCCGGCGGCGTTGTTGTCGTGTGAGGGGCATGAGTCTGGGTCGGCTGTCGTGCCGGCGGCGGGTTCCGAGGTCCTTGGGTCGCGCCGAAGGGGACTGAGCCTTTTCAGGCTGGCCATGGTGCAGCGCGGAGCCGGCTGAAGGCGGTGGCGAGGTGGGTGGCCCAGGGCCAGTCCTGGTCGAGCCTGAGCTGGCAGCGCCGGCCGGTGCGGATCAGGCGGGCGGCCATGCTCAGGACCCGGTAGCGGAATGCGGCCGGCTCGCAGCGGGCCAGCTCGCCGGCGAAGCACAGGGCCTGGGCCCAGGTGAGCAGGTCGGCGGCGGCCAGGGACAGTTCCAGCCAGGCCCTGTTCTGCTTATATCCGCGTTAGGGCAGGTTCCGCAGGCCGGTTGCCTTCTGGGCGCGGATCCTGTCCTCGACCCGGGGCGTGGGATCGGTGCCGGACTTCGAGGTCGGCGAGCTGCCCGCCGCGGGTGTCGGTGAGGAACGCGGTGAACCGGTGTCCGCTGATGTCGGTGAACCGCAGCTGCGCGCCGGGGTGCGGCCGTTCCCTGCGGATGATCAGCCTGGACCCCTCTGGCCAGGCGTCGAGGTCACGCAGCCGGTGATCTCGGCGACCTGCGCGCCGTCGCGGGGCTGCCCGTCGATGTCGTAGGCGGGAGTCCAGGCCCGGGCCGGGACCCGGAGGACCGCGTCCTGGACGGCCTCGTCGACGGCGAACCCGAGGGAGAACTGGCAGCCTCGGTCCCGTAGCGCGGCGGCGAACTTATGCGTCGCCCAGGCGGCGTCGGTGCGGACAAGGAGCTGCGGGGAGGCCGAGTCACCGGGGCTGGCCGGGCGGATGCGGGCAGGGCGGCGATCGCCATGCCCAGTACGGTGACGTGGCCGGCGGCGGTGTTGCTGCCCGAATTGCCCGGGCGCAGCAGCCCGGCCAGCGCCTCCCCGCCCGAGACGTCAGGCCGGTCCAGGTAGGCCAGCAACGGGTGGAAGCATAGGTCCGCTTCCAGGTGGCGGCCGCGTTCTCCTTGTCGCTGTGCGCGATCGTGATCGTCGCGTCCAGGTCGATGGTCAGCCCGGCCGCCACGTCCGGTCCGGCGCCGGCTGCCCAGGCCCGCTCCCGGGCCGCCGCCCGCACCGCCCGGAGCCGGTCCAGGTGCGCCTCATCAACCCGCTCCGCCGCGCGCCACGCCGTCGGCTCACTGGCCACCGCGCCGAACAGCTTGCCCTGATCGCGCAGCACCGCCAGGTGCGTCAGCGCGTCGCCGCCGTCGGCGATCATCACCGCCAGGTCCGCCAGCACCCGCCCGGGCAGATGAACCGACGGCGCAGCCCGGTAGGTGTCCAGCAGCGCCTCGGTCCACCCCGCCGCCAGCCCGGTCTCCACGGTCAGCTCCCGCAGCAGCAGCGTCCCCGCCCGCGACACCAGCCCGGTCCCGTCCGCGCTGACCTTGACCCGGCGCGCCCGCCTGTTAATGTTCACCCCAGAGGTGCCTTCCTGCCCGGGATCCATGGACTCAGCAAGCCCATTTTCCCAGGCTGGGCAGGCACTTCTTCATTCCCCGACCGTGTCGCGCCAATTACCGCGAAAGACGGAGGTTAGGAGCGGATCTGCAGCCGGGCATGCGAAGAATGCTCAGATCGCCGTGTGCCGAGGCTCCTGACCGACGCTCCTGCCTCCTCCACGCGGTCTGACGCTTCAGGTCGCGGCCATGACCGTTCCTGTGCGGCAGCCCGGCGGGCAACCGCTGCGGCTTGCACGGCGGAATGGACGTTGAGCTTCACCATGAGCCGCTGGATATGAGTACGCACGGTATTCCTCGACAGGTAAAGCTGGCTGGCAATCGCCTCGGGGCGCATGCCCATGCCCAGCATGCTAAGGATCTCCTTTTCACGCCGCGTCAGCTTGGCGAGGAGCATGTCGCGTTCGGTAACGTCGCGCCGGGCTGTCTTCAGGGCCGCGATGACGCCGGTCAGCAGTCGTGGCGGTATCCAGGTCTCGTCACACAGCGCTCCGCGAACCACTTTCAGCAGGTGCTCGATCGGTTCCTCCTTGGGTACCCATCCGGAGATCCCGATCTGGACCGCATCGATGACCTGTCGCACGTCTGTGGCCCCGGTCATGACGACGATCCTCATGTTGGGTTGCGCCGCCAGCGCCTCAGCCGCGAACCACAGTCCATTATGTCCGTCAAGATCGAGATCGAGGAGCAGCGCATCGAAGTGATGCCGAAGCAGAGCCCGCCGCGCTTGCTCGATGCTCGTCGCGGCGAGAGCGCGCATGCCTGGTTCCGCGCTGAGCCTGGTCGCCAACGCGTCGGCGAAGGTGACATAGTCGTCGAGAACGAGAAGTCGCCGCAGCGAATGCGCGGGAAGCTCGTGACTTGCGGCGCCGCACTGCGGTACGAAGGTGCGCGTCATCGGTTAAAGCCAGCCTGCTCGGATACCCGGCTGAGGGCGCGTTCACCGGATGGGCCGGCCCAGCCACGCCGCGCGGCCATGCCGCTCGCCTCCAGCCGTGAGTGTGCCCCGAGCTTCTCCAGCACTCTCTGCGAGTGAGTCCGAGCGGTGTGCACCGTGATTTCCAGTGACCGCGCGATCTCCTTCGTCGCCATGCCGTCCATCATGAGCTTCAGGACTTCCTGTTCGCGGAGGGTGAGCTGGGCAAGTTGGGAGTCACTGTCCGGTGTGATCTCTCGATTGCATGCGCGGATCTCCGTTAGGCCGGAGACGGGGTCACTCCGCTGCACGCCGGCTCGAACGCGATGGAGAACCGCGATTAGCTCCGTTACATCTACATGGCGGCTGACGAGGGTGGCTGCACCGATGTCGGCTCTGGTTATCAGAACCGATGAGTTAGGACCGTCCATCAGGACGACCGCTCTGACTGCCGGATACCAGGCGCGCAGCGCGCTGAGGATGTCGATGAACCTACTACCCGGAAGGCGCGCTGACACTAGGCAGACGTCAGGCTGCTGGCTGGCAACTGCGGCTAGGACCTCTTGCGGAGTGCGCGCTAGCGCGGCTATGGTAAGGCCCCGCTGGGCGAGAGCTGCGGCCAGTGCCTCCATGCACAGCCGCTGATCGCTGCCGAGGACGAGCTTCACTGACGGCCAGCCTCTCTGGCAGCCGAGCTGATCGGCAGCCGCAGCCGCATGAGGGTCTGGCAAGTCGTGCGGCCGGTGCTTACGCTCCCTCCGTGCAGCTCAGGCGCGCGCGGCTGCACGGCCGCGGCGCAGGCGGGCGCGCGGACTGCTGCCATTGGCTGGCGCGAGTCAGGCGGGAGTCGCCGAGCTATCTCGTTATTGTCGGGCAAACAGTTTCGCCACCTCCCGGCCGTCGAACCAGGTTCCCCGTATCGGACGTCGAACATCGTGCGCGTACCTTGAGGTCACTTTGGTCCCCGGCAACGACCGGTCCGTTCTGAGCTGTGAACGCTAGCCGTTGCGGAGGCGCTGATCGTCGAAGCAAGTGGCGCCTGAGAAGCGCCCAACACTCTTCGTGAGCGGTTGTTACTCAGCGTCAGATACCCAGGGTGTCGGCTAGCCAACAGTGATTGAACGTCTGATGACGTGAAGATGTCGTTACGGTGATCCTGTGATCTTCATGTCCACCTCGCCGAATCCACCTCGACTATGGCGCTGACCAATGTTCTGGCGATTCCGCCGACATCCCGACCTTTCCGGGATCGGCTACGCTGCCGAGGGCCGATGGCGGCAGGCACCTGGACTCCAGATGTTCACGCCGGGCCATGCTGGCAGCAGTCCGGCGACCGCAGGCGTTCGACGTCACCGGCACCTGGTCCGAGCTCCGCGCCGATGGTGGCACGGGAGGTGAGCGCCTTGGTGTGGTGTTGTGGGTGGACCGCGACTGGGCTGCGCTGGAGGGCTCGCACGAGCGCGTGCGGTTCGCCGGGCGTGCACAGGTCGGTGAGCAGTGTGTCCAAGGTGGCGGTGACCCGTCGGTCGCAGTGATGGCGTGGTGGTAGGCGGCGCGGAGTTCGGGTATCTGCCCGGGCGATGCGTGGCGTTAACGTGGACGAGGTCGTCGTTTTCGGGGAGCAGGCGGGCTGGGGAGTAGATCCAGCCCGGCGGCTGCCTGGTCGGCGGACTGCATGTCCTGGCGCGTGATTTGAGTGACGGTGTCGATGGCGCGCCCGACGGCGACTAGGACAATAGCGACGTCGTCAGGAGTGCGCGCCAGGTCTGCTGGAGTGCGTGGCCGGCCGGCGTTGGCGTGGGCTGGCGTCCAGGTGCCGGTTCGGGCCAGGCGCCCGATCCAGAGGACGAGGTCGTCTAGTTCGGCAGCGATGAGGGACAGGCGGCGGCTGGTTCCGGTGGTGAGCAGGTCCCACGCGTGCGTCACGGTTTGCCAGGATTGCCAGGCCATGCGCATGGCGTCGGCGGAGTGGTGGAGAGCTTCCTGGTGATGGTCGGCTAGTGCGAGCTGGCGGCTTCGGTCGGCGACAGTCCGCAGGAGCAGTTCGCTGTTGTGGCCGATGATGGCGGCAGCGAGTGCGTTGTGCCGCCAGCAGGCGGCTGCCGAGGGGGACGGCCAGCCAGACTGGCCGGCTGGGCGGTGCGCGAGGTGGCGGAGCCGGGCTGCGCTGGCGGTCGCGCCGGCGCACAGTTCGGCTGCGGAGACATCCTTGTCTGCTGGCGGTTGCCTGGGTGGCGGCAGGTTCGCCGGGATGGTGTGCAGGAGCAGCTTGTTGAGGTCGAGGCCCGGCTGGTCGGGTCGTCGACGTGCGCGGAAGCCGTGAGGGTGAGCCATTTCGTTGCGTCGAGTAGTGCTTGTCTGGTGACCAGCGTGATGTCGCTGTTGGGTGCTGGGCGTGACAAGCGGGCGGTCAGTCGCGCGAGGTGCGGGGCGGGTCCGCAGAGCTCACGCATCAGTGCGGCAGCGATCGGGCGTGCGTTCAAGGTTGGTGCCCAGAGCGGATCACTGCCGGCGTCCGATGGAGCGGAGTCGTGGGTGTGGACGAGGTCGCGGCCGGCGAGCAGGTCATCGGCGGCGGCGCGCAGGTCTGCGGCGACCGGGTGCCCGGTGTCAGCGCGGTTGCCGGCGGTCTGAGCGACGCGGTGGATGCTCTCGGTGGCGTGCAGGAGGGTCAGCCGGATCCCGATAACGGTCAGCTCCTGCCTAGTCGGGACAGGCGAGGTCACTGCTGCTCCCGGGGGGTGCAAGCCGTCACAGGCGTATCGCGCTATGACGGTAAGCAGCCGGTCAAGCTCAGCGGTGACTTCCGCGTGCGCGGCCGCGGGCAGACGGCCGCGGTGCTGTTCGGCCGCGGCGATGCGCTGGCCCGCGATGGTTAGGAAGTCACCGAGCGCGGGCGTCATCGGCGGAAGCCAGAAGCTGGTGGATCTGCCTCGCCGCCGCCGCGGCATCGTGGCAGGCCCGGCGATCCTGCGACGTCTGCGCTAGGTCGGCCGCGTCCACCGGACATCCAGTCTCACGGCCTCATCCCAGGGCAGATCGGAACGGCCATTCACTTGCCACAGGCCGGTGATCCCTGGTTTCACCGCAAGCCTGCGCCGCACATATTCGCCGCAGGAGATCATTTCGTCGGGTAGCGCGGGACGCGGCCCGACCAGGGACATGTCTCCGGTAAAGACGTTGACGAGCTGCGGCAATTCGTCCAGCGAGTAGCGTCTGAGCCAGCTGCCCGCGCGGGTAACGCGCGGGTCCTTACGCATCTTGAACAGCAGGCCGTCGCTCTCATTAAGACGACTAGCTCTGCCCTGCGCTGCTCTGCGTTAACCACCATGGTGCGGAACTTAAAGAGGGTGAATGGCTGGCCGTCCTTGCCGACCCGGATCTGCCGGAACAAGACGGGACCCGGGCCCTCCATCCTGATCACCACCGCAATGGCCGCGAGCACCGGAAGCAGGAGCACGACTGCCGCCCCGGCGAAGACGCGGTCGAAGGCGGACTTGACCAGGCACTTTATGCCAGTGAACTCGGGGTGATCGACGTGCAGCGATGTCGGTGCCGGTTTTCTTGAGCGCCCAGGCCAGGTTGCGCAACCGGGTGCCCATCATCTCGCGGCAGGCCATTACTGCAACGGTGTCTGCCTCGACGCGCTGGACGACATCCCCCACGCTGTGCAGCCCGCCGATCACAGGGATTCCTTCGATGGTCGTCGGATTGTCGGGGCCGACAACGCACGCCCCCACGATCGACAGCCCGTGGTAGGTCTCGCGCCGCAGCACGGCAGCCAGCTCAGAGATGACGTCCGGGTACCCGACGACGACCACCTTGCGCATGCAGGAGCCCTGGGCCCGCAGCCGGTGTAGCCGTTTGCGGAGGCAGAAACGGCCGAGAAGATCGAAGGTCGTCATGGCTGGAAGGGCGATGACCACGTACCCGCGGGCCAGGTCGATTTTGGCCGCAAAGGAGCAGACCGCCACTACGGCCGTCAGGCATACGCCAGCATTCAGAACGCGGCGGAACTCGTCAGAGCCCACGCCGATGAGTCTCTCGTCGTAAGCGCCGGTCAGCTGAAGCGCAACCAGCACCAGCGCCGGCAGGGCCAGGACCAGCCAGATGTAGGCCGAGTCGTTGGTATCGGCGCTGCCGAACCTGGCCTCGAACGCCAGCCAGCCAGCCGCGAGGGCCGAGCAGACATCCACGATCACGAGCTGGCGCAGATAAGCGCCCGTCCAGGCCCGAACATGGCGCACGGCCAGCCGTGTCAGCAAGCTGACCTGAACTTGTTCGGGGACAGCTATCTCCTCAGCCACCGCCCACCCCCCAAGCGCACTGCCAGGCCCGCTGGCAGGCGCCCCTCCACTCGCTGTGCGTTGGTAACACACCGGAGACGCGCAGACACATAGGGTGGTTGACAACCACTTTCGCGGCAGGCTGCCTGCGTGCCCATGCCCCTCAGTATCAGCAGGAGTTGCCGCTGGTCAGAGCGCTAAAGATACTGAGGGTAACAAAGATGAATTCTCGGTTTCGTGATCCATCGACCGGTACACGCAAAGCCGTCCACAGCTGCCCGTAAATCTTTTATCAAGTCCTAAGAATTGATTCAGAATTCATCAGAATTTATCCATGATTTATCCGTGGCCCCAGCAGCTCGGGCGCCGACGGCCTCCAGGAGCACCGCCTGGCCAGTCCGCCGGGGCTAGACTCAGGCGCGTGACAGAGGCGGGGCTCGGGCCAGAGGACCTGAAGATCGTCACGCTTGCCCGCGCGGCCAGGGCGCGGGTGGGCTCGGCCGAGGGCGCCGCCGTCCGGGATGAGACAGGCCGGACGTATGCGGCAGCAACCGTCGCGCTGCCGTCGCTGCGCCTGTCAGCCCTGACGCTGGCCGTCGCCATGGCGGTCTCCAGCGGAGCAGCGGCGCTGGAAGCGGCGGCGCTGGTGAGCGACGGCCCCGGGCCTGCTCCGGAGGATATCGGCGCGGTCAAGGACATCGGCTCTGGCGCTCGCATCATTCATGCGGCTTCCGATGGCACCGTCCGCGAGACGCTGCGCCTCTGACCGGGCGCTGGCTGGCCCTCCCGTGTGCGCGGTTCGGCTGGTCGGCCCAGGTCCGATGGTAGGAGAGAATCACCAGGGTGGTGCAAGCGCAGCCTGAACGCCCGGCCGGCCATGACGGCTTCTCGGCCGGCTTCGCGTGCTTCGCCGGCCGGCCCAACGTCGGCAAGTCCACGCTCATGAACGCGCTGGTCGGCACCAAGGTCGCGATCACGAGCAGCAAGCCGCAGACAACGCGCCGGGTGATCAGGGGCATCGTGCGGCGGCCGGACGCAGAGCTGATCATCATCGATACCCCAGGGCTACACCGGCCGCAGACCCTGCTTGGCGAGCGGCTAGACAGCCTGGTCCGCTCCACGCTGAGCGAAGTAGACGTGATCGGGTTCTGCATGCCGGCTACCGAGCGGATCGGCCCGGGCGACAACTACCTGGCGCGTGAGCTGACCGCGCACTCAAGCACGCCGGT
>WNFN01023304.1_pt1 | contig 30082 bp, 31 predicted proteins | sample 5400161 | NCBI WGS metagenome assembly WNFN01 (sample SAMN13153353, study PRJNA577476) | soil metagenome | isolation source: 80 cm saprolite on Douglas fir-dominated hillslope | place: USA:California | collected 2013-09-17 | reverse complement strand
ATCCAATAGAAGCCCTACGGCGCTATAAAGAGCTATTTTTTGACTTGGCACTTCTGGATTATCAAATGCCCTCACTCACGGGTTCACAACTGGCGCAGGAGATCAAGTTCTTCGCGCCGGACATTCCCGTAGTGCTCATTTCGGATTACACCGTTCTTACCGCCTCGGAATTGATGTTCGTGGACGCGCACTTCGGACATGGAGCCACCCTGGATGACCTTGTGGAAACCATGCGACGTCTGACCAGCTCGAAGCCGTCGAGCAGAGTTAATCGGCGATCCGTGATGGGATGGTGAGACTCGACCTAACCCCGTTGCGCTACCTGTGCTTCGTCGCTAAAAAAGCTGTCCCTAGCGACAGGACAAGAAAGGACCGCATCATGAAATGCAATGTGATTGTCGCCTTCCTGTTATGCATTGTTGTCGCGTCACCGCCAGCATTCACTGCAGTAGAACCTAAGCCCACCGACGACGAACCGCCGCATGTAACGATGGCGCGTGCCTCCGCAGATAACGCTCATGTCCTGGCAGATCTAGTTGAGATCACTCCCGTCATCCCTCGCGGCCCACGTGATTTACTGCGGGATTATGAATTGGAAATGGCTTCCATCCCGGGCCAATTGTCGACGGATCTGGGAGCTATTTCGAGTGCGGTGGGAACGGGACAGATCACCGGAGAACAGGGGGAATACGTCAGCGGTGAGTTATACCAGGTTGCAATGATGCAATTTCAGATCTTCAGTGCATTGCACGCAATGCTAGAGGAGGATATCGCCCGAATACCGGCTGTGCGAACCGATCCTACCCCGTCCCCCGCCGGCGAGGTGGTATTGGTCGCAATGCCGTTTTCCTCTTTGCAGCTAAGTCCCTCATTGGTCGAATACCTGGGATTAACCCCGACGCAAGTTATATCCATCAAGAAATTGATAGATCAGGAACGGCCGACGACAGAACCGTTGATGCATGAACTGCGAACAATTAGCGGAGAGCGGGGTCAGAACAATGGAAATAAAGGACCTGCCCAAAGGCTTGCGGCTAAGCAAGCACGACTCCTTAAGCAATTAATGACAGCCAACTCACGTCTCCAGCGAAGGATTCACGATGTACTTGATCCACAACAGCGTAAGAAGCTCGACTCCTTCAGGCCCACGAGCGAAGTCATGGCGGGAGAGGAGAACTGAGGAGAGCAGAGATGGCAACCGACTCGTGACTTTCTCCCCCCTCATCGTTTATTAATCCCAATTCCCATGCCCACGCCGCAATTCTTGTTCGTGATTCGTAACGCACAGTAGTCGGTGACGAATTTGGTCGGCTCATCGTGGAAAATCTATTCAACCGAGGGGGGAAAGGTGTGAGTCCGAACGACTGCCCGAGTTGCGGCGGTTCAGGGTATGTTGCGAAGCCCTTGGACATGAACGGTAAGTCTGAAGGTGTCGCATTTCCTTCCACTGCGGGCTGACCGCACGGCCCGCAGTATTTGCAAGTGCGTGCCAGCCTGACCCGTCACGCTACCCGCCCTAAAGTGGCGGTTCAGGCCGCACGTAAGGCGAACAGGCAAAGATTCCGCGGCAGAGCATGGCTACAGCTTTTGCCGATGTGTTCAGTTCTCTGGTTCGTTGAACTGTCGCCACGAATCGGCCCTAGGCGATCCCGGCCGTCTGATCACGAACGCGGCGGCGTGGTGAGACCGCGGTCTCCACCCGGTTTCGACCCGCAGCCTTGGCGCGATACAGAGCTTTGTCGGCAGCGCGGATAACTTCATCCACGTCCGGTTTCTCCTTCGCGGACGTAGCGACGCCGATACTTACGGTAACGGAAAGCGTTGCCGGCTCATGGGCCTGGAGTATGAGCTGCCGGATAGCGCGTCCACTCTGTGCGCGGCCGCGAGCACGCTGGTTACGCCGGTCCGGGCCGCGGGGCGTCTGACGCCGTTCGGCCGTCCGAGTGCGAAAGCTCGACAGCTCGATTGCGGAGCGCAGCTGTTCGAGATGATCTACTACTTCCTTTGTCGTCCTGCCTGGAAAAACGATGGCAAATTCCTCTCCCCCACAGCGGTAGGCGCGCCCTCCTCCGGTAACGCGCGCGAGCTTCGTCGCCACCAGTTTCAACACCTGGTCCCCGGTGTCGTGCCCATGCTTGTCGTTGAATTGCTTGAAATGATCGATGTCCACGATCGCGATGGAGTAGGGCGGCTGAAGCCGCAGCAGCGCGTCATTGAAGGCGCGACGCGAAGGCAGAGTTGTCAATTCGTCGTGATAAGCAAGAAGGTACGAGGTCTCAATGACGGAAATCGCCAGAATGAATGTAGCAGCCGCAAAATACGCCGTCGAAATCCGTCCGGTCCCACCGAAACGCAATGCCAGGAAGAAGGCTCCGAGCGACCACAGCAGACCGCTTTCCACCGGCCTACGGAACAAAAAGAATCGCGTCAACAGAGCGATTGCCGCCACCGCCAACACCCCCAGGGCATAGTTCGGCAATGAAACGGTCGTTGCCGCATGATGCAATTCGCGAGCCATAGACGGCGAGCCTTGGCTAGAGCGACAGAGCACTCCGACCACCACGGACTGCACGAATAACACGATCAAAACTGGAGCCGTGCCGGACGACGTGAATCCTCGTTCCCGCATCAGCGAGATGCCTACGAAATTCAAAGGCAATAGCACGGCGACGGCTTCGAGGGCGGTGCGGCCCGAACCTGTGATCGGGGCATGCCCCGAAGCAAAAAATGCAATTGCCTGCTGGGCTAGAAATAGAACGATCAGTGCGAAAAATACCCGGCTTGAATGAAACCGCCAGGCAAGCAAGAGACCTGCGGCCAGCGCACAATAGTAAAGAAAGGTCAGACTTGGCAGAGCAAGGGTTAACAGCCCAGTGTGCAGCCCTGTCGCGACAGCCATCAACAGCAGGCCACCGGGAACCAGCAGGGACTTCAACGTCGATTTGCTCCAGGCGTTCACGATTTCGTTGACAGATCCAGAAGAAATTATCTCCGGTCAGCCGGCCCGTGGGTAATTGACGGCTCGGGTTCAGGCCGGATGTGCGGGCAAATCAGGCGGAGCGTGAGTCTCCCCTTTTGAACTCGAACCCCATTTCCGGAAACATAGACCTTAGTGCGAGCGGTGTTACGGCGCCACTTGAGCAATCTCTAACTAAAATCGAGCTGTCTGGTTAAGGATTTATTATGCGAGTTCTGATCGCAGAAGATGATGTGGCGTTGGCGAAGTTTGTTAGCCAGGGCCTCGAGGCGGAGCACTACACCGTAGATGTCTGCTCCGACGGGGAGCAGGCACGTACGGCTGCGAGTGAAATCGATTATGACCTCATAATCCTGGATCTTAACCTGCCGAAGCTTGACGGCGTGGCCGTACTGCGGCAGTTGCGCTCGAAGAAGCCAACCTTGCCGGTCCTGGTGTTGACGCAGCGCACCCGGGTGGAAGACCGGGTCCAGTGCCTGGACACTGGCGCAGACGATTATTTGCCCAAGCCCTTCTCCTTCAGCGAGCTTTCAGCCCGGGTCCGTGCGCTGCTGCGGCGCAGCCATCTCCCTTCGGAGTCGATACTTGCCATCGATGATCTCAAACTTGATCGAATCGAACATCGCGTGGAGCGCTCGGTGCGGAGGATTGACCTCACCACCAAGGAATTTGCATTGCTGGAATATCTGATGCGCAATGCCGGGCGTTGCGTGACCCGCGCCATGATCATCGAACACGTCTGGAATCTCACCTTTGATACAACCACTAACGTGGTGGATGTATACATCAACTATCTTCGCCGCAAAGTTGACGACGGTCATGCTACGAAACTCATTCACACGGTACGTGGGGTGGGTTACGAACTGAGCGGCACTCCCGAGGCCCGGTCGTGAGCGCAACCGGCAGCAAGCTCAGCGATGGAGGGACGGATAGCGTCCCGGCAAAGGGTCGAAGTCCGATGGCCTATCTGCTGCACGCGCTGAACCAACCGCTCACCGGGCTGCAGTGTTCGCTGGAGTTGTCCCTGGTCGGACCGCGTACCCCCGAACAATATACCGGCGCCATACGCGACGGGCTGGAGCTCACCGCTCGGATGCGAGTTTTGGTCGAGGCCATCCGTGAATTGGCTGACGCGGAACAGCCTGGGGTTGATGAAAGCGAAGTTGTCTCGCTGCATGCTCTGCTCGAGCAGACGACGAACGAGTTGCAGCCGATCGCCGAAACGAAAAACGCCAGCATCAAGTTTTACAGCGAGGCTCCCCTGGTAGTACGGGCCGAGCGGAACCGGCTCGCAGCGGTGGTTTTCCGCTTCCTGGAAGCGGCACTGAGCTCGGCCGCATGGGGAAGCGCACTTCGAATCACAGCGGCCTCGGATCGAGGACACGCTTGTATCTCGGTCGGGTGGCTGGATGGGACGGAGTCTCCCGATCACTCACCACTTTCAAGGCCAGAGCTGGGATTACTCATCGCGCAGGCGGGCTGGAAGCGGGCAGGAGCAGAGTGGGTCAGCGAACGTTCGGGAAATACTCAAACCGTGAACATTCGCCTTCCCCTGGCCTCTGACTCGAACGATCTTTCCTCAAACGACCTTCAGAGAAGCCAATTCGGAGACCAACCATGAGTTTCATGACAACAATGCCAGTCCCTTCCGCTTTCGGCGGCGCATTGATCGCCAGTCCCAGCAGCGCGCTTCGCGAGCAAGTTCTTCACCACCTCAATGGGCGTTGGCAGCCCGTGCAGCAGGCACTCGGTGGTGCCGAGGCGCTGGTGAAACTGGAAAAAGGGGGTTGGCAAGTCCTGTTTCTTGACCGCCGGCTACCGGACCTGGATGCGGAAGAGCTCGTCGGGATCATTCGGCTCCGCTTTCCCGGCATACAAGTGGTACTGCTCGATTCGGATACGCCGCAGACATTGGATGAAGCCGCAGCCGGTAACTGTGAGGCCGCCGCGCAAGCGTTCGTCCGTGAGGAAGAGGTGCGACGGTTTCCGGCGCGTCCCCAGAGCGTTCCCTTGCCGGGCATGATCGGGGCCAGTGAAGCCATGCAGCGGGTTTACCGGATGGCGCGGTTGGTCGCCCCGCGCACAACCACAGTGCTGGTCGCTGGCCCGACCGGAAGTGGCAAGGAATTGGTCGCGTGTGGGCTGCATGTCCTGAGCCCGCGGGCCGCGAAATCACTGGTCGTAGTAAATTGCGCTGCGATCCCCGAAGCCTTGCTCGAGTCGGAGCTGTTTGGATACACGCGAGGAGCTTTTACCGGGGCGGTGCACTCGCAGGTGGGCAAGATTCCCGCAGCCCATGGGGGAACTCTTTTTCTTGACCAGATCAGCGAGTTGCCCTTGGGGATGCAGGCTAAGCTTCTGCGTTTTTTGGAACAGAAAGAGGTTCAGCGCCTGGGCACCACGGAAATGACCCGCGTCGACGTGCGTGTTGTCGCCGCCAGCAATGTCGATCTGGCCGAATGGGTTGGACGAGGCAAGTTTCGCGAAGACCTCTTTTACCGGCTCTCAGCGTTCCCTATCGAATTGCCCGCGCTGGCGGACAGATCTGACGACATTATTCCCCTCGCGGAGCATTTTCTGGCCTGCATGGCAGCGGCGATGATCGCACCTTGCTCACGGCTCAGTGGAGATGCGATTCGCATTTTGAAAAATCATCCCTGGAAGGGCAACGTGCGCGAACTTCAGCATGTGATGGAACGCGCATCCATTCTCGCCGAGGGCAGCGATACCATCCTCGCCGAGCACCTGTATTTTTCCTATTTCCAGAACGGCGGGTTGCCCACCGTCGCTGTCAACTGAACCCTGAGAAAAATCTAAGACAACCGCAGTCTACGTGGCACGCACCGTGCAAATCTTGCCTGTGGCTATGACTTCCTTACCCATCCCTTCCGGTGAATCCCTGCCAGTTGCTGTCCTCCTTCCCAGCATGGCAAACCCCGCCGAGAAGGAGCAGTTCCTGCTGCAGGCCTTCACTTCGTTCGCCGAGGCGGCCCACTCGTTGGAGCGATCCTACGGCCGGCTGCGGGCCGAGGTCATGCGCCTGAGTAAGGAGCTGGAAGAGAGCAATTCGGGACTGCTGCGCAGCCTGGAGGAAAACCGGCGGATGCGGCAACACCTCGACCGCGTTGTGGAGAGCCTGCCTTGCGGTGTTCTCGTCGTGGCAAATGGCGGAGAGATCTCCGATGTAAATCCGGAAGGCCGGCGCGTGCTGGGGATGGACGACACCAGCAATGCCGGGGCAGTCGGCGAATCGATCTCTTCTTTTTCCTCTTTGCGCGCTGAACTGCGCGAGCTGCTGGAGCGAGCTCGCGACGAAGGTGGCGAGCAGGAGCAGAAAATTTGTGATGGGAGCGGACCAGCATTTTGGCTGGCGGCACGGTGCGCCGCGGTTCCCGACAGCGCTCCGGGCTCGTCGGTCTTCATTCTGCCCGACGTCAGCGAACGGACTACTGGCTGAGACCAAACTCAGTGCCGAATGCCAGCAGTGGGTAGAGCATATTCAGGTGGGGCTGCGCACTCTGGCCGCCACCGTCAATAATGTTCTGCACTTTCATAGTCCGCAGCACAGTCCGCTGCCGTCGGGGCGTGCGCTCGTCGACCTGGGTCCGCTGCTCGACTGGGCTCGCGATTTCTTTGCCCCGCTTGCCCGGCAGTCGCGAGTGCGGATGATTCTGCGTAACCGGCTGGCGGGCACAGTGCTGGCGGCTGACCGTCATGGCCTGGAACAGGTGCTCTCGAACGTGGTGCTCAATGCTTTGCACGCGATGCCGGGCGGCGGCCTGATCGAACTTGCCGGGCATACCATCAGACAAGGCCGCGAAGTTTCAATCAGCATCGCCGATACCGGTCCCGGAATCAGTCCCGAGCATCTGAAGGCTGTCTTTGAACCCGGGTTCAGCACACGCGCAGGCAGCCCAGGGCTGGGTCTCGCCGTGTGTCGCAAGATCGTCGAGCAGCATGGAGGAACGATTGAAGCCACGAGCCGTCCGGCGGCGGGAGCGGCTTTCACCCTGACGTTCCCGCTAACCCAGGCTGAGCTCGGGACCGAGGTAGCGCAATGAACCGGGTTCTGGTGGTCGATGACGATAGCGGAATGCGGACAGCTCTTGAGGCCCGCTTCCTGCACCGAGGGTGGCACGTCGAAACGGCGGCCAATGCGGTCGAAGCGCTCGACAAATTCCGGCGGCGGGAGTATGCGCTCATCGTGACGGATATCCGTATACCCGGAGCCGACGGTTTCACGCTCATGCGCCAGCTGCGAGCTCTGGCCCCGCACACGGCGGAGAGCCGTCTGCGGCCGGGAGTATCCCTGGGAGAAATGGAACGCAAGTTATTTGAAATGACCCTGGAATCGACGGGCGGAAACCGCTCGCATGCCGCCGAACTGCTGGGCGTCAGTTTGCGCACGGTGCGCAACAAGATTCGTAGCTACGGGCTGCCCAGCTGGAGCAGCTATGTCCATGACTGAACACGCATGATTAAACAAGAATGACTAAGACAAGTATGGTTGATACCCCGATGACCGAGGCTTCGAGCCGCTTCCTCGATGTGGACGTGGCCCGGCACAAACTGATTACCACTAATTTGGCGAACATCGATACGCCGGGCTACCGCACCCGCGATCTCGATTTCCGGGCAGAGCTGACGCGAGCCAGCACGGAAGCTTTCGGGGTTGAGTCCGGTCGGCTGGCTTACGCTTCGTTTACACCCGTCGTCCACCAGGTCCGTGGGTTGATGGAGCGGCCTGATGGCAACAACGTTAGTGTCGAGCGCGAGAGCCTCCTGCTGGCGGAGAACCAGATCAAATTCAATCTGGCGGTGCAGCTCTTGAAAGGTCAATTCCACGGCATCGCGTTAGCCATCAATTCGGGAGGAGCGACGTCATGAACCTTTTTGGCATGCTGGAAGTGAGCGGCTCGGCCTTGTCGGCGGAGCGCTGGAGAGCGGAAGTGGTGTCCTCCAATATGGCGAACGCCGAAACCACGCGCACTTCGCAAGGCGGAGCCTATAGGCGGCAGCTGGTCGTATTCCACGCACGGCCCATGCCCCGGTTTCCTCTGCTGCTCGCGCGGATGCGTACGCCGGCAGCCGAGGGCGTGCGCGTTGACCGGGTCGTGGCCGACGTTTCCCCCCTGCCGCGGCGCTATGAGCCGGGACATCCGGACGCGGACGGCGCGGGATACGTGAGCTATCCCAACGTCAACCCCGTCATGGAAATGACGGACCTTTTGAGCGCGGTGCGGGCTTACCAGCTGAATGCTGCGGCCGTGCAGGCGACCAAGAGCATGCTGCAACAGTCCTTACAGATTTTGAGTTGATGCGGATTTGAGTTGACGCAGGTCTTGAGCTGATGTGGGAACGCGGGAGAACAAAATACTATGGGCGCTATCTCTTCTTTGCGAATTCTTCCGATGGAGACCGATTCCGGGTCTCTCCGGCCGTCGACGCAACCCAAGACGGGTTTTTCCGATGTTCTGCACACTGCTATGGACGACATGCAGCAACTGCAGGGACAAGCGGAAGCCAAAGTGGCCGGGGTTCTCGGAGGCAATGGCGCCGATGTGCACAGCGCCATGATTGCCGTGGAGAAAGCTGATCTCAGCTTCCAGCTCATGATGCAGGTGCGCAACAAGATTGTGTCCGCTTACCAGGAGATCTCGCGCATGCAGTTCTGAGACGCCGTTATCCGTCCCAGATTCACGTATAGAGAACGCGACTTGAGATGAACTTAGGACCAAGCCAAAGACTAAAGACATGGCCGCCGACAGCCCCAAACCGGTCGAAGACGTTTTCCAGCGCCTGAGCCAGTTCTTCAAGGCACTCAGCCTGAACCAACGTCTGCTGCTCACCGGCGGGGTTGTGCTCGTCGCAGGGACGATATGGGTCTTCGTTACTCTTCTCGGACAACCGAGATACGTGACCTTGTATTCCGGGTTGCGGCCCGAAGAGGCACAGGCCCTCGCCGTGCGCCTGGCTGGCAAAAATATTCCGCATCAAATCTCCTCCGATGGCGCCCTGCAGGTCCCCGAGGAAAAGCAGGACGCGGCTCGTCTCGAGACTGCGGCGGCGGGCCTTCCGCGCAGCGCCCGTCTGGGATTTGAACTGTTTGACACACCCAACTGGGCCAGCTCGGACTTCACCGAAAAAGTGAACTACCAGCGCGCCCTTGAAGGCGAACTGGAGCGAACCCTGGCTACACTGAGCGAAGTGGAAGCGGTGCGGGTTCATCTGCTGATGCCCCAGGAGTCTCTGTTCACTGAGCAACAGCACGAAGCCAAAGCCGCAGTCATCCTCAAGACTCGCAGCGGCCGCTTGTCGGAACAGGCGCAGCTGGCGATTCCACAACTGGTGGCCAGCGCCGTCGACCGTTTGCGTCCAGAGAATGTCACGGTCGTAGATGCGGACAGCAATACTCCGCTGCTCCACGATCGAAATGGCATGGCCGGCCACGCCGCCGGACTCGATGAAGAAATGGTCAAGACCCTGGTGCACACGCTTGAACCTGTCGTGGGAATCGACCACGTTCGGGCCAGCGTCCACGTGGAGTATGACCTGAGCACCAGCGAAGATACGCAGGAAACCTACGACCCCAAGAGCGCCGCCACGCTCACCCAGGAACATTCTGAAGAAGGCTCCTCGGGTGGCGCCCCGGCGGGAGTTCCTGGCACCGCCAGCAATGTTCCGTCCGGAACTCCAACCCCAGCGGCGGCTGCCGGAGTTGAGCAGTCCAACTCTCGCTCCGATTCCACAACCTATGCCGTCAGCAAGACGGTGCATCGTAGTGTCCAACCCGCCGGGCGCTTGCGGCGGATCGCGGCCGCCGTGCTGGTGGACGATGCCGTCGAAGTAGCTGGGCAGGCAGGCAAGCCTGCCACCCGGCGCAAACGCAGCCAAGAGGAAATGAAGGTCATCGAGCAACTGGCGCGGGCGGCGATCGGCATCGACGCGCAGCGGGGCGACGTGCTGGCGGTGGAGAATCTGTCATTCCAGGAACTTCCGGGCGAAGCGCTTCCGCCGCCCAGCAAAAGTGAGCACTGGCGAAGGCTGCTCGAACCCTGGTCGTGGGCATTGCGTTATGTCGGTCTGGCCGGGTTGTTTCTTGTGGTCTACTGGCTGGTCCTGCGCCCGGTGAAGAAACAAGCGCTCGCAGCTTTTCGCGAACTGCCGGCTAGAGCTTCGGCTCGGATGATGCCACAAGCCGTGCCTGTCTCGGGAGCGCTCGGTTCGGTGGACGCAGCGGGCATCGTCGGGGAAGAAGGAAAACGCGCTGGTCAGTTGAAGCGCCAGCTGGCCGAGAAGGTGAAAGCTGAGCCCGCTTCCGCCAGCCGCCTGGTCCAGATCTGGGTGCAGGAGGGGCGGTCTTGATCCACCCGCCTCCGGCAAATCCGGGCTTACGCAAGGCGGCCATCCTCTTGGTGGTTCTCGGGGAAGACGCCGCCAGCGCGATCTATCGCCAGCTACCGGCGGTGGAGGTCGAGCGGATTACCCGCGAGATTGCCGATTTGCGCTCGGTAGACCCGGAAACCGCGCTGTCCGTGCTGGAAGAGTTCGATCGCTTGGTGCTGACCGGCGACTACCTGGCACAGGGCGGCAGAGATTACGCCAACAAGTTGCTGGTTAAAGCTTTTGGCGAAGATGGAGCGCAAGACTTGCTGCGGCAGGTTTCGCATGCAGCCGAAGCCAGCGCCAGCCGGCTGGATTCGCTGCGCAAAGCCGACCCCGCGCAGTTGGCGAAATTTATCGAAGGCGAGCATCCGCAAACTATCGCCCTGATCCTGGCGCATCTGGACTCGAAACAGGCATCCACACTCTTGCTGCTTTTGCCGGTGGAGTTGCGCGCCGAGGCCATCAAGCGGCTGGCGCAGCTGCGGCAGTTCTCCCCCGAGATGGCGGAACGAGTTTCCGTGGTGCTGCACAAACGGCTGGAATCGCTGGGGGACCAGAGCCGGCGGGCCTATGCCGGGCTGCGCGGCGTTGCCGAGCTCATGAACCGGCTCGATGTGGCCACCGGAAAAAACATCCTTGAGGCCATTGAGAAGGAAGATCCGAAGCTGGCGCTTTCCATCCGCAACCTGATGTTCACCTTCGAGGACCTGCTTACCATACCGGAGGCTGGGATCCGCGAACTGCTGGCGCAGATGGACAAGAAGACTCTGGCCACCGCTTTGCGTGGCGCTTCTGAGGAACTGAAAAATTATATCTTCAAGTCGATGTCCTCGCGCGCGGTGGAGATGCTGAAGGAAGATATGGAAGTGCTGGGACCGGTGAGAACACGCGAGGTCAACAAGGCACAGGTGGAAGCCGTAGCCGTGGCTCGCAAACTGGAGGCCGAGGGCAAGCTGACGTTGACGACGGAGTGCGACGATGAGTTCGTCTCCTAGCCGGTCTCGAGTTCACGCGGCAACCACGTCCGCTGCCAGTAGTGCCCTGCCGCAGGCCTTGCCGTTTCCCTACCGTGAGATTCCTGGCACTGCCGCTTCGAGCGCCTCCGCTCATCGAGATTTTGGTCAACCTGGATTCGAATCCGACCCAGGGGATGAGTGTGCCGGCGACTACTGCCGTGGGCGAATTCATCGGCGAGCGCGCCGCCTACTATCAGAAGGTAGAGGCCGAAGTGGTGCAGCTTGCGCTCAGTATCGCCCGCAAGATTTTGCACCGTGAGGCGCAAGTCGATCCCCTGCTGCTGGCAGGAATTGCGCGTGTGGCTCTGGAGAAAATCGAAGGTGCGACGCGCGTAACGTTGCTGGTCCATCCCCAGGCGGCCGCCGGCTGGCGGCAATATTTGGCGCTGACCATGAAACCTGGAGATATTCCCGAGATCGTAGAGGACCCGGCGCTGCCACCGGACCGCTGCAAGCTGCAGACCTCGATGGGTGTGGCGGAGCTTGGCATCGAGGTCCAGTTGAAGGAAATCGAACAGGGACTGACAGATTTGCTAGCAGCACGGCCGCGGGAGAAAGCATGAGCGCGACACCATCCCTGGCCCGGTACATGGCGCGGTTGGAGACGTATTCTGCCCTGCGCTGGCAGGGCCGGGTAACTCAGGTCGTCGGTCCACTAGTCGAGTCGGAAGGACCGTTCTGCTCGGTGGGCGAGATCTGTCACGTCATTGACGCCCGGGGACGAGTGCTGCCCGGAGAAATTGTGGGCTTTCGCGGTACCACCGTGCTGTCGATGCCACTCGAGTTACCCCGCGGCGTACGCCACGGCGATCGGGTAATCACATGGGGCGAGCGGCCTGTGCTGCGGGTAAGCGACGAGATGATTGGTCGGGTGATGGATGGAAGTGGCCAGCCCCTCGACATGCAGCCCCAATATCGGGGGCACGAGTACCGGTTGCTGGATGCGGCGGCCCCGCTTCCGCTGGAACGTGTCCCCATTCGTGAGCCTATCGGCTGCGGCATTCGCGCCGTGGATGCCTTCCTCACCTGCGGCCGCGGGCAACGCGTCGGGATCTTTGGTGGCAGCGGCGTAGGAAAAAGCACCCTGATCGGCATGATGGCGCGCAACACCAGCGCCGACCTCACCGTGCTCGGGCTGGTGGGAGAGCGAGGGCGCGAGGTGCGCGACTTCCTCGAGAACGCGCTGGGGGAGGAAGGCCGCAAACGGGCAGTCGTCGTGGTCTCTACCTCCGACCAGTCTCCGATGCTTCGCATCCGCGCAGCGCTCGCGGCGACCGCTGTCGCCGAATATTTCTGCGGGCAAGGAAAGCAGGTGCTGCTGATCGTGGACTCGCTGAGCCGGCTGGCCATGGCGCAGCGCGAGATTGGTTTGGCCGCAGGAGAACCGCCCACGGCTAAAGGTTACACACCTTCATGCTTTGCCATGCTGGCGCGACTAATCGAGCGGGCTGGAAAATTCGGCCCAGGCAGTATTACGGGGTTCTACACGGTTTTGATGGAAGGGGACGATGATCAGGATCCGCTGGTGGACGGAGCACGCGCGCTGCTCGATGGCCACATCATGCTCGACCGCCGGTTGGCCGCCCGCGGTCACTACCCGCCTATAGCAGTGCTGGACAGCGTCAGCCGCTTGATGCCGTCTGTGTCTTCCGCCGCTCACCTCGAGAAAGCACACGCTCTGCGACGGCTGCTGGCGGCTTACACCGCCTCCGAAGACCTGATCCGCATTGGGGCTTACCAGAAAGGGAGCGACCCGACGCTCGACAAAGCTCTCACATTGATTCCGGAGCTCCATCGCTTCCTCATGCAGAAGCCTGGCGAGACGGCGCTGCTCGCCGAGACTGCCGCAAGACTATTGGCCTTGCCGAGTTGAGAATATGCCCTTTCGTTTTCCCCTGGAAGCGGTGTTTCACTTTCGCCAAGGCCTGGAACACCAGCAAGAACTACGTCTGCGCGCCGCCAACCAGCAGGTACTGCAGGTGCGGCATTTGATTGAGCAACTCGATCGCAGGATCGAAGAGGTTCGCTACACACAATTGCAGCAACTGAAAGCGGGAACAACGGCGGAGCTTCGCTTCGGCATGCTCGGTCAGGCTGCTTTCGCTCAACAGCGTGGCGAACTGGAACGCGAACTCGCCCACTTGCAACATCTGCGGGACGAGCACCAGAAACTCTTTGAGCATCAGCGGCGCCAACGCGAGACGCTCGAAGGCTTGCGAGACGGGCAGCTTCGTTTATACGAGCGCGAAAGGGCAAGACGCGAACAGAGAAATCTCGACGATCTTTATTTGTTGCAGCATCTGTTGCAGCGATCCCACTCGCGGCGTAGCTAAGATTTGCCCAGGCGCCGGGCAGGCATTGCCCAGCGGCCACGCTCGACTTATCACTCTCTTCTTCGGCAGAAACTGGATTCACTTGATTTCATGACTCTTCCTCCTGTCTCACCGTCGCCCCAACGCCCCGATGATTCTTGGCGACTGAGGTGCATACGTACATCGCGAGCATCCGGATAAGCCGTGAACGGTTGCCGTGATCCCAGTGACTGAAGCCATTATTTCGAGCATCGTGCCCGCCCACTCTGTATCAAGTTTGTTCGACCACGCTGTTGTAGTGCAAAGCGGCACCGGAAGTTTCGCGTCTACCTGCGCTTCGCTGCTTTCGTCAACGGCCACGAATGGCACTCCGGTTCCTAGTGGAGCCGATTTGAGTCCGTCCCTGAAACCCGGCAGTGGAATTGTTCCCGCGGGTAGCACCAAAACAAAAACAAAAGACGGTCTGAAGGACAATTCCGCAGCCACGGCAAACGGCGGGATACCTATCTGTCTGCCAGTCCTTGTCGCACAGCTAACGCAACCAGCTCTGCCACCCGCCCTGCTACCAGACTTGTCAGGTTCATCGGGCCTCAAGTCTGCCTCCGCGGATGCAGGCTTGGCGCTCGCGGGAACGAAGACAGCTGTCTCGTTCCAACAGCCGGAAGCTAGTCTAGTTCCGCTTCTGGTATCTCCGGGCAAGACCAAACCGGATGCGGTGGGCAACGTTGCTCCGCAGGCGTTGGCTGGTGGCGCGGCAGATTCAGGCCCGGCTTTTTCGTTTCCTTTGTCACCACAACCATCACCACAACTCAACAAGGCAGAGACCTCCCAGGCTACCGTTGTGAACCAAGACGCGATCGCTGTTGGTGCAGTTCCACCCGCAAAGGCGCCACCGGTGCGCTCCGATCCAATCTCCGTGAACAGTAATCCGCGTCCAGAAGAAATTCGGTTGCAGGCCACAAACAACAATTCCATCACTATGCTCGCTGGGGCACCTTCGGAAGCCGTGAATCAGTTGAATTCAATCAACGTGCAGACGATTCCCGCGATCAGCCGTAGCGACTCCCCAAGCGCAGGAGGCGGAACGGTGGTCTTCTCTCCCGGCGCAGCACCTCATGATGCAGTCTCTCAAAACGTTGCAAAGGCGCAAGACTCTGTCGGATCACTGGCCTGGTCCGGAGCCACCTTGGGCGTGAATGCGCCCCAGCAAAACACGAGGCAGGAAAATGTCACCGCACCCAATGTCACCGCACCTATCGTCCGACCCGTTGAGAATCCGCAGGCCGGCCACCAGCAGATAATAGCGGTGTCCCCCTCGGCTCCCAGCGGCAGCCCGCATGATGGCAAGCCGAACGTCACTGGTGCGGAAAACCCTCTGATTGCGGTCAAGCCGCTGGGACCATCGCAGGTGCTGTCGAATATTTCTGCGGAGTCGCGCAACGCGCCTGCGTCGTCTAGTCCCGCGGCCTTTGATGCACCTTCTGCTGCCGCGAACATTTCGGCCATACTTACTTCCGCGGCCTTCGCGATGCCACTGGCAAACGGCAGCAAGACAGCGGAAACAACTTCGATTGCGAGCAAGGACAATCCCGTAAACAACATCGAACTACGCCCGGCTTCACCGATAACCACTCCGCCAAGTATTCCCTCAACCAAGGACTCTCAAAGCGGCCCAGTACGCAATGCGGCAGAGCAGCCCGTCCACAGGAACTCCATCCCGGGTGCGGTGCAACCTGTGGTCGCGCAGTCAGGTCCACCACAAGCATCGATAATCGCGGCCTCTGCTGATGCCGGGAGGCAGCCTGCGGCCAGCCATGCCGCCACTCCTGAATCTCTGCCCAAGCAGACTTCCGGCAGTCTGCCAACATCGGCCGAATCAGCTCACTTGATGTCGAGTGTTGGCAAGTCGCCGGCCGCACTCGGCATGGGCCCGGTACAAATGGCGCAGATAGTCAACAAAGCGACGCAGGCGGAGATGCGCGTCGGCCTAAATACATCCGCGTTTGGCAACGTGGAGGTGCGCACGGTGGTCCACGCCAGCGAAGTTGGGCTTGTGATCGGCAGCGAAAGAGGGGACTTACGCACTCTATTGGGGAATGAAATTCCCGGCATCGCGAATACTTTGCAGCAGCAGAATCTGCGGCTGAATGAAGTGAACTTTCATCAGGGATTCACGTTTTCGGGCAACTTGTCTTCGGGAAGCGACTCCCAGCCTCGGTCTTTTACTCCGCCGCCGGTACCAGCTCATTCCCCGGTCGCGGAGACGCGCGGAGACAATTCCACTGACCCTGTAGTGGCGGAGGCTTCCATCCGCCGCCACACCGGACTCAATATTCTCGCATGAAGGAGAACACTGACCATGAGTACAACGGCAATTCTTCCAGCTCTAAACGGTAGTAGCAGTACGCCGACGCCCGCCACCGGCACGTCCAGTGCTCAAGGCTTGAACACCATGTTCATGCAACTGCTGATGGCGCAGCTCAAGAATCAGAGTCCGCTGAGTCCGATGGACCCGACACAATTCGTGGGTCAGTTGGCGCAATTCAGTGAGCTCAGCGCGGTCAACTCCATCTACACCTTGTTGCAGCAACTCGTCCCGGGAGGATCCGGGGCAGTCCCCGCTGGCGCAAACTCGCCTCCGCATGGCAGTTCAAGCAACAGCACAGGGGCAAGGGCTGGATCCGCTGCCGTAGGTTCCGCGAGTCTTCTTTCTCCAGTCGCGCCAGCCAGCGCAATCATCCCTGACTTCGCACTCAACTCACTTACCAGCAAAATCCAAGGAGGCTTCTAGATGCCGAACTTTTCTATTCCACTTTCGGGGCTTACTGCCGAATCCACTGCACTGTCGACCATCGCCAACAATCTCGCCAACCAGAATACGACTGGCTACAAGGACAAAGTCGTGCTCTTCAGCGATTTGTTCTACCAGAACCTGGGAACGACGGGATCGGGAGATCCAGTACAGGTGGGGGCAGGCACCTCGGTCGGCTCTCTGCCTTCGCTGTTTACCCAGGGAAGCGTCAGCTCCACAGGAGTAGCGACGGACGTGGCTATCCAAAACGCTGGCTTCTTTGCCGTGCAGCAGAACGGCGTCGTCACTTACACGCGCGCGGGAAACTTCTCAGTAGACAACAGTGATTTTCTTGTGACCAGCCAGGGACAGCAGGTTCTCGGCTACCCGGCAGTCAACGGAGTCGTGAAAACCGGCAGCGGCATCGCGCCTCTGCTGTTGGGCGCGGGAACCATCAGCCCGCCGGCGGCTAAGGCAAACGTGCAGCTGAGCACCAACCTGAACGCCGCCGCTGCTGTAGGCGACACCTTCCCCGCGACCATTACCGTGTACGACTCGCTGGGTGCCAGCCACACTTTAACTGCCACATTCACCAACAAGGCAGCCAACGAATGGAGCTACAGCTTAGCGGTTCCAGCTTCCGATCTGCTCCCGGTCAACGGCGTCGCGCAGACCGGAGTTCTGGCGACGGGCACTTTGACCTTCAACGGAAATGGAGTGCTGACGGCCACAACGCCGCCCATCGTCGGTACTCCGACCTACGCGGGGACGGGAAACGGAACAATCTCCGGGCTGACTGGGGCTGCCGCGACCGTGGCCGAGACCATGACCATGACTGCGGTGGACGCGACTCACTTCACGGTCAGCGGTTCGGTTTCCGGGGTATTAGGGACTGCCATGGTGGGAACTGCCTTCACCTCCGGCCAGATCGGCCTTATGATCGCGGCGGGATCAACCGCTTTCATAGCGGGCGATAAGTTCACTGTGGCCACGGCGCCCGGCACCCTCGCCAAGATTCCCCCGATTCCCATCACCAACTTTGCCGATGGCGCTTCCAATCAGACGTTCAACTGGAACGTGTTCAATGGGACCACTCCGGTGATCACGCAGGTCGCGGCGCCCAGCACCACTTCGTCGACCCAGCAGGATGGCAGCAGCAGCGGTTCGCTGGTGAAGTTCACCATTGGTTCGGACGGGACGATTACCGGCTCCTTCAGCAATGGCAAGACTCAAGCCTTGGGACAGTTGGCGCTCGCCACATTTGCAAATAATCAGGGATTACAGCTCGATGGAAACACTGACTTCAGTCCAACATTGGCTTCGGGACAGGCCGTGGTTGGTGCGCCCGGGAGTGGCGGGCGGGGCAGTCTTTCCGGAGGAGCGCTGGAGTTGTCGAATGTCGACATCGCCACCGAATTCGCCAACTTGATCGTAGCGCAGCGTGGCTTCGAGGCCGACGCCAAAGCGGTGACGACCTTTGACGAGATTACGCGAGACACCATTGCTCTGAAACAGTGAAGTCTGGCACGCCCGGGTCATCGTCTCCGGCGGAGTCCGCATCGCCGGAGACGAAGACTGTTCGCATCCTCAGCCTTTTGCTTTCCTTAAACGGGGAGTTCCACGAAAAGGCGTTGATCGCCCTTGCCGTGAGCGTCCGGCATGTTATCGCGCGCACACGCGACACGCACTCTGTCGTCACTTCGCGGTGAAGTCGGCGAACGAGGCGCTCTTGCCGTAGTAGATGCGGAGAGTACATTTCGGCCCCACGTGCGCGAAGGCTACTTCGAGCGCATCGGAGGACTGGGGGAGTTGTGCAGTCTCCATGGGGGCACGGGCGAGATCCGTTTTCTCGTCATACGCGGCGCCGGCGGTGACGTTCTTGTTGACGGCGAGCGTCCAGTGATCTTTGCCCGGGATGGGATAGACCGAGTAGGCACCCACTGGAATCATCGAACTCCCGAGTGTGAGCTGAGCTTCGGTGAACAGAGTCATGGCGGCGCCCCCCGGCGTCCAGGCCTTGCCATTGGAGACTTTCTCCTTGCTCGGCGAAACCGGGTTGTAGCGTATGTAGACCTGGCGGCCATCATCGAGGTTACAGGTGGTAGTGGACGAGGGTGCGCTGGACGATTGTTGCGCGGCTAAAAAAGGGCATAACAAAAAGGTGATGACTACCACTCGGCAGACGATAGGGGCAGACATGGCACGGAGCCTCCGGGCAAGAGTGTAGCGCTGCAAGCCGCTTAGGGAAAGAGATTTTGGAGCCCGACCGGGAAAGCGCACCCAGCTTAACCTTCTACGGCAAGAGTAAAGGGCTCGCTGTGGCCCCGTTTGGTGCTGGTCTTCAGTGATGTTCTCAGAGGCTGGCACCGTTGATAACGTCATTGCGGGTACTTGTGTCAGGTACTAAGTGAGGACAAAAAATCAATGGCGAAAGCATCGAAATTAAAGATTCTGTACGGTGAAGGAGACGCGGAAGTGCTTGCCGCGCAAGGGGCTTCCATGGAGAATGCCGGACACAGCGTTCAGCAGGCATTTGGACTCAAAGCTGTGCAAGAGGCTCTGAGCAAGGGACCTTTTGACCTGGTGGTTCTAGGGCCAACCTTGTCGCGGAATGATCGGCATCACTTGCCTTACATGGTAAAAAAGGCCAGTGCGGAGACCGGCGTTCTGGTGATGCATGCAGATGGGAGCCGGCATCCTTATGTGGACGCGTGCACCGACACCGGCGCAAGCCTGGAGACCGTGCTCGCCAGGATTGAAGGAATGAGGATCGCGGGGACGATGCCTTTGGCAGCGGCGGCGGGAGCAGGAAGATAAGTCAGTCGTCAGTTTGCACGGGCGGCCCGATTCTGGGCCGCCTTTTCCTTTTTCCTCAATGCTGGGAACCGGGAGTGATACGAATCATGGTGGTTAATGGGTGGGAATGCGAGACCTCCCCCATGGGTTCACAGTAGCGGGAACTGCCCCATCAGGGCGAAAAGTGGGCCGTAAGGAGCGCTTCGCAGTCCATTGCTTGTCGGTTGTGCGAAGTTGAAGTCATTGTCGACAACAGAGGCTGCCGAAAAGTTCCCGCTTTGGGGTGGCGCAGCGCTTTCAGCGCTGCGATAGTCGTGTTTTCAATGAGGGCTTCAGCCCCTGAGGTTATTTGGACTATATTTTTCCGCAGTCTTAAAAGGCACCAGGCAAGTCCGTGCATGACACCGCTATGGGATCATCCGGCGCGCCGGCTTGCCCGTGGCGGGCTTGTAGTCCGCTGGGTAGAGGACCACACAGCGCCGAAGTCCTTCGCCGTCACTTTCAGTGCGCAGGTCTGCATGGTCGCGCAGGGCCAGGTGGACGATACGACGCTCGCGCGAGGACATGGGAGCAAAGTGGTAGGGAGTTCCGGTCTTGCGCACTTTTTCGGCTGCAACCGCGGCGGCCATCCGCAGTTCTTCGAGCCGCAGGGAACGTTGATTCTGGCAATCGAAGGAAATCTTCTCATGCTCGCCGGAGGGAAGGTGCAGCATTTCCAGAGCAAGAAGTTCGAGGGCACGAAGGAGTTCTCCGCCGCGATCGAGTAGCAGGACAGAGTCGGGACCGGCGAAGTCGACGAGGATTTCGGGCTTCTCCCAGTCGCGGTTCTCGGCGACCGGCGGGTCGACCGTGATGCGGTACTTGAGGCGGAGGCCACCGTGGGTGACAACGGATTGAAGGAACTCGTTGATCTTCTTGGCGGCAGCGAGTTTGTCGGGAATGGGCACTGCGTTCGCTCCTAGCTGCTAGCTTTTAGCTCACAATCCATTTGTATCGGCGCTTGCTTCGCGTACCGGCAATTTTCGGCTTGATCTGAAACTCTGTTCTAGATGGGTCCGCTCTGTTATTCGCTTCAGGCTAGTAGCTAGAAGCTAGCAGCCAGTAGCTTCACTTGTCCTTCTTACGGGCACGCTTCTCCATCATCTCGCGCATTTCGCGGCCGAGCTGAGTTCGATTCATAACGGCCTGCTGGGCGATCGAAATAAGATTGCTCTCGGCGTAATATAAATTCAACCCAGCTGCGAGTTTGAAAAAGATGAATCCCATCATTAAGGGCATCATCCAGGTCATCATTTTCTGCTGCGCCGGGTCCATGCCAGCCTGGGGCGTCATCCTTTGCGTGACCAACATGCTGATGACGAGAATGATGGGCAATATGTAATACGGATCGGCGGCCGACAAATCGTGGATCCAGAGCCAGTGGGCGTGACGCAGGTCGAGCGCTGTGCCCAGCATGCGGTAGTATGCGAACAAAAACGGCATCTGGATGATCAGCGGCAGGCAGCCACCAGCAGGATTGACGCCCTCTTTCTTATAGAGGGCGCTGATCTCCTCATTCATGGGCGCTTTGCGCGGATCGCGGAGGCTGTACTTCTTGTATTTTTCCTGGATCGATTTGATCTGCGGGGCAACGCGCTGCATCTTCAGCATGGACTTCATCTGCGAGATGCGGAGCGGCAGCATCGCCACGCTGATGATCAGCGTCTGCAATACGATGGCCCAGCCCCAGTTAGACACGATGTGGTTGTAAGTCCACTGGAGCCAGAGGAAAAGTGGACGCGCAATAATTCCCAGCCAACCGAAGTCCACAAGACCGCGCAGGTCAGGATTGGCGCCGACGATCCCGGGAATGGACACGGACTCGAGCGAGCTGAGTTCCTTGGGACCAATGTAGACGCGCACGAGCGTGGGGCCCCGCAGGTTGCCGACAGCCGCGCCCAGGACTTCGAAGGGATGCTTCGGATCTTGCGGGTTGTCGATGGGGTTGCGCAGCGTGACCATCGACGCGGATGCGGGATCGTCGGGGATGAAAACGGCGGCAAAGTATTGGTCGCCAGGGCCAGCCCAATGGAATGGGCCCGGGATAGTGGCGCCACTGCTGATCTTCTTGATGGGAAGGCGTTCGATATTACTGTTGAACTGGTAGTCGATGAGGCTGGCGGCGTACGCGGGCAGCGTGGTTTGGTCGCCGAATCCGGCAGGCCAGGCGGGTAGTGCAGGAATCGGACTTCCCTTATAGACGACTGTAGATTCCACCTTGACGACGTAGGTGTGGTCGAAACGGAAAGTTTTGCGGACAACAAGATCCTGGTCGGCGTATTCGAAGGTGACGTCAGCCGGCGCTGTCTGGGAACCTTCACGCGAGGCGATGTAGAGCGCCGAACTCAGGCGATTGCGAAGGCTCTCGTCATAAGTCCACAGCGAGAGCGGATAACCGTACTTCGCCGATGCGGTGGAATTGACGAGATCAAGCGGACCGTTCTGAGTGTCGTTGTCGAATTTCTTCAGAATCCAGGACTTGACCTGCGCGCCGCGGTTGGTGAATGTGATGCGGTAGAGATTGTTCTCGACGACGGTTTCAGTCTCGCTCGCAGCCTGTTTAGTAAATCCATTGAGGGGAACGGCAGAAGCTCCGCCCGATGAAGCAGATGCGGCTGCGGCCTGGCTCTGCGCAGACTGACTCTGCGCCGGCTGATTTTGCGCCGGCTGATTTTGCGGCTGAGGCGGTGAAGGTTGTGGGCCGTATTTTTTGAGCAACGGCTGAAAGGCCAGGATGACCACGAAAGTAAGGACGAATACTAGAAGCAGGCGGCGCTCGGTACCGGGTTCCTGCTGAGGATTTTGAAAGTCGGGCAAGTTATAAGTTTCCTCGGACCGCGCCGTGACACGAAGCGGACGAACTTTCTGAGTTTGTATGCGCCGGATGAATCTTTACCACCGGATCGTAACCACCGCGAGCCAACGGATGACAGCGCAAGATCCGGCCAAGCGCCATCCACCCTCCACGCAGTGGGCCATAGCGGTCGACGGCTTCCAGGGCGTATTCGGAGCAGGTCGGAACATAACGGCAAGCTGGAGGAAACAGAGGCGAAATAGCCCACTTGTAGGCCCTTAGCAGCCGCAGCGTAACAAGTTTGGCAAAGTGGCGCATCTTTAGAATTAGTTTCAGGCTTCAGGCGTCCCGGAAGATCCGGAGTTTCGTTCAGCGTCTCTTTTTGGCGCGGCTGCCGGCGTGCTCTCGGGCTTTGCCGTCAGCTTCTGTTCGATGATCACAAAGGCGCGGCTCACTTCATTCATCACGATCGCGAAGTCGGTAGTCAGCAACGATTTCTTCGGGTTGATCACGACATCGACAGAAAGCCCCTCGACTGGACGGGTTAGTCTTACCGCCTCTCGCAAACGCCGCTTCATGCGATTGCGCTGGACCGCTCCGCCCAACGCGCGGCCCACAGTGAATCCCACGCGAAACCCAGGAGCGACCGGCGATTTGCTTCTGGAGAGTTGTGACTCCGGCCGCTGCAAGTAAAAAACCGTCATGGAAGCAGAAAAGTGCCGCCGGCCTTGTTTGTACACACGCTCGAAATCAGCGTGGCGCAAGAGCCGGGCGCAGCGAGGAAAGCGCATTCTCCCGCCTCGAGGTTCCAGACTTCCGTTCAGTTCTCCCATGGAAGCGATGGCTTTAGTGGCCACTTGTTCGACTCACGCATCGGATGCAGACAACTGTCTCGTGAACCGCGGTCTGCCCGAAAATCCCTGCTGTCTCTGCGAAACTCACCGCGTTGTTGCGCTGGCATCCCATAATTTTGTGCCGGTTTGCCTTAGCCGCAAAACGATTGAGATCACGGAGTTGCATCACTTAGTCTTGCAGTTGCAATCCGGCTCTCAGGCACTCGCCCAGGCCCGGTCGGCACTCACATCCTGAAAAAGTAGGGCTTGATACCTTGTTCGGTTTCCCACAGCGGATGTACGAGCGCGGACGAGAGTGTCCACGCTACATAGAGCTAGTCGCGGAAACCTGGTTTCACCGAGACCCGTTTGCGCCCCTTGGCGCGGCGGCGGGAAATCACCTTCTTGCCGCCCTGGGTCTTCATGCGCGTGCGAAAGCCGTGCTTCTTGGATCGCTTGCGCCGGTTGGGTTGGAATGTACGCTTGGGCATGAAAAGTAGCTGCTCCTGATTCGTTCGACGGTGTTAGGGCAAACAATGAGTATAAATGACGAGGCGCAATAGGAGCAAAGGGCGAACCCGTTGTCGGTTCCGAGTTCCCGTGTCCAGAGATAAACATCTGAGAAGAGATGTTTGGGGGACGCGCGCTGCCTTCCGGCGTTGCACCTAACGTGCGGCAGTTACATCCTCGCTACTTGACACGGAAACGGTTTGCTTTCTGAATAGTTGCTCGGGAAAAAATTCCCGCCGAAGATTTCCACACGACAAAAAAATTGTGCTAGTATGCCGGACGGTTCAGCTTTCAAAAATTTTTCTCTGGCTAGCGCTCCCTGTAAATCGGGCGTATTCCGCAGTACACTAGGGTTCAACCAGCTGCTTCGTAAACAGCAGTTTTAACGGGCGCTCTCAAACCAGCCGCCGGAGCGCCGGGGCGAGCTTTTCATAATATGTCAGTTCCAAGCACAACGATTTCTCCCAATCCGTGGGTGCGCATTCTGGATGCGCTGGAAAAAAAGATCAACCGACACTCGTATGACACCTGGCTGAAACCGACACGCTACAGCCATTCCAGTGGAGGCGTGCTCTTCGTGCGCGTGCCGACGGTTGAATTCCGCCATGCCGGCGACAAATACGCAGACCTGATCCAGGAAGCCATCGACAACCTGGGTCTGGAGTTCAACGATGTGAAGTTTGTGACGCCGGAGGATGATCCGGCGGCGACGACGGTCCGGCATGATGGGGGCCTTTCTGCGACCGCGGCTGCTGTTGCTCCGGCGCAGTCACGCTTTGACTGGGATGGAGCGGCGCAACTGAATCCACGCTACACCTTCGACGCATTCGTGATCGGCAGCGGCAATCAATTTGCCCACGCGGCGTGCCAGGCCGTGGCGGAGCGTCCGTCGAAAGCTTATAACCCACTGTTCCTTTACGGCGGGGTCGGCATGGGCAAGACCCACCTGATGCAGGCCATCGGACACGAGATCAAGCGGCGCATGCCTCAAGCCGCCATCTGTTACGTATCGAGCGAGAAGTTCACCAACGACATGATCAACTCGCTGCGCTACGACAAGATGACCAGCTTCCGCGACAAGTTCCGCAGTGTGGACGTATTGCTGATCGATGACATCCAGTTTCTGAAGGGAAAAGAGCGGACGCAGGAAGAGTTCTTCCACACCTTCAACGCGCTGCACGAGTCGATGAAGCAGATCGTCATAGCCAGCGACTGCTCGCCGAAGGAACTGGCTGAGATCGAAGACCGGCTGCGCAGCCGGTTTGAGTGGGGACTGATTGCCGACATCCAGCCGCCGGATCTGGAAACCAAGGTGGCGATCCTGCAGAAAAAAGCAGAGCAGGAGAAGGTCACTTTGCCAGCGGATGTGGCGCAGTACGTGGCGTCCAATATCCGCTCGAACGTTCGTGAGTTGGAGGGCGCTCTAATCCGCTTGGTGGCGCATTCTTCGCTGATCGGGGCGGAAATCACGCTGCCTTACGCGCAACAGGTGTTGAAAAATTTTATCGATTCGCAAGCGCGCAAGGTGACGATTGAGTCGATCCAGAAAACTGTGGCAGAGCAATTCGGCTTGCGGCTGGTCGAGATCAAAGCGAAGAACAACTCGCGCGCGATCGTCTACCCTCGGCAAATTGCCATGTACCTGGCCAAACATTTGACGGAAGCGTCGCTGCCGGAAATCGGGCGGCAGTTCGGCGGTAAGCATCACACAACGGTGTTGCATTCCGTCGACAAGATTGAGGGCGTCCGCAAGAACGATAAGGATTTGAACAGGTTGATCAACAAACTGACCGAGCAATTAGGCGGATGAATCGCGGAGCTTTTCGCGTTTTCCACGCAGCAGCCAGGTCTTCCTTGAGTTTCGCTGTGCATGTGATGTGGAAGTTGTGCAGGCCTGGGTCCGGATCGGAAAAACGGCGAAGTTGTACTAGGGAGTCCGCCGAGTTTGGGACGGATTTCTAACATTAGGGGATAGCCGCGATTGCGGTGAGAACACGCGACTTGGCTAGGTTTTCCACTTCTGCGCAGAGCCTACTGTTACTGCTGGTTTTATAGGTTTTATATTTGATATAAGGGTAGTACTAGAAGTAGCGCGCCACCAGGGAGACGGACTTTATGCCGGTCGAAGCCGCCGTAGCTGCGGGGACGATGGAGATCACGGTCAGCAAGTTCGAGTTGCTGCGGGAATTAACTGCCACTCAGGGCGTGGTCGAGCGCAAGACCACGATTCCGATTCTTTCCAATTATCTATTTGAGGCTGCCGGGGACAGGCTATCACTGACCGCCACCGACCTGGATCTGAGCCTACGCACTTCCTGCAATGCCAAAGTCAAGAAGGAAGGGTCGTGCACGATCCCCGCGCGTAAATTGCACGACTACGTGAAACTGCTGCCTGACGCCGATATTACCATCAAGGTGCTGGAGAATCATTGGGTCAGCATTCGCTGTGGACGGTCGAATACGAAGATGGTGGGGATGGCAAAGTCGAACTTCCCCAGCCTGCCGGCGTTTCCGACTGCCGGGGCCGTGAAGATTCCAGCCCAGGTGCTGCGAGGACTGATTGCGCGTACCGGGTTTGCGATTTCCAACGAGGAATCGCGCTACACGTTGAATGGCGCGCTGATGCTGCTGAAGCCGGAGTCGATCACGATGGTCGCGACTGACGGCCACCGACTGGCGCATTGCGAGCGTAGCGGAGAAAAGTTTGACGGCGTCTCCGGCGAAATGAAGACGCTGGTGCCGAAGAAGGCGATGGACGAACTGAAGTCACTGCTCGATTCGACCGATGCCGAGACCATCGAGTTCGCTAAGGATGAATCGACGCTGTTCTTCCGGATCGGTTCGCGGCTCCTAACGTCGAGACAGCTTACCGGCCAATTCCCGAACTTCGAAGCTGTCCTTCCCAAGGACAACAGTAAAAGCGTCGCCATCAACGCCGACGAACTAAACTCAGCGATTTTGCGCGTGGCCCAGTTCGCCGACGAACGGTCGCGAGCCGTCCGCATGCGGCTGGAAAAAGGGGAATTGAAACTCTCGGCTTCGTCGACGGAATCGGGCGAGTCGGAAGATTCGATTGAAGCTCCCTATGATGGCGAAGTGCTCACCATCGGTTTCAACGCTGCGTATCTCGTGGACTTCCTCAAAGCCGCGGGATCAAGCGAAGTGCGGCTGGAGCTGAAGGATCCGCAGTCGGCAGGTCAGTTGCGGCCAGCCGAGGGCGATGATTATAAGTACCGGTATATTGTGATGCCGATGCGAATCTGAGGGAACTGAAACTGTGCAGTCCTCGCGGAGTCCTTCGAAGATTCTCTTCCGCCCCGTTTGAGCTTGCTTCTCCCACATTTTCTACCCACTCTCTACGAAACCCTTGTCATGCTGAGCGTAGCAGGGTCGGTCGCTTACGACCGGCCCGGCGAAGTCGAAGTATCCCTACCGCCATACCGCTTTTGACCCCGAGACCGCCCAACCCCACCCATACCCGCAATAGCTCCGTGGCTCGCGTCGGGTCATAACAGGGGGTAGGGATGTTCGACTCGCCGTTCCCTTCTTGTCACACGTGCATAACTCGAAGCGCCCTTGACCTCTCTACCTTCCTGCCGTAAAGTGGCGGCCACTCGCATTTCGGGAGGGGCGGCTTATGCTCGACGGATTCAAGAAGTTCATCCTGCGCGGGAATGTTGTGGACATGGCAGTGGGCGTGGTGATTGGCGCGGCGTTCGGTGGGGTCGTCACGGCGTTCACCAAGGATCTGCTTACGCCGTTGATCGCGGCCGTTGTAGGTAAGCCGGATTTTTCTTACCTCGGATTTTCGATTGGCAGCACGCGCTTTCCGGTCGGCGACTTCATCAACGCCTGCGTGTCATTTCTTCTGATTGCGGCGGCGATTTATTTCTTCGTAGTAACGCCGGTGAACGCGCTGGTCGCTCGCATGAACCGGGGTGAGAAACCGCCTGATCCCACGACTAAAAAGTGTCCGGAGTGCCTGAGCGAGATTCCGATTGAGGCGCGCCGGTGTGCACACTGCACGCAGCCGGTAATGGGACGGGCGGCGTAAGAAGTCCATGAAGTTGAGGTCGATATGAAACTACGAAACAGACTCTGCATTGGGCTTCTTTCCTTTTGCATTGGGATGACGTCAGCTACCTCCCAGGTCCTAGCCGGGCAACGGGTACGTGTCTCCCAGAAAGTTGCCGAGGGTTTGGTGATCAAGAAAGTTCGCCCAGAATATCCTCCCGAGACGAGGCGCGACCGGATTCAGGGAACGGTTTTGTTGCGCGTCCTGATCAATAAGGCCGGGGATATTGCGCACATTGAATTGATCTCTGGGCACCCTGCGCTCGCGCCGGCTGCCATTGAGGCCGTCAAGCAATGGAAATTCAAGCCTTACCTTTTCAAGGGCGAACCCGTCGAGGTGGAAAGCCAGATCCAGGTGAACTTCACCCTTTCCGATTCGGGGGCGCCGTTCAGATAACATATAAATATGGTTTTCCGCCGATTTGTTTCTGCTTGTCTTGGTGGTTGCTTCGTCATTTTCTTCGTCAGCTTGGCGTCGGCACAATCCTCTCCGTCCTCCTCATCGAAGCATGTGAAAAAGCCTGCGTCCCGGTCAGATTCTCCGTCGGATTCCGGCACAGTGAGCGCAGGAGACTACCGCAACGCGGGATTTGGTCTCACCTGCAAGATTCCTACGGGATGGGTGTTGCGGACCGAGGAGATGAATGCGGCCGACATATCGGCGGCGCCGGAGCAGAGTCGAGCTGCGCTCGACCAGACAGCCCCTTCGGCTTCGCTCAGGGCAAGCTTGGGGAGCTGCCCCAACGGCTGCGGTAAGGTGCTGCTGGCGGCGTTTTCGCGGCCGCCTGAGGCGCGGGCGGAGGATATCAATGCGTCGATTTTGATTGCGGCGGAGAGTGCGGCGGAGTATCCGGGATTGAAATATGCGGCGCAGTATTTCGGGCCGGTGATGGAAGTAGCGAAGGCGCAGGGATTTGAGATCGACGACGAGCCTTATGAGTTCCCGGTGGGGTCCAAAACGGTGGCGCGCGCAGATTTTCAGAAAGACGTCGGGACGCGGGTAATGCGGCAGTCGACGCTGGTGATGCTGGCGCGCGGCTGTGTTGTCTCGTTCACCTTCATTGCTGGCACCGAGGATGAGGTCGAGGAGTTGGTGCAGGGGCTGAGTTTCGCGGTAGCTGGAAAAGCAGTGAAATAATTACGGAAATGCAGCTGACGGTGGCGCCAAAAGCAGGTTCCTCGACTTGCCGTCGCGTTCGCTCCGGGCTGCGCTCGGAATGACAAAGTGCTTATAAGTACGCCATTGAGAAAGTTACTCTAGCGGCTCGGGCTGCAAGCCGATGTTCTTTTCCCCGGCGGCTTTTTTCTCGGCGTATTTTTTCATCCAGGCCTCCCAGCTTCTGCCGGCGGCTGTATCGCGCCCAGTGAATGCCAGCGCTGCGATATCGGCGTAGGAGATGGACACTTTTTCGTTGGAGTTCTTGGGGAAGAGACGGACCACAGAATCGGCTAGAGTCGGAGCGCTACGGCGGTCGAAGAGATAGCCTTCGATTTTAGATCCATCTTTGCGGGTGATTGTGATGTCACCGCGATAGTCGAAAGCTTTTTCGAGCGCGATGCGGCATTCTTCCTCAGTCGCGAGGTCCGGAATCCAGCCTTCAAGTTGTTCATGCTTCGTGCCAGGCGCGATTTCGAGAGTCTCGGCATTCGATGCATTCGCGTGAGGCGGCATCGCGTTCGGGGAGGCGTGGTCGATGTGTCCAGCTTCTTTGCCAGTCATTTTTCTGAACTCCACAAGATCTGCAAAGGCTCAACCACAGGGGACCAGGTCTCACAGGGGGAGCTTTTGCTACTTGCCTTGCAATTTGCTGAAACCCGCTTCTGCCTTTGCTTTGAAAGGGCGCGGCTTTAAGCCGCGACGTAAGTGCCACAAAATCAAACAGGCTTTAGCCGCTGAGGCGTTCTCAACTTAGGCCCTAGTATGTTGCAACGAAGACTCGTTTGGCGCGATCTGGACTAGTGGATGCACCGGGGCCGTGGGTTCGTCCAGCAGCTTGAGCGCGCCCTAGTCGCGGTAGCCGCTGAACAGCGTAGCTTTTACGGTGGCAAGGAATCCGCCGAGCGAACTGAATGTGGCATTCACCGCCGAGGCCTCGTATCCGCTATGTACCATGCAATTGGCGCAGGCGGGATTACCCGACTCGGTACCGTATTTCTCCCACTCCGTGGTAGCGAGCAACTCGGCGAAAGTTTCGGCGTAGCCATCTTGGAGCAGATAGCAGGGCTTCTGCCATCCGAAGACGTTGTAAGTCGGCATGCCCCAGGGTGTGCACGGATACGTACGCTTGCCCATCAGGAACTCTAGAAATAGCGGTGACAGGTTGAAGCGCCAGCTTGGCTTGCGGTTCGATAAGATCGCGCGGAACATGCGGCGCGTTCGGGCGCGGCCGAGGAAGTGCTTCTGATCCGGGGCCTTGTCGTAGGAGTAGCCGGGCGAGAGCATCATGCCCTCAACTCCCAAGTCCATCATTTCGTCAAAGAAGGCGCGGACGCTCTTGGGCTCAGCGCCATCGAACAGCGTGGTGTTGGTGGTGACACGGAACCCGCGCTTGAG
>WNFN01003335.1_pt4 | contig 30210 bp, 26 predicted proteins | sample 5400161 | NCBI WGS metagenome assembly WNFN01 (sample SAMN13153353, study PRJNA577476) | soil metagenome | isolation source: 80 cm saprolite on Douglas fir-dominated hillslope | place: USA:California | collected 2013-09-17 | reverse complement strand
GGCGCTCTTAGAGTGGCCACCAGGTCGATATTTTGTTGCGCCAGGTATGCGCGTCTATCGAAGGCCCCGTCATCCTTGAAAAGTTGCGGCCGCTTTGCTTGTGTCAAGACTGCCACTTCGTCACCCGCATGAAGATCCGGCGGCGGAGTTCCCTCCGGATGCGCCGTGAAGCTCAGGCGCAACCCACCTCGCGCCGCGTGCAGCGCGTCTTCGAACTCGACGCCGGAAAGCTCGATTTCGTAACCATAACCCCACGGAAGGCGCGTTGGCTCATCACGACGATGGCCGTGTCATCGCAAAGGCGTCTTCAAGGGGAAGCGTCCTTGCTCCACCAGTGAGATCACGTGGTTCGCGTCCAGCGGCTGTTCCGCGATGAAAGTTCCAAGTGATCCAAGCAAAACCCAGCTCAGAAGGGAAGCGACGGTCGCGAGAAAAAGACGCCCAATTTTTACAAGCATGATTCCAGCCAGGACGAGAACACCTATGAATATGAAAAAAGAAGAAAGAAGAATATGAGACGCAGCGTGTCGTGCAACCGCGGGATGCAGGCCCAGTACGATGCCGCAGGCAAATGCCGCGGCGATCGCCACGGCCGGCAACCTCATGGCACTCTTCGCAAGCTCACGAAGGTTTCGATGTGAAATGTCTGTGGGAAAAGATCGAACAGATGCATTTCCCTGATTTCATAGCGGATGCTTGGCCCAGTGATTTCTTTCGGTTTCCGGGGTGAGCCCGTCAGCACCGCCAAATCACGAGCTAGCGTGGATGGATCGCAGGAAAGATACACAATCTCTTTGGCTCCGAGTTCGGCGAGCTTCTCTGCGGCTTCCGCACCCAATCCCGCTCTCGGCGGGTCCAGCACTACGAAGTCTGGTTTTTCCTCAGTTTCTCTCAGAAACTCTTCCGCATGTTCGTTGTGCGATACGATTGTAACGCCAGCGATCTCCGCATTGGCGTAAAGATCCCGCGTCGCGGCAAGATTGGCATCCACGCTCACAACTCTCTGGAACGTCTTTGCCAGCGGCAACGTGAAAAATCCGACTCCGGAATACAGATCCAGCGCTAGCGCGCCTTGCGCATTGGCCGTCACGGTTTTCAGCAAATCCTCGATCAGGAAGCGGTTCACCTGAAAGAACGAAAGGTGGCTGACCCGGTATTTGTATCCGCCGGCTTCGTGCGTCAAATAGCCTGGTCCTGTCAATTCAAACCGGTTCTTCTTTTGGTCCAGCAGCAGCAAACTTTCGATCTGCGGCACAGCTTCCCGAAAAGCAGATGCCAGCTCCGCCGCAGGCTTGGGGAATTTTTCAAACGCCACGTTTAGTGCAATCTTTTCGTCCGACGAGTCGGCAAAGGCTTCGATTTCCTGGATGCCCTCCGGCAACCTCGCTGAGCGCGCCATTTCCTGAAGTTGCGCGAACGTTTGCGCGAGGCGCGGCGAGAGCACAGGACACTCGTCGATCGGCACAATTACCGAACTCTCCGGCAGGAAGTATCCCAGCGCCCGCGGCATCCCGCTTCGCACCGCCCATTGCGCGCGGTTTCGATAGCCATACGGTTCCGCTGAATGTTCTACAATCGCGCCATCCCACGTGATTCCGCCAAGCCGCGAAAGCGTTTCGCGCAAAATGTCTTTCTTGAGCCTCAACTGCTCCGTTGCCGGAATGTGCTGGTAGTGGCAGCCGCCGCATTTCTGAAAATGAGCGCACTTTGCTTTTCCACGCTCTTTCGCCGGTGAAGTGACCTCCAGGAGTTCGGCCCAGACCAATTTCTTCTTTCTCGATTTCGCGTTTGCACGCACCTCTTCTCCGGGAAGAACATAAGGCACGAAAACCGTATTACCATCGGAGTGCGCCAATCCATCACCGCCGTAAATGAGCTTCTCAATCGATAATCTTAACTCGTCAGCCATAATATTTGTCCTGTTTTAAGAAAAGTTGCCCTTGTAGATTGGGACTCAAGCCGTTCGATCTTGTTTCCGGATGCCGAGCCAATTTGCCGGCCCACGCTACGATAAGTAGAAAAGACTCAGGCGCGGTATTCCGAACTCTTCCAACAGCCGTTTCTGTACGTACTGTTTCTCGACCATCGCCAGTTGCTCCGCTTTCATGTTCCGCCGGTACATCGCAAGTTGCCCGTCCACTTCGCGCCGGATTTTGAGCATGAGCTCTTCCGGCGCATTACTTGTCAGCAACGCATGTATCTTCTCATCCAGAATCGTCAATCGGCGCTCCAAATCTTCCAGGTCCAGCGTCCCCGGCGCATCGAGGAGCTGGCCGCTTGACTCCAGCGATTCCGCGATTTCCGCTAACCGGCCGGCGATCTGTGGTTGTTGCAAACTCTTTTCTGCCGCACGTTTCAAATGCGCCGCATTTTTCGCAAAATACGTTTTCAGCTCGTCTCGCGAAAACGCTTCGCTGGCCGCTGCGCGCTTGACTTTCGGCGCACTCCCCGCGGCCGCCTCCTGCTGTTCTTCGGCTGCCTCCAGCACCGCGTCCGTGCAATACGCCAGATTTTTCAACGGCTTGCCCGCTCCCCGGCGTGACCTCTGATAGCTCTCAAACGCCTTGTCGATCCCCTTTAGAGCGGCTTCGAGCGGCACTCCGGCTTTCTGCCACGCCTCCATGATCGCCCAGTCCAGCGGCGACACCAGCAGATGCGCCCCGCGTTTCTTCCAGAAGTATTCTTCGATTTCCGTAAAGTAATTGAAGTAGTTCCAGCCGTCCATTTCGTTGATGGGGCGCCGTCGAATGTCCGGGCGCTGGCGTCGATCCCGCTTGCGCCGCCACTGCCGGCGGCTTAGTTCTGCGCCTTCGTCGCCGGCGCCACTGCTGCGCTCTTGCCGTGTTCAGCCGGCTGATTTTTCTCCCAGATCAATCGCAGGCCCTTCAATGTGAGGAATTCATCGGTGTGTTGGATGTATTTCGAGCCTTTCGAGACCAGCTTCGCCTGGCCGCCGGTCGCAACAACCGTCGCATCTTCGGCAAGTTCTTTCTTCATGCGCGCGAGCATCCCGTCCACCATGTCCACCGCGCCGTAGTACAAACCTGCTTGCATGTGCGTGATCGTGTTCGTTCCGATCACTTTTCCCGGGTCCTTGATCTCCACACGCGGCAGCCGCGCGGCGCGCGCAAACAGCGCTTCCGACGAAATCCCCAGTCCGGGCGCGATTACTCCACCGAGGTATTCGCCCTTCGCGGAAATCGCATCGAACGTGATCGCCGTCCCAAAATCCACCACGATGCACGGCCCGCCGTACTGATGGAACGCCGCCACGCCGTTTACGATCCGGTCTGCACCTACCTCTGACGGGTTGCCTTCTTCCCAAAATAGACTCGCGACATTTCTGCAAGCGTCCGGTTCACCGGCGGAACCACCGAACTGATGATCACGCCCGTGATGGCGTCTCGATCCAACCCCGCCAGAGTAAACAAATTCCTTGTCAGCACGCCATATTCGTCGATCGTCTGCTCGCGTGCCGTCGTCAAACGCCAATTCGCGATTAGCTCTTCGCCGCGAAAAACGCCCAGCACCGAGTTGGTGTTTCCCACGTCAATGGTCAGCAGCATCTAGCGTGCCTCCGTGACGTCGCCTGAAATCACCGCCGTGACCCGTCCGTCTTCTCGCTCCACTTGCAGCAACCCCTCCGGTCCGAGTCCCGCCGTCGTACCGACATAGCTTTCGGTTCCGTTTGTAACGCGCACGCGCTTGCCTTTTGCATAGCTCGATACCGATTCAAAGCGCGCAACAACGCTGGCCACGCCTTCCCGCAGGAAACGATTGTAATCGCTCTCGAATTCGCGCAGCAACCGGACCAGCAACTCCATGCGTGATTGCGGTTTGCCCGTTTCCGCGCGCAGGGAAGTTGCTATGTTGGCAAGTTCACCGGGAAACTTTTCCTGATTCACGTTCAAACCGATCCCCACAATCACGAACCGCACTTGATTTGGCTCCGCGTGCATCTCCGTCAGGATCCCGCCCACCTTTTTCCCCTGAATGAGCAGGTCATTCGGCCACTTCAGGTCCACCACCAGCCCCGTTAGGGCCTGCACCGCGGAATGCGCGGAAAGGCCTGCCATCATGGTCAGCAGGGGAGCTTGCACGGGCGCCAGTTTCGGCCGAAGAAGCAAAGTCACATAAATGCCCGCCGCGCGCTCGGAATGCCATTTGCGTCCCGCGCGTCCGCGTCCGGCGGTTTGCTCTTCCGCCAGGACGACGGCGCCTTCCGGCTCGCCTGCATGTCCCAATTCCAGCGCTACGCGATTCGTCGAATCCGTCTTGAAAAAATGAAAGATGCGTTTCCCGAAAAGGCTGCCTTTCAGCCGTTGTTTCAGCATATCCGGAGTCAAAATATCGGGGACTTTCTCCAGGAAGTATCCGGTACCTGGTTGGCTTTTTACCTTCACGCCCAATTCGCGCAGCCGTTCCACCCACTGCCACACCATGGACCGCGAGACGCCAACCTCTTTCGCGATTCGTGCGCCGCTGATCACGATGGTGGCATTTTCCGCCAGCAACGTAAGCAACCCTGCCAGCCGCCGGTCGGTTGTGCCCGGTAAGGATTCCTGAGCCATCTGGATCTCGTCGCGCCCCTTCGCTCCGCTTAAGCTTACGTTCCCTCGATGTTGTCCACAAGCAGACTGAGGTTCGCGGCAGGCGCCGAGTGCGTGAGCATTCCGGAAGAAAGAAAGTCGGCGCCCGTCTCTGCATAAGCGCGCGCGTTGTCGAGCGTGATCCCTCCGGAGATTTCGATCACGCAGTCGGCGCGAATCCCGCGCGCGATCCTCACGCATTCCGCAGCGCGTTCCGGTGTCATATTGTCCAGCAGCACTGCCTCCGCTCCGGCCCTGAGAGCTTCTAGCAATTCTTTCTGATCGCGAACCTCGATCTGCACCGGCAGCGGTCCCGGGCCGACGACCTCCGGGTCCAGCCCGGCCGCATCGTAGGCGCTCGCTGTGCGCGGCGGTGGCACCTTTGGCGACGCATAGGTATGCGCTTTGTCCAGCGCTTCCTTGATTCCTCCGGCCAGCGCTATGTGATTCTCTTTCAAAAGTATCGCGTCATAGAGTCCGAAGCGGTGGTTGGCGCCGCCGCCGGTCTTCACTGCGTATTTTTCCAAGGCCCGCAAACCGGGCGTCGTTTTCCTCGTATCCCGAATACGAGTTCTCGTGCCCGCCAGTTGTTCCACGAAGCGCCGCGTCAGCGTGGCGATTCCGCAAAGATGCGCCAGAAAATTCAGCGTGGTTCGTTCGCCGGTAAGGATCGCGCGGGCATTTCCCTTGATCTGTACGATCTCCTCGCCGGGATCTACAAACGACCCATCGTTGTGCGGGCAGGTAACCCGGATCTCCGGATCAAGTGCCCCAAAGATCTTTTCAGCGATCGGCAATCCCGCGCAAACGAGTGTTTGCCTGGCGAGAATGTGAGCCCGTGCCGATGCTCGCGGCGGTATCGTCGCCGCCGTCGTCGCGTCTCCCGTGCCGATATCTTCCTCCAGCGCGCGCCGTACCAGGTCAGCAATGTTGTGAGAACTCCAATCCATAAGACCCCGAAGAACTATGAATCTTTTTCGATCTGCGACAGACGATCCTGCAACTTGCGAAGTTCGATGCGCTGCTCGGCGAGCGTAGCCTCCAACTCCTTAATGATTTTCTCTGGCGCCCGGCTCCGAAACGTCTCATCTCCGAGCTGCCTTTCCTTCGACGCAATGGCTTTCTGCAAACCCTCGATCTCTTTCATCAGCCGCGTCTTCTCCGCCGCCACATCCACCGTATCGGCGTACGCGATGCGCACGTCGAAAAGCGAGGTGGAACGTACCGCTGCGCTTTCTTGTGGTAGCCGCTCCGCAGAAACTTTTAGGTCCGACAATATCGCCAGCCGCAAGATTCCGTCGAGATTGCGTTTGAACTCCTCCCGTACGTCTTCGTAGGAGCTATACACTTCCGCGGCTACCTTTTTCCGCGGATCGAGTTTTAACTCCGCCCGAATATTTCGCACGTAAGTGATGAACTCTTGAGCCCGCGCGAACTCGTTCACACGTTTGCCCGCCCAGAAATCGCCGTCATACAGCGGCTTGTCTTTTGGAAATTCGCTCAGTGCGATGGACTTGTCCTCCGGGCGCTGAGGCAACTGGTGCCACAGTTCTTCGGTCAAGAAGGGCATGAATGGATGAAGAAGCCGCAGTGCGCGATCAAATGCTGCAAACAAGTTCTTCCAGGCCACTACTGCCCGCTCACGGTCGGAGCTTTGCAATTGCGGTTTTATCCACTCGATGTACCAGTCACAAAAATCTCCCCAGAAGAACTGGTAAATGAATTGTGCGGCCTCGTGGAACCGATAGTTCGCTAGCGCGCTGTTCACCACACTCGTCGTCGCCATAAGTCTTCCGAAAAGCCATTCATCGGCTAGCGGCGGGCTGCCACGATAAGCATAGGGAGCTTGTTCGCGCACCTCAGGAGCGGCCAACTCCTCCAGCCTCGCTCCACCCTCTTCAAACTTGTCCAGATTTACGAACAGGAACCGCGCCGCATTCCAGATTTTGTTCGCAAAATTCCGCGCGCTCGCCAGTTTGTCTTCGGACAGCACAATGTCCGTCCCCGGCGCACCCATGGACGCCAGGCAGAACCGCATCGCATCTGTTCCGTACTGCTGGTTCAACGCCACTGGATCCAGTCCCGTCCCTTTGGACTTGGACATTTTCTCGCCAGTCCCCGTGCGCACCAGCGAGTGCAGATAAACGGCACGGAACGGAACTTTGCCCGTAAAGTGAATTCCCAGCATGATCATCCGCGCCACCCAGAAGAACAGGATGTCGTATCCGGTGATCAGCAGGCTTGTCGGATAATAAGTCTTGAAATCCGGCGTGTTCTCCGGCCAGCCAAGCGTGGAAAATGGCCAAAGTCCCGAGCTGAACCACGTGTCGAGAACGTCGGGATCCTGCTTGAGATTCGTCGACCCGCACGTCGCACACTTCGCCGGCGCCTCTCGCGCCACTGTGACGTGCTTGTTCTCCTTGCAGTACCACGCAGGAATCCGGTGCCCCCACCAGAGTTGCCGCGACAGTGTCCAGTCGCGGATGTTCCTCATCCAGTTGAAATATTCCTCGCGACGGTTATCCGGCACGATCTGAATCTCGCCCCGCTCCACCGCCGCAATGGCAGGCTCTGCCAGCGGCTTCATCTTGCAAAACCACTGCGTCGAAGCGCGTGGCTCGACAATGGTCTTGCTCCGTTCGCACAAACCGATGGCGTTCGTGTGCTCGGTAATTTTCTCCAAAAGACCCAGCGCCTTCAAATCCTCAACAATCTTTTTTCGCGCCTCGAAACGGTCCATCCCCGCGTAGGCCCCGGCCGCCGCGTTCATTTTGCCATCGTCGGTCATCACATCAATTTCCGCCAATTTGTGACGCCGCCCCACCTCAAAGTCGTTCGGATCGTGCGCCGGCGTAATTTTCACAGCCCCGGTCCCAAACTCGCGGTCCACCATTGCGTCCGCGATGATCGGAATCTCCCGATTCATCAGCGGCAGCAGCGCTTTTTTGCCAATGAGGTGCAAGTACCGCTCGTCTTCCGGATTCACCGCCACGGCCGTGTCGCCCAGCATCGTTTCCGGACGCGTGGTGGCCACAACAAGGGACTCGTTCGATCCTGCCACCGGATACTTGATGTGCCACAAGTGTCCCTGCCGCTCCTCGTGCACCACTTCCAGATCGCTCAGCACCGTCAGGCACACGGGGCACCAGTTCAACAAGCGGTTCTCCCGGTAAATCAGTCCCTCTTCGTAAAGCCGCACAAAGGCTTCCCGCACCACGGGCGACAGTTCCGGCGACAAGGTGAACTTTTCGCGCGACCAATCGCAGCTATCCCCTATCTGCCGCATCTGCCGCTGAATCGTTCCGCCGCTCTCTTCCGTCCATTTCCAGACACGCTTTTCAAATTCTTCGCGCCCCAGCTCCCGGTAGTTGATTCCTTGCTCCGCGAGTTGCCTCACCACCACCCGCTGCGTCGAAATTCCGGCATGGTCCGTTCCCGGCAAATAGAGCGTGTTGTATCGCCGCATGCGGTGCCAGCGCGTGAGGATGTCAATCTCCGTGTGGTCCAGCATGTGACCAATGTGCAGCGACCCCGTCACGTTCGGCGGCGGAATGACGATCGAGAACACCGGCCCGGGCGCATTCGCATCCGCTTTGAACAGCGCTTCCTTCACCCAGAAGTCTGCCCACCGCGGTTCGATCTGCTGCGGTTCGTACCCCTTTGCTATCTCGCGAGCCATCAGGTAAGCATTCTCCGTGTAGGGGCGCGGCCTCGGCCCGCCCTTTTCTGCCGCCTCGAATCGTTCAGAGTAATCTTCGACTATACGAGGGGAAAAGCGGCCGCGTCAATTCGGCCAAGCACAGCCCGGAGAGGCTCCGTTCAATTTGGATGAATCCGAAGCAAGGATGGATCTTCGGAGCTACGGGGCAGGGAACTAAGACTTCTTCGACTGCATCTCTTCTTTGACCATTGCTTCCACGACGGGTTTCAGGATTTCTCGCGTAACCGCCTGCAAAACCTCTGGACTCATCCTCGCAAGCACTTTCGCCACCAGGTCGTCCATGCTGCTTTTGGCTGCGGCCGCCTCTGCGGCTTCCTGTCGCGCGTGGGAGCTGGTCTCAGCAGAAGCTTCTGCCGCGGTAAGCGTCGCGTCTTCGGCAACCTGAGCAGCCTCCTCGCGAATGGCCTCAATGGCGGTCACAGGCAAGGCCGCTTCCTCGATCACCTTCTGAGACGTTTCGCTGACAGCCTCAGTAGCTTTTTCCGTTCCGTTGCTTGACGCCGGAGGAGCGGCCGCCGGCACGGAAGTATCCCACGCTGAAGCCAACCGGTTTGCCTTCTCCCTCTCAGCATCCCAAGGGTTTGATGGAACAGAAAACCACGACTCCGCAGGTGCTTTTGTTTCCGGCTCGGCTTGCGTCGCTTCGGGCGCGCTGGCAACCACCGCTTCCGTGGACGTTGGTTCGTAGTCTTTCACCGGCGCTACTTCTTCGAACGCCGTGGCCCTCTCCGTCGAACTCTTTTCCTGCGAAGCAGGCGAACTCGCCGCCGCCCACGCGTCGGCCGCAAATGGCGCAGTCGAAACCGTCCCTGTGAACGTCGTTGTTTCAGGGATGCTGGCCGGAACAGTGGGAGCTTCCGTCACAACGTTGCTTGCTGCAGGCGCGGCCTCAACCAGTTCCGGTTTTTCGTCGGCAGTTTCCCAAGACTCTCCCTGGGCCTTCCTTGCTAGAATCTGCTCGAAACTACCAGAACGCCAATCCTTTGCTCCGCTGGTGGATCCAACATCGGCATAATTCTCCGATGCCTCAGGCCGCCATGGCGCAGGGGGTTTTTCTTCTTCCGCTTCCTCGTCCATATCCTCAAGATCCGGATCGCGCCAATCGCGCTCCGTCGCCAATTCCGGATGCACTGGCGGCAGAAAACCGAGGTCGTCGTCCTTCTCATCCGCGGGTGTTTCCAGGAGGCTTCCGAAAGCTACCGTTTGCGAACCGCTGTCAATTCGCACAGGCTCGGGACGCGCCTGCACTTCATCCACAAAACTTTCCTGCTGGAAATCTGCAATGGCCGGTGCGGGCGAGCCTGACTGCACGGGGATGCTTGCCAGCGTTGGCACCGTCGCACCACTTGGCCCGAGGAGGTCCGAGCCCTTCAATACTTCCGGTTCCTGAGCTTTCGCGGCGCTGGCGTTCCCGTGAGCCACTCCTGCGCGTTGCAGCGCGGACTTTACCATCGAAATCAGGGGATCCGGTGGAACAAACGGCTTCTTCAACACGCCATCTGCTCCGACTCGCTGCGCTTCCTGCTCATCTAGTGGATCGAACGCGCCCACCAACAGGATCACCGGGATATGCGCTAGCGAGGGATCTGACTTTACGTACTGGCAAACTTCATAACCGTTCCGGACCGGCATGAATACGTCGGCGAGCACCAGGTCAGGGCGAATATCTGAAATCTTGCGCACCGCCGCTTCGCCATTGCCAACGGCGACGACGTCGATGCCCTGATCTTTCAGGGCGAGCCCCACCATCTTCTGGATGTTGCTATTGTCGTCCGCAACCAGAATCTTGGCCACCGAACGTCCTCCGGCGATACTCTACCCGCGTGTGCCACACTCAGCGCGCGGCCATGCCAAATGACCTACTCCAGAGTATTTGAGCACCCGCTGGATTGCGCGTCAATCTCAACACGGTAGGTGTGTGTCGGAAGTGAATACTACGGTTTTGGGCCCGCCCAACCGTCCAATGGAGCTAAAAAGCGCACGGGGCACGGCCCCATTAGTCCGCACCCCGTGATGTCTCTCCGGATGTTCGCCCTGCTGCTAAATCTCACCAGGGAACGATTTTTTTCAGGCCTTTCTTTTTCCTGCTGGTCGATTCTTTCTTGCTGCTCCCATTCGTTCCACTTTGCGGACCGTCTGGAGTCGCCGAACCGTCCATCTTGGGTGTATCAGAACTCTGACCCCCAGCGACCGGCGTTGCATCGGTCTTGAACGCGATGTCGGCAGTTCCCGCTGCCGTCGTACCACCCGTGGAATTCTCAGCCGCCGGTGGCGCGTTTGGATCCGGTTGCGCCGCAGGATTCGCTTCGCTTGCCCCTGCCGCTGGCGCCACACTCTCTGCCGCGCCAGTTGTCGCGCTGGTGCTTCCAGGGCCAGGGGTTATCGTGGCCACGATTCCCGTTCCCGAGCCCCCGATTCGCGATTGACTCCCGCCTGCCAAAACATCAATTCCCGCGTCGCTCTCCGACTCCGGAGTCATCGTCGGCTTTCCGTTTGTAGCCGCCGTCCGCAACTCCTTCCCCGGCCCGCTACGTATCAGTTCCAGCGGTTTCTTGATGAGCATTTCACGCTGCCGCGGAGCATTCTGTTCCGCCGTCATCCAGGCCACCGCCTGGGGATCGGGTTGCGGCACCGACGCTCCCAGTGCCTTCAACCGGCTCGTCGCATTGGGAACCAAAGGCGATAGCGGATAATTGCGTACGATCCGCGCGTAATACGGAGCGGCAAGCTCCTTTTTCTCGGTGGATTGCCATATGTTCCCGAGCATCCAAAGAGCCTGGTCGGATTTGCTGTAAAGGGGGTAGCGATTTACGATCGCTCTTAGCCTGGATTCCGCAGCCTTCTTGTCTTCTTTCACGAAGTAGTAGTAACCAATGCGGAAGTCACCTTCCGCCAGCAGTTCCTGCACTTCGCGCAAATGCTGTTCCGCCTTCGGCGCCAGCGGATCGTTAGCGTATTTTGACAGGAACGTTTGGAACTCGTCCTCAGCCGCGCGAGCGTGCGTGCGGTCGCGGTCCGGTTTCTCCATCTGCTTGTAGTGCGTCATCGCCACCTGTAACTGCGCGTAGGCCGCCTTTTGTAGCATGGGAAAGAATATGCCGAAATCCTTGTAAGCCTGGATGGCCTGCGTCAGATTTGCCGTTCCGCCCTCTTTGTAAAAGGAATCGGCGATTGCCAGCTTGGCATCGGCGAGGTATTCGCTGTCCGGGTAAGTGTTGATGAGCGTCTGCAGGTTCAGCCGGCCGACCTCATGCCGCCCGTGCTTGACGTCCTCCATCGCCTTGTCATACAGGATCTTGTCGGGCTCCGCGGTATTCTCCGCGCTTGTCGATTTATTGACCTTTTTCTTCTTATGGAAGATTTGTGCGTCGCACCGGGTGGCGCTCAGGAGGAGCAATCCAGTCATCAACAATAGCGTCGACCGCTTTGCGGTCGCCAAAAACAAAGTACGGCGCAAACTTCACCTCTCTCTCGCCAATCCGGGATTCCTCACTGCAGCCTGGCGAAGCCTCGGGCGCTTCCTGACTCCCCGCAGTTTGGAACGATCAATTATACCCTGAACGAATGGCCAGGCCGAGCAAGAAGTTTGCCCCTCCGGCCAGTTCCCGCCCCGGCTACCCCTCTCTGTGATGCCGTCTCGCCGGATAAAGGGTTGCCTTCGATCTCTCACCCCCTCTGAAGATTTTCAACTCCCCGCAACAATCGCTTGCCGCCTTTTCCGCTACAATGCCATCATCCGTCAGTCAGCAGTCAGGACCTGCGACCTTCCAAAATGGATAAACGTAAATTTCTCTTCGTGTCGCTCTCCGGTCTCATCGGTGACATCGCCTGGCAGGTGCTCAAAGAAGGCCATGAGGTCCGCTACTACATCGAAGCCGAAAAGGAGCGCGACATCGCCGATGGGTTCGTCCCCAAATCCAAGGATTGGGAAAAAGACGCCAAGTGGTCCGACATTGTCGTATTCGATGACACTCTCGGCCAGGGCGTCAAGGCTCAGGCCCTTCGCGCCGCCGGCAAACCGGTAATCGGCGGCACCCCCTATGCGGACCGCCTCGAAGACGATCGCTCCTTCGGCCAGGAAGAGCTCAAATCCGCCGGCGTCAGCATCATTCCCTACGAAGACTTCGACTCTTTCGACCCCGCCATCGAGTTCGTCAAGAAGAATCCCGACCGCTACGTCATCAAACCCAGCGGGGAAGCGCAAAACGTCAAGCGCCGCTTGTTCGTAGGGGAGGAAGAAGACGGCGAAGACGTAATCCGCATGCTCGAGGCCTACAAGAAAGCCTTCTCCGACGAGATCAAAGTATTTCAATTGCAGCGCCGCATCAACGGCGTCGAAGTCGCCGTCGGCGCTTTCTTCAACGGCAAGAAATTCGTCACGCCGGTCAACATCAACTTCGAGCACAAAAAACTTTTCCCCGGCGAAGTCGGGCCGCCCACCGGCGAAATGGGCACCGCCATGTTCTGGAGCGAGCCCAACCTGCTCTTCAATCGGACGCTTCTCAAAATGGAGTCCAAGCTCGCCGAGGAAGGCTACGTCGGCTACATCGACCTCAACTGCATCGTGAACAACAATGGCATTTACCCGCTCGAATTCACTTCGCGCTTCGGTTATCCGACGATCAGCATCCAGCAGGAAGGCATGCTCACGCCGATCAGCGACTTCTTTTGGGAACTCGCCACCGGTGTTGAGCCAAAGTGGCGCACGCGCAGCGGCTTTCAGATTGGCATCCGCATCGTCGTCCCGCCGTTTCCCTTTGACGACGACGCCACTTTCGAATCCTTCTCGAAGAACAACGCCATCGTCTTCAAGAAGCCCGTGACCGAGGGCATTCACATCGAAGACGTAAAAGTAGTGAACGGCCAGTGGCTGATTGCCGGCACTTCCGGCGTCGTGCTCGTCGTCGTCGGCACCGGCCAAACCATGAAGCAGGCCCAGGCCCAGGTCTATTCCCGCATCAAGAACGTCCTCATCCCCAACATGTACTACCGCACCGACATCGGCGACCGCTGGGCAGAGGACTCCGACAAACTCCACAACTGGGGCTATCTACGCTGAAGTTCCGGCCTGCTGCTTACTCCAGCACTGCCGCGCGGCCCTTGGCCTTCCTAGGTTCCCCCAATTCCGCTTTGCGCAAGATTCATGGAATATTTTCGGCATTCCGGTGGTATTAGATGAAAGGCAGGGTGTAAGCTTCTGCTGTCGCTTACAGCCCAGCTTGGATGGGAGATTCTCTGTGAAACACACGATCGCTCTTGGGTTCCTGGTTGCGGCCGCGCTGGCGGCGACTTCCGCTGCTCCACAAGCCGAGAAATCGCAAGTCGCCAAAATGACACTCAAGGTCGGGGACACGGCCCCTGATTTCACACTTCTCAGCGACCAGTGGAAAACCGTCAAGCTCAGCGACTACCGTGGCAAGAAAAATGTCTTTCTCGCCGTCTACGTTCTGGCCTTCACTGGCGGTTGAACCAAGCAACTTCAGGCGGTCCAGGCTGGAATCGCCTCCAAAAAGATTGATACCTCGGATACGGAAGTCTTCGGTGTTAGTTTGGATAGTCCCGCTGCCAACGCCGCGTTCGCCAAGCAGATCGGCCTTACCTTCCCGCTCCTCAGCGACATGAACCGCAAGATGCTCCGAACCTACGGCATCCTAAAAGGTTATGACGTCCAAAACGAAACCTATGAGTGGGCTCTGCGCGCCAACATTATTATCGACAAGCAGGGCATCATCCAATTCGTCGAAGAGGGCGACAGCGCCGTCGATCCCAACACAGCCCTTACGATGTGTACCACGCTGCACAAAAAGGACGCTGCGAAGTAAACCTTCGCGTCTCTTGCGCTCGCCGCCACGATGATCGGCGCGCTGCCCTTCGGCCCCGGCGGAAGAGCTACCACACTTTGCAAATCTTCTCCGCCGGTTTCACCATCGGTTGCCCCGCGCGGCATGAAAACGCCTTCGCGAATTCCGGCATGTTCACCACCACTCCGTTGACGCGGTATTCCGGCGGCGAATGCGGGTCGGTCTGCGCGCGCACCCTCAGATCTTCCGGGCGTTCATTCGCGCAAGCCCACTGCGCAAAGCCGATGAAAAACCTCTGCTCCGGTGTCAGACCGTCCGCCGGCTGCAAATTCTTGCCGGCGGTGGCCGTGCCCCATGACATGTAGGCCAAGATCTCTCCGCCCAGATCGGCGACGTCTTCGCCCTTGGTCAATTCGCCGTTGATGTGGACCTCATCCACCATCACATATTGTGAATACTGGTCGCTAACACACTTCGTGCGCTCGTCGAACTTCTTGCGGTCCTCTTCCTTCCACCAGTTCTTCAAATTGCCCTTGGCGTCGAACTGGCTGCCTTCATCGTCGAAGCCGTGCGTCAACTCGTGCCCGATGGTTCCGCCCGTGTCGCCGTAATTCGGCGCATCATCCAGCTTCGCATCGTACAGCGGCGGCTGCAGCACTCCGGCAGGGAAGTTGATGTCGTTCATCTGCGGATTGTAATAAGCATCCACCGTCGCCGGCGAAATCAGCCACTCCCCGCGGTCCACCGGCCTGCCGATCTTCGCGATCTGCCGGCGGTTCTCAAACTCCGTCGCCCGCTGCACATTTCCGAGGAATTCCGCGCGCGCAATTTTCACCGGACCATAATCCCGCCATCGATCCGGATACCCGATCTTGTTGCGAATGCCCTGCAACTTCACCAGCGCCTGCTGTTTCGTCTCTGGGCTCATCCAATCCAGTTGCTGAATCCGCTTCGCCATTGCGTCTTCGATTCGCCTCACCATGTCCAGCGTGCTCTGCTTCAGCTCCGGCGAAAATACTTTGCGGACGTAAGCCTGTCCCAGCGCTTCCCCCAGCATGTAGTCGGTGAACTGCACGCACCGCTTCCACTGCGGCTCCTTCTCTTTTGCCCCGCGCAGATACTTCCGGTAGAACTCGAAATTCTCCTGCACGAAATTCGCCGATAGATACTGCGCGGAACTGTCTGCCACGTGAAACCGCAGATAGGTCTTCCAATTTGCTAGCGGCTCGCTCGCCAGTGTTGCATTCACCTGCTTGAAGAACGCCGGAACTCCCACATTCAGAATTTCAATCTTGGGGTATTGCAAAGCGCTGTAATACGTCTTCCAGTCGAAATTCGGCGCCAGCTCTTCCAGCCCGGGAATCTTCATTTTGTTTTTCAGCTTGTACGGGTCGCGCCGCTCCACGCGTGTCATCGAAGCCTTGGCCAGCGCTGTTTCCATGCGCATCAAAGTCTCCGCATTCTTCTTGGCGGTCTCCGTGTTGTCACCCAGCAGCTCGAATATCTTCTGTACGTGCTGCACGTACCGTTCGCGCGTCTCTTTCGATTTCGCATCCTCTTTCGTGTAGTAGTCCCGGTCCGGCAGCCCCAGCCCGCCCTGGTCCAGCGACGCAATTATCTGCTCGGAATCGTCCGGATCCTGGTCCGACCCGCCCCGAAAGAGAATGGATCTGTAGCCCCCAGTCGCCATCTGCAGCCGCGCCAAAACCGGCGCCAGCTCGCTCACGGAATTCAAACGTGCAATCGCCTCCAGTTCCGGCTTGATGGGGTCCAGCCCGCTCTTCTCGATCCCCGCTTCGTCGATGCAGGAGGCGTAAAAATCTCCGATCTTTTGCGTCACGGGATCTCGCTGATTCGTGTTGCTCGCCGCCTGTTCCAGGATTCTCCGCAGAAAATTGAGATTGTCCTGATAGAGCTTCCCGTAAACACTCCACGAAGTCTGGTCCGCGGGGATGGGATTCTTCTTCCGCCATCCTCCGCACGCGTATTCGTAAAAGTTCACGCACGGATCGATGGACTTATCCATCGAACTCAAATCCAGGCTCGGCGCGTACGGCAGCGCTGGTTCGTTCGCCGTCTGTCCGCTCGCCCTCCCCGGCAAACCGAGCAACGCCAGCAAAATGAGCGCGACCAAGTCCAAGCGCCGGGAACCCCCGGGAAATAGATGCAAGTTGGGAATCTTTCTCATTTGATTTCTCTCAGTCGGGTCTTTTCAGGTCAACCGGACGCGCAGCTATCCTAGTGACGCCCCGCCATTTTTCCAAACGGAAAAACTATCAGCGGACTCCTTTGAGGAGCGGCGGCAGATTTGAGAACGGGTCAAGGCTGCAAGCTTCTTGCTTCACGAGAGAGAGCCGACAGGGCTCTTTCAATTCGCGACCGTCAATCCAATCGTCGCCGACGCGAAAACGCTCGCACTCGCCGGACTCACAAAGATGCCGGTGCCCAGTGCTCTTTTTTTTTTACTTTTTACTTTGAACTGTCGACTGTCAACTTCCTCAATTCGCCACGGTCAATTCGATGGTCGCGGAAGCCGGAATCCGCGTGCCGCTCATCGGCGACTGGTCTATCACCGCTCCATGCGGCCATTGCGGCGCCGTCACATAATTAACCTTGCGCCGCATCCGCGCCATGTCCAGCCGGTGCTGCGCGTCCGTCTCATTCAGCCCGGTCAGATGTGGCATCACGTAGGCTGTCTCACGCGGACCTTGCGAAACCAACACGTCCACTCGCGGCGTCGCCGCTCCCGCGCCAGGTTTCGGATTCTGAATGACCACGGCGTCCACCGGCTGCTCCGTCATCGTCACCCCGGAAACTTCGCCCACCTGCAATCCCGCCCGCAGAAGTTCGATTCGCGAAGCGCGCAGCGAATTGCCTTCCAGCAGCGGAATCTGCAATTGCCGCTGCCCCAGGCTCAGCACCACGTGCGCTTGCTGCGATACTTTCATCAGCAAGCCCGACGTCGGTGTCTGCCGCACCACCACGTTGATGGGCTGGTCGCTGTAGATTCTGTCAGCCACGCGCAGCACCAGTCCGCGCGACTGCAGCATCTTGCTCGCCTCGGAAACATTCATGCCCACGAGATTCGGCATCGTTACTTCGCGCCCGTGAATCGCAACGCGCATCGCTGTGATCGCGCTCAGAAACGCCGCCGATGCCAGAATGAACACCAGCAACGTAATCCGGCCCAGCCATTCCAGTCTTTCTCTCAGCGTCATAACCACCGCTAGGGCCCGCCTGTTGCCTGCCCGACCCGGTCGGAGAGGCGGGCCGCTGCCTTCTGGCCCAACTAGAGTTTCGAATTTCAGCCCCAATTCGTCAACGGCGCCTTGTGCCGTGCCTGCCCGCCCATCGCGCGCTTCCTCTGTAGGGGCGCAGCATGCTGCGCCCTTGTTCGGCAAGCCGCCAGCCGATAGAGGTTTTGAAAGAGGCTCTAAAAACTGAAAACTGAAAACCGCTCACTACTTCAGCGGTGGCGGTGGATAATCCGGCAGCTTGTCCTTGCTGGTGTCCGCCCGCTTCACTTCCAGTTCACCGAAGAGCAGCGACGGGCTGATAATCGTCGTCGGCGCTCCGCCGGCTCGATTGCTCACCAGCGGATCGTCGCCGACCGCGATCAAATCGCTCCTCACTGCCCGGAGGTCGAGCTCGCTGAACACCGCGCCTCGCACCAACTCTTCGTGCCCATCTTTCGCGTACACGCGATAGAGCAGCCGCGGCGCATTGCCCGGCCCGAGCGTTTCTACTCGATAGCCGTAATCCTTGCCCTGATCCGTCACCATCTGGATGACTTTTTTCTTCAGCTCTTCGGGCGATTGTGCCTCGGAGCTCTTCACCAGCAGCACACCCAGGCTTGGCCCGGGAAAATTTCCCGGCGCGGCGCGTCCATGTCCATTCGAGGTGGAAAAGTCGCGAATCGGTTGCCGGCCTATCAGATAATTCGCCAACATCCCGTTCTCGATGGCCTTGACGGCTTTCGCTTTCACGCCTTCGCTGTCCACCGCGTAACTTCCCACCAGGCTCTTTCCCTGGAAAACTTTCAGCGTCGGATCGTCCACAACCGACAGAAAGTTCGGCAGCACCCGCGTCTTGTAGCTGGTCGCAAATGCTCCCGTCGTCCGATTTGGTTTCCCAAGCTGCGGCTTTTGCCCCAGCACGTTTTGCCCGATTAACGACGCCACGATGTCGTCCGCCGCATCCGCGGCGAACAGCACCGGCCCGCGGTATTCCTCCTCAACGATCGGCGCTTGCCGCAACGCTACCACCGTCTCCAGCATCTTCTTAGCTTCGCCCATCAGCGTGTCGTGCGTCGGCAATTCTTCTGGCCGCGCCACCATGAACGCCGGGCTCCTGCTCAGCCGCATCCCGTCGGCCGCCTGTGCTGAGCTGCTCAGTTGCACGCTGTATGTCGTCTTTCCGCACCGCGTGACCGTGCCTTCGGAATTCACCAGGTATTCATTGATCGCCGAAAACCTCGCCGAAGCCGTCACCGATTGCACGTCGGGATACTGTTTGTACAAGCTGGTCACATCCTCCAGCGCTTTCTTCCACACTGCTTCGTCGATCCTAAGCGAAACCGTCGGCTCCACGGCAATCGTTTGCGGCGCCTTCGCGAAGTCATCCACGGGATTCGGGTCCGCGCTGAACTGCTTCATAGCCGCTTGTTTCTCGGCGAGCGCCTGGCCCGCGGCCTTATAAGCGTCGTCCGTTGCCAGCCAGATCTGGTGGCGCAGCGCAATCGGATCGTCGTCCAGCGGCAAAATGCTGGATTCGCCCTGGCCCCTGCCGAAATAGCTGTCTTGCTTGTAATCGCCGATGCGCACTACAACTCGAAGAACGCGAACGTGAACGTGCTGGTTTTCGCGCAATGCCCCGTAGGCCGCCTCCGCTCCAAAATCCTCGACTTCGTTCACGCGGTACTCGATGTAGTAAGGAGCCTGCACCTGATCCATTTTGAGCTGTGCCTTGGACCGGTCCAATTCCGTCAACAGTGCCTCAAGCAATCCGTCGCCCTTTGCTGCTGCGTGTGCCGTGACCATGGCCGCGTCCGGCGCGGGTATCGATCTCTCGGACGCTGCCCCACTTGGTGCAGCGTTCAGAGCCAGCAAAGCGGCGATCGCCATTCCTGTCAGTTGCCGGTAAACACGCAAAGCTGACGGCCAGTGAAGAGTATTCATGGCTTCTCCTCCGCCTTCGCTTGCGCATCTTTGGCAGCAACAGCATCTTCAAATCCCGGTGGCGGCAAGAGAGGCGGGCGTTCATGCTCATGCGCGCGTTTCTGAACTTCCATTTCGGAGAAGAGCATCGACGGCGCCACGGCCGCGACCGGCACCTGCCCGCTCTCCGCGCCACACACGCCATTAAATACACGCGCCTGATCGCCGGTTGTGAGAATGCGCGTCAACGCTGCGAGTGGCGTACCAACGATGTCCACTCCGCGCACCAATTCATCGGGACGCCCGTCGGCGTATACTTTGTACACAATCACCGGCAGCACCTGAAACGCCTGCGGCAACGCCCGCGTCGTCAGCGTAAACCCTCCCTGAATATCGTCGAAGTACAACCCGTACGGCTTGCCCTGCTTCTTCACTTCATCAATCAGCTTCTGCCGCATTTCCGCTTCGGGCACTGTTTTTGTCGATGTGACGATCAAGTTCCCCTGGCGTCCCGTGGGCATTCGCCCGGGCTGGTTTCGCCCATGGCCATTCGATTGGTCGAAATTCTTGATGGGCATCCGCGACATCAGAAAATTCTTCAGCACCCCGTCTTTGATCACTTCCACTCGCTGCGACGGTTCGCCCTCATTGTCAAAGTCATACGCGCCGGCCAGCTTGACTCCTCCAATCTCGTGCGTTGTCGGGTCGTCGATCACGCTCAGGAATTTCGGCAGCACTTCCTGCCCGATCTTCTTCGTGAACGTCTGTCCTTCTTCTTCATCGCGCTGCCGGTGGCCTTCCAGTCGGTGGCCAAGCACTTCATGGAAAAAGACCGCCGCCGCGCGCCCGCTCAATACCGCCGGTCCATCGTACGGCTCCGCCACCGGCGCTTTGCGCAACGCGCTCAAGTCCGCCGCCATTTTCTCGATCTTGTTGGTCAGCTCCGTTTCGCTAGGCAAGCCGCTCGCCGTAGGCGCCTGGAATGTTTCGACGCGCAGCAAGTCCATGCCGTCCTCGGCGCGCGTCTGCGCTTCCATGATCAGCCGGGTAGAAGCGTTGGGCGACACGATGGCGCTTCCCTCGCTCGATACCATCCTGGAGTTCGAGCGTTGGATCTGAATCATGACCGTCGCGAAGTACACTTCCGGGTATTTCCGGAACGCACCGGAAAGTCTCTTGATCTCGCCTTCCCATGCGGCGCGATCGAATGGTGCAGCCGCTGGCGCTTCCTCGATGTGGGTCTGCGGCTTCTCCTTTGAGAAGTCCGGCGATTTATCTTCTTCTTCGGCGCGAACCGCCGTGTTCGTGCGCACGCTAAGCAGCGAAGGTACCGCGCGCTTGTACTCGCGATCCGTCAGTTCCCACAACACTCGCGCGATCGCGTCCTGGTCGTTTCCGAGCGGCAGGCTTCCCGAATTCACTCCGCTTGGACGGCTCTGCCCGTGAGTATTGTCCAACTCCGGCAGGCCCACGCGCATGTTCACGTCCGCGAAGCGCCGCTGCGCTGCGGAGTTGGTCAGCAAACTGCCGTAAGCGCCCACAAGGACGACGAAATCCTGGTCGTACACCGTGTAACTGAGATAGTAAGGCGGCTGTTCCGTCTTGCCGAGTTCCGCGGTCGCGCGCTTGATCTCGTTTTGCATCGCTTTCAGGACGGGATCGCTCGCCGCGCTGACTGGCGCTGGCGTGTGGGCGGATTTGTCGCCCGCAGCCTGCGTATACTGCACTCCCGCAAGCTGCGCGATGAGTATCCCGCATGCTGCCGAGCGTAGGAATTCCTTCCCGCGGAGACCCACATTTCCGCGTTTTGCTGAGGATTCAGAGATCTTCATGTAAGGCGAGCTCCCGTTACCACGGTCAGTCAAGAGTGTTTAGTTTCAAACGTAAGCGGCAAAATTTGAGTATGCCCTAGTGGTCTGCGTCACGCAATCAGCTGTCGCCAAAGCGTTCACCGCTTTTCAATCGCGCGCCGTTTGCAAAATCTGTCGCCTTGACCGGCTTACGCCCCTCTACTTTGACGAGCCGAAGGCACAAAACGGTTGCGTTGCCACACCAAATGAATAATTCATTCCTTTCGCTGAGCAAAGTTCCGGGGGACGCTCCGCTCGGCAAGCGGGCGCCTCCTTCTTTAGACATCGGCTCGCCCCAGACGTGGCACGTCTGCCCGCGAAACGTGGTGTAAGCCCCGGGCCAGGGCGCGAATCCGCGCATCCGGTTGTAAATCTCAATCTCCGGCCGCTTCCAATCGATGCGCCCGTCTTCTTTTTTAAGCATCGGCGCATAGCTAGCTTCCGCGTGGTTCTGCGCTTTCGGAGCAATAGTTCCAGCGGCCAACCCGCGCAAAGTCTCAGCCATGAGCGGTGCGCCAGATTCGGACATGCGCGCAGCGAGTTCTGGTGCTGTCTCTTTTGCGTCGATCTCGATCCCCCGCTGCACCAGCATCTCCCCAGTATCCATCCCTGCGTCGATCCGCATCGTCGTCACGCCGGTTCGTGTCTCGCCATTCACAATGGCCCAGTTGATGGGCGCCGCACCTCGGTATTTGGGGAGCAGGGAAGCATGCAAATTAATCCAGCCCAGTTTCGGAATCGGCAATAATCTTGCCGGAATAATCTGTCCGTAAGCGATGATGACGATGCAATCGGGAGCGAGCCCTCGCAGCAGTTCCTGAACTTCTGGCGCGCGAATTTTTTCCGGCTGATGCACCGGAAGTTTTGCGGCCAGCGCCGCTTCTTTCACCGGCGAAAAAGAAACTTCCTGGCCGCGCCCTCGGGGCCGGTCCGGCTGCGTAATCACACCAACGACTTCAAAGTCAGATTGTGCGAGGAGATGTTTGAGCGTGGGAACGGCAAACTGGGGCGTGCCGCAGAAAACGATTCGCATCTTTAACCCGCCGCGGCCGCCAAGCGGCCGGCTCCGGCACTTACCACTCGCCGTGCTTCCTGAGCTTCTTGATTTTTCGTTTGATCAGGTCGCGCTTCAGCATGCTGAGGTGCTGCAAAAAAAGAATTCCGTTGAGGTGATCGATCTCATGGCAAAACGCTCGCGCCAGCAGGTTCTCGCCGCGAATTTCAAACGCCTCGCCCTTGGCGTTCTGCGCCTTAATCGTCACAAATTGCGGCCGCAGCACGTAACCCCGAAAACCCGGAATCGATAGGCAGCCTTCTTCTTCCCGAACTTCCCCCTCCGCATGCACGATCTCGGGATTCGCCAGCACGATCCTGGCTTCAGGATTCTTTCCCCCGGTTACATCCACCACCGCGATCCGTTGGCTCAATCCGATTTGCGGCGCCGCCAGTCCCACCCCCTGTGCCGCGTACATCGAAGCGAACATATCCTCGGCAAGTTGCTCCAGTTCCGCGTTAAATTTCTTGATGGGTGCGGTCGGCTTCTCCAGGATGGGGTCCCCGTACTTGACGATCGGATAGATCTTGCGCGCCGCGGACGGCGCTTGCGGCGTCTCGGTGGCCGTCGGGACCGGTACGTCAGAACTCGTCGATTTGTTGGGCATAGTTGTCGAAATTCCGCCGCATCTCAGCGAGCGAGTCTCCTCCAAATTTTTGCAGAAAAGCATCCGCCAGCACAAGTGCAACCATTGCTTCGCCTGCCACCGCGCCGGCCGGTACCACGCACCAATCGGACCGCTCGTACGCGGCCTTCACCGGCTCTTTGGTGACCATGTCCGTCGTGTGCAGCGGTTGGCGCAAAGTCGAAATGGGTTTCAAGTACCCTCGCACGACCACGTCTTCGCCGTTGGTGATGCCGCCTTCCAGTCCGCCGGCGCGATTCGTCGCGCGACGGAACCGTCGCGCCGATTTTTCGTAGAAAACTTCCGAAAGAGCCCGCCCCCGCCACTCCTCCGCCGATCTCCACTGCCTTTACCGCCTGCACGCTCATTAGCGCCTGCGCCAGCCGCCCATCCAGCTTCTCGTCCCACTGCGCATGGCTGCCAAGTCCCACGGGCACATTATGAGCCACAATTTCGAAGATACCGCCCACGGTGTCGCCCGCTTTCAGGACCGCGTCAACCTCCGCTTTCATTTTTTCCTGCACGGCAGCGTCGATACACCGCAAAGGAGAATCCAGGTCGGTGCTCACGGCTTGAATTTTCTTCCACGTGGCGGGTTTTTCCAGGCGCACGTGGCCTACCTGAATCGTGTGGCTCGCGATTTCCGTGTCGAATTTCCGCAAAAGCAGTTTTGCAAAAGCGCCCGCCGCCACGCGCGCCGCGGTTTCGCGAGCGGAGGCTCGCTCCAGAATATAGCGCGCATCGTGGTAGTTGAATTTCTGCGATCCCGCAAGATCGGCATGGCCTGGGCGGGGTGCGACGAGCTTTCGTGTCCCGGGATCTTCCTGCGCCGCTTCCACCGGCAGGATTTTCTCCCAATTGGCCCAATCGCGATTCTCAATCCGCAGGGCAATCGGCGCCCCGATGGTCTTCCCATGACGAACTCCGGCAAAAATTTCCGCAGTGTCCTTTTCAATCTTTTGCCGGCCGCCGCGTCCATAGCCAAGCTGACGGCGGCGCAGCTCGTGATCGATGAACTTCACATCAATAGGCAGTTGCGCGGGCAGCCCGGAGATGAACGCCAGCAACGCTTGTCCATGCGATTCACCCGCCGTGTAAAAGCGAAGCATCCCCGCCCATTTCCTCGCATGAACTTGCGCGCAATTGATTCAAAACAATTGGAAAACAAACAGTGTAGCCGCCGTTGCGCTCTGCGTCCAGCGCACGTCGCAAAGCTATCCCATCGCTGAGCTTGACGTGTCCTTGCCGCACGGTTAGGCTTTCGTTGTTCTAGTTGTGCCGAGCAGTTCGTCGCGGAAAGCCAACACGAACAGGTACTCGTGGCAGACACTCCTCTTCAGGTCACCGGCCGCCAGACGAAACAGGAAGAAGCCGTCTCCGTGGCTGCACTATTGGGGGATGCGGCGAAACGAGCGGTGGCCGCCGTTCAAGATTACGCGCTGCTCTCCGGACACGCAGTGGCCAATATCTTCACAAGTCCTCACTACGTTCAAGATACTTTGGAACAGATGGATTTTATCGGCGCCGGCTCGCTGCCGATCATCCTGTTGTCAGGGTTCTTTATCGGTGCGGTCATGGTTCTGCAAACCGGGTCGCAATTCATCCGTTTTGGACAGACATCGCTGACCGGCGACGTCGTCGCGATTGCCCTGGTGCGCGAGCTAGGGCCGGCATTTACAGGTTTGCTGGTGACGGGCCGATGTGCAACGGGGATTGCATCGGAGCTTGGATCGATGCTGGTGACGGAACAAGTGGACGCCATGCGCGCCATGGGGACGGATCCCAGCCGCAAGCTGGTCGCGCCGCGCCTGCTTGCCGCACTTCTCATGCTTCCGTTGTTGACGGCACTCATGGAATTTTGGCGGCGCGCGATTGATGCGCTGGATTTCGCGGACCTGATGCAAGGTTTTACCAAGCCAGTGGTGTTCGGTTTCATTCTGGCCACGATCGGCTGCTACAAAGGGCTGACCGTTCGGGGGGGGACGCAGGGCGTCGGGCGCGCCACGACGCAAGCGGCAGGGGTGGGATCGGTGCTGATCATCGTGGCGGACGCGTTTTTGACGAAACTTTCGCTGTATCTCTCCGATAAAATCTTCTGATGCAAGAGCCCGGCCGTTCGAATGACCGGGGGCGTTTCCTTTCCGACGCGCAGCGGATTTGCCGCTATAATCACGAACTAGCTTCATGAGCACACCGACAAAAGAGGGGGCGGGGTTCGAACCGGCCGTCACGTTTGAAGACGTGTGGATGGGGTTCGACGAGGGACCAGTCTTGCGCGGAGTGACGTTCCAAGTGCAGGAACGGGAGACGCTGATCTTGCTGGGTGAAACCGGAACGGGAAAAACACTGACGTTGAAGATGGCAGCGGGATTGCTGACGCCGAACAACGGGAGCGTCATCGTGCTGGGGAATGAAGTCTCCGAGATGAAAGAGAGCGAGTTACTGGCGTTTCGCCGGAAGATTGGTTTTGTGTTTCAGGAAGGGGCGCTGTTTGATTCGATGCCGGTCGCGGAGAACGTGGCATACAGGTTGCGCGAAGACGGCGTTGCCGAGGAAGAAATCGAGCCGCGCGTGCGGGAAGTGTTGCAATTCGTGGAGCTAGAGCACGCGCTTGAGCAGGTGCCCTCGGAATTGTCCGGGGGTATGAGGCGCCGCGTGTCGATTGCCAGGGCGCTGATCAACCACCCGCCGATCGTGCTGTACGATTCACCGACAGCGGGACTCGACCCGATAACGGCACAGACAATCATTACGCTGATCCTGCGCCTTCGCGACGTGTATGGAGTGACAGCGCTACTGGCCACGCACCGCTTGCAGGACGGATTTGCGCTGGCGAATTTTCATTTCGATCCGGAAACCAAACTGGTACTTCCCAACGCACAGAACGGGAACGCAGCGGCGGCCGCGAACGCGGCCAGAACGCGGTTCCTGGTCTACCGGGACGGGGGAATTTATTTTGAAGGCGAACCTGGAGAAATTGCAAACTCCGAGGACCCCTATCTCAGGCGATTTCTGGTTTGATTATAGAGTAGTCTGATTCACGGTAGCAAGGGAGGGAAGCAGCGATGGCGTATCGAAAACAACTCACGTGGACGGAATTACGCGTCGGCCTCTTCGTGCTGGTTGGCCTCTTCGTGCTGGCGGCGGGAATTTTCTATGTGACAGGATCGAAATTCCTGGGGCCGAAGTACCGGCTGAAGACCTATCTGCCGGAGGTAGGGGGGTTGTCGAATGGGGCGCCCGTGCGCGTGGACGGGGTGGAAGTCGGAAACGTGGAATCGATTCAGCTGATGCCGCGGGCTCCAGGCAAGCCGCTGGAGAAAAACAAAAACATCGAAGTGGTAATGCGCGTGGACAAGCGATATCAGGATGACATCTTGACCGACTCCGCCGCCAGCCTGGTGACGGAAGGGCTGCTGGGCAATCGCTACGTGAACATTACACGCGGTTTCACCGGAGCGCGATTGAAAGAAGACGCGGAGATCCCCGGGGTGGAAGAGAAGGCCATGAAAGAGGTGGTGGAAAGGAGCGCAGACGTGCTGGGAAACCTCAATGCGCTCTCGGACGACGTGAGGCAACTGATCGAGGGCGTGCAGGAAGGGAAGGGCTCGCTGGGGAAATTGTTGACGGACGAGCAGGCGTACAACAACTTCAACAGCATGCTGGCGAAGGGCAACCTGATGCTGGCGAACATTCAAGCGGGCCAAGGCACACTGGGGAAACTGGTGGTCTCGGACGAGATGTACACGAAAGTGGACGAAGGTTTGGACAACGTAAATGTGATTCTGGCCGACGTGCGGGCGCAGAAGGGGACGATCGGAAAGCTGATGTATGACCCGGTGCGCGCGGGAAAGGGCACGTTAGGGAAGCTGGCGACTGACGATACTCTTTACAACAAGTTGCGCGACACGAGTTCGAATCTGGCGACCGCGTCCGCGAAGCTGAATGACAACACGACGACAGCGGGCAAACTCTTCTCCGACCCGAAGTTGTACGACAACCTGGCGGGCTTGACCGGGGATATGCGCCTGCTGATCGGGGATTTCCGGCAGAATCCAAAGAAATTCCTGCACATCAAGATCACTCTTTTCTAGATGAGCGGCCGGGCACTTTGCCGGAAGCGGGCGCGTGTGTTGTAATGCCAGTGTAACAATGCGGGATTAGTCTTGTGATTCGAGCAGTTTCTCCCAACGAGAATCATGGAAAACCAGGATGTCACGCAAAAGGCGCCGCGGAACGAGCCGGCGAAATCCACCCTTCCGCAGCCAGGGCGCCCGATTCCCAGCCGCGCGTATCCGGGCGCACTGATTGTGGTTGAGGGCACGGACGGGTCGGGCAAGAGCACGCAGCTTTATCTGCTCAAGCGGTGGCTGGAAATCGGCGGATACCGGCTGCATTTCACGGAATGGAATTCCTCGCCGCTGGTAAAGTCCGCGACACGACGCGGGAAGCAGCGGCGCTTGCTGACGCCGACGACTTTTTCGTTGCTGCACGCGGCGGATTTTGCGGACCGCTGCGAGCGGCAGATCATGCCGTTGCTTCAGGGCGACTACCTGGTCCTTGCGGATCGCTACATTTACACCGCGTTTGCGCGGGACGCGGCGCGGGGCTGCCCGGCGCGATGGCTGCGAAATCTGTACCGATTCGCGCCGATTCCGGACATTACGTTTTATTTCCGAGCGCCGCTGGACGTGGCGGTGAATCGCATCCTGAGCGGGCGTCCGAGACTGAAATATTATGAAGCGGGCATGGATCTGGGAATGTCGTACGACCGCGTAGAGAGTTTCCGGTTGTTCCAAGCGCGGATTCTGGAGGAGTACGACAAGATGGTGGACACCGACAATTTCGTGGTGCTGGACGGTACGCTTCCCGTGAATAAGCTGCAAAAACAGATGCGCGACATCGTGGCTTCAAAAATCGATCTCAAACGCTTCGCTCCACGCCTTCAGGAATTGGAGTGACCATGTCGGGACAGGAAAAGGAGAAAACGCCCGCGGCGATAGCTTCCACGGAAACGCCGGCGGCCCCGCCACAGGGGGCCGCGGCGAAAACGGCGCTGGCTGCCGAAGAAGTTTCGTCCCAATATTTTTTTGGCGAGGCACTGGTCGGATTCGATCCAAGCGAAATTACCGGCAGCCTGATCGTTATTGAAGGCATGGACGGGTCGGGACGGTCGACGCAGATTGCCTTGCTGCAGGAATGGCTGGAATCGGAAGGCTTCGCGGTGCAGACGAGCGGGCTGCGCCGTTCGAATCTGGTGGGACGGGACATCGATGAACTTCTGGCCAAGAACGCGGCGACGCGGCTGACGCTGGCGCTGATGTATGCAACGGACTTTTTCGATCAAGTGGAACACCGCATTCTGCCGGCGCTGCGATCCGGGACGATCGTGCTGGCGGATCGATTTATTTTCACGCTCATCGCGCGCGGCGTGGTGCGCGGCATCAATCGGGATTACATGAGCGGTCTCTACGCGATGGCCTTGCGGCCGCACCTGACGTTCTGGCTGAACGTGCGGCCGGAGACGGCCTTCGGGCGCGAATTCAAGAAAGCGCAGGCCATCAGTTATTGGGAAGCCGGACGGGACATGTCGCTTTCGCACGATCTGTACTGGTCTTTCATCCGCTATCAGACGATGATCAAGCGCGAATTCGAAGTCATGGCCAAGAGGCACAGCTTCCTCGAACTTGACGGCGAGGCCAGCGTTCCCGCGGTGAACAAGCAACTGCGCCAGCGCATCGGGGAGCAATTGGGAATTCGCGCGACAAAGTACACTCCTTCCGCCGCGCTAGCGCATCTCTGGCGGTAGACACCGAAATGTCCGAACCGGTTCATATCGCGGCCATCGATGCCGGTTCCAACGCGGTGCGCTTATCCGTGGCGCGCGCCTATTCCGCGCTGGATATTGAACCCGTGCACACGGAACGCTACCCGCTGCGACTGGGAGAGAGCGTTTTCGTGCGGCCCCGCTTCAGCGAAGAGATTTTCAAAAAAGCCGCGAAGGCCTTCCGGCATTTCCGCGAATTGATGGATGAATTCGGCGTCACGCGATACCGCGCCGTGGCCACGAGCGCTACGCGTGAAGCGCGGAACCGCAAGTTGTTTGTGCGCCGCATCAAACAGAAATCGGGAATAAAACTGGAGGTGATCAGCGCGGGGGAGGAATCGCGGCTCGGCAGGGAAGCGGTGCTTGCCGCGCTGGGACCGGAGGCTCCGCCCCGCTGCATCGCGGATCTAGGCGGTGGAAGCCTGGAGATTAGCATCCTGCGGGACCACACCGTGGAGCAGGGCGCGCAATTGCCGTTGGGCACCGTGCGCCTGATGACCACGCTGGAACTTCCCGGGGTGATTCGTCCGGCGGAGGCGGAGCAGGTGCGGCGGTACGTGCGCGCTCTGCTGGAGTCGAAATTGGGGCCGCGACCGAATTTGGGGGAGAGCATCGCGGTGGCGCTTGGGGGAAACGCGGAAACGCTGGCGAATGTCGCGCCCGGCCCGCGGCAGCACGGCTTGCAGACCATGGAGTTGTCGCTCTTGCGCGAGCGCCTGCCGGACATTCTCAGGCGAGACGTGCGCGAGCGCATGAAGGCCTACGCGGTGCGGCGCGACCGCGCCGACGTGATGGCCGTCGCGGCCATCACGTTTCTCACGCTGGGGCGTTACCTGAACCTGCGTACCTTTGCCCTCCCCGGCGTGGGCGTTCGCGAAGGGCTGCTGCAAGAGATTGCGCGCGAAGCGTTCTCCCGCAAAGAGCCGCACCGGTACAACGCCGCAGCGCGCCAGTTGCTCGTGGGCACGCGCAGTTTTGCGCGGCGGATTGGATATGAACAGCAGCACGCGGAACACGTGCGTGAACTGAGTATTTTATTGTTCGACCAGTTGCAGGCGGTGCATCATCTGCCGGCGCATTCGCGGGTGCTGCTGGAGGCCGGGGCGCTCCTGCACGATACCGGGCATATGATCAGCCACCGCGGACATCACAAACATGGGGAGTACCTGGCGCTGAATGGCGATATCGCGGGGCTGGAAGGCCGCGACCGCGCCATCGCGGCGGCGCTGGTTCGCTACCACAATCGAAAGTCGGAGCCCGCGGGGCATCACACCGCCTATTCTTCCATGAACAATGCGGACAAACGCGTCACTCGGAGACTTGCGTCGATATTGCGAATCGCCGAGGCGCTGGATCATTCACATCGGCAGCGCGTGATGAAGCTCCGCGCTTCTTTTCAGCACGGAGCGGTAGGATTGGAGGTGCACGCGCGCGGCGATGCGACGGAAGACGTGCGGGATGCCAATCGGAGCGCAGAGCTCTTTGAGAAAGAATTTCACGTGAGGCTTTATTTCCGGCAGTCCCAGGCGAGTTGAGAGTTCACAGTTGAAAGTTGACAGTCAGAAAAAAGAGAGCCGAGGGTTTTGT
>WNFN01260343.1_pt1 | contig 30519 bp, 23 predicted proteins | sample 5400161 | NCBI WGS metagenome assembly WNFN01 (sample SAMN13153353, study PRJNA577476) | soil metagenome | isolation source: 80 cm saprolite on Douglas fir-dominated hillslope | place: USA:California | collected 2013-09-17 | reverse complement strand
TAGTAGTAGGTCTGCGCGCACACGAGGTCGCCGATGCAGCCTTCGTGGATGCGGCGCACCATCTCCTGGTAGGGCGGCGCGTAGTGGGACTGGAACCCCACCGCCATGCTGACCTTGCCCGCGCCCTTCTTCCCTGTCTTCTCGATCCGCTCGGCGCCGTGCACGTCCGTCGCCACCGGCTTCTCGAGATAGACGTGCTTGCCCGCGGCCACCGCCGCCTCGAAATGATCAGGGTGCCAGTAGGGCGGGCTCGTGATGAGGACGGCGTCGACGGGCGCGGCCAGGAGCTTGTGGTACGCGTCGGGTCCCTTGAACAGCATCGAGGACTCGATGGCGGGCAGTGCCTTCTCCGCGGCCAGCTTGTCGAACCGGTCCTTCGTCTCGGCCAGGCGGTCGTCGAAGAGGTCGTGCAGGGCGACGATGCGCGCGCCCGCATTCATCAGGTCCTTGCCCACGGCGTTGCCGCGGCCGCCGCACCCGATGATGCCCAGCGCAATCGCATCGTTGGCGGGGGCGCCGAAGACCGACTTATCGCCGTCCGGGCCCTCGTTGGAGCACCCATCGCACCGTGCGGTAGGATCGATGATCGATGCTCGCCGCGTCCCTCCTCGCCGTCACCCTGGTCTCCGGTCAAGCGGCGGCGCGCCCCGCCGATCCCGCCCTCGCCGAGCGGTCGCGGGTGGGCAAGGAGCTGATGGCCGCCGGCCGCTATGCGGAGGCGGCGGCCGCCTATCGCGAGCTGGTCCGGGCGATACCGGGCAACGCCGGCCTCCTCGTGAACCTGGGGATGGCCCTCCATCTCTCCGGTAAGGACCAGGAGGCGATCCCGCAGTTCGAGGCCGCGCTGCGTCTCGACCCGGGCTCGCTCCCCGCGAACCTCTTCCTGGGCGCGGCCAACCTCCGCCTGGGCCGCGGCGAAGCCGCCGTCGCCCCGCTGCAGAAGGCCGTCCGCCTCCAGCCCGACAACGTCGAGGCGCGGTCGATGCTCGCGGAGGCCCTGTTGGGCCTGGAGCGCCAGGCCCAGGCCGAGCCGCACCTGCGCCGGCTCACGGAGCTCGCGCCCTCCAGGACCCGGAGTCTCCGCTCACGCTCGCCCTCGTGGCGGAAGCACGGCTGGACGAGGTCCAGCGCGTCGCGGCCTTCCAGCTCTACCGGCAAGCGGCCGAGCGCGCTCCCACGATGCGCGGCCTCCACGCCGCGCTGGCGCGCATCTACAAGGAGACCGGCCACGCCGACTGGGCCGTGGTCGAGCAGGAGAAGGAGCTCCGCCTCGGCGCCCCGGACTGCAATCGCGAGACCCTGGCCTGCGCCTTCGCGGCGGGGAAGTACCGCGATGTCCTCACCGCCGCGGCGCAGTCGAAAGGCCTCGACGCGTGGTATTGGCGCGTCCGCGCCTACAACGAGCTGGCCGCGGAGGCCTTCGGCCGCCTCACGTCGTTGCCTCCGTCCGTGCACTCCTACGAATGGCGGGCGGAGACGAGCCGCCACCAGCGGCGCTACGCCGAGTCGGCGGAGCAGTGGCGGAAGGCCCTCGCCCTGGCTCCGGGCGATCCCCGCCTCCTGACCGAGCTGGGGATCACCCTGCGCCTCAACCACGATCTGGCCGAGGCGCAGCGCGTGTTCGAGCAGGCGGTGCGCGCGGACCCGGATGCTCCCGAACCGAATTTCCTGCTTGGCGACGTGCTGGTGGCTCGCGAGCAGCCGGCCCGCGCCATTCCGTTCCTCGAGAAAGCCGTGCGCGCCGACCCACGCGCTCCACACGCCCACGGCGCGCTGGGACGGGCCTATGCCCTGGTGGGCCGGCCCGCGGACGCGATCCCGCATCTCAAGCAGTCACTGGAGAGCGATGCCGACGGGAGCCTGCACCTTCAGCTCGGCCGCGCCTATCAGGCCACGGGCCAGACGGAGCTCGCGCGGGCGGCGCTGAAGGACTACGAGGAGTTCCGGAAGTCCATGAAGGCCGACCCCCATGCCTCTCTCTCTTCTCTTCGCGCTCGCCGCCTCCGTGACCGCTCCCACTCCGGACGTGGAGATCCGCGCCGCCGCCGACGCGCTCGCGCCCGCGCTCGTGGAGACCCGGCGCGACATTCACCGCCACCCCGAGCTGGGCAACCGCGAGTTCCGCACGGGCAAGCTCGTGGCCGAGCGGCTGCGCACGCTCGGGCTCGAGGTCCGTCATCCCGTCGCCAAGACCGGCGTCGTCGGGATCTTGAAGGGCGGCCGTCCGGGTGGGGTGGTGGCCGTGCGCGCCGACCTCGATGCCCTGCCCATCCAGGAGCGCAACGACGTGCCGTACAAGAGCGAGACCCCCGGCGTGAAGCACGCCTGCGGCCACGACGCCCACACCACGATCCTGCTCGGGACGGCCGAGGTGCTCTCGAAGCTGAAAGACCGCCTGCCCGGCACCGTCGTCTTCCTGTTCCAGCCCGCGGAGGAGGGCCCACCGGAGGGCGAAGAGGGGGGCGCTCCCTTGATGATCAAGGAAGGCGCGCTCGATCAGCCCAAGGTCCAGGCTGTGTACGGCCTCCACATGGACCCGGCTCTCGAGATGGGCGAGGTCGGCTGGTCGATCGGCCCCATCTACGCCTCGTCCGATCATTTCGGGATCGAGATCCAGGGCAAGAAGACGCACGGGGCCTACCCGCACACCGGCCTCGATCCGGTGCCGGTGGCGGCGGAGATGGTGCAGGCCCTGCAGCTCGTCGTCTCGCGGCAGATCGACGCGCAGAACCCCAAGGTCCTCACCATCGGCTCCATCCACGGCGGGAACCGGTTCAACATCATCGCGGACCAGGTCACGCTCGAGGGCACGATCCGCACGCTCGACGCCGCGGTGCGCCGCGACATGAAGGAGCGCATCCAGCGCACGGTCACGGGCGTGGCCGCCACGCACGGCCTCACCGCGGCCCTGCGCTGGGTCGGGGAAGGCAACACGCCGACGATGAACGACGCGGCCCTGACGCGGGCGTCCGTGCCCAGCCTCCAGCGGGTCTACGGCGCGGCCCAGACGAAAGAAGTCAAGCCGCAGATGGGGGCGGAGGACTTCTCCTTCCTGGCCGACCGCGTTCCCGCCCTCTATATAAAGATGGGGATGCGCAACGAGGCCAAGGGGATCACGGCCATGATCCACACCGAGGACTTCGACATCGACGAGCGCGTGCTCCCCCTGGGCGTCAAGGCCATGAGCACGCTGGTCTGGGATTACCTGGCCCGCACGCGGTAACCGGCCACGCGCCTCGGCCCCCAGTTCTTCGCGGTGGGCGTCGTGCTGGCTGCCGTTTCCGGGCCGGCGACACCCGCCGATCCGCCGCGCCTCCGGCTCCGGGACGTCGCGCGCGAGGCCGGGCTCGACTTCGTCCACCAGAACAGCCCCACCCCGCGCAAGCACCTGATCGAGACCATGCCCGGCGGGGTCGCCCTCTTCGATTACGACGGCGACGGGAGGCTCGACGTCTTCTTCACGAACGGGGCGGCCGTTCCCGGCCTGGAGAAGGACGACCCGAAGTATTCCAACCGGCTCTTCCGGAACGAGGGCGCCATGCGTTTCCGCGACGTGACCGAAGCCGCGGGCCTGCGCGGCGCCGGCTACTCCATGGGCGTGGCCGCCGCGGACTACGACAACGACGGCGCCACCGACCTCTTCGTGGCCGGCGTGCATCGCCAGATGCTGTATCGCAACGTCGGCGGACGTTTCGAAGACGTCACCGCGAAGGCCGGCGTTGCCTCCGACCAGTGGGCCGTCGGCGGCGGCTGGTTCGACTACGACAACGACGGCCGGCTCGACCTCCTGGTCGTCAACTACACGGTGTGGACGGCCGAGATGGACCGCTTCTGCGGGGACTCGACGCGCGGCATTCGCGTGTACTGCCATCCGAAGTGGTTCGCGCCCGTGCCCCTGACCCTGTACCACAACCGCGGGGACGGCACGTTCGAGGACGTGACCGTGAAATCGGGCCTGGGGCAGATCAAGGGCCGGGGCATGGGGCTCGCCTTCGCCGACTACGACGGCGACGGCTTCCTGGACGTGTACGTCGCCAACGACAAGCTCCCGAGCTTCCTGCTGCACAACCGCAAGGACGGCACCTTCGAGGAGACGGCCCTGCTGGCCGGCGTCTCGCTCCCCGAGCACGGGCAGGAGGTGTCGGCCATGGGCGTCGACTTCCGCGACTACGACAACGACGGGCGGCCCGACATCCATGTCACCGCGCTCGCGGGGGAGAGCTTCCCGCTGTACCGGAACATGGGGAAGGGCCTCTTCCAGGACGTCACGCATCCCAGCCGGCTCGGCCGGCTGGTGGCGGCGCGCAGCGGGTGGGGGAACGGCCTCTTCGACCTCGACAACGACGGGTGGAAGGACATCTTCACCGCCAACGCGCACGTGAACGACGAGATCGAGAAGTTCCAGAACGATACGTACCGGCAGGCCAACAGCGTCTTCCGCAGCCTGGGTGACGGCACGTTCGAGGATGCCTCGGCCGAGTCCGGCCTCGCCGCAGGCCCGGCCCGCGCCCACCGCGGCGCCGCCTTTGGCGACCTCGACCAGGACGGCCGCGTGGACGTGGTCGTGACCGCGCTGGGCGCGCCCGCGGAGCTGTGGCACAACGAATCCACCGGCTCCGGACACTGGCTCGACGTCCGGCTCTTTGGGACGAAGAGCAACCGCGACGGCATCGGGGCGGTGGTGAAGATCGCGGCCAAGGCGGACCCGCGCTGGCGCGAGCAGTTCAACGAGATGACGACCGCGGTCGGTTACGCCTCCTCGAGCGCGGGACCCGTCCACTTCGGCACCGGCGCGGCGCGGACGATCGACACCCTCGAGGTCCGCTGGCCGAGCGGCACGGTCCAGGTCCTCAAGGACGTTCCCGCCGACCAGGTCCTCACCGTCCGCGAGAGCCCGTAGAAAAGAAAACGGGCCGGAGCGCCTGCCGTTCCAACGTTCCCGTTCCCCAGATCGTGTTGACCTGGTGGGCGGCGCCGGGCTGGTAGGTCATGAACAGCGGGCTGGTGAAGGTCGTGTTGGGGCGGCCCCAGTTCGTGTGGTTGAAGACGTTTTGCGCCTCGATGCGGATCTCCGGCCGGAAGCGGCCCATCGGGAACGAGCGGAACAACGACATGTCCACGTTCCAGACCGACGGAGTGCGGAACTGGTTGCGGCGGCTGGTGCCGAAACCGTCGTGCCCGAGGCCCGTCGGCTGCGAGAAGAGCGACTTGTCGTACCACGGTTCCGTCGCCGAGCCGGGGACACCGGAGGGGCTGGGGTCGCCCTGTACGTTGATGAAGATCGATCCGCAGCCCTGGCAATTCAGCGCGTTGTTGGTGCCGGTGATGGAGAACGGTGTCCCGGAGTACCAGGCGCCGACGCCGTTGATCTGCCAGTTCTTGACGATCTGGGCCAGCGGGTTGCTCGAGTTCTTCGCGAACGGCAGCTCGTAGACCCAGCCCATCTGGAAGACATGCGTGCGGTCGTAGCCGGCCAGCGCGAAGTTGTCGTCGTACTTGAGCGGATGGTTCCAGGTGAGTCCGACCCAGCCGTCTTCGTCCGCCATGTTCTTGGTCTGGCTCAGCGTGTACGCGCCCTTCAAGAGCAGGCCGTTGCGGAACGGGCGGTTCAGCGCGACCTGGAGCCCCTTGTAGCGCGTCTTGGTGCGCGACGCCCAGTCGAGCACATCCGTGGTGCCGGCGACATTGAAGTACTTGCGCGCCGCCTGGCCTCCGCCGGGCTCGCCGTAGTTGACGTTGAGATCGGCGTACCCGCCGTCCGTGCGCGTGTGGACGAGGGCGACCTCGAGCGAGATGTCCCCGGGCAGTCGGTGCTCGACGGCCAGGTTCATCTGCTGGATGCGACCGCGGTCGACGTCGTTGGGGTTCGGCGAGCGCATGAACGTGTTGGGGGGCAACTTGACGCGGCCCGAGCTGAGGTCCGGAACCGTCACCGGCGGGATGCCGGCGGCGATCGGGAAGGCCGAGAACTGCTCGGCGGTCTGGTTGAAGAAGACGTCGTAGGGGAACGACCCGCGCATCGGCCGCGACCAGGGCAGCGGGTTGTAGGTGATCCCGTAGCCGCCGCGGATCACGGTGTTGTTGGTCGCGCGGTACATCGCGCCCAGGCGGGGGGCGAAGTAGACCGACTTCACCTTGATCCCCACGTCCTCCGGCGTGCTGCCGCGCCCGCCGAGCAGGACCTCGTAGGTGCTGAAGTCCAGCCGCTCGATGCCACTGTCGCGCCGCGTCATGAGCGGGTAGCGCTCCAGGCGGAGGCCCACGTTGAGGGTGAGCTTGTCGCTCGCGTTCCAGTGGTCGGCGAGGTACAGCGCGTGCTGCCACTCGCGGCCGGTCATCTCGATCTCCTGGACGTCCTTTTGGCGAACGTCGGGCAGGCCGAGCGTGAAGGCGGCCAGCTCGTTGTAGATGGTCGCGTTGTATCCCGGCGCGCCGGTGATGTTGCCGGTGAACCGGAAGCCGCCGCGCACCCCGCCGAAGCTGCCGAACTCGGCCTGGAAGTGGTTCAGCTCGTGGCGGACGATGTCGATGCCGCCGCGGATCTGGTGGCGGCCCTTCACCCAGGTGAGCGCCTGGGTGAACGTGTAGCTGCGCTCATGGCGGAACAGCGGCATCCAGTTCGGCGTGGTGCCGAGGTCGTAGGCGTTGGTCTGCCCGGCGAACGGGTCGGCGTTGATGTTGAACGCGGGCATGCCGCTCGAACGCGAGTTGCCGTTGGTGCCGGGGATGCCGAAGACGTCGAGCCCCAGGTTCGTGCCGTAGTCCGGGCCCGTCACCGACTGGTCCTGGCGGTTGAGGCCGATGCTGCCGTCGAGCACCAGGCTCGGGCTGAGCGTCCAGGTGTGGCCGAGGACGCCGACGTAGATCTTCGTGTTGCCGAGGCTCCCGTTGTCGAACCCGAGGCTGAAGTTGTCGACGACGTTCGCGCGCAGCATGCTGAACTTGGCCCAGATGTTGTGTGACGCCGAGCGCTGGAAGGTCAGCTTGGAGTCGAAGTTGTCGCGGTCGTTCTTGACCGTCCGCTCCTGCACGAAGTCATCGGCGATCCCGTTGCGGTTCAGGTCGCCCGTGTTGGGCAAGGGGTAGTAGGTCAGCGCCTTCTGCCAGGCCGGGCTGATGAGGTTGGACGGGATCACGTTGTTGGGGAACGGCGTGCGGCCCACGCCGCCCGCGCCTCCCGTGAACGGGTTGTACAGCACGAAGCCGGGGTTGGCGGGCGCGACTTCGCTGAAGTCACCGGCGCGCATCCTGGCCGAGGGCACGCTGTAGTTGACGTTGGTCCCGCGATGCGCCGCGTAGCGCTCCCAGCCGCCGAAGAAGAACAGCTTGTTCTTGACGATCGGGCCGCCCACGGTGCCGCCGTAGATGCTCGTACCCTGGTCGGGCTTCGTGAGGCCGTTGGCATTGTTCGAGAACGTGTTCGCGTTGAACTCGTCCTGGTTGCGCAGGCCGCCATGCCCTGGTCGGCGTCGAAGTTGTTGGTGGAGATGTTGACCGTCTCGATCGTCTCCGCGGACTGTACGTAGCCGACGTGGTGGGGTAGCCAGACGTTGACGGAGACGGCGCCGTCCACCCGGAACGCGTTGACGTTGCGCGCCACGCCGTTGATGCTCGTGCTCAGCGCGCGGCCGGGGGTGTCGATCTCGGCGTTCTGGAGCTGGGCCGGAGTGGCGCCGGGCACCAGGTTCAGGAGCGCCTGGTAGTTGCGGAACTGGTTCAGGGGAAGGTTCGTGACCTCCTTGGCCGTCAACTCGGTGTGGAGGTCGGCCTTCTCCGTCTGGAGGAGCGTGGACTCCGCCGTCACCGTGACCGCTTCCGACACCGTCCCCACCTCCATCTTCAGATCCAGGCGGACGGGGTTGCCGGCGGAAACGCGAATGCCGGTCTTCTTCAGGTCCTTGAATCCCTGAAGCGAAGTCGCCAGGTCGTAAGTGCCCGCCTGGAGGTTCCGGAACGTGTAATTCCCGTCGGCGTCGGTCTGGGCGTGCCGACGATGGCGCCGTACAAGGCTTGAGCGAGAGCGGGGGGCGCCGCGATTGCGGCCGCGATCATCACGATCGCCGCCACCATCGCTGCTTTCCGCGAGATACGAATGAAGTCGACCATTACGGAGATCTCCTTTCTGACCTGATGGGAGGACGCGCGTCTGGAACCGGACGCTGGTCCGGGCGAGGACCGGAGCAGGCGGCCAGGTTCCATGGAAACCGGGAAGTCCATGCCCGCGTCATTGGCGCGGGCTGGACCCGCATCCCTACTTCGCGGTGGGCAGTTGGAGGTGGCGCAAGCGCTTCGGCAGTTCAAGGCTTTCTTGGATTCCCGGTTGCTGCGGACGCTACGCCTGCTCCCGGGCGCTGTCAACAGGCCCAGCGGTTTGGAACGCGGCAGAGGACGGAGCGCGCCTCGCGTTAGAGCGTCGGCCGTGCTATTTTCAGTGGTTGTTTCAAGGGTTCAAGGGGTCTTCCATGCCACGTGGGTTGGTCGTTGCCGGGCTGGTCTTGATGACGTCGGTGCCGTGGGCGGCGGGGGAGCCGAAAGGGCGCCATCGCAAGCAAGTCGATGCCGAAGTGCTCGACGTTCTGGCCGTGATCGGCCCCCTGGCGGAGGCGCTGGGGGCGACGGAAGCGAGCACCCGGGACGCCCCGCGGCTCCTGGCCGACGCCTTGCGCAGCGGCACGACCGACACCGCCGCCTGGGCGTCGATCGTGCGCTGGGTCCTCTTCGAGAAGGAAGAGAAGGTCGCGGCCGGCCTCACGGAGGCGCTGCGCGCGGTGCCCCCTCCCGCCAGCGGTGCGGACGCGGAGCGTTGGAACCGGACGGCGGAGGCGGTCATCGGCGCGTTCGCCGGTGTGCTGCGCGATGCGCAGACCCACACGCGTCGCGATGGCGACGCGATCGTGAACGACCTCGTCGCGGCGGCGGCGCCCGCCGTCATCGCGGCCATCAGCGAATCCGATCCGGTCGCGCGCGACAAGGTCCTGGCGGCGGTGAAGGTCTTCGCCCCGGGCACGAAGGAGATGGTCGGCCCGCTGGCGCAGGGCCTGCGCCACGCCGATGCGTCCGTCCGTGTCGGCGCCGCCACCGCGCTCGGCGCGCTCGGATCTTCCGCGCTTGCCGCCGTCCCCGCGCTGCGCGCCGCCCTCGACGATGCGGACGCGGGCGTGCGCGAGGCGGCCGCTCAGGCGCTCAGGCGCATCCAGCCCGAGTAGGGGACTGGCGGCCCAACGTTGCCTGACTCCGACCGGCGTGACGCTCCCTGGCCCGAGGCCGCTCCCCGCCAGCGGCGGCGTTTTCCGTGGTCCAAAGGGGAGCCACGCGAGCGGCGCCGCACCCGTTGGGGCGATTTCCGCGAGGCCTATCCGCGCATCGTGACGGCCATGGCCCTGGGCCTCGTGGGCCTGCTCGCGCTCGACGGGTTCCTCCTGTTCAAGGCCGTGCAGTACCGCCGGGAGATCCGCGAGGACCGCGCGGCCATGACCGCCACCGACCGGCAGCGGGCGGACGCGCTGCTGGCCAGCCGGACCTCTCGCGCCGACCTCGAGCAGGCGCTGGTCGCGCAGCAGGCGGTCAAGGAGAAGGGCGTCAACCTTTCCGTCGAGCTCGACAAGGGCACGATGGACCTCCAGCGGGAAGGCGCTCAGCTCCGGGCGATCCGCGTCCACGTCGGCCCCGAGGTGACGGTCGGCCAGCCGCCGGGCGCGCGCAAGATCACGCCTCCGCTGGGCCGCCGTCAGGTGGTCGCTGTCGTCGACGAGTCCTACGCCTGGGACGTTCCCTCCTGGGTATGGACGCAGCGCGGCCAGCCGCCGGCCACGGACCGCCGCATCCCGGGCGCGCTCGGCCCGGTCGCCGTCATCCTCGACGACGGCAACGTCATCTATTCGCGTCCGAAGGCGGGACCGCTCGCCGACGATGCCTACGTCCTGCCCGGCAGCCTGCGCGCCGACGCCGCCGACCTCCAGGCCATCCGAGAGAACCTGACTGCGGGAATCCCGGTGTACTTCCACTGATGACGACCCGCGATCCCGGCCCTTCCAACCCGCCGCCCCTGACCACGCGCGTCGTGGGCTTCTTCGGCCACGGAGGCGGCGTCGCCTTCTACCTCATCGGCGCGATGCTGCTGGTGACCGCGGCCAGCAGCGCGCTCTTCGCCCACACCGCATCGCTGCGCCTGCAGCGTAACGTGGGCCGCGCCGTCCTCGAGGACGACACGGACCTGCTCGAGGGCGTGAAGTGGAGCCTCGACGCCACCGCCGATGCCCTGCGCCAGGCCGAGCAGGCGGCCACGCCTCCTGCCGATCGGCCCTACATTGTCGTGAGCACGGGCGAGCACGAGCTCTGGTACAAGAAAGGCGAGGAGGTCCTCTTCCACACCCAGGTCGCCACCGGCAGCGGAAAAACGCTCGTGCGCGAGGGCGGCGGTGAGGACGTCTGGAAGTTCGAGACGCCGCGCGGCCGCCTGTCCGTGATCAGCAAGGAGGAGGACCCCGTGTGGGCGCCTCCGGACTGGCACTACGTGGAGCAGGCACGCAAGCGGGGCGCAGCCCTGGTGCGGCTCGAGCGCGGGCAGAGCCTGACCTCGTCCGACGGCTCCGTGGTCACGGTCTCCGGCAACGAGGTGGTCAAGCGCTCCGCGGACGGCAGTGAGACCACGCTGAGCGCGACCGACGGACGGGAGATCCTCGTGGACGGCAAGCTCGTGGTGCCGCCCCTGGGCACGACGCAGCGAAGGTACGAGGGCGTGCTGGGCACTCGTCGCTTGAACCTCGGCAACGGCTACGCGCTTCACGGCACCAACCAGCCGGACTCGATCGGGCGGGCGGTGAGCCACGGCTGCGTGCGCCTGCGCAACGCCGACATCGAGAAGCTCTACGACATGGTCACGGTGGGTACGCCCGTCTACATCTACTGAGACGCGGGCCCATTCCTGATAGAGTTCTGGCCCATCGAAAGCGAGGTAAAGCGATGCCCTCCCGCCGAGACTTCCTGACCACGATGGCTGCCGGCCTGACCGCGTCCGCGCTCGCGGACCGCTGGGCGATGGCCGCGGGGGCCCCGAGCATCAAGAGTCCCGTCAACGGGCCCATCGGCCTCCAGCTCTGGAGCCTGCGCGAGTACTTGCCCAAGGACCTGTCCGGAAGCCTGGCCAAGGTGCGCGCCATGGGGTTCACGGACGTCGAGGGGGCCGGGCTCTGGAAGCACACCGCGCCCGAGCTGCGCGCCGCCCTCGACGCCGCCTCGCTGCGCTGCACGTCGGCGCACATGGGCCTCGAGCGGCTGCGCGACGACCTGCCGGGCGCGATCGCGGAGGCGAAGACGCTGGGGGCGGGCACGATCGTGTGCCCGTGGATCGCGCACAAGGATGCCTTCACGGCGGAGGACGCGCTCAAGGCAGCCGAGATCTTCAACCGCGCGGGCAAGGCCACGCACGACGCGGGGATGCGCTTTGGCTACCACACGCACGGCTACGAGATGGTGCCCTCGCCCGACGGCACGCTCTTCGACACCCTGGCCAAGGCGGCGGACCCGCAGCTCGTGCACTTCCAGGTCGACGTGTTCCACACCTCCGCGAGACGGGGAAGGGAACGGCCACGCCCGACGCGGACGTGCCGCTGGGCACGGGCCAGATCGACTGGCCGGCCGTCCTGCGCGCGGCCATGAAGGCAGGCGCCACGGAGTACTACATCGAGGACGAGAGCACCGACCCCCTCACGCACATCCCGCAGAGCGTGGCCTACCTGCAGGGGCTGAAGCTCTAGCGGTAAGATCGCCGCTCCAAGACACATGCCGGGCACCAGGGCTCGTTCCGCGACCGTCCTTTGCGGCCTCGCCGCCGCGTCGATTCTGGGCTGTCGGGCACGTGGATCCGAACCGCCGCCCGCGCCGATCCGGCTCGTGGACCTCTACAAGCCGGACGCGGCGGCCAAGAGGAACGCGCCCGGCGTGTCTCTGCCTCCGCCCATGGAGTGGCGCTTCGCGTCGATCCCGGCGCCGTCGAGCGGTCCCTCTCCCAAGCCCCCTGCCTGGACGGCGGGGCCGGGGGTTCAGGGCCTGACCGTTCGCGACGGGCACCTCGTGGGTCGCGCCACCAGCGACCTTCCCGTCATCGACCTCGAGCGGCCGCCGTCCGAGGACCGCGACGTCGTGCACGAAGTGCAGGTCCGCATGCGCGCGTCGGCGGGGGCCACCCTGTCCGTGGCCCTGCGTCCGACGGAGAAGGTCGACCTGAAGGCGGAAGCGGACCTCGCTCCGATCATTCCCTGGCCCTTCAACAGCCCGCTCGTCCCCGGCGACGAGATGCGCACGTACGTGCTCCGCACCACGGCGTCGGTCCTGGCCGCCCCGCGGCACCTGCTCCTCCGTCCCACGGACGTCGCCGGCGCCACGTTCGAGATCGAGTCCGTGCGCGTGGTGTCGCGGCGCGAGCACCTCGCCAGCGTCGGCGCCGGGCTCGGATGGCACGGGATGTCGGAGATCTACCGCGAGGCCCTGGTCGCGCGTGCTCCGGACGCGTTGCGCTTCGACGTTCGCCTGCCCGTCCACCCGCGGCTGGACCTGGCCGTGGGGACGATCGAGGAATCGCCGGTGACGTTCCGGGTGGAGGCCCGTGAAGCCGGAAAGGAGGACGAGGTCCTGCTCGAACGGACGGTGACGGTCCCGCATCGGTGGGAGACGGCCACCGTGGACCTGGCGCGCCTGGGGGGCCGCGACGTGACCCTTGCCCTCACCCTGGCCTCCGACAAGCCGCGCGCGCTCGGCTTCTGGGGCACGCCCGTCATCCGCGCCATGCCGGAAAGGGGTCGCGCGGACGTGGGAGGCGGCACGACGCCTGCGCGGCCGCAAGGCGTGATCCTCGTGTGGATGGACACGCTGCGGCGCGATCACCTTCCGATGTACGGATACGCGCGGCCGACGGCGCCGACGCTCGCGCGCATGGCCGCGGAGGGAACCCTCTACGACGACTGCGTCGCGCAGGCGACGTGGACGAAGGTCTCCGGGCCCTCCATCCTGACGTCGCTGTACCCCTCGACGCACGGCGTCCATGGGTTCAGCGACCTTCTCCCCAGCTCCGCGACCACGATCGCCGAGGTGTATCGGCAGGCGGGCTATTCGACCCTCGGGCTCGAGACCATCCAGTTCGTCGGCAAGTTCAGCAACCAGCACCAGGGCTTCGAGGAGCTGCACGAGCAGGGCTCGTTCCCGGAGCGGCAAGCGGGTAGCACGAAGGTCGCGCGCACCGAGGTCGACCGGCTGATCCCCTGGCTGGCGGCGCATCGCGACGTCCCGTTCTTCGTCCTGCTGCACATCTCCGATCCCCACAGCATGTACCGGCCCTACCCGCCCTACGACACGATGTTCGCCGACCCGCGCGGGCGCGAAGAGCACGAGCAGGAGCGGGAGAAGGTGCGCCCGCTGATCGGCAACGCGAACATGCGGCGCTTCGGCATGCCCACCCGCGACGAGCTGGTGCGCGGGGGCGTGGACCCCGAGCGCTACATCGCCTACGAGCAGGGCTGGTACGACGGCTCCATCCGCGCCATGGACGCGGAGCTCGGGCGCTTGCGCGAGCGGCTGGGGGAGATGGGTCTGGGCCGGCGCACGCTGATCGCATTCCTGGCCGATCACGGCGAGGAGTTCCTCGAGCACGGCCACACCTTCCACCATCCGCGCGTCTACGGCGAGCTGGCCAACGTCCCGCTGATCCTCTGGTGGCCGGGCGTCGTTCCCGCGGGCACGCGCGTCGCGGAGACGGTCGAGCTGATCGACGTGATGCCGACCTTGCTGGATCTGAGTGGCCTGGCCGCTCCCAAGGGCATTCAGGGCGCAAGCCTGGTTTCGCTGATGCGCGGTGGGGGCGCCCACCCCGGATGGCCGCGACCCGCGATCACGGAGGCGTTCGGCCTTCCCGATCCCAGCGTGCCCACGGTGGAGGACTCCTTCGCGCTCAGCCGCGACGGCTGGAAGCTCGCCCACCACGTGACCCGCGCTGCCGGTAGTCCCGAATTCCAGCTCTTCGATCGGCGCAAGGACCAGGCCTGGCAGCGCATGGCGGAGAGCGCCCGCCTGAAGCCGGACTCGGCGCTGGCCTCGACCGTCAGCGGCGAGGAGCTCGAGCGGCTGCGCGCGCTCGGCTACGTGCAGTAGCTACTCGTCCCGCTCGCGTCGCCGCTTCTTCTGCTCCTTCCGCCACTGCTTGAGCTGCCGCTCGTATTCCTTGCGCGCCTCGCGCCAGGCGCGCTCCGCCTCCTCGCGGGCCTGCTCGCGGGCGCGGCGCCACGACTCCGCCTCCTCGTACTCGGCGGGCGGGGCGGGATGCGAACCCGAACCCATGTCCTCGGGCCAGGGATCGGAGTCGCGCGCCTGGTCTTCATCGGACGGTGCGGGGTAGCCGTCGGCCAGCGTGACCTCGCCCCGGTCGGGACACACCGCCTTGGGCATGGCCGCGCGCAGGAACAGCTCGCGCAGCGCGTCCCCGTCGTACGGACGGCAGCCCTCGGAAAGGGGCAGGCCCGAGGGGGGATCGATCCAGGCCTGCAGGACGGTGGGCGGCGCCGGCCACGTGGCCGTGGTGGTGAGGGACTCGGGCGCGCGCGTCATCATGCGACCCCACACCGGCGCGGCCAGGCGTCCGCCCGTGGCCAGGCCCATGATGGGCCGCGGCTCGTCGAAGCCCATCCAGACCGCCGCCACCAGGCGCGGCGTGTAGCCCACGAACCAGGTGTCGGTGGCGTCGTTGGTGGTGCCGGTCTTTCCGGCCGCGGTGGCTTCGAATCCGCTCGTGCGCACTGCCGTCCCCGTCCCGCGCTCGATCGCTTCCTGCAGCACGTTGGTGATGAGGAAGGCGATGCCGGCGTCCATCACCCGCTCGACGCGCGGGGCGGGAGCGGCGTCGATCTCGGTGCCGTCCTCGGCCGCGATGCGCAGGATCATGCGCGGCGCCGCCACCTCGCCGAGGCCGGCGAAGGCGGCGTAGGCGGTCGTCAGCTCCAGCGGGCTCACCGCCACCGTGCCCAGGGGCATGGCCGGCGTCTCGTCGATGTCGGACCGGATTCCCGCCTCGCGGGCGGCCTTGGCCACCTCGGCCAGGCCCACCGCCGAAGCCAGACGCACGGTCGGGATGTTCTTCGAGCGGGCGAGGGCATCCCGCATCGTGACCTCACCGTCGTACTCCTGGTCGAAGTTCTGCGGCTCCCAGACGCGATTGCCCCCCAGGCGGACCTGCATGGGCTCGTCGCGGAGCCGCTCGCTCAGGTAATGGCCGTGGCGAAGCGCGGCCGCGTACACGAACGGCTTGAAGGCGCTGCCCACCTGGCGGCGGGACGACTTCACGCGATCGAAGCGGGACTGATGGAAGTCGCGGCCGCCGATCCAGGCCAGGACGTCGCCGCTGCCAACCTCCTCCGCGACGAGCGCGCCCTGAAGATACGGCGTGCCGTTGTCGGTCGGAGTGGCGGCGGCCGCGTAGCGCGGGCCGGTGAAGCGGCCCAGCGCGCCCGTCTCGACCGCGCGGAGCTGGCGCTGCAGCTCCTCCTCCGCCGCCCGCTGCAGCCCGGCGTCGAGGGTGGTCGTCACGCTCAAAGTCTCGTCGTACAGCCGCTCGCCCAGGCGATCCTCGAGCTGGCGCCGGACCTCCTCCGTGAAGTACGGGGCCAGGCCGGCGTCCCCGGCGGCGGTGGCGCGGCGGCGCACCACGCCCAGGGGCATCGTGCGGGCGGCGGTGGCGGTCGCGGCCGCCACCCGCCCCTGGCGCTCCATGAGCGTGAGGACGAGGTCGCGCCGTTCGCGCGCCCGATCCGGGTAGCGGCGCGGGTCGTAGCGGCTCGGGCCGCGAATGAGGCCGGCGAGGAGCGCGGCCTGGCTCAGGGTGAGGCGCGACGCGCTCGTCCCGAAGTAGTGCCGGGCCGCCGCCTCCACTCCGCGCGCGCCGTTGCCGAAGTAGATGTGGCTGAGGTACAGCTCGAGGATCTCGTCCTTGTCGAAGCGATCTTCGATCTCGTAGGCCACGCGCACCTCGAGGATCTTGCGGGCGAGCGTCCGCTCGCGCGCGCGGATGCGGTCGGGGAAGACGTTGCGGGCGAGCTGCATGGTGACGGTGCTGAAGCCCTGATCGACGCCGCCGCGCCTGAGGTTGGCGAGGGTGGCACCGGCCACGCGCCGCCAATCGACGCCCCCGTGGGAATAGAAGCGCTGGTCCTCGACGGCTAGGAACGCGTCGCGGACGTGCTTGGGGATGAGGCGCAGGGGCACCGTCGCGCCCTCCACCGGTCGCAGCTCGGCGAAGACGCGGCCGTGACGATCGAGAAGGCGAGAGGCCTTGCCCGGCTGGTAGGATCGGAGCCGATCGACGTTGGGACATCCCGCCCAGCCGCAGCGCCCCCAGAAGAGGCCGCCCACCGCCAACACGATCGCGAGCGTGGCCGCGGCTCCAACGACGATGGGCCGGTGATCGCGCCAGAGCCGTGCCGCAAGCGCGCGGGCATGACCCAAGGCCGTGCGAGCGCGCGTGCCCGCGGTCGGCGGGGGCGGCGGAAGGTCAGGCTGGTCCATCTCCTTCGAGTAGACCACGCTTGGCCGTCGGGTGCGGTAATCGAACGGGCCGCTTCAATCCGTTGAAGCGATCTCCTATTTGAAGACGTTGAGGGCCTTGAGGATCCCGATGAGCAGCGCGGCGCCGAGGACGCCGATCACCCAGCGGCCCACTCCGGCGGTGGCGATGCCGAGCGTTCCGGCCAGAAAGTACCCGAGGAGCGAGCCCACGATGCCGATGATGATGTTCGCCAGCAGCCCCATCTGGGCGTTCGTCCTCATGATGATGCTGGCCACCCAGCCGATGATCCCGCCGACGATCAACGCGATGATCAGATCCATTGCCCCCGCCTTTCTTTCTTCCAATACAGCACGGTGGCGGAACGGCGTCAGGAGGGACCACGGAAGTTGTGCGCGGCCTGTGATCCTGCTCGCTTGGGACGGCGCGAGGCCGTCTTGCTAGAATCCGCGCCGAGCTGAAGCCCTCCGCGTTGAACCCTTCCGCCATCACGCGCCAGCGACTCTCCCGCCAGCAGATCCGCACCCCGCTCTTCTCGACACCCGGCGAGGTCGTGCGCTGGATGGGTGCGATCCAGGCCCAGGACTATCTCGGCTCGCTGTGGGCGGTGGGATTGCGCCTGCCATCCGCCGTCGAGTCGGAGATCGAGGAGGCAGTGGCCGCCCGCATCATCGTGCGCACCTGGCCCATGCGCGGCACGCTGCATTTCGTGCCCGCGGCGGACGTCCGCTGGATGCTGCGCCTGCTCACCCCCCGCGTCATCGCACGCAGCGCGGGGCGCTACCGTGAGCTGAGCCTGGACGTCGCCGCGCTGAGTCGGAGTCGAAAGGTCGTGACGCGGGCCCTCGCGGGTGGTCGGGGTCTCACCCGGCCCGAGGTGTATGCGGAGCTGCAGCGCGGGGGCGTCTCGCCGGAGGGGCAGAGGGGAATCCACATCCTCGGTCATCTGGCCCAGCACGGCCTCATCTGTTTCGGCCCGCGGAAGGGCAAGCAGGCGACCTTCGTGCTGCTCGAGGAATGGCTACCCCCGTCCGGGGACATCTCGCGCGAGGCGGCACTCGCCACTCTCGCCGAGCGCTACTTCGCGAGCCATGGGCCCGCCACCGTGCACGACTTCGCGTGGTGGACGGGTCTCGTGATCAAAGAAGCGCAGGAGGCGATCGCGGCCGCCGGCTCCGCGCTCGTGAGCGAATCCTCCGAGGGCCGACGCTGGTTCTCGGCCGCAGGCGGCGCCCGGCCGGCCACGAGGTCGAAGCCTCGGGCGGCGGTCCTCCTGCCGCCTTGGGACGAATACGTGGTGGCGTACAAGGATCGCTCCGCGGCCCTCGATCGTCCGGTCGGTCCCGTCGGTCCCCTGTATGCGATCGGGTTCTCCCTCGTCGTCATCGACGGGCGCGTCCGCGGCTCCTGGCGGCGAGCGCTCGCCGGATCGACCGCGCGGGTGAGCCTGGATTTCTGGACTCGTGTCACGCGCGAGGAGCGGCGCGCTGTGGAGAGGGCGGCGCAACGGTATGGGCGATTCTTGGGGAGGCCCGTCCAGATCGCGTGAGGCGGGCCTCGCGCCCCTACTCGAGCGGTGCGTCTCATGGTCCGCGGAATGTTCCACGAGGGCCGAAGATCAGCTCGCCCTCGTATTGGTTGTGGCGCCGACAGCGAAGCGAGATGTTTTCGACGGTGGCCGGTCCCCCGTGTGCATACGTCTGGATGTGGTGGAACTCCAGGAATGTGCGCTCGGTGCATCTCTGTCCGTCTTTGGAGACGAAGGCGCACTGGTCGCGATCGCGCCGCGCAACCGCGCCCTTCACGCCCCTCGGGGTATACCGCGACGGGAGGATGGGTGTCCGGACCTGCCTATCCGTCCCAGGACGGACAGAGCGGGATGACCGCGGCTTTGCGACCGCCCCCATTTTCGTCTTCTCGACCTTCTCGAGGAGCAGGGTAAGGGCGCGGTCGCAGATCGTGCCCGGATCGCCGTCCGGGATCTCCCGCCGGAGAAGGGTCTGGACGCGCCGAAGCTTGTCGTGGCCTTCCTTGCCGATCGTGAACTGGATGCGATAGCGCTCTGGCGACGTCGCCTGAATGATCGGACGGCGTGCAGGAGGGAGCAGCGGCGGCGCGGCGATCACGGGTGCGGATTCGGACGAGGTACCGACCGTTGACTCCAATGTCGCCGACGCACCTGGGGTGGGGGTGGGCGGCAGGCTCGAGCCGCCTCGATCCGATTACAGGCCGCGTCTTCGGAGAGCCGCAGCACGTTCGTGCAGTACCGGAAGAGCGACCCGTAGCTTTGGGCCGCGTAGAGGGAAGGACGCGTGTCGAGCACAGCCAGGTGAGCGACGAGCTCGACCGATGCCTCTCGTTCGTTGCCGGCGAGCACGCCGATGCGAGCGAGGAGATCCTGATCCGAGAGTCCAGACGCGAGAGCGAGCATGTTCGTATTCATACAACCTGTGTGTATCACGACGAATGTCGGGACTCCGCGAAGGCTCTGGCCGGCGCTAGAGGCGTCGCGTCGAGATCCCATGCGCACTCGCGCAGACGTTCGGCTCGGGAAAGTTCCTGGAGAGGCGCAGGGCCATTTCCGGAGCCTTCGTCGATGCGAGCCCACAGGGGAACGAACCGGTCACTCGGAAACCGAGGTCCGAAACTCTTGACGGCGGAAAATATTCTCGGGCGAGCAACCGCGGAATCGTGATCAAAGCAGCGGGCGATCGAATCGGTTAGCGAATAGAGGTCGGCGGCCAGATCGGTTGTCGACTTCGGGCCGGCACGGCCGGCACCCAGGCTACGCGCAGTACTTCCGCGCCAGCGTCACCAGCGCCTCTCGGCAGGCCAGGACCTCGTCGAGACGCACGTACTCCTCGAGGCCGTGCAGGCCGGCCCCCCCGGTCCGAGTGACTCACGAAGCTGGCGAGGCAGGGGATGGCCGTCCGGGGTGAGATAGGGCGGGCGCTCGAAGGACGATCGCGCCTCGGCGCGAAAGCGCGGGTCGGCTTCGCGCAGACGTGAGAGGATCGTCTCCACCTCGCGCAGCAGGCTCCCCGGCCCCTCGCCCGTCACCGTCCGTCGCTCGACCGAGAGCGTGCAGCGATCGGGATAGGTACTGAGCTCGCGTCCCCCGCCGATGAGCGAGGCGTGCAGCGATGGCCGGCCCAGCAGGGAATGCGGCGGCCCGGCCATGAAGGCGCGCTCCAGCGCGTCGAGTTCTCCCAGGACGCGGCCCATCATGAGGATGGCATCGACACCGTCGTCCGGGCGGCTGCCGTGCGCGGCGATGCCGTGCGTCTCCACGAGGACCCACTCGAATCCCTTGTGGCCGATGCCGATCGCGAGGTCGGTGGGCTCGGCCACGACGGCCGCATCCGCCGTCCACTCCTTCACGACGGCGTCGGCGCCGAGACTCGCGTACTCCTCGTCGGCGACGATGGCGACGATCACGCGTCCCTTGAGGCCCGCCGGCGACTGGGCGAGCCGTCGCGCCGCGGCGAGGATCGCGGCCACGCCGCCCTTCATGTCCTGGGCCCCGCGTCCGAAGAGCTTGCCGTCGCGGACGAGGGGATCGAAAGGCGCGGCCATGCCTTCCACGCCCACGGTGTCGCTGTGCCCGCAGAGCATCAGCGCCGGCCCCGGCCGTCCGCTGTCGAGCAGGCCGACGACGTTGGGCCGTCCCCGCGCCGCCTCCGAGACCCGCACGTCGATGCCGGACGCGCGCATGTCGGCGGCGATGCGCTCCGCGATCGCGCCCTCGCCCGCGCCGCCGGGGACGAGGGACGGGTTCACGGAGTCGATGGCGACGAGGTCCTTGAGGAGCGCGATCGTCGGGTCCTGCATGGCGGCACCTCGACTCGTTCCGGAGCGAGCCTCCGGTATTCTCGCCCTCCCCGCCCGCCCGTGGTAGGGTCCCCCGCGCTTGCCCGATGAGGGCGCGCGGAGGAGGGGACGTCGGCCGCGGGATAATGCCTGGCGGTGACGGTCCGCTTCGGGGCGTGCGTGCTGGACTGGGAGCGGCGCGAGCTGCGCCGCGGCGGCGAGGCGGTCCATCTGTCGCCCAAGGCCTACGAGCTGCTGCTCGCCCTGCTCGAGCACCGGCCCCAGCCCCTGTCCAAGGCGGACCTGCGCGCCCGCCTCTGGCCCTCGACCTTCGTGCACGAAGCCAACCTGCCGAACCTGGTGGCCGAGCTGCGCGTCGCCATCGGCGACGATGCACGCCGGCCGCGCTTCGTGCGCACGGTCCACTCGTTCGGCTACGCGTTCTCGGGGCCGGTGTCGGAGGGTGACGCGCCGCCGGAAGGCGCGGAGCCCAATCCGTTCCTGTATTGCCTCCAGGGGGCAACCGGCCTGGCCACGCTGGTGGAAGGCGATCACGTGCTGGGCCGCGGCCACCAGTCCGCCATCCACCTGGACGCGCCGAGCGTGTCCCGCCGCCACGCCCGGCTGCAGATCGCTCACGGCCAGGCCGTGCTCGAGAACCTCGGCAGCCGGCACGGAACGTTCGTGCGCGGCGTGAGACTGACGGGACCCCAGCGACTCGACGACGGGGACGAGTTCAGCCTGGGGTCCGTCCGCCTGATCTTCCGCGTCCTGCGCGTCCACGACCTCACCGACACGCGCTGAGGCCGCGGGGGCCAGGATCGTCTGCTTACGGCTCCCAGGACCGGCGCGGCGTGGGGTTCCGGCGCTCCGGGGGGGCGGTGGGCTGGGGAGTGGGCGAAGGCGGGGCCACGGTCACCGTGGTCAGCTCCGCCGATACGCGGATCGATTCCACGCCCGGGCCCTCGTTCTCGATCAGGAGCTGATACCCGCCGGCCGCGTCCGGGTCGTCGATGACCTGCTCGCGACCTTCCTTACCCTGGCGCTCGATCGATCGCCGGGCTGGGCAGTCCGCGCCCGCATTGCGAAAGTCGCGGCAGCCGGTGCTGGTGAGGACGGCGGTGACGGTATTCGTCGGGTCGTTCCAGCGCACCGTGAGCGCGAGGGTGCCGCGGTGGGGCAGGCTGAAATCGATGATGCGCTGGCCTCCCGGCTCGACCTCGTCGAGAGTCCGGCTGAGGACGACCGTCGACGCGGAGCCCGGCGCCACGGCGCTGGGACCGGTGGTCGAGGGTCCGCTGCTGCTGCAGCCGATGAGCACGATGGCCATCAGGGCGGCGAGGACGGCCACGGCGGCGCGGCTGGTTCGTGATTTCCCGTTCATGACGGATCTCCTTCCAAGAACGGCGAACCCACGTTCGCCGACATCGCAGGTAACAACGGAGTGGGCGCGCCTTCGTTCGGCGGGGAGGGCAGGACCTAGCGAAACCCTAGAACCGGCGGGGGCGGGGGAAGGGCGTAAGATCCCTCGCGATGCTCGATTTCCTGCGGGCGTCGGCGAGCTACCTGCGGCCCTACTGGCGGCAGGCGTTGCTCATCGTCCTCTCGCAGGCGCCGGCCACGGCGTTCATCACCCTGCAGCCGCTCCTGCTGCGGTCGCTCCTGGACGACGCCATCGTGCCCAGGAACGCGGCCCTGGCCGCGCTGTTGATCGCGGCCATGGTCGGGCTCCTCCTGCTCCACGGGCTCGGCGACCTCGCCAACCATTACCTGGTCGCGCGCGTGGTGGCGAGCGTGATGAGCGACCTGCGCCTCCGGATCTTCACGCATCTCCAGCGCCTGTCCGTGAGCTTCTACGCGCGCTCGCGGTCGGGCGACCTGCTGGCCCGGTTCACCACCGACCTCGAGGGGATCGAGCGCGCCCTGGCCGATGAAGTGCCGCAGGCCATCTACTGCGTCCTCACCGTGGTCGTGGGCGCGGGCCTCCTCTTCGCCATCGAATGGCGGCTGGCCGCCCTGCTCCTCGTCCTCCTTCCCGTCATGCCCCTCATCCCGCGCCGGCTCGCTCCCCGGGCCGCCGCCGCCAGCGACGCGCGGCAGGCCGCCGCCGGACGCGCGCTGGCTTCGATGCACGAGAACATCGCCGCCCAGCTCGTGGTGCGCGCGTTCGGCCTCCAGGAGCGGATGCGCGCGCGCTTCGGGGGCGAGCTGTCCGGGCTCGCGCAGGCGACGCGCCGGGCCGGCCTTCAGAGCGGGCTCCTGGCCGCGTCCCTGAACATGAGCGGCTACGCGCTTCTCGCCTTCGCCATGGGCGCGGCCACCTCTCTGGCCCTCGCCGGCGCCCTGACCGTGGGCTCCGTCATCGCCGTCTTCGAGCTGCTGTGGTTCATGATCTCCGCCGTCCAGCAGCTCTCGAACGTCGTGGAGCCGTTCCAGCGCGCGGCCGCGGGACTGCGGCGCGTGCAGGAGCTGCTGGACCAGAAGCCGGACGTCGCGGAGCGGCCGGGGGCCGCCGATCTGCCTCCCCTCACCGGCGCCATCCGTTTCGCCTCCGTGGATTTCGCGTTCCCGGGCGGGGAGGCCGTGCTGACGGACGTCGATCTCACCCTGCCCGCGCGACAGACCGTGGCCATCGTGGGCCAGAGCGGCTCCGGCAAGAGCACGCTGCTCGCGCTCCTCCTGCGCTTCCACGACCCGACGCGCGGCACGGTGCGCTTCGACGACCACGACGTGGCCCAGGTGACCCTGGCTTCGCTGGCCCTCCAGGTGGGCGCGGTCTTCCAGGACAGCTTCCTGTTCGACGCATCGCTCGCGGAGAACATCCGGCTGGGCCGCCCGGAGGCCAGCGACGCGGAGGTGGAAGCGGCGGCGCGCGCGGCGGGGATCCACGAGTTCCTCTCCGGCCTGCCCCAGGGCTACGCCTCGCCGGCGGGGGAGGGCGGCGCCCGCCTTTCGGGAGGACAGCGCCAGCGGATCGCGCTGGCCCGGGCCCTCGTGCGGCGTCCGGCCGTGCTCGTGCTGGACGAGGCGACGTCCGCCCTCGACGCGGAGACGGAAGCCGGCATCGTCGCCACCCTCGAGGACCTCCACGGCCGGCAGATGCTCGTCTCCGTGACGCACCGTCTGGCCACTGCGCGCGACGCCGACCTCATCGTCGTGATGGCCGAGGGCCGCGTCGCCGAGCAGGGGACCCACGAGAACCTGCTCGCCGCGGGCGGTGTCTACGCGCGGCTGTGGGATCAGCAGAGCGGCTTCGTGGTGAGCCCGAGCGGAAGGGAAGCGACCATCCAGCCGCAGCGCCTGGCCGCCATCCCCATCTTCTCCGGAGTGGGGAAGGAGCTGCTCGCGCGCCTGGCCGCGCGCTTCACCACCATGGACGTGCCGACCGGCCAGACGCTGTTCGAGGAGGACGAGCGGGGAGACAAGCTTTACGTGATCGTCCGCGGGCGCGTGGGCGTCGCCCGCCGCGGCCCGGGCGGCGCCGAGCTGCACGTGAGCGTGCTCGAGGACGGAGATTTCTTCGGCGAGATCGCGCTGCTGGAAGAAGTGCGCCGCACCGCGACCGTCCGCGCCCTGGCGCCCAGCCTGCTCCTGGTCCTCGATCGCGGCGATTTCCAGGAGCTGCTGGCGGAGGCCCCGGGGCTCCGCAAGATCTTCGAGGGGGCGGCCCAGGCCCGCCTGGCCGCGCTGTGTGACGCCTCCGCTTCCATTGCCGGTCCGGTGCCCCTATGATCGGCCGCAATCGATGAGGATCGCGTTCACGTTCAACGTGAAACCGGGCGCGCCGGCGTCCGACGCCGGCGACCGATACGCGGAGTGGGACGAGGAGGAAACGATCGCCGCCGTCGAAGCCGCTCTTTCCCGCGCCGGCGAAGTCGTTCGCGTCGAAGCCACCGGCGATCTCCCCATGCGGCTCCATGACGTCCGCCCCGACATCGTCTTCAACATCGCGGAGGGCCTCCGCGGGCCCAATCGCGAGGCGCACGTGCCGGCCATCTGCGAGTTCTGGTCCACGCCGTACACGGGCAGCGATTCCCTCACCATGTCCCTCTGCCTCGACAAGGGACGGACGAAGGAGGTCCTCGCCCATCACGGGATCGCGACTGCGCCCTTCGCCGTCGTCGGGGGAGCGGAGGAGCTGGACGGCTTTGTCGCCTGGCCCGCGATCGTGAAGCCCGTGCACGAAGGCTCGAGCATGGGGATCACGCGCGCGTCGTACTGCGCGTCGGCAGACGAGGCGCGGAGGGAGATAGCGGGCGTGCGCGCACGGTACGGTCAGCCCGCCATTGTCGAGGCGTATCTCGGCGGACGGGAGTTCACCTGCGGAATCCTCGGCAACGGTTCGGAGGCGCGCGCCCTGCCCATCGTCGAGGTCAACTTCGACGCGCTGCCCAAGGACGCGCTCCCGATCTACTCGTACGAGGCGAAGTGGGTCTGGGACAAGCCGGATGCGCCCCTCGACATCTTCCGTTGCCCGGCCCCGGTCTCGCCCGCGCTCGCGGCCCAGATCGAGCGGACGGCGCTGGCGGCCTACCACGTGCTGCGCTGCCGCGATTGGGCGCGCATCGATCTCCGCTGTGACGAGCGCGGAGTGCCGCATATCCTCGAGGTCAATCCCCTTCCGGGGATCCATCCGGACCCGGCCATGAACTCCTGCCTGCCCAAGGCCGCCCGTGTCGCCGGCCTCGACTATCAGGAGATGATCCTCGGGGTGCTGCGGGCCGGGGCGGCTCGCCATGGGCTCGTCCTCTAGCGTCGGCGCCCGCCGCCAGCGGGTTGCGGTCATCGCCGACGCCGTCGCGGAGACGCAGGAGCATCTCGAGTCCTCGGCGCCGGGAGGCCTGGCCGCCGTCCGCGACGCCCTCGTGGGCCTGGGCTTCGAGCCCGTGGTCCTGGAGTTCGCGGGCGATCCGTCCTCGTGGCTCGCGTCCCTGCGCGACGGTGGCTTCGACGTCGTCTTCAATCTCTGCGAGGGGCTGGGCGGACAGGGATCGGAGGAGGCGCTCCCCGCGTCGGCGGTCGAGCTGCTCGGCCTGCCCATGACCGGCGCGCGCGCCTTCACCCTCGGCCTCTGCGCTCGCAAGGACCTGGTCAACGCGCACCTGCGCGCCCAGGGCATCGCGGTTCCCGATTGGGCCGTGGCCCGCGCGGGCGCGCCCCTGGCCTGGCGCCGGTATCCCGCGATCGTGAAGCCCGTCGCCGAGGACGCGTCGCTCGGCATCGACGCCGGGTCCGTGGTCCACTCCCGCGCGGAGCTGGAGGCGGCCTGCGCGCGCGGGCACAAGACCTGGGAGCGCCTGCTCGTCCAGCGGTTCGTGGACGGCCGCGAGATCAACGTGGCGATCGTAGGGGATCGCGTCCTCCCTCATTCCGAGATCGACTTCGCCTTGCTGCCCCGAGGGCTGCCCCGCGTCGTGACCTACGCCGCGAAATGGGAAACGGGCAGCGTGTACGACCGCGGGACGGTGCCGCGCCTGCTGGGCGCGGACGAGGCGCGCCTCTCGGCGCGGCTGGCCCGGGTCGCCCAGGCCGCCTGGGCCGCCGTCGAAGGCTCCGGCTACGCGCGCATCGACCTGCGCCTGGGCGAGCGCGGCCGCCTCTACGTCATCGACGTGAATCCCAACGCCGATCTGTCGCCCGGCGCGGGCCTCGCCCGCCAGGCCGCGGCCGCGCGCTGGAGCTACGAGGAGCTCATCGCTCGCATCCTGGATCTCGCGTTCACGACCCAGGACCCGCGCGCCCGTCAGCGTGGCGCACGCCGGGCCGCGGTTCTCGCGTGAGCGTGGGCGGCCGCGCGCTGCGCGTGGCTCCCTCCCTTCTCGAGGAGCGCTTCGCCGCGGACTGCGATACCAGGCGTTGCGTCGGCCGGTGTTGCCGGAGCGGGGTGTGGCTCGATCCCGGGGAGCGTGACCGCGTCCTTGCCCACGCCGACCTCGTCCGGCGTGCGATGGATCCCGACCAGCCGCGCGACGCGCGGCGGTGGTTCAGCCGGCGCGTGGTGGCCGATCCCGACTTTCCGTCCGGCCGGGCCGTCCACACCCGCGTGCGTGACGGGCGCTGCGTCTTCCTGAACGGTGGCGGCCGCTGCGTCCTCCAGAAGGCGTCTTCGCCTGGACTCCAGCTCAAGCCGTTCTTCTGCATCGCGTTCCCGGTGACGGTGGACGGCGGTCTGCTCACGCTCGACGACAAGGATTTCCGCGCCGGTCAGCCCTGTTGTCAGTCCACGGAGCGGGGGCCGCTGACCGTCTTCGAGACGTGTGGCATGGAGCTCAGGCACGTGCTGGGCGCGGCCGGCGTGGCCCGCCTCCGCCGCCTCGCACGCCGCCGAGCGCGTCCGCGGTCGTGACCGCGCTCTTCGTCCTGCTTCTGGCCGGTTCCGTCGCCGAAGAGCCGGTCATGAATGCGGTCCGGCTCGTGGGCGACCTGCGCCTCGACGGCCGGCTCGACGAGCCAGCCTGGGCCCGGGCGCCGGCGGCCTCCGGCTTCCGGCAGCGCGAGCCGCAGGAGGGCCAGCCGGCCCGCGAGCCGACGGAGGTGCGGATCCTCTACGACGCGCGAAACCTCTACATCGGCGTGCTCGCCCGCGACTCCCAGCCGAGCCGCGTGGTGGCCCACATCCGGCAGCGGGACAAGCTCCTCGAGCCGGCCGGCTTCGACGAGAGCTACCAGTTCGCCGGCGACGACGCGGTGGCGATCCTGCTCGACCCGTTCCGCGATCGGCGCAACGCCGTCGTCTTCGCCACCAACCCAAGCGGCGCCGAGTTCGATGCCCTGATCACCGACGAGTCCGGCGCCTTCAACGCCGACTGGCGCGCGCTGTGGACGGTTCGCGCGCAGCGCGTGCCGGAGGGCTGGTCCGCGGAGATCGCGATCCCGTTCCGATCGCTGCGCTATCCCTCGTCCGCGTCGCCCGATGGCTGGGGCATCAACGTCTGGCGCATCGTGCGCCGCAACAACGAGGAGACCCTGTGGACGGCGTGGTCGCGCGACGGCGGCGGGTTCCGCCGGGTCAGTCAGGCCGGCCGCCTCCTGGGACTGGTCGATCTTCCGCGGTCCGGCCTCAACCTCGAGGTCAAGCCCTACGGCCTGGTGGGACTGACGGAGGGGCCTCGCTCGGGGGGCTCTCTCGGCCGGACACGGAACGTAGATGCAGGGCTCGACGCGAAATGGGAAGTGCGACCGGGAGTGGTGATCGACGGCACCGTCCATCCGGACTTCGCCCAGGTCGAGGCGGACGACGAGCGTGTGAACCTCACGCGCTTCGACCTCTTCTTCCCCGAGAAGCGCGACTTCTTCCTGGAAAACGCGGGCATCTTCGACTTCGGCTGGCGCGGGCTGGACGAGACGCCTCCCTTCCTGCTCTTCTTCTCGCGCCGCATCGGGATCGCGAGGGACGACGAGAGCCTGATCCCCGTGCGCGGGGGGGTGCGTCTTTCCGGCCGCATGGGCCGGCAGACCGTGGGCTTCCTGGACGTGTACACGGGCCCGGGGGCGGGGCAGCCATCGGCGAACTACGGCGTCCTGCGCGTGAAGCGCGACCTCGGGCGGAACAACTACGTCGGGGGCATGCTCGTCGATCGCCGCGACACGGGCGAGAGCAACACCGCGGGCGGGCTCGACGCCTCGTTCTGGCCGACGGAGAGCCTCCACCTTCAGGCCTTCGCGGCCCGCACCTGGACCGCGGGTCCGGGCGGCGACGGTGAGGCCTGGCGCGCGAGCGCCGACTACACTGGGGACCGCTTCGGTTTTCTGGCCCAGCACCTCGTGGTCGGCCCCGGCGCCGATCCGCAGGTCGGGTTCGTGACCCGCACCGACATCCGGCGCACCGACGCCTTCGCGCGGTACACCCTGCGCCCTTCCGCCCTCGGCATCCGGCGGATCGACCTGTTCGCCGAGGGCCAGCACATCGTGCGTACGAGCGGTGAGAAGCAGGACGCGGGCGGCGGCCCGACCGTCAATGTGGAGTGGGACACCGGAGACAGCGTGGCCGCGTTCTATTTCCAGGGCACGACGCGGATCGACGAGGCCTTCGACCTGAGCGACCGGGTGCCGGTGCCCGCGGGGGACTATGACGTCCGCCACTGGTCGTTCTCGGCCAGGTCCGCCAGCCGCCGCCCCGTCCTGCTGAGCGTGGACGCCGAGCGGCTCGACTCCTTCGGCGGCCGCCTCGTCACCCTGGGGGGAAGGACGAGACTGTCCCCCGGATCGCACCTGAGCCTGGAGCTGGGCCTGAGCCACAACCGCGTCACGCTGCCGGGGGGGGCCTTCACCGCCGACGTCCGCTCGCTGCGCGCGGTCTACGCGTTCACCACGCGGCTCTTCGCTTCCGCGCTCGTCCAGCACAACAGCCTCGATCGCAAGCTCGTCACCAACCTGCGGCTCGGATTCATCCATCACCCGGGCAGCGACGTCTTCGTGGTATTCAACGAGGACCGCGGCGACGGGGCGACGCTGCGCCGGGTGGCGAATCGGGGATTCGCAGTCAAGCTCACGTACCTGGCGCGGTTTTGACTGACTCCCTCAAGTGTTCCTTGAAGCACGCGGAGTGATCGGGCGCACACCGTGCTGTCGTTCCGACCGCCACGCCATCGCGCAAGCCATTCAAGCAGTTAGGGCGGCTTCGTGATCCTGCCGGTCTCCCTTTGCTGTGATGCGCGTCATACGGCCCGCTACCAGGTTGGCCGCGCGCCGTACCCTACCTCTTCTGTTCCTGACCGCGACTCTCGCCATTTCTGCGGGAGCGGCCGAGGGTCCACCTCACGATGCGACCCAGGATCTGTGGCAGTCCGGGGACGCTCCGGCGGCAGTGGCTCCGGGGAAGAGCGGCCGGGCGCTGCGGCGGACGAAGCGCGTCCGCACCCTGACCCTCGACCATCGCGCCCTGGCGGCCGTGATGGGCGGCGCTCCCCGTGAGCACGGCCGCGCGGCTCGCGAGCGGCCGCTCGTGGTGTCGTTGCCCGCCCCCGAGGGCGGCTTCCAGCGTTTCGCCGTGCACGAATCGCCGGTCATGGAGCCGGCGCTGGCCGCAATGCATCCGGAGATCAAGACGTACAGCGGCCGGGGGATGGACAGTCCGGCCAGCACGATCCGGCTCGACCTGAGCCCGCTCGGCTTCCACGCGTCCGTGCGCAGCCCGCAGGGCATGTGGTACATCGACCCTTTCGCCCCTCTCGACCCGAGCCTCTACCAGAGCTACTTCCGGCGCGACGCCGTCGACAACCCGCACGGCCCGCTCGTGGAGCGGGAAGCCGAAACCCCGGAGATCTCCACCGACCGCGGCTACTATCACGCGCCGGATACGGTGAGCCTGCGCGGCGCCGGTTTCGCGCCCCTGGCCCCCATCGTGGTCACGATCACCACGGACGGGGGGAGCTCACGCACCGTCGACGCGGTCGCGGATGCGAGCGGGACCTTCGAGGCGAGCTTCGTCGCCGACCCCGACCAGAGCCTCGGCACTCGCCTCGTCGAAGCCACGGATGGGACGAGCACGGCCTCGAGCGCGTACGACGTGGTCACCGCCGAGGACACTTCCGTCGATCCGCCGGTGGGAGATCAGCTCCGGACCTATCGCCTGGCGCTGCTCACCGACCCCACCTACGCCGCATACTTCGGAGCCGCCAACGTCACCGCGGCCAAGGTCGCGCTCGTCAATCGCGTCACCCATGTGTACGAGTCGGAGACCGCGATCCGCCTGATGCTGATCGACGACAACGACGTCCTGAACCTGAACACGGACGCCCAGATGACGGGCCGCAACGGTCCCTGCGGCGGCGCCGCCTGCTTCACGCCCACCCAGGCCACGTCGTGCGCGGGCGGCACCCTGACCCGGATCCGGCAGGTGATCGGCCTGCTCGTCGGGGCGTCGAAGTACGACATCGGCCACATGGCGCTCGGGCTCAACGCCGGGGGGATGGCGAGCCTCGCCGTCGTCGGTGGCAACAACAAGGCCATGGGCTGCACCGGCCTTGCCAACCCGGTCGGCGACGCGTTCGCGGTGGACTACGTGGCTCACGAGATGGGCCATCAGTTCTCGGGCAACCACACCTTCGACGGGACGTCCGGGAGCTGCATGGGCACCAACCGCAATACCAGCACCTCGGTCGAGCCGGGCAGCGGGTCCTCGATCATGGGCCGTGCGGGCATGTGCCAGACGGACGACCTCCAGG
>WNFN01049609.1_pt1 | contig 30660 bp, 29 predicted proteins | sample 5400161 | NCBI WGS metagenome assembly WNFN01 (sample SAMN13153353, study PRJNA577476) | soil metagenome | isolation source: 80 cm saprolite on Douglas fir-dominated hillslope | place: USA:California | collected 2013-09-17 | reverse complement strand
AAGTGGAAACTCAGTCAAGCGGAGCGCGCCTGCGGGAGCCGGCGCCAACCGCCCCTTTGAGCAGGACGCCATGGAATCAGAAGGATCAGGGCAGCTCAGTATGGTCAGTGCGGACTCGACAGGTCTAGGCGTGGCTTCGCCCGCCGCCGGTCAGGAGACTGGGCAGGCACCTCACGCCCCGGGCGGTGAGTCAAACATGCCGCAGGCCACACAGCCCGTTCCGGGCGTGCCGGTCGGCGTACCAGCTGGCGGAGCGACTCCCCTAAGCGGAGAGACCGCCAGCGGAGCCGACCTCACCGGCGTGGCGGACCGGGACTTCAGCGCCCGCGACGCGGCCGGACAGGAGACCGGCCGGGACGAGGGCGAACAGAACGGCGGTCAGGATGGCCAGGGCCAGGATGGCGCCTCCGGGGCGGCCAGGCGCGGCGACGCAGGTTCGCGCCGCGATGGCCAGCGGGGTGACCGGCGCGGGCGTGGCGGCAATGGCCGCCGGGATGACCAGGGAAGGGCACCAGCAGGGCCGCGGGGACCAGCAGGGCTACCGCGACAACGGCGGCCGGGACACCGGCGGGCGTGATGACGACCGCGACGGCCAGAGCCGGCGCAGCAGGGACCGTGACCGGTTCCGCAACCGCAACCAGGGCACCAACCGGCGCCGCGAGCGCGGCGGCGGCGAGTCCGAGCCGGTGATCACCGAGGACGACGTGCTCATCCCGATCGCCGGGATACTCGACGTGCTCGACAACTACGGTTTCGTGCGGACGACCGGCTACCTGCCTGGCGCCAACGACGTCTACGTCTCGCTGTCCCAGGTGCGCAGGCACGGCCTGCGCAAGGGCGACGTCATCGAGGGCGCGATCCGCCAGCCACGTGACGGCGAGCGGCGGGAGAAGTTCAACGCCCTGGTCCGCCTGGACAAGATCAACGGGCTGGACCCGCAAGAGTCGCTAGGCCGTGCCGAGTTCTCCAAGCTCGTCCCGCTCTACCCGCAGCAGCGGCTCCGCCTGGAGACCGAACCGACCATCATGACGACCAGGATCATTGACCTGATCGCCCCGATCGGCAAGGGCCAGCGCGGCCTGATCGTATCGCCGTCCAAGGCGGGCAAGACCCTGATCATGCAGGCGATCGCGAACGCGATTACCAAGAACAACCCCGAGTGCCACCTCATGGTTGTCCTCGTGGACGAGCGTCCTGAGGAAGTCACCGATATGCAGCGCTCGGTCAAGGGCGAGGTGATTTACTCGACCTTCGACCGGCCATCAGAGGACCACACGATGGTCGCCGAGCTTGCGATCGAGCGGGCCAAGCGACTGGCCGAAATGGGCCACGACGTCGTAGTGCTGCTGGACTCGATCACTCGGCTCGGGCGGGCTTACAACCTGTCGGCGCCGGCCAGCGGGCGGATCATGTCCGGCGGCGTGGACTCGACCGCGCTCTACCCGCCGAAGCGGTTCTTCGGCGCGGCACGCAATATCGAGCACGGCGGGTCGATCACGATCCTGGCGACCGCCCTCATCGAGACCGGCTCGCGAGCGGACGAGGTCATCTTCGAGGAGTTCAAGGGCACCGGCAACATGGAGCTGCGGCTCCGCCGCGAGCTGGCCGATAAGCGGATCTTCCCGGCCATCGACGTGGACTCGTCGGGCACCCGCAAGGAAGAGCTGCTGATGACGCCTGAGGAGCTCAAGATCGTCTGGCAGCTCCGCCGCGTGCTGCACGCGCTCGAGCCGCAGCAGGCGCTCGAGGTTCTGATGGAGCGGATGAAGGAGACCAAGAGCAACGCCGAGTTCCTGCTGCACGTCCAGAAGACCACGGTGGCCTCCTAGCTGACGGTTTCCAGCCGCGGCATGCTCTGCGCCCGTTCGAGGCCTTGTGGCCAGCGGGAATCTGCGGGCCTGCCAGCCTGTTGACCATGTGGCACACTGGTGTGCCGACAAGTGCGGTACCGGTTCACGCCCTCGGCGCTCGCGCCGCGCGGCGACCCGGCGACCGACGGAACCAGGAGAATTCATGAAGCGCGACATTCATCCCGACTACGTGGTGACTCAGGTCACTTGCACGTGCGGGAACACTTTTACGACCCACAGCACGGCGAAGAACGGCCAGATTCACGCCGATGTCTGCTCCAGCTGCCACCCGTTCTACACGGGCAAGCAGAAGATTCTCGACACCGGTGGCCGGGTGGCCAGGTTCGAGCGCAGGTTCGGCAAGCAGGGCAAGTAGCCAAGCTAGCCCGCCCACGCCGCCGGCCTGGCCGGCCATCAGAGCTGCGAGCCCGGGCTTTGGTCCGGGCTCGCTGCGACAGTTCCCGAGGAGGTAAGCAGTGCTAGAACGGCTTGCCGACCTCGCGGCCGAGCACGCGCAGCTCGAGCGTGACCTGGCTGATCCCGCGGTGCACGCCGATCAGGACAAGGCCAGGGCGCTCGGCAGGCGGTACAGCGAGCTCACTCCGATCGTGCAGGCGTACTCCCAGTGGCGGCAGGTGAGCGGCGACCAGGCCGCCGCCGTCGAACTGGCTGGCGAGGACCAGTCGTTCGCTGCGGAAGCGGACCAGCTTGGCCGCCGCAAGGAAGAACTCGAGCAGCGGCTCGAGCACCTGCTGGTGCCGCGTGATGCCCTTGACTCTAAGGACGTGATCCTGGAGATCAAGGCGGGCGAGGGCGGCGAGGAATCGGCGCTGTTCGCCGCCGACCTGCTGCGGATGTACCTCCGGTACGCCGAGCGGCAGGGCTGGAGGACCGAGATGCTCGACGCCACCGGCACCGGGCTCGGCGGCTACAAGGATGTGACCGTCGCGGTCAAGGCGGCGGGCCGTGGCAGCCTCGCCGGAACGCCCGACGGCGCCTGGTCGCTGCTCAAATACGAGGGCGGCGTGCACCGGGTGCAGCGCGTCCCGGTCACTGAGTCTCAGGGCCGGATCCACACCTCAGCCGCCGGCGTCATGGTCATGCCGGAGGCCGATCCGGTTGAGATCAGCATCGACCCGAATGACCTGCGGATCGACGTTTTCCGCTCGTCCGGGCCAGGCGGCCAGAGCGTTAATACCACGGACTCCGCGGTACGGATCACGCACCTGCCCAGTGGCATAGTTGTGTCCTGCCAGAACGAGAAGAGCCAGCTGCAGAACAAAGAGGCGGCGCTGCGCATCCTGCGCGCTAGGCTGCTGGCCGCGGCCCAGGACCAAGCCGACGCGCAGGCCTCGGCCGAGCGCCGCAGTCAGGTCGCGACAGTCGACAGGTCGCAGCGGGTCAGGACCTACAACTACCCGGAGAACCGGATCTCCGACCACCGGGTCGGTTTCAAGGCGTACAACCTTGATCAGGTGCTCGACGGCGACCTGGACGCAGTCATCTCCGCCCTGACCGATGCCGACCGTGCCGACAAGATGTCTGCCGCCCGGTGAGCTTGAACGCCGCCGCGGTGAGCTTGAACGCCGCCCGATGAGCCTGCTGATGACCGAAATCGCCGTCGCGGTGTCGCGGCTGGCAGAGGCGGGCGTCGAGTCCCCGCGCGCTGACGCGGAGCTCATGGCGGCGCACCGGCACGGCGTGCCCAGGAGCGCGCTCAACCTGGTGGCCGACGCCGACTTCAACCCCAGGTTCTGGGACGACGTCGCGCGGCGTGCGGCCCGCGAGCCGATGCAGCACATCACCGGCACCGCCTACTTCCGGTACGTCGAGCTTGAGGTCGGGCCCGGCGTGTTCGTGCCCCGGCCTGAGACCGAGGTCATGACGGGCTGGGCGATCGACCGGCTGACCGAGATGGACGTCGCCGAGCCCGTTGTCGCTGATCTGGGGACCGGCTCGGGGGCGATCGCGCTCGCCATCGCGCAGGAAGTGCCAGGGGCGCGAGTCCATGCGGTCGAGGGCGACCCGCTCGCCAGGCCGTGGACCGAGCGGAACATCGCGCGCTGCGCGGCAGCCGCGCCGCACACCAGCGGGCGAGTGAGGCTGCATGACGGCGATTTCGGCTCCGCCCTGCGCGACCTGGACGGAGCGGTGGACCTGGTGATCAGCAACCCTCCGTATATCCCGGTCGGCGCTCTCGTGCCGCCCGAGGTCGGCGAGTACGAGCCGTCTGCGGCGCTGTACTCCGGCGCCGACGGCCTCGACGCGATCCGCGTTGTCGAGCGGGTCGCAGGCCGGCTGCTGCGGCCGGGCGGCCGGGTTGCGGTCGAGCACGGCGCCCCGCAGGGCGCGGCGGTGTACTGGGTTTTCGCCGAGGAGAACGGCTGGAAGGAAACCCGCAATCATAGCGACCTCGCCGGGCTTGACCGGTTTGTCACCGCAGTCATGCCATGATCAGCCGGTCGGCCCGGCCCGCGGGCCGGGCGGTGCCTATGGCGGCCACCGCCGTGGAAGGATAATCGGGCATGAGTGACATATTCGAGTGCGCCGACGAGACGCAGCGGGCCGCCGGTCTCGCCGCGGCCACCGCAGCCGTGCTCAAGGGCGCGCTCGTCGTGCTGCCGACCGACACGGTTTACGGGATCGGCGCCGATGCCTTCCGGCCCTCGGCCGTGCAGAGCCTGCTGGCCGCGAAGGGACGCGACAGAGACATGCCGCCGCCGGTGCTGGTCGGGTCCGTGCGGGCGGCCGGCGCGCTGGTGGAGGACCTGGGCCCGTACGGCCAGGAGCTGATCGACGAGTTCTGGCCGGGCGGCCTTACCGTTGTCTGCCGCGCCAGCCGGTCCCTGAAATGGGATCTCGGCGAAAGCAAGGGGACGGTAGCCGTGCGGATGCCGCAGCACCCCGTGGCTCTCGCGCTGCTGGCAGAGACCGGGCCGATGGCGGTGAGCAGTGCGAACATGACCGGCCACCCCCCGGCCATGACCGCGGCTGATGCCCGCGAGCAATTCGGTGACGCTGTCGAGGTCTATCTCGACGGCGGGCAGTGCGAGACCGACATACCGTCCACGATCGTCGACCTGACCGGTGACATGCCGCGGTTGCTGCGCGGCGGTGCCGTCTCGATCGGGCGGCTGCGCGAGGTCGCGGCCGTGGCCATGGGACCGGACTGAACTGGGCAGCCGGACTTCGGCGACGCCGCAGTTGCCATACAGTTGATCCGATGTCTTCCGATCTCCGGACCTGGTGAGCGCGTTGCGCGAGTACGGCCTGACGCTGCTCGTCGTGGTGGCGGTCACCTACCTTTTGACGCCGCTTGTGCGCCTGGCGGCGATCAGGTTCAAGGCAGTCATCCCGGCCCGGGATCGCGACGTGCACGCCGCCTCCATCCCGCGGATGGGCGGGGTCGCCATGTATCTAGGGGTAGTGGCCGGCCTGCTGGTAGCCAGCCGCCTCGTCCCGCTGCGCGATACCTTCCATGGCACCGGGCTTGTCGTTGGCCTGCTCGGAGCGGGCGGCCTGATCGTGCTCATCGGGATCGTCGATGACCGGTGGGGGATCGGTGCGATCGGCAAGCTGGCCGGCCAGATCGCCGCGGCCGCGATCCTGTTCGCTAGCGGCGCGAGGCTGACCTACTTCCCCGAGCCGCACAACGGCCTGTTCGCCCTGACCCAGAACGAGTCTGTCGTGCTGACCATCCTGGTGGTGGTCGCGACGATCAACGCGGTCAACTTCATCGACGGGCTCGACGGGCTGGCGGCAGGGATCGTGTGCATCGCCGCGAGTTCGTTCTTCATTTACTACTACTCGCTGGCCAAGGTCGTCGGCCTGTCGGCTGAGGCCGTGCCCGCGCTGGCGTCCATCCTCCTGGCCGGGGCGTGCCTGGGATTCCTGCCGCACAACTTTCACCCGGCCAGGATCTTCATGGGCGATACCGGGGCGATGCTGCTCGGCCTGCTGCTCGCGTACGTGCCGATCTGGGCGATCAACTCACTCGACTTCACCACCCTGAGCTACCAGGCGAACAGGTACGCGGAAATCTTGCCGCTGCTGCTGCCCGCCGCCGTTCTCGTGATCCCGTACGTCGACCTGCTGCGCGCTGTGATCAGGCGGACGCGGGCTGGCCTGTCGCCGTTCGCTGCCGACCGCAAGCACCTGCACCACACGATGCTCGAAATTGGTCACTCGCACCGGTCGAGCGTGCTGATCCTGTACGCGTGGGCGGCGCTGTTTGGCCGCCGTGCTTGCGCTCGCGATGCTGTCGATCCCGAAGCTGCGCTGGTGGCAGCGGACTCAGCCGGAGGCCAACGGCTGGCCACCGGCCGCTGACCGCCTGCTCGGGCGGGCTGAGCAGACGGCGGAGCACGCGCCGGGACACGCCGAGGACGAGCCGGCCAAATCCGGCACGCGTGCAGACGAACCGGTGTTGCGCGCTCCTAGCAACTTCATCCCATGAATCCCTGCAGGCTGGCGCGGTCACATCGCCTACATTCGTCACGTTCGGTAACCTGGTGAGGCCAACGCCGGAGAGCTTGTGATATCTTTCACGAGCAGCCGCACACCGCCGGCTGCGTGGCCCGTGATACGTTTCGGACGCACTGACAGCACGGGATTTGCCCGCTGCAGCGGGAGTCGCCGGGCGGATCTCAGGGACACCGACGCCGCTATGTAGATGTCGGTCGGCCAGCAGGCTGGCCGCAGCCCATCGGAGTTTGAAAACTTGATGCTGGCGAACTACGCCCAGATCGTCCGCCGGTCGGTTCTGACCACGGCGGCAGTCGGCGTGGTCATGATCATCCTCAGCGTCGTGCTCAGCGGGATCAAGGGACTGCTTGGCGCCGTTCTTGGGGTAGCTCTCGTCGCCGTGTTCTTCGGGATCAGCGTGCTCGCCGTGGGCCGGGCCGCTCGCCGGGGCCCGCAGGCCATGATGATTACCGCTCTGACGACCTATGTCGTGAAGATCCTGCTTCTGCTCTTTTTCGTGGTGCGGTTCGCCGGAACCACGGCATTCAGCTCGCGCCTATTCGGTCTCACCGCGCTCGCGTGCATCCTGGCGTGGTCGGCATCGCAGGTCGTGTGGTCGATGCGGCTGAAGCAGCCCTACGTCGAACCATCCGGACGGTGATAAGCCGTGCGTGCAAGCATGAGCGAGGCGACCGGTGATGGCCGACGATTCGCAGAACGCTGGCTGGACGATCTTCAGCTACCTGATCTCCGGCATGCTCTTCTACGCGGGGGTCGGCTGGCTGATCGGCCACTTCACGCGCATCGCCTTGTTGTTTCCCATCGGGGCGCTGGTCGGCCTCGGGGTCGGGATCTTTGCCGTCATCTACCGATACGGGCGGTCATGACCGGGTCGCGCAGAGCCGCCGCGGCGACGCAAACCCATGACGTGAGAGGTAATTGCCCCGTGATCAGGATTCGCGTGTCATGGGTGCATCAGGCTGGAGGAGGCCCAGGTGCGCGCTGACATTCTCGCGGTTGCGGCGGCCCATTGCACGGAGACGTCGGCACACCTGCACTCCGGCTGTGGCTATCCGGCGCCGAATTACCCCGGCAGCTTCCTGTACGGCCCGCTGTTCCAAATCGGCTCGTTCACGTTCAACAAGCCTATGTTGCTCGCCGTGATCTGCTCGGCGATCGTGATCGCGTTCTTCTGGGCCGCCTTCGCCAAGCCGAAGCTGGTGCCGAAAGGGGTCCAGAATCTCGGCGAGCTGGGCGTCCTGTTCGTCCGTGACCAGATTCTGCGGCCGATGATGGGGAAGCGCGGCGACAGCTTCTTGCCCTTCCTCGTTTCGCTGTTCTTCTTCATCTGGGTCATGAACATCATGGAGATCATCCCCGTCGCGCAGTTCCCCGCGAACTCGGAGTTCGCCTTCCCGGCGGCCCTGATGTTGATGGTGTACGGCACCTACACCTACCTGGGTATCAAGCACCAGGGGTTTGTTGGCTACTTCAAGAACATGATCCCGAGCGGTGTGCCGTGGCTGATCCTGTTCATCCTGGCCCCCGTCGAGATCCTGCAGTACATCCTCGTGCGTCCGTTTACGCTGGCCGTCCGGCTCTTCGCGAACATGTTCGCCGGCCACATCCTGATACTGGTCTTTACCCTTGCCACCTGGTACCTGCTCGTTGCCGGCATCGGGTTGCTCTGGAGTGCGACGTCGTTCATCCTGACCGTGGTGCTGACCGCGTTCGAGCTGCTGATCCAGGCGCTGCAGGCCTACATCTTCACGATCCTGACCGCGCAGTACATCGGCGGTGCGCTGGAACCGGAGCACTGAGATGAGCAGACAAGGATGCCGGTCGGGCGGCCCGGGTGCCGTCGACCCGGCCTTGGTTTACCTACACGCCGGCGGACAGTCCGCCGGCTTGACCGCAAAGGAAAGCGCAGATGCTTGACCTCGTTCATCACGTGCTGGCCGTTAACAACAACACGGTGCTCAGTATCAACATCGGTGCGGTCGCCTACGGTCTCGCGGCCATTGGCCCTGGCATCGGTATCGGCCTGATCTTCGGTCACGGCGTGGAGGCCATGGCCAGGCAACCTGAGGCGGCCGGCCTGATCCGATCCAACATGTACATCGGGTTCGCTTTGACCGAGGCACTGGCGCTGATCGGAATCGTGATTCCGTTCATCTTCCACTACTCCGCTATCTAGGATCTCCGTGCGTCAAGGAGTGCAGTAAAGATGCCGTCACAGTTCCTGGCCGCAGGCTCTCCGAACCCGCTGGTCCCGCACTGGCCTGAGCTGATCATCGGCGCGCTCGCGTTCCTGATCGTGTTCGCCTTGCTGGCCAAGGTGCTGATGCCGCGGATCAGCCAGACGCTCGCCGTCCGTACCGACGCGATCGAGGGTGGCCTCAAGCGAGCCGAGGACGCCCAGGAGGAAGCGAAGCGGGTGCTCGCCCAGTACCGCGCCCAGCTGGCCGACGCCAGGCACGAGGCGGCCAGGATCCGTGAGCAGGCCAGCGAAGAGGCCGCCCAGATCGTCGCCCAGGGCAGGGCAGACGGCGTGGCCGAGCGGGAGCGCATCATCGCGTCGGCGAGCGCCCAGATCGACGCGGACAGGCAGCAGGCGCTGACTGTGCTGCGCGCGGAGGTGGGCAGCCTGGCTGTCGAGCTGGCCAGCCGGATCGTCGGCGAGTCGCTAGCCGACGAGGCGCGGCAGTACCGCCTGGTCGACCGGTTCCTCGGCGAGCTCATGCAGGAGGCCTCGGGCGAGGCAGCGGCTCGATGAGAGGGGCCAGCAGGGCATCGCTGAGCGCGGCCAAAGAGCGGCTCTCCGCCGCGCTGGCCAGAAAGGCGGCAGCGGAGGCGAGCGACGTCGGCGACCAGCTGTTCGCCGTGCTTGGCCTGCTCGACCGCGAGCCAGCGCTGCGGCGCATTCTGTCGGATCCGTCCAGGGAGCGCGCTGCTCGTGTCGGACTGGCCGAGGCGCTGCTGGCCGGCAAGATCTCTCAGACCACCCTCGATCTGGTGGCCGGGCTGGTCTCCGCAAGGTGGTCAGAGCCAGCCGACCTCACCGACGCGATCGAGCAACTCGGCGTGCTGGCGATAGCCGAGGCCGCCGATAAGGAAGGACTACTGGACGAGCTTGAGGACGAGCTGTTCAGGTTCGGCCGGATCGCGGCTGGAAATCCTGACCTGCGCGCTGCGTTGTCGAATCAGTTCGTGCCCGCGGAGGGACGCGCGGGCCTGGTGAGGGAGCTAGTCGCGGACAAGGTCAGCGAACCTGCTTTGCGGCTGATCACCCAGGCGGCCGCGCACCCGCGGGGTCGTAGCCTGGATGGAGCGCTTGAGTCCTACGCGCACCTGGCCGCGGAGCTGCGGGAGCGTCTCGTGGCCGAGGTGCACGTGGCGGCACCGCTGACCGACGAGCAGAGGGCAAGGCTGGCCGCGGCGCTCGTGGTCGCCTACGGACATGACGTCCACCTGAACGTCGTGTTCGACCCAGGGCTGGTCGGCGGCATCACGGTGCGCATCGGCGACGAGCTCATCGATGGCAGCGTCGCGAGCCGGCTCGCCGAGCTGCGCCGGAACCTGGCCGCGTGACGGGCCGGCGGCAGTCCGGCCCAGAAGACCGCTGATGGCAGAAGAACCAGACGAGAAAGACGCGAGGAAGATGACGGAGCTGACTATCCGGCCCGAGGAGATCAGGGACGCCCTGGCGCGTTTCGTCGAGGCGTATGAGCCGGGCGCCGCTGCCACCGAAGAGGTCGGCACCGTCGCGGAGTGCGGCGACGGGATCGCCCGGGTCGAGGGCCTGCCCTCGGCCATGGCGAACGAACTGCTCGAATTCGAGGACGGAACCCGCGGTCTAGCACTGAACCTGGACGTGCGCGAGATCGGCGTGGTCATCCTCGGCGACTTCAGCAAGATCGAGGAGGGCCAGCGGGTTAAGCGGACGGGCGAAGTTCTCTCAGTCCCGGTCGGCGACGCCTACCTCGGTCGCGTGGTCGGGCCGCTCGGCGAGCCGCTTGACGGCAAGGGCCCGGTCGAGACCACCGAGCTGCGGCAACTCGAGCTCCAGGCGCCGAGCGTCGTCCAGCGCCAGCCGGTCAAGGAGCCGCTGCAGACCGGCATCAAGGCGATCGACGCCATGACGCCGATCGGCCGCGGCCAGCGGCAGCTGATCATCGGCGACCGGCAGACGGGCAAGACCGCCATCGCGATCGACACGATCATCAACCAGCGGGACTACTGGGAATCGGGCGATCCCGCGCTGCAGGTGCGCTGCGTCTACGTCGCCGTCGGCCAGAAGGGCTCGACCATCGCCCAGGTCCGCCAGTCGCTGGAAGACGCTGGCGCGATGAAGTACACGACCATTGTCGCTGCCCCGGCGTCCGACCCGGCCGGTTACAAGTACATCGCCCCGTACACCGGGTCGTCGATCGGCCAGCACTGGATGTACCAGGGCCGGCACGTCCTGATCGTCTTCGATGACCTCACCAAGCAGGCCGAGGCCTACCGCGCGATCTCGCTGCTGCTGCGCCGCCCGCCGGGCCGTGAAGCCTACCCGGGCGATGTGTTCTACCTGCATTCCCGGCTGCTCGAGCGCTGTGCCAAGCTCTCCGACGATCTCGGCGCCGGATCGATGACCGGCCTGCCCATCGTCGAGACCAAGGGCAATGACGTCTCGGCGTACATCCCGACCAACGTCATCTCCATCACGGACGGGCAGATCTTCCTGGAGACCGACCTGTTCAACTCTGGTGTCCGCCCCGCGATCAACGTCGGCATCTCGGTCTCGAGGGTCGGCGGTAACGCGCAGGTCAGGGCCATGAGGAAGGTGGCGGGTGGCCTGAAGCTCGCCCTGTCGCAATTCCGGGATCTCGAGGCGTTCGCCGCGTTCGCCTCGGACCTTGACGCCGCGTCTCGCGCTCAGCTTGACCGCGGTGCGCGGCTGGTGGAGCTGCTGAAGCAGGGTCAGTACAGTCCGTACCCCGTGGAGCGCGAGGTGGTCTCGATCTGGGCCGGCACCACCGGCATGCTCGACGATGTGCCGGTGGAGGACGTCGGCCGCTTCGAGTCCGAGTTGCTCGACTACATCCAGCGCGAGCACCCCGGCATCTACGACGCGATCAGGGAAACCGGCGACCTGTCCGAGGACACCGTCACCGCGCTGAAGGACGCGGTCGAGGAGTTCCGTCGTACCTTCGAGACCAGCTCGGGCGAGCTCCTGGTCACAGACGAGCCAGTCGAGCCGGTGGAGGAAGCCGAGATCGAGCACGAGGCCATTCCCAGAGTCCGACCGCGAGCGGCGAAGAAGTAGCCCATGGGAGCAGAGCTACGCGCGGTCAGGCGGCGGATCAGCACGGTCAAGTCCACCGCCAAGATCACCAAGGCCCAGGAACTCATCGCGTCGTCGCGGATCATCAAGGCCCAGCAGCGCGCGCATGCCGCCGGTCCCTACGCCCGGGAGATCACGGCGGCCGTCGAGGCCGTGGTCAGCAGGTCGGCCAACGTCAATCACCCCTTGACGACCGAGCCGGCGAACCCGACCAGGGCCGCGGTGCTGATCCTCACCAGCGACCGGGGCTTCGCCGGCGGGTACAACGCCAGCGTGCTGCGTGAGGCGCAGGCGCTGCACGGCAGGCTAGCCGAGCGCGGCCTGGAATCGGTGCCCTTCGTCTCCGGACGTAAGGGGCTCGGCTGGCACCGCTTCAGGGGCCGGGAGATGGCGGGCGAGTGGAGCGGGTTCTCCGATACCCCGAGGCACAGTGACGCGGCCGAGATCACGCGCGCCCTGCTGGAGGCATTCGACATGCCCGCCGACGAGGGTGGCGTCGACGAGATCTTCATGGTCTACACCGAGTTCGTTTCGATGCTGACCCAGCGGCCCGTGGTGCACAGGCTGCTGCCGCTCGAGATCGTCGAGCGGGTCGTGGAGCGGGTGCCGATTCCCGTATACGAATTCGAGCCCTCGCCCGAGGCAGTGCTGAACCAGCTGTTGCCGTGGTACATCGAGAGCCGGATTTTCCACGCATTGCTCGACTCGGCCGCGGCAGAGATCGCGGCCAGGCGGCGGGCGATGAAGTCGGCGACCGACAACGCCAACGAGCTGCTCGAGTCGCTCACCAGGGAAGCCAACAAGGCCAGGCAGGCAGAGATCACGCAGGAAATCAGCGAGATCGTGGGCGGCGCGAACGCGCTGGCCGAGACGATCAGTGGGAGTAAGTGAGCATCATCATGACCGCTATCGCAGAGCACGCAGCCGCCGCCGGCGGAATCGACGGGCAGAACACCGGGCGGGTGGCCCGGGTCATCGGACCGGTCGTCGACATCGAGTTCGCTGCCCAGGACATGCCGGACATCTATAACGCGCTGCACGTCGACGTGACGTTGGGCGGCGAGACCAACACGCTGACGCTGGAAGTGGCCCTGCACATCGGCGACAACACGGTCCGCGCGATTTCGATGCGCCCGACCGACGGCCTTGTGCGCGGGGCCACCGTCATCGACACCGGCGGCCCGATCACGGTGCCGGTCGGCGACGTGACCAAGGGCCACGTGTTCAATGTGCTCGGAGAGACGCTCGACGTCCCGACCGAGACGCTGAAAGTGACCGAGCGCTGGCCGATCCACCGCCCCGCCCCGCCCCTTGACCAGCTCGAGCCGAGGACAGAGATGTTCGTCACGGGCATCAAGGTCCTCGATCTGCTCACGCCGTACGTGTCGGGCGGGAAGATCGGCCTGTTCGGCGGCGCCGGCGTGGGAAAGACCGTGCTGATCCAGGAGATGATCCGCCGGGTCGCGAAGAACTTCGGCGGCGTGTCGGTCTTCGCCGGGGTGGGGGAGCGGACCCGCGAGGGCAACGACCTGTACCTGGAGATGAGCGAGTCTGGCGTGCTCGAGGACACCGCGCTGGTGTTCGGCCAGATGGACGAGCCGCCGGGCACCAGGCTGCGGGTCGGCCTGTCCGCCCTGACGATGGCCGAGTACTTCCGCGATGTCCAGAAGCAGGACGTGCTGCTGTTCATCGACAACATTTTCCGCTTCACCCAGGCCGGTTCTGAGGTATCCACGCTGCTCGGCCGGATGCCGTCGGCCGTGGGTTATCAGCCGACGCTGGCCGACGAGATGGGCCAGCTGCAGGAGCGGATCACCTCGACCCGCGGACACTCGATTACGTCGATGCAGGCGATCTACGTGCCAGCGGACGACATCACGGACCCGGCACCCCACACCACCTTCGCCCACCTCGACGCGACGACGGTGCTCTCGCGCGCGATCACGGAGAAGGGCATCTACCCGGCCGTGGACCCCCTGGACTCCACCTCGCGGATCCTGGACCCCAAGTACGTCGGCCGGGAGCACTACGAGGTGGCGCGCGAGGTGCAGCGGATTCTGCAGCGGTACAAGGAGCTGCAGGACATCATCGCCATCCTGGGCATCGACGAGCTCTCGGAAGAGGACAAGGTCACTGTCCAGCGGGCTAGGCGGATCGAGCGGTTCCTCTCGCACCCGATGTACGTGGCCGAGCAGTTCACCGGTCAGCCCGGCGTGTTCGTCCCGCTCGAGGAGACCGTCTCCTCGTTCAAGGCAATCACCGAAGGCAAGTACGACCACCTGCCCGAGCAGGCCTTTTACATGACCGGCGGGATCGAGGACGTCGAGCGCAAGGCGAAGGAGCTGGAGCGGTCGTGACGGAGTCGCGCAGGGCAAGCACCGTGACGGAGTCGCGCAGGGCAAGCACCGTGACGGAGTCGCGCAGGGCAAGCACCGTGACGGAGTCGCGCGAGGTGACACTGTGACCCTGCACGTGAAGCTGGTCGTCCCCGAGGGCGAAGTCTGGGCGGGTGACGCCGACCGCGTGGTCGCCAAGACGCTCGACGGCGACATCGGCCTGCTGACCGGGCATACCCCGGTCCTCGGCATCCTCGCGCCAGGCAGCTTGGTGCGGATTCTGCCCGGGGGGGCCTCCAGTGCGCAGGGCTGGGTGCAGGCGGCAGTCGGCGGCGGCTTTCTGTCGGTAGCCGACGACAAGGTCTCCATCCTGGCGCGGGAGGCGGCGCTCGGAGCCGATGTCGACAAATCGGCAGTCAGGTCCGCCCTAGACTCAGCCGCCGCTGCCGCGACCGCCGAGCAGGGCGACGAAGCGGTCAGGGTGGCCTACCTGACCGCGCAATTGCGAGCGGCGGGCGAGGACGCCTAATTCCGCGACGAGGGCGCTCTGCCAGATCTGGCGCCTAGCGCTCGCCGCCAGGCTTCCACAGCAGATCCCCGCCAGGCTCGTTGGCGACCCTGGAGAGGATGAAGAGCAGGTCCGAGAGCCTGTTCAGGTACTTGACCGCGAGCAGGTTCATCGTGTCACCGTGCACTTCCACGGCGGCCCACGCCGTTCGCTCGGCGCGCCGCACGACTGTCCTCGCGACGTGGAGCAGGGCGCTGCCCGGCGTCCCGCCCGGCAGTACGAAGCTACGCAGCGTCGGGAGTGACTCGTTGTACGCGTCGCAGGCCTGCTCGAGTCGGCTGAGGTAACTCTCGTCGACTCTCAGCGGCGGGTAGGCCGGCTCGGGAACGATCGGATTGCACAGGTCGGCGCCGACGTCGAAAAGCTCGTTCTGGATCCGGATCAGCAGTGTGGTGACGTCATCAGCGAGCCCGCCGGTCGTGACCGCCACGCCGATCGCGCTATTAGCCTCGTCAACCTCCGCATAGGCGGCCAGCCGCAAGTCTGTCTTGGCGGTGCGGCTGAAGTCGCCGAGCGTAGTGGTTCCGTCATCGCCGGTCTTCGTGTAGATGCGGGAAAGCACAACGGGAGTGTCTGCTCGGTCCTTCGGCATGCAGTCCACCGTAACGGCCGCCGCGGCGGCAAGAGCACGAGGGACCGATCTGGCGCGCCGCGGGGGCCATTCACAAACCGAGCACGGCATGGCATCATTAGACTACGTAGGGTAATCACGATGGCGCCTCGCATATCTTTGAACTCGCGGGGCCATCGCAGGCAGTTTCCCGGCGGTTGCGGGGGCCCGCCGGGTGCTGTGGATGGCCTGCTCAACGCGCTCCCGGCTGATCAAGCCGGGAGCGCGTCTGGCTGCTACGGGCAATAGTCCGGCGACTGGTGTACGAACTAGTAGGGTTTGTTCTGACTACGGACTTGGTTCGGGAGTGGCCGTGTACGACTACGTAATCGTTGGCGCAGGTAGCGCGGGATGTGTGCTGGCGGCCAGGCTGACCGAGAATCCGGCGGCCAGCGTCCTCCTGCTTGAGGCGGGGCCGCCTGACACCGCCGACGAGATCCACATGCCCGCAGCGCTCAACCTGCTGTTCCAGAGCAGCTACGACTGGGGTTTCCGTACCGTGCCGCAGGACAAGGCGGCCGGCCAGTCCGTGTACTGGCCGCGCGGCCGGGTGATCGGCGGCTCGTCCTCGATCAACGCCATGATCTACATCCGTGGCAACAAGTATGACTACGACACCTGGCGCGATGAGTACGGCTGTGATGGCTGGGGCTACAACGACGTACTGCCCTATTTCATCAGGGCAGAGCAGAATTCCCGCGGCTCATCGGCATACCACGGCGGATCCGGTCCGCTGTCGGTTGTTGACCCCAAATTCAAGTCAGCGTCTACAGCCGCATTCGTCGAATCGGCGGTGAACGCCGGCTCGGTAGCGAACCCGGATTTCAATGGCCCGACTCAAGACGGTGTCGGCTTCTATCAGGTCACCCAGAAGGACGGCAGGCGCTGGTCGGCCGCAGACGCATACCTGCACCCGGCCGAGAAGCGGCCGAACCTGACCGTCAGGACCGACGCGCTGGCCACCTCCGTCGTGATCGAAGGCGGCCGCGCGGTCGGCGTGAGGTACCTGCACCGGGGCAGCGAGCACCTGGCCCGCGCCGAGGCCGAGGTCATCCTGTGCGGCGGCGCGGTGAACAGCCCGCAGCTCCTGATGCTTTCCGGTATCGGCCCGGCAGATCACCTGCGCGAGCACGGGGTCACCGTAGTCGCCGACAGCCCGGGCGTGGGCGCGAACCTGTCCGACCACCCGATCGCGGCCGCGCTCTGGTCGACGCCGAAGGTCAGGAGCCTGGCTGAGCTGGCCGGCCCGAAGAATTTGCTGCGCTGGCAGCTCACGCACTCTGGGCCGATGACGACGAATGTGGCCCAATCCGGCGGCTTCGTCAGAACCGACTCCGGCCTGCCTGCTCCGGACATCCAGTGGCACGCCCTACCGGTCCCGTTCCGCAACGGCGGGCTCGCGGATCCGACCGACCGCGGCTTTTCTGTCCTGCTGACGCTGGTTGACGTGCGCAGCCGCGGCAAGATCTCGCTGCGCAGCGCTGACCCGCGGCACAAGCCGGTGATCGATCCCGGTTACCTGACCGACCCGGCCGACCTAGAGGCGCTGGTCAGGGCCGTACGGATGGTCAGGCAGATCGCCGCCGCCAGGCCGCTGCGGAAGATGTGGGCGGCCGAGGAGGCTCCGGGAGCCGACCTGAAGAGCGACGCCGAGATCCGTGAGTTCGTCCGCCGCGACGTGACCACGATTTACCACCCCGTCGGTACCTGCGCGATGAGCGGGGAAACCCGGCTTGATGCGAGCAGGCTGGCCGGCGTCGTCGACACCGAGCTGCGCGTCAGGGGCGTGGATGGGCTGCGCGTGGTCGACGCGTCGGTAATGCCGACCGTACCGCGCGGCAACACCAACGCCCCGACCATCGCCGTCGCCGAACGGGCAGCCGACGTGATCTCAGGCCGTGCGCCGCTGGCCGCGATCGAGCCAGCCGACCTCACCCTGGCCGCCGCCCGGTAACCCCTCCTCCGCAGACATCGATGAACCCTTGATGGGCCTATAGCGCCATCAAGGGTTCATCGATGTGGGAGCGACGCTGGTTTACCTGTAGCGCTTGCCGTGCAGCATTGTGACGAGCGTCATGATCGACTTCAGGTCCTTGTCGGTCCTGTTGAACGAGGTGAGGTTCACCCTCGGCTTCATCCGCTGCCTGGTGATGGACTGCGGCCTGGTGAACTCCCGCAGGCCGTCGGCACCGTGAACCCGGCCGAAACCCGACTCGCCCACGCCACCGAACGGCAGCGACGGCACGCTCAGCACGGTCAGCGCCGAGTTGACCGACGCCATGCCGGTGCGCAGCGACCTAGCCGCCCGCATCGCGGCCTTCCTGTTCTTGGAGTAGACGCTTCCGCCCAGCCCGTACCGGCCGGCGTTCGCCAGCCGGACGCCTTCGGCGAGATCGGCGACCGGCTTGACGGTCACGGTCGGCCCGAAGGTCTCATCGGTGACAGCGGCGCTGGTCTCCGGGACGTCAGCGAGAATGACCGGCCCGACGTAAGGCTTGCGGATGCTCCCGAGGCCGCCGACAACGGCGCGACCGCCGCTGGCCATGGCGTCGGCGATGTGCTGCTCGATCACCTCAAGCTGGCTGGGCATCGTCATCGGGCCGTAGTCGGCCTCCCGGTCGTCGCCTGGGCGCAGTCCGCTGACCCGGTCGGCCAGTTTCTCGATGAACGTGTGGTACACGTCCTGCGCCACGTAGATCCGTTCCACGCCGACGCAGGTCTGCCCGGCGTTAGACAGCGCGCCCCAGACGGCCGCGTCTGCCGCGGAATCCAGGTCGGCGTCGGCCGCGACCAGCATCGCGTCCTTGCCGCCGCACTCGGCGACCATCGGCGTGAGATTCTCCGCGCAGGCCGCCATGACCTTCTTCGCGGTCCTGGTCGAGCCAGTGAAGGCGATCTTGTCGACGCCGCTGCGCGCGAGATGGCTCCCGGTCTCGCCGAAGCCGGTAACCAGTTGCAGCACCGGAAAATCGGGCACGACCTCGGCGAACGAGCTGACCAGCCAGCCGCCCACGGCGGGCGTGAACTCGCTCGGCTTGTACACGACCGCGTTCCCGGCCGCCAGCGCGTAAGCGATCGAGCCGATCGGGGTGAATACCGGGTAGTTCCACGGCCCGATCACGCCCACGACGCCAAGCGGGTGGTACTCAACCGTCGAGGCGTGGTTGAACGCCACGAGGCCGCTGCGCATCTTGTGCGGTCCGAGCACTCGGCGCGCGTGCTTGGCGGCCCAGTCGATGTGCACGATCGCCAGCAGGATCTCGAGCTGGGCATCGGCGACCGGCTTGCCGGTCTCGGCGTGCACGACCTCTGCCAGCCGCATGATGTACCTGGTCAGGTACGACTTCCAGGCAAGCAGCCTGAGCTGGCGTTCCTTCCAGGAAAGCGCCGACCACCAGGCAGCCGCCTCTCGTGCCTTGGCGACGGTGTCGTTAACCTCGTCTTCGCCGAAGATCGGGAAGGTGCCGACCGGCTCATCGGTCGCCGGGTTGAGCGAATCAAAGGTCTTGGCGGTCTTGGCCAGGCCGGACTGGGCAGGCTTGCGCGCTGTCGCTACCATCGCCTCAGGCACCATCCTCAGGGGCTTTACCAGGGTGTGTTCCAAATCGCTGGATGCCAGTAAATCACTGCCTGGCCTGCCGAAGATACCGTCACGTAGAGGAGTGTGCGATGGCGCAGCCGGACGGTAGCGGTGCCCTGATCCCCGGTGATCTCGCTGCGGACCGCCGCTGGCTGGCGGCCGCGATCGACCTGTCCAGGCAGGCACCGGCATCGGCGGCTGCCTTCTCGGTCGGCGCGCTGCTTGTGGCCGCGTCTGGCGAGGTGATCGCGACGGGCTACTCGCGCGAGGTCGATCCCGCAGATCATGCCGAAGAGGTCACCTTGCGCCGGGCGGCAGGAGCTGAGCTCGGCGCGGCGACCCTGTATAGCTCGCTCGAGCCATGCCTGCGGCGGGCATCGCGGCCCGATTCCTGCGCGAAGCTCATCAGCGCCGCGGGGGTGCGCCGGGTCGTGATTGCCTGGCGCGAGCCACCGCTGTTCGTGGCCGGGGGCGGCGCGGCGTGGCTGGCCACCCGCGGTGTCAAGGTCATCGCGCTGCCAGAGTTGGCCGCCGCCGCGAAGGCGGTCAATGACCATCTCCTGCACCGCTGACTGGCAGAAGCTGCTCGTCGATCGCGGCTAGCAGCGAATCGGCGCGGGAGTGGCGCGGATCGGCCGGCCTATCGGCCAGGTTGATGCTGACCAGGGCGGCGGCGGCCCTGGCTGCCGCCCTGGCCAGCAAGCCCGCCGCGATGGCGTCGCCGCGCAGCGCTGGCTTGCCGTCCCTGGCGAGCACGGCTGCGAGCGCGGCCACCGAGGTGGCCAGCTCGACAATTCGCATCGGAACATCGGCCGCGGCCGACAAGGCAGCCGCCATGCCGTCCGATCGCCTGGCAGCACTGCGCTCGGCGCCGCACTCGCCGATACGACGGCACTGCTCGATGACCGCCTGGTAGGCGCGCGCGTCCTCGTCGATGAGCGAAGCGGCGGTAGCGCGTATCTGTTCTGCCTCCGCGGTGAGTTCGGCAGCCCGGCTCGCGGTCAGCTGACGGCCCGACAGCCGCGCTGACTTGGCGCACAGGGCCGCCGCCTGGGCCAGGACCAGCGCAGCGGCCGACCCCCCGGCGGGCGCGGGGGCCCCGGCGGCCAGCGCGTCGAGAAAGGCGCCGACGGAAAGCCCGGCGTAACTGTCCTCGCTGCTCACCGGACTAGGCGCTGAACCCTGGCGCCGGGTAGACAATTGTCTTCGGTTCGGTGAACGTCTCCATCGGGTAGCGCCCGCCGACGCGACCGCGGCCGCTGACACTGCCGGCCCGGCCGCCGAACGGCAGGTGCGACTCCCACAGGTTGGTGGAGGCGTTGATGTTGACCCAGCCGGCCCGCGCCCGCTCAGCGAAGGCCAGCCCGAGTTCCAGGTCCCTGGTGAACACGGCCGTGGTCAAGCCGAACGGCGACGCGTTGGTCAGCTGGAGCGCCTCGGCCGCTGACCGGACCTGGACGATGGGGACGACGGGCCCGAACGTCTCCTCCCGCTCGATCGCCATCCCTGGCGTCACGCGGTCGAGCACGGTCGGCTCGGCGAACAGGTCCGTCGCGAACCCTTGTGCCCGGCGCCCGCCGCAGCAGACCCGCGCACCGCCGGCGACCGCGTCGGCGATGTGCCGGTCGAACTTGGCCGCCGTCGCCTCGTTGTTCAGCGGCCCCATGGTCGTCTCTGGGTCGTACGGGTCGCCGAGCCGGACCCGCCCCTTCGTTGCCTCGACCACCCGCTCGGTGAACTCGGCCGCCACGCCCGACTGGACCAGGAACCGCTCGCCGGCCGTGCAACTCTGGCCGGCGCACAGGTAGGCGGCCTCGAGCGCGGCGTCGGCGGCAAGCTCCAGATCGGCATCGTCGAGAATCACCATCGGGCCGTTGCCGCCCAACTCGAGCAGCTGGGTCTTCCCGGCTGCGCGCGCGGCTACCTTGCCTCCTGTCTCAACCGAGCCGACGAACCCGACGCCGGCGACCAGCGGATGCCCGACCACCGCGTCACCGACCACCGGACCTGGACCCGACACGAAGTTGAACAAACCGCTGGGCAGACCCGCGCCCGCCAGGATCTCGGCCAGCAGGGCACAACACGCCGTAGTCGTCGGCGCCGGCACCCAGACGACGGTGTTGCCGGCCGCGAGCGCGGGCGCGAAGATCTCCGCGCCCATCGTGTATGGCCAGTTCCACGGGCTGACGACGCCGATCACGCCGAGCGGCACCCGTGCGGTGAGTACCCGGCGGTCGGCCGAGGTGGAGGCCGGCAGCGTGCCGGCCATCCGCTTGGCGTCCTCGCCGGCCATGGTGAAGTACACCGCGAGCTCGTCGACCTCGTCGTATGCCTCAGCGACGAGCGGCTTGCCCTGGTCCTGCGTCAGCGCCCTGGCAAGCTCTTCGCGCCTTGCGCCGATGCCTGCGACGATCCGCTGGCAGGCGGCGGCCCGGTCGAAGGCGGAGGTCGCGGCCCACTCGCCGAAGGCCGCGGCGGCCGCGACGACCGCGGCGTCCACGTCAGCCTGATCGGCGACCGCGACCGTGGCGAAGGCCTCGCCGGTCGACGGGCTGACCGCATCGGCGGAACCGCCGCCGCCTGATCGCCAGTTGCCGCCGACGTAGAGCCGATGTTCCCGCACGGTAGTGATCCCCCGATCCCCGGGCGAACAGGCTGTGTGAGCCCTATCGCAGCGTTTCCGGTCGAAGCCTAGGTAAATGCTGCCATGCCTGGCAAGCTTTGGCACGGCACAAGTCACGGCGATCTAGCTCAGGCTCACTTCGGCGTCTGGATAATCGTCCGGGCCGATCCGTTCCACAACTCGGCGAGAGTTCGTCTCTTGCCGGCAACCGTGCGGAACCGACGGCGATGCGGTCGCTGCCGCCGCAGGACACGTCCGACAGTTCGTCTTGCCAGCGCACGCAACGATCGTGCGCGGCCGGTCTTGCGGGCGCGGCCTGGGCCGCCCCCGTCATGAGCGTCGCGATGGCGGCAGCGAGCGCTGGCGCGTTAGACGCGGGGCCATGACCGCCGGTTGTCTCCCCGCCCAGCAGCCATTCCAGAGTTGCCGCGCCGCCTGCGGCCAGCGGTGCGGATTGGTACTACTGTCGCGCTATGACACGACTCCCTTACCTGCGCTACGACGATCTGGATGCCCGCGGTCAGGAGGTGTGGGACGGCGTAGTGGGCTCACGCGGCGGCGAGCTCGTCAACGAGGAGGGCGGCCTGATCGGCCCGTTCAACGCCTTCGTCCACGCCCCCGGCGTGGGCCGGCACCTCAGCGCGCTCGGCGGCAGGCTGCGCTTCAGGACCTCGATCGAGCGCCGCCTGAGCGAGCTGGCGATCATCACCGTGGGCGCCGCCTGGAAGGCCGAATTCGAGTGGTGGGCGCACGCCCGGATGGCCCGCGAGCACGGGGTGAGCGACGCTATCGTCGATGCCATCGGCGGCGGGGATGACCCACCTTTCGATGCCGACGACGAGCGCGCCATCTACACCGTGGCGCGCCAGCTCACCGGCACAGGCCAGCTCGGTCAAGAGGCATACGACGCCGCCCACCGGCTGCTTGGCGAGCAGGGCATGGTCGAGCTGGTTGCGCTCTGCGGCTACTACACGCTCGTCTCGTACCTGCTCAACGCCTTCGCGGTGCCGCTGCCACCAGGCGCGGCACCGATATGGAACACCGTCTGAAATGGCGGCGCGCCGACACCAGTCGCATTCACGGCATGGGCACGGCGAATGTACAGCGCTCGTGTCGTGCGGCCCGCCCTTGACCGTGCTATTTCGCTTCGTCCAGACTGATAGCCATCGCCGGAGAGGAGCCCCTGTGCGCCTGTTGTCGTGTCGCTGCCTTACTGTCGGAGCTGCCGTTCTGGCCGCTGTTTTCGGCTCCGGCGCCTTCAGCTCCGCCCCGGCAGGTGGGCAGGCTGCTCCCCTGGCCTCGCCCACTTGGATCAAGATCTCGACGAACACCGCGCTGAGCATCGCGTCGGCCGGGCTCTACCGGACCTCCGACGGCAGGCTGCACGTCGCGTGGCCGAGGAACGACCATGCCAGCGGAGTCTCACTGCATTATTCGACCCTCGGCACCCTGGCGAAACTGCTGAACACAGGAACGGTCATCGACCACTGGACGTCGGTGTCCTTCTATCCCAGGCTGGTGCCAGGTCCGAACGGCGGCATCAGGCTGATCTTCAACGGAGCTAATGGCAAGACCGGCAGCCCGTTTAACTTGAACACTATGTACTCGGCGACGGCGGCGAAGGCCGGGACGAACTGGACGCTAACCGCTGGATCGATGTCTCAGTCCAAGCTGGTGCCGGTCACCGATGACGCAGCGGTCACCGAGTCGGCCGGGACGCCGGTCGCTGGCTGGTCGGCCGGCGCCAACTTTGCCTATCACGTGGGCTTGGATTCCGCCACTCCGGCCACGACGCCGGATCGTTTCGTCAGCACGGGAGCAGGCGGCGACGTCGTCGGACCGACGATGACGCGTGATAAGAGCGGCCACATCTGGGCGGCCTGGTTCGACGCGTCTTTCGCCAGCAGCCAGGGCTACTACATCGCTCAGATCCTGCCGTTGCCGAAGGCGAGGGTCAAAGCCCCTGGCTCCGGCGGCAAGAACGTGGCGGAAAACCAGCCGCTGGAGTCCGTGGCGTTCGCCGCGCGGTTTGGCGGCGGGCTGTACCTCGCCTACTGCGTGCCGACTAAGACACTCCCGTGCGGGCACATCGCCTTCTGGCGGGCGGGATCAGCGACGGTACGCGTCGTTCCTGGTTCCGCGACCGGCCGGGCGTCCCATGTCGCGATCGCCGCTGGTCCCAGCGGTCACCTGTCGGTCGCCTGGTATGACAGCGGGTTGAACAAGATCCGCACGGTCCGTACCAATGCGACTGCGACCGGTTTCGGCAACGTGCGGACCATCAACGCGCCGCCAGGCACGATTCAGTTCGACGGGCTCCAGTTGGAGGGCAGCCGTGGCCCGTTGGACGTCATCGCGCTGGTGCTCCAGAACAAGAACGGAGCGACGCCGGCCTACTGGGCCACTGAGCTGAAGCCCTAGTAACGGATCTTGCGCCGTAGCGGAATCCGACTCCGGAGCAGATCAGAACGGCCGTGATGAGGCGCTCAGAACAGCCGGAGCTCGCCGTCGTCCGCGCCGCGCATGGCTTCGTAGTCGAGATAAAGGCAGCGGATCCCTCGGTCCTGGGCCAGCACGCGGGCCTGAGGCTTGATCTCTTGGGCGGCGAAGATGCCGTGCACGGGCGCGAGCAGCGGATCCCGGTTCAGCAGGTCCAGGTACCTGGTGAGCTGCTCGACGCCGTCGATCTCGCCGCGCCGCTTCACCTCGACGGCGACGCTGGTCCCGAGCGCATCCCGGCACATCAGGTCGACCGGGCCGATCGCCGTCGGATACTCCCGGCGGATCAGCCGCCAGCCGTCGCCAAGCAGGTGCAGCTGTACCGCGAGCAGCTCCTGCAGGTGCGACTCGACGCCGTCCTTGACCAGCCCAGGATCGTCGCCGAGGGCGAACGAGGTGTCGCTGACGATCTCTTCGATGCGCACGGTCAGCGTCTCGCCAGCCTTTCCTGTCACGACCCAGTCGGTAGCCGATTCCGCGAGGCGGCAGGGCGGTGACATCCAGTTCAGCGGCTTATAGGAGCCGCCGTCGCTGTGCACCAGCACCGAGCCGTCGGCTTTGACGATAAGCAGCCGCAGCGCCGGCGGGAGATGAGCTGAAAGGCGTCCCGCATAATCCACGCTGCACCTGGCGATCACCAGACGCATGGCGGTAACTGTAGTGTCTCTCGGCATGGACATTCGCTCGGCTGGCTCCAGGGGCATCGCCATCCTGGACGGCTCGCTCCGCAAAGCGGTGTCGCGCGGCAGGCTGACCGAGGACGAGCACAAGGAGATCGCCGGGCGGGTGCATCCGGCGCCCACGATCGCCAGCATGGCCGATGCCGACCTCGTAATCGAGGTCGTGCCTGAGCAACTGCCGGTCAAGCGCCAGGTGATCGCCGAGCTTGACCAGGTGCTGCGGCCGGAGGCGATCATCGCCACGAACACCTCGTCGCTGTCGGTCACCTCGATCGCGGCGGACTCGACCCATCCGGGCCGGGTAGTCGGCATGCACTTCTTCAACCCGGCTCCGGTCATGCGGTTGGTTGAAGTCGTGACCACGGTCCTGACCGATCCTGGCGCAGCGCGTGCCGTGACCGCGCTGGCCAGGCGAATCGGCAAGACGCCTGTTCAGGTGACTGACCGCGCGGGTTTCGTCGCCAACGCGCTGCTGCTGCCGTATCTCAACCACGCAGCCTGGCTGCTCGAAACCGGATACGCCAGCCGTGAGGACATCGACCTGGCGGTCACGACCGGCATCGGCCTGCCGATGGGGCCCCTCGCCCTGCTTGACCTCACTGGGCTCGACACCTCGCTCGCGATTCTCGAGGTGCTCGAGCGAGAGTTCGGCGGAACCCGCTACACCCCGGCGCCGCTGCTGCGCCGTCTCGCTGACGCTGGCCGCACCGGCCGGAAGAGCGGCCGCGGCTTTTACGACTACGGGCAGCAGGAGACTCGCGGCGCGGCCGGCTCGCCCGATCAGTCGCGACCAGATCTGGCCGCGGTGTCACCGCCCGGCACGGTGACCGTAATCGGTCCTGGGGCCGTCGCCGGGACCGCCGGCCGGTCGGCGGAGCCATCGGTCCTGAGGGCGGAGTGCTCGGCCCGGCCAGCGCGGCAGGCCGGGCCGCGGATGCGGTCGGCCTGCACCTGCCGTACCAGAACCTGGCCGAGATCGTGCCAAGCCAGCTGACCTCGGCGGGAGCGCTCGCCGCGGCAGTGGCGCTAGCGACCCGCCTGGGGCTGACCGCCGTCCGCTCGGCCGACCGGCCCGGCCTGCTGGCCGGCGCCCTGCTGTTCGCGCACGTGCGCGATGCCGTGGCGATGGTGGCCGATGGCTATGCGACACCGGCGGACGTGGACACGGCGATGACGCTGGGTTGCGGTTACCCGCGAGGTCCGATGCGCCTGCTCGCCGAGGCCGGAGCGGGTAAGGCGGTGGACGTCCTCTCCGCCATGCACGCCGGCTACGGTGACCCGGCGTTCGCGCCGCCGCCGTTGCTGCGGGAGTACGCGCTCGGCGGACTCCCGGCCCAGGTCAGCGGGGCGAGCTGAGCGTGCGGCCGAAATGGTGGCGGCTGCCGCGCCTTCGCCGATGAGCCCGAGGAAGGCGCGCCGCCTTCCCGGAGAGGTGCCGCGCCGCCCGCGCCGCGCGGGCCGAACGCCACCGGCGGACCGGGACGCCGGCGAGTCACCCGCGAGGCTCGGGCCGCCGCAGATCCAGGAGTGGCCGGATGGCGAGTGGGTCGTGCGGCAGGTGCCCGGCGCTGCGGCGGCCAAGGAATACCGTTGCCCAGGCTGCGACCAGGAGATCAGGCCAGCTACCGCGCATGTCGTGGTATGGCCGGCCCACACTGAGGGCCTGGCTGAGCGCAGACACTGGCACAATGCTTGCTGGCGGCGCCGCCCGCGCAGGCCTGGGCCGGCCCGCTAGCGGTAGCGGATGCGAGGGGTGCCTGTGGGTGACACCGCGGCGGTCGAGATCAGGGCCAGCACGGTCCTGCCCGCCCGCAGGCGGGACATCGTGCGGCGGGATGATGGACAGCCACGTGCTACGGAAGGCCTCGTTCCGGCTGCCCGCCATGGCCGACCTGGCCGTGCTGCGCTTCAACACCAGGGGAACCTCGTCGGAGCGCGGCACGAGCGCCGGTCACTTCGGCGACGGCGGACCGGAGCGGGAGGACGTCGCGGCGGCCATCGACTTCTGTGTCTCGGCCGGACTGCCGAGGCTGTGGCTGCTTGGCTGGTCGTTCGGCACCGAGCTGGCGCTGATGTGGGGCAACGTGCCCCCGGTCGAAGGCGCGATCCTGCTTTCGCCCGCGCTGCGCCGGGCAACCGACGCCGACCTGGACGCCTGGGCGGCAACCGGGCGCCCGCTCGTCGTTCTGGTGCCCGAGTTCGACGACTACCTGCGACCCGATGAGGCCAGGGCCCGGTTCGCCCGCATACCGCAGGCTCAGCTGATCGCGGTAGAGAAGGCGAAGCATCTCTGGGTGGGGGAGACTTACGTGCGCGTCCTGCTGAATGAGATAGTGCGGCTGCTGAATCCTGCTGCCTGGCCGCTTCCCGACCAGTGGCCTGCGGCCGCGCCGCATTCTGGTGACACCGCCCCCCCGCCGCAGTCCGGCGGGTGAAAGGAACGATCGTGAGCCTGTTCGACCTCTCGGGCAAGACGGCCTTCGTGACGGGGGCCTCGCGGGGCATCGGCCGTGCCATCGCGGTGGCGCTGGCGCAGGCCGGCGCCGACATTGCGCTCGTGGCGCGCAGCGCATCCGGACTCGCCGACACCGCCGACGATGTCACGGCGGTCGGCCGCAAAGCCATCGTCATTCCCGCCGACGTGACCGATCAGGCGGGCGTCGCCGACGCGGTAGCGGCAGCGATCGACCAGCTAGGTCACGTGGACATCGTCGTGAACAACGCGGGTGGGTCGAACTTCATGGTCAGCTTCCGTGACTTGCGGCTGTCAGGCTGGGACAAGCTGATGAGGCTGAACCTGAGCTCCGCCGTCTATGTCTGCCACGCGTTCGCCGGTCACCTGCTCGATCGCGGTTCCGGGTCGGTGATCAACGTGGCATCTGTGGCAGGGGTGTCCGCGTCCCCGCTGATTAGTCCCTACGGTGCCGCGAAGGCCGGGCTGATCTCGCTGACCAAGTCGCTCGCCGTGGAATGGGCGGCGGGCGGCGTCCGGGTGAACGCGCTATGCCCGGGCTGGACAGCGACCGACCTGAACCGCAACCTCTGGGAAGACCCGGTCGCCGGGCCTGCGACGATCGCGACTGTCCCGATGCACCGCTGGGCCAGGGCCGAGGAGATGGCCGGGCCTGCGGTTTTCCTTGCCAGCGAGGCCTCGTCCTACCTGACCGGCCAGGCGATCGTCGTCGACGGCGGCCAGACAGTCAACTCCTAACCGCCGCCGGGAATGACGAGGCCCCCTCGCCCAGGAAGAGGGGGCCACATCATGAGTACAGCCGACCGGGATTTACTCGGTCCACCACTCCTGCTCGTCGCCGTCGCCTTGCTTGGCGTTGGACTGCTTCGCCTCGGTCTTGGCCATGTCGGCCTGAGCCCGCCTGCCTGAGGCCTGGCCTGAGCCGCCGTTGGCGGCCGGCGAGGCCGTGACGGCCGCCCGGGGACCGGCCAGGGCCGGGGCCGAAGCCGCGGAGAGGCTAGCGGCTGACGGCCCCAGCAGCTGGCTGATCTGCGCCAGGTGCGCCTGGACGGTCTCGTACTGCTTGTTCGCCTCGTCGACCCGCCGCTGTGCCGTGCTTGCGTGCCTGTCGGCCTCGGCCTTCGCCTGGGCGAGCAACTGGTCCGCCTGGGCCTTGGCCTGGGCAACGATGTCATCGGCGTTCTTCTTGGCGCTGCTGACCAATTGCTTGGCGTGATCGTCGGCGTCGCGCCTGGACTGCTCGGCCTGCGCGCTCGCCTTTGTCGCCCGCTGCTCGGCCGTCGCGGCGCGCTGCTCGGCCTCGGAGACCAGCCGCTGCGTGGCAGCCTGGGCGGCGGCCAGGCGCTCGGCCTCCTGCCGCTCGGCCTCCTCGCGTCGCGATGCGAGCTGGATGTCGAACTCGGCCTCCGCCTGGGCGCGCTGCGCCTCGCTCTCCTCGAGGATGCGCTGAGCCTGGCTGCGCATTTCATCGGCCTGGCGCTTCGAGGTGGTCAGGATCTCGTCCCGCTCGCGCTTGGACGACGCCTTCAGCTGCGCGACCTCGCGCTCCGTGGTCGTGCGCAGCTTGGCGATCTCCCGCTCGACGGCGGCACGCTTCTCCGCGACCTCGTGGTCGACCATCGCTCGCAGCTTGGCAACTTCACGCTCAGTCGTGGAGGTGAGCTCGTCAGCCTCCCTGCGCGCGGTCGTCTTGATGCTGTCGGCTTCCCGCTCCGCCGAACCACGCAGGTCGTCGGTCTCCCGCTTGGCGTTGGCCCGCAGCTCGGCGGTCTCGTTCTCGGCGCCGGCCCGCAGCTCGGCGGCATCGACCTTCGCGGAGGCCAGCAACTGGCTCGCCTCGGTCCTGGCCTCCTGCAGGATCTCGTCCCGTTGCTCCTCCGCCAGCCGCAGCAGCTGCTCAATCCGTGAGCCGAGACCCGAGTAGGTCGGGCGCTCCTGCTCCTGCATCTGCCGGTGCAGGTAGGCGATCTCCTGCTGCGTCGCCTGATACGACTGGCGCATATCACGCAGCCTGGCGTCCATCTCCCTGAGATGGCCTTCGACCTCCTCCTGGTCGTAGCCGCGCATTTTCTGCGAGAAGGTTGGATGCGGCTGGTCTTCGTCGAAGAAGGTGCCGAGCTGAGCATTGATGTCGGGCTGCATGTCGCCTAATCCTGGGTAGACGGGGGTTGTCGCATCCTGGCGCCTGCCCTCCGAAATTCGGCGGTACAGACTCCGATGCCCATGCCGGTGAGGTTGGTCTCGCTTGCTTGCCAGGCTCGCCCGCAGCCGCGGACTGCCAGGGCCACAGCCCGCAGGCCAGGTCACTTTCCCGGTGCCTGGCAGCGTACTCCGCCGCCGGCACCTTCGAGGCCAGTTCGCTGCTGCTCGTGGCCTAGCACACTAATTATTCTTCTTGCCCCGCCTTTTCGTGCCCTGTCCGGGCACACAGGGGACACAGCGGGGAGATTTGCGGCGGCCCCTGCTTGGTTGTCCGCGATGGCGGCTCGCTATCTAACGGCTGATTCGACCAGCTCGGTCAGTACCCCGCCGACGTCTCCCGGGTGCAGGAACGCGATCGCCGCGCCCATCGACCCATGGCGCGGTCTTGAGTCGAGCAGCCTGACGCCGGCGGTGGAAATGGCAGTCATCGCGGCCTCGATATCGGCGACGCCGTACCCGACGTGATGAACGCCTTCGCCGCGCCGCTCGAGGAACCGGCCGACGGGGGTATCCGGACCGAGCGGCTCGAGCAGTTGCACGTAGGACTGGCCAGCAGGCGCGTCGGCGACGACGAGCATCGCCTCCTGCACGCCCTGCTCCGAGTTCGTCTCCCGGCTGACTACGGTCAGCCCGAAGGTTGCCTCATAGAAGGCCATTGTGACCTCGAGGTTCCGGCAGGCGATTCCGACGTGGTCGATGCGCGTCAGCAAGTCGTTCCTCCCCGGCGCCGCGGCGCGGCTATCAGCCTGACCTCTGTATCGTTGCAGGCATGGGCGAGGCGGTGATTGTCGGCGGCGCCAGAACAGCGATCGGGCGGCTGCTCGGATCACTGAGCGGCTTCAGTGGCGCCGAGCTTGGCGGCATCGCTATCAAGGCGGCGCTCGGCCGGGCGGGCGTCTCAGGCGACCAGGTCGACTACGTGATCATGGGCCAGGTGCTCCAGGCGGGCGCGGGCCAGATCACGTCGAGGCAGGCAGCCGTGGCGGCCGGGATACCGATGACGGTTCCCGCGCTGACCATCAACAAGGTGTGCCTGTCCGGACTCGATGCGATCGCCCTCGCCGCCCAGCTGATCAGGGCCGGTGAGTTCAATGTCGTGGTGGCCGGCGGCATGGAGTCGATGACTAACGCGCCGCACCTGCTTCCGGCTGCCCGCAAGGGCATCAAGTACGGCTCGGCTGTGCTCGTTGACTCGATGGCCCTTGACGGCCTGACCGACGCGTTCGACCACGTGTCGATGGGCGAGTCTACCGAGCGGCACAACACCAGGCTCGGCATTGCCCGGGCCGAGCAGGACGAGTTCGCGGCCCAGTCGCATCAGCGTGCGGCGCTGGCGATAAAGAACGGCGTGCTCGCCGAGGAGATTGTTCCGGTGCCGGTTCCGCAGCGCCGGGGCGAGCCGGTGATATTCGACACCGACGAGGGCGTCAGGGCCGACACGAGCGC
>WNFN01204178.1_pt2 | contig 30880 bp, 17 predicted proteins | sample 5400161 | NCBI WGS metagenome assembly WNFN01 (sample SAMN13153353, study PRJNA577476) | soil metagenome | isolation source: 80 cm saprolite on Douglas fir-dominated hillslope | place: USA:California | collected 2013-09-17 | reverse complement strand
AACGGCCTGCGACATTTTGATAACGGTCGCGAGGTCCAGATGCTCCAGCGGCGCCTCGATGGTCGTGGTTGGAGCGGGTACAGATGGTGCCTCCCTGAGGTGCGGATATAACTTGTCGAGTTGCTGGACCTTCCCATCGGCTCCCCAGCGGAGGTAGCCGTACCGAGCGTCATGCAAATAGGCGTTTGCGATCCTTTCAAAACCACGCGCGCAGTAAAAGCGAGCGGCGAGCTCGTTGGCGATGGCCTCATTGTGGACAAAGCCGTTGTCGCGGGCCGAGCGGATGGCCTGTTCGTATAGGTGCTCGGCATCGAGCACGCGGCCTTCGATGCGAGCGATCTCAGCGCTCACCAGCGCCGCGCGGTTTGCAAAATTCTCCGGGCAATTCTCCGCCCATGTTTCGAGCTGCTGCTGATGTTCAGCCAGGACCTTTAAATGCTCGCCTCGGTTATCCGGCGTTGCGGAATCGGATAGGGCAGCCCGCGCTAGGGCGCTATAGAAGTGATACTCCGCAGATTCGAAAAATGATAGTGATGTCCAAAGCAACCGTTGCGCCTTCAGTGAAGCATCGACAGCCGAAGCATAGTCACCGGCAAAGAAGCGAGCTTGCAGCTTTCGGATCCAATACCAACACTCGGGCAGTGCTAATGCAGGGTGACTTGCCAAGTGGCGCTCGAATTGACACTCCTCAAACTCTCCCTCGTCAAAGGAACCGAATCTCGACGTCAGCCCACGAAGGGTCCGGATAAGTCCGAGCTGTGCGGTAATGACGTCACTGACCCGACTGAACCGAGCCTTCTGGGCAAACTCGAGAGCATGCTCAGCTTGACGCTGCACCTCAACCAGTGGATCGCCCGCCGCCAGCAAGTTTGTATTTAGGTTGTCGCCGCTGTACGCTGCGAGTGTTAGATCCCCGACTTTGTTTGCGGCCTCAAACGCGCGACGGATGAGGTCTCGGCAGGTACGGACATGTTTCGTCCATGGTACGACAAATTGGGCGAACCAGTGATAGGTGCGAGCCTGGAATCGATCCAACCCACGTTTCTCGACCAGTTCATAGCCGAGCTGACCGAATCGAAATCCAGCTTTGTAGTCGCCAAAGTGCGGTCCGGCTATCTTGCCGAAGAACACGTACGCGACGCATGAGCCGTCGCCATGGCCTCGTTCCAGGCTAAGATTAACTGCGCGACAGGCCGTCATAGCAAGAAGATTCGCCTGCGTCGCATGCAAAGCTGCAGGCAAGACCCTGGTCAGCACATCCAGAGTCGCGAGGGATTCTGGGTCGCTCATCAAGGGTAGGTCAATGAGCTCCTCGATCGTACGGCTCCCAAGGCTCATCCAGATGCGCTCGTATTCGCGTCGCGCTTCCCCTTCTGTCAGATGAGGCGACCAGTCGACGCCCAGATGCCGGAGGTAGTCGAGACAGGCGGCAACCGCGCGATCGGTCTGGTCAAGAGTCGTGTACAAATCGATGCGTAAGCACTCGACATTCGCTCGCTCCACTGTATTTGCCGCGCGGGATGAAAGCATCGTCAAGCGCTCCTCTGCAGCCACTAGCTCACCAGTCAGGAACTCGCATTCGGCCCGGTACAGTTCCAAGGCGAAGGAGAGCTCATGCCGGCGCGCCCAAGAGTCGCTCGCTAAAAGTGCTGTGCCAGCGGTGAGATATTTGAGCGCTGAGGTGTAAGCCGTAGAGGCCCTGGCGCGCTTGCCTGCCATAAGGTTGAGCTCAGCCAGTTGCTCACGTTCGTCTCGTGAGCTAATCAAGAGGGCCCCGCGGTTGAGTTGATTAACGATCTCGAAGACCGCCTCCTCAAGCCTCTCTGGGGGAGTGCGTGCCGTTAGCAGCCGCCCCATTCGAAGATGGGCCTCGGCGCGTAATTCTTCCGGGATCAGTGAATAGGCAGCTTCTTGGATGCGGTCGTGGACAAACTTATAGGAGCCGTCCAAACGCACAACGAACTCCAGACGCAGAGCCTCCCACAAGTCCGATTGGACCTTCTCTTCCGATGTCCCGTGAACGATGGAAAGCGTGTTGCTCTTGGCACTGTTTCCAAGACAGGCAAACTCTTTTAGTGTCTTCTGGGTTTCGAATGGCAGGCGGTTCAACTTCCCCACCATCAGGTCGACTACATTGTCGGTGTAGCCTTTGGCGTGAATGCGCGCGAGCTCCCAAGCCCATCGCCCCGTGCCATGGTCAAAGGTGAGCAGGCCCTCTTCGGCCAGCGCCGAAATAAATTGGATCGCGAAAAACGGGTTGCCTCCCGTCTTCTCGTGCACCAGGAGCGCCAGCGGCGCTACCCGGTCCGGTGAGCAGTGGAGCGAATCCGCGATTAATCCTTCCAGGTCTTCCTGGGCAAGCGGCGAGAGCGTGATCTCCCGCACGAGCGCGCCCGCCCCGTGGATCGCTTCCAGCTTGCGCATCAGCGGATGGGTGGCGTTGACCTCGTTGTCCCGGTAAGCGCCGATCAACAGCAAGTGCTGCACATCCGGCTGGGTCAGCAGATCCTCGATCAGATCGAGGGTGGCCGCGTCGAGCCATTGCAGATCGTCAAGAAACAGCGCCAGCGGATGCTCCGGTCGTGCAAATACGCCGATAAATCGTCGGAACACCATTTGGAAGCGACCTTGCGCTTCCCGTGGCGGAAGAACTGGGAGCGGCGGCGGCTCTCCTACGATCAGCTTCAATTCAGGAACCAGATCCACAATGAGCCGCCCGTTTGGACCTAACGCCTCACCAAAAGCATGCCGCCAGTTCTGCAGCTCGGCTTCGCTCTTACTCAGAAGGAAACGGATTGGGCCCTGAAATGCCTGAGCTAAAGTCGCATAGGGAATGTCACGCTTATACTGGTCGAATTTGCCCGACGCAAAGAGGCCGCGGGGCAGAACCAGCAATTTTTGGAGCTCATTGACGACGGAGGACTTGCCGATCCCAGAGTATCCCGAGACAAGCACCAACTCCGGCACGCCGCTGGCCACGACGCGCTCGAAGGAGGCAAGCAAGATATCGATCTCGCGCGCTCGTCCGTACAATTTCTCTGGAATCAATAGCCGGTCAGGAGTGTCGTGCTCGCCCAGCGCGAATTCGTTGACGCGGGAGTGAGATTCCCATTCTACCAGGCAGCGGCGAAGATCATTCTCAGCCCCGGCCGCAGTCTGGTACCGATCTTCCGCAGTCTTAGCCAGCAGCTTCATGATGATTGCAGAGACCGGCGGTGGAATCGTCTCAAATCGCTCGCTGGGCGGTACCGGCTTTCTCGCAATGTGACAGTGCACCCACTCCATTGGATCGGACGCCGTGAAAGGAAGATTCCCAGTCAGCATTTCATAAAGCGTAACGCCGAGGGCGTAGAGATCGCTCCGGCAGTCGACGCAGCGATTCATACGTCCAGTCTGCTCAGGCGCCATATAGGCGAGCGTCCCGGCGAGAAACTCGGGAGGTTCGGCCGACTGACGCTCGCGCGGAAGCCTCGAAGCGATACCAAACCCTCTTAGCCAGCACTGGCCTGTTACGGGGTTCACGAGGACATTGGCCGGCTTTATGTCCTTATGGATGACTCCGCGCTCGTGCAAGTGGTCGATCGCGGCCGAAAGGCTGACAGCCACACGGAAGAAAAGCACCAAGTCCAATGGATTACCGAGCAATTCATCGAGAGGCACACCGCCTGGATCCTCCAACTCGAGTACCGTGCGGTTCGAGTGGCGAGCGACCGCGATCGGTTGGGCGGACCACGCAGGATCCAGCACTTCTCTAAGAGAGCATTCGTGCTCCAGCCGTTTCAGACTTTCAGGCGCGGGATGCTCCGCGACAGGCGAAAGCACAAGGATCTGAGACGCATCGCCCTGACTCCGCCCGCGATAAAGGATAAACTCTTCGTCCTTTCGCAGCGCCTCGAGGACATATCTTGATAGCTCAATCACACGGGGGTCCGACGGCACAATTTACACAATTCTTCTTATGTTCAGCGACCAAAACACAGTTTGGTGCTCCGACCGGCAAAAAAGTGGGCACGACTTTGGGAACGGACGAGACGCGTTTGGCTAGTTGAATCGACGGGTCAGTCTCCACCGGCCGACGGTTCGGTTGACCGGCTTGTGGGAAATTGCTGCGAGCCAATGCCAGCTAACCGACGGGCAGGTTTACCATTATTGGTTCGAAGTGGAAGACACCGGCTCGGGTAGCTCTCCTCCACCGCTGATTTGCTGCACCGATCCGATGGCATTCGCAGTCGACTGGCGCCTTTTTCCTCCGGACGCGGCCGACAATCGGCAGCCTGCAGCGGTCATTCTGTGGAAAGATGACAAACTGGTACCCTGTGACCCAGGAGGAAACCAGGTTATTTTTGAACACGATGTTCCGCCGCATAGGCTCCCGGCTAATGATCGACTGGTCATTTACGAACTCCCGACCGCGTGGGTAATAAGCCGGGGACTCAACGGGGCTTACTGCGACGTCGGCACGTTTCGCGATGCTAGGGCGCTCATCGACGAGAAGGTTGGAGGTGCTAACTTTGCCGATTTGGATTTGTTGCGGCCGGGCTGTTCTTACCTTTCTGAGCTCGGTATCAACGCCATTGAACTGCTTCCACCCGCCGACAGCTTTTTTAAACGAGTATGGGGTTACGATACGGCCCATTTCCTGGCTCCGGACTACGAACTCGGCTTTCCGGAAGGAAACGCTTCACCGACCGCAAACCTGGACCTGATTGCATTGGTTAAGGCCTGCCACGAGCATGGTATTCGCGTCTTTGTTGATATGGTGATGGCATTCGGCCGGGAAGAAGCCTACGAGCACATCGACTTTCCGAATTTTTACATCGCCCATCCTAATGAAGACCCTAGTGATCCGGACGCTTTAACTTCTATCCCGTGGCGATGGCACAAGAGGATTACGTGACGGTTTCGGCAGTACGTTGTTCCGATACGCGAAGTTTGTGACCGCCTATGACCCGGTCTCCGGCGACGTAAAACCGATCGCTCTAGCCCGGCAGTTGATGCTTACCTATCTCACGCGTTGGGCGAGGGATTTTCATATCGATGGCGTCCGAATGGATAGCGTCGAGAACGTGGCGAATTGGGACTTTATTGGCGAATTCAAGGAGTTCGGGCATCGATGGTTCAAAGATCGTTGGAACGAGCAGAAGTTGGATCCAGCCAAAGCCGATGAACACTTTTTGGTCATCGGTGAAGAGCTATCCCTACCATTTGGTTTATCGCGTGCCGAACTGGCCGGCAACCCCGCCGGGGCGGCAGTGGCGCGAAGTCACGCAGGAGCGCTTTGTCCCGAAGGAGTACGTCGGACGCGAGCCGATCTTCCCTTGGGAGGCGAAAGTTTACACCTTGGCCAGCGAGTCTTAGCAGGTACAGAGGGGGCGACACCGCCTGCCTTTGGGCAGATCCACGGCGCGGGGTTCCTGACGCCCGGCGACTACTGCGTCCCAGCGGCCAGGCCTGCACCTTTGCAGGAGCGAGAGATATCGCGCTAGTCTTCGTTAGCAATTCGTTTCTGATGGCTGATTGCGTATCGAGTCGGTGATTTAGCCTGGCGCTCATGCGAGCGGATCCAATGCTTTTGTAACAACGAGCCGCGCGCCCGGGGCGTGCCGCGCATACGTAATTTGACGCATTGGCAGGCTCATCTGTCTGACCGATACTGATCGTCTCTGTGATACCTATTCCAACATTCGTCTGCCTACTTTGTCTTCGATCACGGAGACGAGCGAAAGTCAGTGGTGAGCAACCGTCGCGATTAGAAGAACCCTGCGAACGTGCTGCCATATTCCTCGTAAATCCAACATAGACGATTTTATGGATTGTTAGAAAGGCAAGCCAGATCATGCCCTTGAATGACTTAAAGGACTCGGGGAACCCAATCCAGCGGCGGCCTGACGTGCAGCGAACATCCCTGAGCCTTGATGTGCTGGGACGATTCATCTGTAATACATGGGATGAGGCGGTGAACAATGGCGGGCAGCCGTTCGATGCCGTCGTCATCGGGGCCGGGATGTTCGGAGGATATTGCGCCGAAAAGATTTTCCGCAATGAAGAGCTTTTCCCCAACGAACCGCGACAAAATCTTCGCGTCCTGGTTCTGGAGGCGGGACCTTTCTTGGTTCCGACACATGTACAAAACCTTCCACGAGGGATTGGACTCAATGTACCGGATCCGATATTTCCCGGAGCCGACAATGGCCAAGCTCGCGAATTGGTGTGGGGCATGCCCTGGCGGAGCAACGTGCAATTTGTTGGGCAGCCTTATTGTTTCGGGGGGAAATCGCTCTACTGGGGTGGATGGTGCCCAAGACTGCTCAAAGATGACCTAGAGGAGTGGCCGCCCACCGTGGCCCGATACCTGATCGAAAACTACTCGGAGCTTGAGGAAGAGACCGGAGTGGAACCCAAGCCTCGTAAAAAGAAGTTTATAAAAGAAAAGAAGTTTATAAAAGGGCCATTGTTCGATCTTTTGTATTCAAAGATTGAGAAGGTCATCTCCTCCTCTGCGGTGGCTAATCTTGATTTGCCAGTGGAAGAGCCGCCACTGGCCGTTCAGGGGCAATCGCCAGCCTCCGGGGTATTCGGTTTCGACAAGTACAGCAGCGCCTTTCTTCTGGCGGATGCAGCGCGCGAGGCGGCCAAAGCGCCTGATAGCCAGCGGGGCCTGTTTGTAGTCCCGAAGACGCATGTAATCCGGCTACTCACTGGTGGCGGGACGGTCACGGGCATTCAAGCGTCGGTTAACGGGGAAGCAAAGTTCCTTCCGATCAGCCCTACGTGCTCCGTGGTACTCGCGTTAGGCACTATTGAATCGACCCGGCTAGCGCTGGTCTCATTTCCGAGATCGAGCAACCCGGTAATCGAGTTAATGGGTCGCAACCTGATCTCCCATATTCGGACAAACGCGTTTGTCCAGATTCCACGCACGAAACTTGATCCAGACGGCACAAAACTGCCAAAATTGTTGCAGACCGGAGCGGTTTTAGTTCGCGGGCATACGCCGCAAGGTCAAGGTAGGTTTCAACTTCAGATAACGGCTTCAGCGGACGTGAAAGGCGATTCTGACGCCCTCTTGTTCAGCATGATCCCCGATATTGACCAATTTGAAGCCATGCTGGCCAATCAGAAGTCCGAAACCATCTCCATAACAGTGCGTGGTGAATCGCAGATGATCGGCGATACAACGACACCTGTGCCCAATGGCGATGGCAGATGGATTAATTTGAGCCCATTCGAGACGGACGAGTTTGGAGTGCCCAGGGCGGCCGTGCAATTCACGACAACCCGGGACGAAGAAGCGCTGGCCAATGCCATGGATGAGGCCATCAAACACCTAGCGGAAAACCTCGGGGCGACAGACATTAGGGGACCATTCCGTGACCCGCTCGGGAGCACTCATCATGAGGCAGGCACGCTCTGGATGGGGACAGACCAGGCAAGATCCGTTACGAATACTAACGGACGTTTCCATCATGTTACGAATGCTTATTGTACAGACCAATCCCTGTTCGTGAACGTAGGATCAGTCAATCCCACGCTCACTGGCCTGGTTCTTTCACGGAAGGTGGCGGAAGCGGTTGTGGCCCGTGCTACGGGTTCGCCGCCCCCTCCGTAACAAAACGGCCGACATGACGCACCCCTCCGCATTTTTCGTGGCCGCCCTATCAGTCGGCGACTTCTCGACCCTTTCAAGTAACTGGTCCGGCTCATACAAGGATAACAGCGGCGGGGAACTGTTCTAACAGATTAAGGAATCTTAGGCTTTTGAGCCGCCTCGGTTTGCTTGGTACTGCGCAAATGAAAGAGCACTACTGTGCTGCTCCTTCCAAGTGTTAAGGCTTAGCCGAGCTCGAACTTGCGCATCAGGTGCAGATGTAGACATGTAGCATCTGGTCTAAATTGGCAAATCACTTCGATAGAGGATATTGCCGTTCAAAATGTCTACTTTCAAACTGCGGGCGAATCCTGTAACATTGGCATTTGGACCGAGCGCACCCTAGAACTAAGTGATAGCTCGGCGGGCGACAGCGCCGGCCGCTTCCGGACCACGTGGTAGGGGTGTGGTTTTGTTCTCTTTCGAAACCGGCTAACTAGTTCGCGAGTAGCGCTCCACAATTCGAATTTGTGGCCGCTTAAGCAGCTGTTCAGCTATTGGAGTCATGTCGTGAAAGCCGACAAAGCGAAGAGCTTTGAAAAATCTGGGAAAACGAAGGGACGAACTCAAACCGCGATACGCGTGTGTCCCGCATGCGGAGCGAAGTTTTCGGCGAGGCGAGATAGTAATTTTTGTCCTGTTTGTCTTCTGCGTGGAGCTTTGGTTGACGATGGCCACTCAACCACGTCCAAGACCCTAAGCTCCAGAGCTAGCCAGAGTCCTTCAGAGCAGGAACCGAGGTCATCACCCACTCAGTTCGAACATTACGAACTCATATCAGGTAGAGACGGCAAACCAATCGAGTTGGGCCGTGGGGCCATGGGTGTGACCTATAAAGCGATCGATAAGAATCTGAATCGTTTTGCCGCTTTGAAAGTCATTTCGCCACGGTGCATCCGAAATAGATGGATTCGGGAGAGGTTTGTCCGGGAAGCGCGTGCTGCTGCATCCCTTCGGCACGAGCACATAGCGTCCGTCTACCATCTGGGTTTCACGGGTTCGACCTGTTTTTACGCGATGGAATACGTTAAAGGGAAAACTCTCGAGCGAGTCCTCCGTTCGCGTGGAGCGTTACCTGAAAAGATGGCATTAGAGATCACTTCTCAGGTTGCAGCCGCGCTGGCCGCAGCTCATCGACTCCACCTCGTTCATCGCGATATCAAGCCAGCCAATTTAATGGTGTCTTTCGACCAAAAGGATAGCCCCATCACTAAAGTGATTGATTTCGGTCTGGTGAAAGTGACTGCCAGCGGTGGTTTTGGGGAATCCTTTGTCTCAATCCCCGGTGTTGTCCTGGGGACACCGCACTACGCTAGCCCAGAACAGCTAAGTGGGGGCGAAGTAGACTCGCGTTCCGACATCTATTCTCTTGGAGTCACTCTCTGGCATATGCTGACGAACACTACCCCGTTTAGTGGTTCTCCAATTCAGGTCGCAGGCCACCACCTGCAGGCCCGTTTACCAATGGATCGACTGCGGCATCTGTCTTTACCTGTTGTTTCGCTCGTAACGGATCTTTTGGAAAAAGATCCTGACAACAGACCGCAAACGGCCGGCGAACTGCTTACTTTGCTGAAATCGACCATCAAATCACTCGCTAATCCGCTCGTCATACCACTGCGGAAGGTCGCCAAGGCACGTTCCTTGCCGAGTTCGTCGAAACTGCGCAGTAAAGTCTTTCCGGTCAAACGCGGCGGTCCGTTGCGAATGCTCGAGCCATGGGATTTCACGCCTTTTCTGGTGGAGAAGATCAAAGGTTTTGTCGGCCGGGAGTGGCTATTCCAGGAAATCGATGAGTGGCGCTCGCACGATAGTCCACCTGTCCTTTTGATTGTTGGGGAACCAGGGATTGGTAAGTCGGCCATTGCCGCGGCGCTCATTCATCGAAATATCGACGGTCAGGTGCTAGCTTATCACTGTTGCCGGACGGATACTCCGGAAACTCTTGCGCCGGCGAGCTTCGTGCGGAGTCTGGCTGGCATGTTATGTGGCCGGCTCCCAGATTACGCGAAAGCGCTGGAATGCGCCTCAGTGATTAACTCTCTTCGGCGCGCAGATACAGATCCCGAGAGCGCGTTTGAGGCCGCTGTTCTAGCACCGCTCCACAAAATTAACCAAGTGCAGACCAAGCGGTGCTATCTGCTTATTGACGCTCTTGACGAATCCCTGGCGCGTGCCGGGCCGCCGACGATCTTCGACGTTCTTTGTACACGCCTCGACCGTTTGCCGCCATGGTTGGGGTTGATTGCTACGACGCGAAACGATCCCAGTGTGCTAAACCCATTACGCAGTCTACGGGTTCAAATCATCAGCGCTCAGGATCGCAAAAACCAGGACGATGTGCGCCGGTTCATTCGATCCCAGTTGGGCGAAGCGCCTTTTCGGCTAAAGGCTGAAGCTGACCGCAAAATCCCAGCGAGGCTAGAAACTGACCTTCTCCGCTCCAGCGCAGGTAATTTTCTATTCGTGCGAACCGCGCTCGACGCGATTGCGAGCGGGCAGCTCAGTTTCGATCATATCCAAAACCTGCCGCCTGGTTTGAGTAGTCTTTATGAGATTTTCTTCCGGCGTTTGTTCCCAAACCCAGCCAAAGATTATAGTCAAGCGCGGCGGGTCTTGGAGACGATCGTGGCGGCGCGCGAACCGCTTACCAGGGAGCAAATCGCCGCTACTACCAGCTTGGATCCGGAAGACGAACTGCTGGGGATTCTCTCTCGTTTAGCTCCGTTTGTTCCTGCTTTCGAAGGGCGCTATTCCCTTTTCCACGGATCCCTTTTGGACTGGCTGACGGGCTGGGATAGATCGCATGATCAGCCATTAGCCGGGGCCTACCATGTGAATCTGCAGAAAGGCTCGGCTCAATTGGCGGATTGGTGTTGGGCTGAGTACAAGCGCGAATCTTCAGAGATTTCTATCCATTGCCTTCGACATTTACCAGCCCATCTACACCAGGTCGGTCGCAGCCAATTTCTGTCGACGGTTCTACGGGATTTCCATTTTATCCAAGCTAAACTGGAAGCGACTGACGGGAGCGCGCTGATCGCAGACTACGACTATCTACCAGCAAAGGCCGATTTGCGATCGTTACAGTTAGCCATCCAACTCTCAGCCCATGTATTGGTCCGTGATTACCGCCAACTGGGAAGTCAATTGATAGGCCGGTTGCTCGGGAGTGCAGCTCCGGACATCCAAGCGCTTCTGAAAGACGCGGCTGAGAATACCCACTGGCCTTGGATTCGGCCTTTGACAGCGAGTCTGACGCCGCCGGGAGGGCCGCTCATTCGCACGTTCAAAGGTCATAGTGCGTGGGTCCATTCGGTGGCGCTAACCTCGGACGGGCTCTTTGCTGTCTCAGGCTCGTGGGACTGTACGCTGCGCGTCTGGGACTTGCAGAACGGTCAGTCTGTCCGAACGCTTGAGGGCCACAAGGGCTGGGTCAATGCTGTAACGCTTACGCCCGATGGCTCTAGTGCCATCTCGGCCGCTTCCGACTGTACGCTTCGGGTGTGGGACTTAACCACAGGCCGATCGATGCATACACTCAAGGGGCATACGGACCGGGTTAACGCTATCGCGGTGATGCCTGATTGCCGTCGTGCCATCTCAGCCTCGTCCGATCGAACGCTGCGTCTATGGGATCTGAAGAACGGCAAATTGGTGCGCACGTTCAAAGGCCATCTCGGAGTGGTCAATGCCGTTGCGGTAACATCGGACGGTCGTTATGCCGTCTCTGCTTCCGACCATAGGTTGCGCATCTGGGATTTGGAGAGGGGTCGATTGGCGCGCACGCTCGAAGCCCGTATGGATTGGATTAACACCTTCGTGATAACACCCGACGGGCGATATGCGGTTTCGGGTGCGGCCGACAACAATCTATGTGTCTGGGATCTAGAAACTGGTCAATCCGTGTTGACCCTCGCGGGTCATACCAACAAGGTCACGGCCGTGGTACTGTTGCCTGATGGACACCGCGCCATCTCTGGGTCAGCTGACCATACGCTAAGGATGTGGGACCTGGAGAGAGGCCAACTGCTGAGCACATTCGAAGGCCACACGGACTGGGTCACCGCAGTTGTCGTGACACCCGATGGGCGGCGTGCAATTTCGGCATCCGCGGACCATACCCTTCGCATGTGGGATCTAGAACGTGGCCAATCGGTACAAAAGCTCGCCGGCCAAACCGATAGCGTCACCGCCGTCGCATTGCTACCTGACGGACGCCGAGCGGCATTAATCTCCGACTACCATGTGTTGCGGGTATGGGAATTGGACAGTGGCATTTTGTTGCGGTCCCTTGAGGGCCATACTGACTGGATAACCGCCGTAGCAGCAACGCCTGACGGGCGCTTCGCCGTCTCAGCCTCGGGCGACCATACCGTGCGGGTGTGGGACTTGGAGACTGGGCAAGCGGTACGTGTTCTTGCCGGTCATAGTGATCTGGTCAGCGCTGTGGCAGTAACTTCTGACGGACGCTACGCCATCTCGGCCTCAGTAGACCATTCAGTTCGAATCTGGGCTCTAGGCAGTGGCCGATCAATCCGCAGGTCCGCGGATTTGGAAGAGTTAGTCAGTGCTATTACCATGACGCCCGACGGACGCTATGCCTTTTGGGGATCAAATGTTGGTGTCCTGTACGTCTGGCACGCCGAGAAGGGCGCTCCGGCGCGGCTAGCCGAGGGGCACGCTAACTGGGTTACTGCTGTCGCGATTACACCCAATGGCCGTCGCGCCATGTCTGCCTCGGCTGGGGGTACATTACGCCTTTGGGATTTAGATAATCGCCAATTGCTTCGAACTCTCGAAGAGCATGTCGACCCGGCCAATGCAATAAGCGTGACAGCCGATGGCCGTCACGCCGTCTGCACCTCTTCTGACCATATGCTGCGGGTCTGGGACGTTGAAACCGGGATCTCTATTACTGCTTTTACGGGTGAGAGTCCAATGTCCCGCTGCATTATCGCACCTGACGGGCAAACGATCCTCGCCAGAGAAAAATCGGGTCGAGGACACTTCTTACGGCTCGAAGGCTTGAATTAATAAGCTGCTCCAGCGTTGACGGGCTTGGCGTTAACACGGAAGTAGCGGAGCAAATCGCAAAGTTTAGAGCTGCTCAGGCACCCAAACCTTAACCTCCATCGGAGCCAGCCCAACGGGCAGCGCGGAGACATCGCCTGAGACCAGTTGCCCCCCTGAGAAACAACTCGCATCATAAATGGTCTTGACCCTAGCTGGACCGGTATTGCCCAAATTACTATACGCAACCTGCATTTTACGTGGATCGCGATTCAGATAAGGGTCCTGCAAAACCAGGCCGTCAAAGGCGGTCTGCGTGTTCGTGTTCGCAACCACGAGCACTTCGACGTTACTTAGGACGCGGGAGAAGGCGACCAAGCCGCCCTTTCCCGATGAATCGCCGAAGTCACGCCCATTTCCCGAAACTTGGCGGAAATAGAGCCGGCCGAAGCGCAGTGCAGGTTGCTCTTCGCGAAGCCGGGACAGGTCCTTGATGTGGGTGTAAAAAGAATTTTGCGTGTCGAACGCGTTCGGTTTGCCCCAGAGCGCTTCGCGCACGGATTGTTCAGGATGCGCGGGATTCTTGTCAACGGTTCCCTGCAGGCCTTGTTCTGTCCCGTAGTAGACTGCCGGGATCCCTTGCAGGCAGAATAAGATCGCCAACCCCATCGTTATCTGCTCGGTCGGAGTCCATGGCTGGTTAAACCGTTGAGGCTGGTCGTGGTTGTCGAGGAATGTGACAAAATACTGCCCCGCTTCGCCGTGCGAACTGATAAGGTTCGCTTCAATGTCTTTGCGTGTTTTGAAGATGCCATGCAGGTCCGCTACATCTCGCTGTGCTTTGACGATGCTCGTAAGTGCAAAGAAAAGAGGGTAGTCAAGAGCGCCATCAATACCAAACCCGGGGTTCCGACTGTGTCGCCCGACGAACTTGTTAATGATTTCCTCGGAATCATAAATTTCACCGAACGTAAAAAAGTTCCGCTTCCCGAGTGTCTGAGCGAATTCTCGGATCGCGTTACCGAAAGTTTCAATCATTGGAGGTGATATATGTTTTGCCGTGTCGATACGGAAACCATCGAAATCAAATCTTGCTATCACGTACTGGTAGGCACGGATGAGAATATTCAATACCGGGTTCTTGCCGTACCTGGCTCGCACGTCCGCTAGGCTAGCGGGAGTCGCATCATACTCTACCACGAGTTGCCGCTGCTGACCGAAATCACCTTTCACGAAGCCTTCAAGTCCGGGCGCATAACTGAGAAGATCACCGCGGCACCGGAAGAATGTCTTTTCCTGCAAATCGCGCGGATAGACGGCATCGTCCGGGGAGAGAGGCGTACCTGGAGGAAGCTTATTCCACCAATCGGCTCGAGGGAAGCCATAACCGTTCATCCATTGAATCGGTGGCTCTTGCCCCAATGGCGCGTTCATCACATTCGGATCTTTGAATTCGTCCACGACCCGCCCTTGGTAAAAATAATCGAAGACGCGGGCCGCGTGATTCAAAACGATGTCGAGAACCACGTAAATGCCGCGACCGTGAGCCTGTGCGATCAGTTCTTTTAACTCTTTCTCCGCGGTCGCCAGGGTTCCGTCCGAACCAAACCGTTCATCGATATGCAAAAAGTCCTGCGTGTCGTATCCGTGATAGTTGTATTGCCAATTTGGACGCGGGTTTTTGAGAATCGGAGAGAGCCAGAGCGCTTTAACACCTAAATCTCGTAAGTAATTGAGCTGCTCGGTTACCCCTTTAAACGTGCCTCCCTGACGATAATCATAATTCTGGTTCCATCCTGAATTCGGCGGCGCCTGGGTATTCGCGAATCGGTCAATCATCAAAAAGTACATCCAACAGTCGCGCCAATCACTCGGCGACGGAAATGGGCACCGCACCGGTACCACTTTCCCGTTCACGGCTACATCCCTCGTCACGCCTTTGGTTGCCGCGTCTCTAGCCTGCGCAAATGTCTGCTGGATTTCACTGGCGAAAATGTCTGTTACTTCGAGTCGGAGATTTCCATTCATAAGGCTGGATTCATTGCATTTCTAAATTTTGTTAATCGCATTCGGCGGATTCTAACCAGAAAGTTAAGCTAGACGTTTAAATTGCCGCTTATTAAGTGAACGTCTCGCGTACTCTTAGTTTGTAGGAGCGTTGGATTTGACGGTTTCATGAGCCTTTGCAAGAACGACTCGATGAGAACCAGGAAATACTCACGGTAGCTAAAGCCAACAGACGAAACTTGTATATACGCGTTTTGACGTATGCCGCATCAAATGGCTTGAGTTCATGGCCGGAAATCGACGGGTCTGGATAGCGGCAAAACGTTCATTTTGTCAGCTAATTGCCGTCATCGCTGCGAAACACAAAACGACCCCCGCGATTGTCAGAATTAGGAATAGTGTAAAGACGAGTAGCTCGAAGATGGCGCGTTTGGCTGGCTGAGTCGATGCGGGCAGATTCCAGTGACGTCGCTTTGGTTTACTTCTACATTTGTCCCGATCGACGCTCGTTTTCTTCTCCGATGGGTTTAGGATCGATAATTTTGCTGGCGCGAAACGTCCAGTGGTCTGTAACACGGTCTTCTTTAGCTCTCTTTCTGTCGATGAAGAAAGTTCCTGGAAATTGGCCGCATCAATCTCGACGACCGCGAACCCGATGCCAAGCTGCCCCAGCCAACTCCGCAAAGACCTCGAAACTTGTCGTTTTTCCTGTCGTACGATGCTCCGGCCGTTCGGCAATACCGTCTATATCATCATCCCGGCTGCGGGCGAGACCTCCGCCGGTGCGTGGTCGCACCATTGCGCACAGGCGCTAGCGATCTTGCTGGGTCGAGAGATGATGACTTTCCCCGGCAGAAATGCAGGTTTTGTCTCTGACCCGAGGAGGGGTCGCGACACGGCTGCCAAAAGCCTCCGCGGAATTTGGCCGAATAGTGAACTGTCCTAACCAGCAGATGTTCGAAGGCATTCCCGGTTGTCTGTATAGGCCTGAAACACCGAGAACCTCGGATTGCGCGTTAGTTAAGAACATTTGCCAATACTCCAACGGCGTCGATCGACGACCTATTTCGCGCCGATGTTTTTTGACTGACGGCTGCCACCTAGGCCAACTTCCCGATCGATCGAATCGCCGGAGTCACCACTTCGATTTGTCTTTTTGACCCTCGTGATCTTGTTGCGGATTGTTTGTCTCTTTAGCGGCTGAGAATCTGTGCTTCCATGGGCTGAAGCTGGACGTGTATGGTTCGTGCCGGCCCGTTTGTGATTGAGCCGTCGATTTCAGTGATCCTGACGGCGCCGGCGGATTTGTCCTGCACCAGACTGGTGCTACCGCTTGCACTTCGATTGCTAAATTGGATGCGGAAGGAGGAGCCCGCCTGGTTCAGTTGTCGGTCAACAATGACTTCGCCAGTAAACCCTTGTTGGACGTTGGTGTTAGCGACAACGACGACCTCACGGTCATTCAGGATACGAGAAAAGCTGATTACGCCCGACGGATACGGGGACAGTCCGAAGTTAGAGCCGTCGCCAGAGATAGGACGGAAATAAAGCCTGCCATAGCGAAGCGCCGGTTGTGAATTGCGAATTCCCAGAATCTTTTGCAGCGCGAGATACAATTGATGTTTCACATCGAAACCGTTTGGGTTACCCCACAACGCCTCGCGTACCATCGAATCATCTTGATGTTGCGCATCCTTATGACCCGAAAGTCCCTGCTCAGTTCCATAGTAAAAGCAAGGAATTCCTTGCAATGAAGCTAACACTGCCATGCCTAAGGTGATTTGGTCTTGCAATTGGGTCGGACCGGTAAACCCAAAACGTTGCGGCTGGTCGTGGTTGTCGAGGAAAGTGACAAAGTAAGCACCTGCTTCACCGTGCGAGGTAAGGATATCTTCCTCGACTTGTTTGCGGTTTTCGAACACAGTCGCGAGATCGGCGGGACTTGCGCCAAGGCCTTTTAACACCCTTGGCATCGTGAAGAATAACGGATAGTCGAGTGCAGCGTCTACGCCAACAACGTCGCTGGTCGCGGCGGTATTACGCCCGATGAAAAGGGCAATTTCATTCTCGTTGTCGTAAACTTCGCCGAAGGTAAAGAAATTCTTTTTCCCGATACTGAGAGCAAACTCGCGCATCGCATTTCCGAAGGTTCTCTCGAAATCGGGAGAAATAAACTTAAGGGTGTCGATGCGAAACCCATCTACGTCGAACTTAGCGACGATATATTGGTAACTGCGGATTAGGGCGACATGTGCAGGCTGAAGCCCGTCTTGCAGGACATCAGAATCGATTCCTTTCAGCGATTCGAAATCGCCACTGGGATGGAAACCGTTGCCCATGGCGTTCCCTCGCTGGGTGAACAGTGAATCGAGACGAAGTTCGTCTGGAAAAACCGCTGCATCCGGAGGCGGATTCGCCGGCGCCTGTGTCCAGTCAACGTTTCCTATACCATGTTCGTCGCGCCAACGAACCGCAATTTTTGGTTGATCTTGCCAAGCTGCTTCTGCTTGCTCCTGACCGTTGATGACGTATTCGAACACATCCCCGGCATGATGAAGCACGATGTCGAAGATGATGTAGATTCCCAGTCGATGCGCTTCATCGACCAAGGCGCGCAATTCGGTGTCTGCCAATTCTGGACTCGAAGCGAACCGCGGCTCAGCAGCTAGAAAATTCTGGATGCCATAGCCGTGGTAGCTGCCGGTATTATACTGGCAGTTCTTCAAAACCGGCGATAGCCACAGAGCACCGACGCCCAGGTCCTTGAGGTAGCTGAGTTTTGCTCGGATCCCATTGAAAGTGCCGCCTTGGAACTGACTAAACTGTGCGTCGTATGGTGTGTTCTTGGGTCCTGCATCTGAATGGTTAAAGCGATCGACCAGGAGAAAATAAATACACTGATCTCGCCAGTCTTCTGGAGAGGGAAACATTGCCCCGGGTGCGGTTGCTCCATCAAGTACTGCCTGAACTTCTTTATCGAAGATTGATGTTATCATGGCCCACTTGGCTTGCTGATTTGATATCGGTTTTGATTGGGTATTGAAAGGTGGCTAGTCAGACAATCCTGAAAGACGGGTCCTAGCCGTTAGTGCGATGGGTCGGCGCTGCAGCCGGCGCATTCGGATTCGATAATTCAAACTGCGGAGACGGTTACTAGAATCTTCTCCTCATCCATGAACAAGCAGCTCTTACCTGAGAGCGACCATAAGCAATTGCACGACCTCTCAATCGCCAAAGTCAATCAGGCTCGATCTCTTCCCTGTGTTTTTATGTTAGTGCTATCACCGGTAAGCTTGCAATACGCAAAACTGCGTACTTTGGACGATTCATGACAACGAACGCGTAACTCGCTCTGGTGATTGGGCAGCGTGAAGCTAACCGAGCAAGCGATCGAATTCTTTGAGAGGATTTACGCAAGTATTTACTCGAAGACATACCTCGCTCAATGGAAACTGTTTTCGCTCAGGTGCTCGGACACAAATGGAGCGCTAGAAAAAAGATCTGGTCTGACGAAAAAGTGTCCAAGTAGCCCAATGGGCGACTCACGTGAGATTCGGCATAAGTCGTTGACTATCAACAACCTGCCTCGCATGGATTCGAACCATGACAAAGTGATCCAGAGTCTGTAATGGACTATGATCCGACATGAATCGATACGAACGTCTATGAGGCGTAAAGCGCATTGTAAACTAGCTTCTCTAGCTACTTTACCTTTTGCTACGTTAGCACACTGCAGGTCAAAACGGGTCAGGTATGAACCAAAAAAGTGTCCAAGATTTCGATCTGCTTGGACGCTTTGCAAAGCGAATATTCGTTATTGGCAGAATGGCGTTTTCCGTCAGCCGTGCACATTAGGTGGACGACAGTTCTTTTCTCTTGGGGCTCCGAATAAGACAGGAGTTGCTGAACCGCGAGCTGCTTGTCTCTAGAGCGGCCGTTGACTAATAAAAGAATGGGGGACGCCAGCTTGTTACAACGTTCTGCCGATCTGGAAGGAGCGGCTCGACGCCAAGACGCTGGTGACTACGACATTCGCGAAGTGGCCCGTTTGCCTGCGAATCTTTGCCATACCTCAAGATCACTCTTGAACCGCCGTCATCGCCCTTGTAGATCTTGGCGCTGCAACTCATTCCCCCCAAACTATGCATCTGCCACGCCGCTTTGCCCTTTGTTGTTTGTTCTCTTTTGGAGCGCTCGGCCGTCGACGCAATCGCCAACCAACAGATTTCCAACCAGTTCGGACCGCAGCGCTACGCACTGCTGTTCATGCCCGGCACATATGGAACCGCCGGCACACCCCTTAATTTTCAGGTCGGCTACTACACCGCCGTGGCGGGCCTCGGCTTCTCCCCGAACGACGTTGTCATCAACGGGTGCATTGACGTGTACAACCAGTGCGATTCTTCCGGCAACAACTGCGTCGCGCTCACTAACTTCTGGCGCTCCCTGTCGAACCTGAACATAAACGTGACCAACCCGACCTTCGGCTGCAAAACCGGCGAATTCTGGGCCGTGTCGCAGGCCGCGCCGATGCGTCGTGTCCACATCAACGGGCTTACCACCCTGATGGATTATTGCACCAGCCCGTCGTTCGCCAGCGGCGGCTTCATCGCTGATTCGGAGTTTGACGGCAGCACCGTGATCAACGGCTCGCAGCAGCAATGGCTGGTCTGGAACAGCAAGCTCGATGGCTGGAGCAACGGCGTCTGGAACCAGGTGTTCTCCGGTGTCGTGGGTGCCCCTGCGCAAAATTTCCCTCCTAACGCCACAAATAAAAATCCTTACACCACGCTCGCGACCAGCCCGGTGACGCGAGAAGCGCCATACCTATACGTGGACGCTCATGGGCACTACTGGATATTCGTACCCTCCGTGCAGCGCAACTCCGTGGGCACGACTTGGGGCGGTGGGTCGGTTGCAGGTTCTTCCATCTCCATCGACGATTTCTTCGTCGCCAAGCCGACGGACAGCGTGCAGAAGATCAACAACGCACTCGCCCAGGGCCAGAACCTGCTCTTCACCCCCGGCATCTACAACCTGGACCGCACGATCCAGGTCAAGCGCCCCGACACGGTTGTGCTGGGCTTGGGCTTCCCGACGCTCGTGCCGAATAACGGAGTCGTCGCCATGTCGGTCGCCGACGTGCCCGGGGTCAAGCTTTCCGGGCTGCTGTTCGACGCCGGCCCGCTGAACTCCCCGGTGCTGCTGCAGGTAGGCACCAGGTACGCCCACAAGAGCGACCCGCACGACCCGACCTTGCTCTCGGACGTGTTCTTCCGAATTGGCGGTGCGACCGCCGGCAAGGCCACGATCAGCCTTGTCGTAAACAGCGACAACGTCATTCTGGACGACATCTGGGCCTGGCGGGCGGACCACGGCACCGGAGTGGGCTGGACGGACAACACCGCCGACACAGGCGTGATCGTCAACGGCGACAACGTCACGGCTTACGGCCTGTTCGTCGAGCACTACCAGAAATACGAGGTGGTGTGGAACGGCAATGGGGGCACGGAAATCTTCTTCCAAAACGAGATGCCATACGACCCGCCTATCCAGACGGCGTGGACGGAGGCTCCTGGCGTCGACGGCTGGGCAGCCTTCAAGGTCGCCAACAACGTGACCAGTTTCAGAGGATATGGTATGGGCAGCTACAGCTTTTTCAACCAGGGCGTAGCCATCTACGCCGCGAACGCGTTTGAGGTCCCCGTCACCCTCCCGGCTTCGAGCCTGAATGATCTGCTCACGATCTTTCTTAGTTCGTCGGGATCCGGCGGCATCCTTAACGTGGTCAACGGCACAGGAGGGTCGTCGACCATCGCCAATCCGGATGTTCCGGTCACTGTCGTGAGCTATCCTTGAGGGCTTGACGCCTAATCTGATCACGGTCCATCAAAACTCCGTCTCAGTGGAGCCGCTGTCAGGTTCCGAATCGGCGATACTTACGACGCCTTGAGCTGGATGAAGGCTGAGCGCGGTGCGGCGTGCCTCTGCCAGTCCAAATCGCGCCAAATCCTTTGCCCGATCCAGATAGCTGACTCCATTTTCCGCCTTTGCCTGTATGTGCTGAAAACGGTAACTAAAGACCACCTCATATTCGCCATGCGACTCGTTATCGGGCATTTGCATGAAGTATTTGAAATGTTCAGGTGGCTCAACGTCCTCACGTGTATTATTAAGCGTCCAAGAGATTTTCCAATTCTCGGGCCAAACCTGGGGTGATGATGGAAATTTAAACCTCTTGTGATCTTCCAGATCAGGCGCTCAATCCGTTCTGAATCGAAACGCTTAATCACTTTGCCAAACGGCAGAAATAGACCGTTTGGGCCCGTTCGACGCGCCCTAGGCTTGTCAGGGCATTCGACGCGCTTGTTAGGGCGAACGTCACGCTCGGTTTGTGTCGAATGGCCTGCCATGAGCAAGCATAAAGCGCGTCGAATGGCTGCCTCGCATGGATTCGAACCATGACAAAGCGATCCAGAGTCGCTTGTGCTACCGTTACACCACGAGGCAAAACGAGAGGAAGATTCGGATACCATACGGGGGAGAAATCGCAAATGACAAATGTGGGCGATAGCTTCCGTTCCGCGATCACCGATTGAACTGTCGGACGTAAAAGATCTGAAATTCGCCCCGAGAATTCTTGCGGACCCGAAGATAGAGGGTCGAATTGCCATGGGCATGGTGAGAGCCGTCAGAGGCTGTCCAAGTAAACGGCTGATACACCGAAAACAGATTCGGAGTTCTCCACTGAACCACCTTAGCCTCTCCGCGCGGCTCGCATTTCCTAATGGGCAACTTATGGTAGCGCTTTCGAGAAATCTCAATATCCGACGAATTTAGAACACCTTTTCCATAGAAGTTAACCCGCTCCCCAAGGTACGGTCGCTGCAACGACGTGTCAGTGCTCGCAATCGTTCCCAGATACCCGAGGACAAACTGTTTCAACGACTCCTTTTCTCCGGAAGCTTCGCTTCGACCGGGTTGCGATTCCGGAGGTTCAGGTGTCTTAGACTGCTCGGCAGGTGAGGGCGAGACCGTCGCGGAGACGACTTGAGGCGGGTTGAGCGGGGCGTATTTTCCCCGCTGTAGTCCAACCTGTATTTCTTCGGAATCGATCCCGCTGCGAGACGTAAAAGTGTCGGGCGGCAGCCCTTGGAGCTGGCTGGGCGGAGAATTTGCGTTTGCCTGGGCTTTCTCTTCCTGCGCCTTTTTTAGCTCCGCTTCCAGTGCGCTGCGTTGGCTGTTAGCAAGATCGGCATTCTGTTGAGCGAGTAGGAGCTTTTCTTCTGCCGTCTTGAGTTGGGTTTCCAGCTCGCTGCGCTGGTCGGCAGCCAGGTTGGTATTCTGTTGGGCGAGTTGAGCTTTCTTTTCCTGTGCCTTTTTTAGCTCCGCCTCCAGTGCGCTGCGTTGGCTGTTAGCAAGATCTGCGTCCTGTCGAGCGAGTAGGAGCTTTTCTTCTGCTTTCTTGAGCTGGGTTTCCAGCTCGTTGTGCTGGTCGGCAGCCAGGTTGGTATTCTGTTGGGCGAGTTGAGCTTTCTCTTCCTGAGCCTTTTTTAGCTCCACCTCCAGTGCGCTGCGTTGGCTGTTAGCAAGATCTGCGTTCTGTTGAGCGACCAGGAGCTTTTCTTCTGCTTTCTTGAGCTGGGTTTCCAGCTCACTGTGCTGGTCGGCAGCCAGGTTGGTATTCCGTTGGGCGAGTTGAGCTTTCTCTTCCTGAGCCTTTTTTAGCTCCGCCTCCAGTGCGCGTGCTGATCCTCCTGCTTGCTATGCTGGCTGGCGACAAGATTGGTATTCTGCTGCACAAGCTGTGCTTTCTCCTCCTGTGCCTTTTTTAGCTCCGCTTCCAGTGCGCTACGCTGGCTGTTAGCAATATCTGCGTTCTGTTGAGCGAGTAGGAGGTTTTCTTCTGCTTTCTTAAGCTGAGCTTCCAGCTCGCTGCGCTGGCTTGGATCTAGGTTGGTATTCTGCTGGGCGAGCTGGGCTTTCTCGTCCTGTGGCTTTTTTAGCTCCGCTTCGAGTGCGCTACGCTGGCTGTTACCAAGATCGGCATTTCGTCGTGCGAGTTGGAAGTTCTCTTCTGCTTTCTTGAGCTGAGTTTTCAAGGCGGCGCGCTGGCTGTCGGCAAACTCTGCGCTCTGTTGTGCGATTCCCAGTTTCTGTTCCGTTTCCTTGAGCTGAATTTCTAACGCGCCGCGCTCAGCTTCTAACTCGCTGCGTTGGCTGGCAGCAAGCCCCGCATTTTGTTGATTCAGTCGGACATCTTCCTCGTTGTTGGGGCGCTGGCTCTCCGCCTTGAATCGTTCGCCGCCCACAAATGCAGCGGAAATAGCCAAACATACGATAGCGGCTAACCCGATTTTCTGCGGCACCTTGCGGCTTGGTTTATGCCTCGCGAGACTCCTTTGAATGTAGTCGATTTGGCCTTCGTTTAATTGCGAGCCAAAGTCTGTGAGCAAAGTCCGCGCTTCGGCTAGGCCGATCCCGCGGTCGAGCAGGTCTTCGCGTTGGCGGCCCCGGCTGATCCAAAGCATTAGGTTGGCATCAAGCCGATCTCGCATCCGAAGAAAGCGTCGGTCCTCGGATAACAATTCCGAAAGTCGTGGCCATCTCCGGAGCAACGCCTCCTGGGGAATCCTGATCAACCCTTGTTGCTGCTGATCAATCTCGACGCTCAACAGCCCCTCTTTGATCAAGCGATCAACCAGGCATTTCGTCCCCGCTCTCTGCCGTTCATTGAGCTGAGATGACGAGACCAGAGCAGGATACGGGACGCTCCGGCGGCTTAAGAAACCTCCTTCGCCGCGGCTGGGCACTAGCAGATTCCGGATGACGAATTTAAGCGCTTGTTGTTCATCGCTTTTCAAGTTTAAGAATACGAATTCCGCGTGCTGGGCCAGCGCTTCTTGAAATCCGCCCAACGACTGATAATCAGACCAGAGTAGCAAACCATCTTTTCGGGCAAGCTGTCTCTGGTATAACCGCGAAAGCAAGTGTTCGAGTAACGGAAGCGGTTCTGGATTGGCCACTGCTGCCTTAAGTATGGTTTCCTCGAGGCTTCGGCTGGTTTCAGGATCCCGCTCGAGCCGCAGACCGGCTGCGTCTGCTGGGAACCGGATCATGTTTCTGATCCCGCGCGGTGTCGGAGGTTGAAGGTCGTATCTTCCGCCGAAGGCGGTGAGTTCGGAAAACCGCTGGTAATGCGGATAGAAATCGCTTCGCAATGTGGCAATAATAAAGACCCGCTCGCAGTTGGCCAAAGCACAGAGAGCCGCGATGTATTTCTGCTGAAGCACTGGGGAAAATCTTGTAAATAGCTCTTCCACCTGATCTACAACGAGGGCGAGTTGCGTTATCGGTTTTACCTGTGGCAAGCTCGTCCGGCTGGCGATCTCGACATTTTCCCTGTCTTTTGCAGGTAGCGCTTCGGCAGTTCGGTTGGCCCGGAGATAATCCAACTCCTGCCGGCCGAGTTGATCCATCATTTTCACGATCCGGGCCGCAACCCCGTCCGGATCTGTTCTTAGTTGGAATGCTAGGTCCCTCGATTTTTCGGGCGAAGCTGCCTCCTGGAGCTCTGGCAGGGCAAATTTCGCAATTAGAGCGGCGGCGAGCGCGTCGAAAGGATCTGCACCTGGTTGTGTCAGCGCACGACGCCAAGGTCCAGGTCCTGCGGATGTCCCACCCCGAATTATTAGCGGTACAAGACCGGCCCGAACCAGGGAACTCTTCCCAGAACCATTAGGGCCCAACACCAGGAGAAAGGGCCTCTTTGCCGCAACCTGCTTCTTCACAACATCAAGCACTTCCCCAATGGCTCTCGTTCTGCCGTGATAGAGAGCTGAATGCTCGAAATCGAACAAGTTTAAGCCGCGAAAAGGGTTGGAGCCTAAGTGACGAACCTTTCGCGACGCTGTGTCCGAAGCACTCTCCGGATCCAACCGCCAAGCCAGAAAATCCCGAAAATGCTCTCGAAACAAATTTTCGAACTCTTCCAGGTCTTGAAAATCGTGGCAGCATTCCCGAAATCCCGTTCCAGCATCCTTTTCCCAGGCTGCGCAAAATTCTTGCACCGCATCCCACTGGCGGAACGAATTTTCCCGTTGTTCTTTCGGTTCGAGCGGTAAAGCCGGAGTCGCTCGATTCCGATAAACGTGCAACCGGGGGCGGCCGGGAGTGTGCCTCCACTGCTCCAATGTCCAGGCAACTTCGTAGTCAGTTGCAGACCTCGGTCGGCTCCCATCCGGCATGAAACACGCCTGCGACAGTGGGGGCCCAAGCTGCGACCAGAGAATACAAATGACAAGGTGATATTGGCTCCCGTCCGGAACCTGCTCCACGAAGTCGTCTGTCTCTGACTCGGGATACTCCCAAAAGCATGGACACAAAACAGTGGTCGACTTGTCGAGCAACTCGACACTTTGAACGCTACTGTTCTCCGCGCTCGATTCTCGTAGTGGATTTGAATAGCAGACGTGTACCGAGAGATTAAACTCCACGGCAACCGAACGTATCGCTTGTTCCGCTATGGCGTGTTCCTTTTGAACATCTGCGGGGGCAGAAACGAATATGTCGATCGTTCTCATGTCGACGGGAGTGGCCCGATTCGCTTGAGCTCAACAAAAATCCTTTTTGTGTTCTAAGCGGCTAGAAATGTCCGCAAAGGACCGCCCGAGAAAAAACCGGGTCTCTTCACAAAAACAAGAGACTAGCCTTTTAAATGAGAAAAGGCCATCAACCGTGCACACTCAAATATGCGGTCCAGTATGAGTGCTCTGGATATTGTATCTGAGTCGGATGCCTATAGCCGGCTGCGGCACCTGGTGAGCACCGGGAACGCGGGGGAAAGTGCAGTATGGCGAAAGACCGCCGCCAAGGCACGAAACGCGGGCGTTAACGCATCTCGGTTTTCCGATCTTCGTGCTCTTGGGAATTTTCCCTTCAAACGAGCGCGTTGCGTTCGGTCAACCGTTCCCGCCGTTGACGACCTTTTCGGGCGCCTAGCTCCCGAACGGGTTCGTCACATTCGTGCCAGCCGGGGGAGTGAACTCGTACACCGAGTCCGGGACGGGATCGCGTTTCACGTTTGAGTAATCGATCAACACTCGTTCGCCACGAGGGCTCTGAAAATCAACTTTCTCGGGAGTCAGATCCGTTTGCATCGTCAGGGTTAACGATTTTACCAGGCGACGAATCGATGCGGTTTTTGGGCTGAGAGTGACAACGTAGGAGTTGTTTTCTTTAGTGCCTTCAATGTTGTAGTAGTCGGCTACTCGCTGAAAATTCAGGCCGGCAGTCAGCGCTTCTAAGGATTGCCGGATAATGGGTCGTTTCTCGAGATCATATTGTTCCGCCGTGCTCGGAGAATTCCCGCCGATCTCACGCCGGATCTTGTCCGGAGGCGTAAACCAAATTTTACCTTGGTTTACCACCGGCTCTTTCAAGATGGCCACGTGTCGCTCTTCCCGGAAGTTCGCCTGCAGCGAAGTTCGGTTTTGGTAGACCGTCTGGAGACGTTGGACCAGGTCGTTGATCTCGTCCTGAGAGAGAGGGGCAGCCCGTAGAACGGTAGCGGCACAAACAATAATAAGAATGGGGATGGTCTTACTCATTAAAAAATGGGGTTCAAGGGCAGCGACAGTTCGGGAAATTTACAACCTTCACCACGCAAGGACATTTTCACCACAAAGACACAAAGGACACGAAGTTAGAGAATGGTTTTGGAGAAGGTCTTTTATAATTCTGTTCTTAGTGTTCTTCGTGTCCTTGGCCGACGTAGCCTCTCGTGTTTTTGGCAAATCTAGCATAGACGGGGCGAAGTCTGCTTTGTGGTGAGAACTGTCTGATGGATACAGGCTCAGGGCTGCCAGATTGGCACGAAGTTATACCATTGATCGCGGAATTCGCGAACGATGGCTTCAAAGACATCGGCAACCCGTTGGGTATTGATTTCGGTGCTGGCAGCGTTCTCCATCTCGACCGGCGGATAGGCGTAACAACCGTATCGGCCCGGTTGCAGCTGTAGCACGAAAGCGGGAATGACCGTCGCACCGGTATGCTGCCAGATGCGAGCGGCCGCCGAAGAAAACAGGGTTGGCCGACCAGAGAACCGGACTTCCACTCCACTATTAAGATAAGGTCGATCCACTAGCATGGCTACGAGCTCATTTCGCCGGAGGGCCTGAATGATTTCGACAAACGCGAATTTGTCAGTGCCTACGGTGATCGTTTTGATCCCGAATCGGGCCCGGTATTTCTGACGCCAAACATCGAGTTTCGGGGTCGGCTCGCGCATGGTAACGACGTTTATGGGGAAGCCTTCAGCGGCCAATACCATGCCACCGAGCTCCCAAGCACCGAGATGCCCGGTGATTAACAAAGTGCCTCGCCCGTGTGATCTGGCTTGGTCAAGAAATTCGAAACCGCGCCGGGCCACGATCAATCGGTTCATTCTAGGCACACCACCGGCGGCCGCATCGCAGAAATCGTGGAGCATCCGCAAAAAATTTTGGAAGCAGGCCAGGCAAAGGTCCCGAGCATCTTCACTGTTCAACTGAGCGAGATTAGAGAGGAGAGCTGCTCTGCGATCCGGGCAAAAACGGTAGCCCATGCCGCCAACGGCAGCGGCAATTGATCGGGTCAATGGATGAGGCAGGTGCCGGACCAGCTGGCCGGCGACCTCGAAAGAAAAAGGCGAGTACCACGCATTGCGCGGTAACGATAGATCACGTTGGTTGCCCTGAAGGGCTGGCACTGACTCTGGCGCTGTCTGATGCATGCCCTTAGTGCGCAAAACTGAAGATCATCGATCCACGCCGGTAGAACTGGACTTTGGCGCCGATGAGTTGATTTCCTTTCCGCTCGAACGTTGCGTTCCAGAGTTTACCGTTCTGCGCTGACGTTTGATTGGAGTCAAAGTAAGGGACAACCTGCTTGAGAAGGGCCCAGCTCCGCAGAACGCCGGGAGCATGATCAACCGGCCCCGTCCAACCATTCTTGGCAAATAAGCCGGTTACGACCAGTTTGCCGTCGTGGGCTTGGATCTGAAGCACTTGGGCACCCCCTTTAGAAAAGATCATATCGTAATCTCCGGAGGCCTGGGTTCTTAGGATTACGTCGCCAACGAGAGAGGTATGCGTGGTTTGTTTACGGTTTGACAGGCAGAGAATAACAGAGCGAGACAAAAAAGCGGCAGATAACGGGACATCTTCTAAATCTTCGGATTCTTGAGCGGTTCCGGATGCCAGCTCGTTCGACGCGCCTGAGGCTTGCTCAGGGCAGGACGGCCCTGAGCGCGTCGAATGGGCTAGGCATTCGCGGGGTGTGCCCCGGACAGTAGCAGGCAAGCCGGGAGATTCAAACTGGCAACGGTATTTGACCACGGAGGTACAGAGAGCACCAAGACAAGATCTTATGTGAATTTCTGGTTTTTCAAACTTTGTGGACTCCGCGTCTCTTTCGGAAAATCTGGCGCTCTGTGATCTTTCTAAGGAGAACCATCATCTTAGAATGAATTCGTCTATTTATCCAGCCGACGCGAAATGCTTCGACGAGCTCGGGTTTTGCATTATTCAGAGCGTCTCAGGGTGGTTTTTCGTCCCGTAGGGACTGGATGATCGTAGCCAGGCAATTTATTGCCTGGTATCCGTGCAAAAAGGGAACCGTCCCGTAGGGCACGGTATGATTGGGTCCGGTAGGCGTGCTACGATCAGGACGACTAATCAACCGGGGGTAAGGATCAGAGCGTGCCCTACGGGACGGATTCCTCGATTGAACCTGTTCCAGGCAATAAATTGCCTGGACTTCGGCGAGCTCAGTCGAGTCGCTACGATCATTTAGTCCCTCCGGGACAAGGTCCCACAAGTCCCTTCGGGACGGTATGAGGCGTGCCACGCTATGTATTCACAGCTCAAGCTCGAAGAAATTCCCAATACCTGTCCACGAAATCGAAGTCAGAATACAACCTTTATCGAGGACGATTGATGCCGGGTGCTGTTAGCGTTCCCGGCGTTCCCGGCGTTCCCGGCGTTCCCGGCGTTCCCGGCGCTCGCGCTCGTTCTCGGCGTTGCTAGCGGGGAAGGTCCTCGATGACAGTCCCTGCGGAGATGCCGTGACGCTCGAACCAGCCTTGGTTGACCAACAGGGCATGGGTTACGGAGTTGGAAAGGCTCGGGACAGGGGTTTCATCGTAGGGTTTCATTGACCGAATTTGGACGATTTTGCCGTCGGGTTGAATATAGGCGATCGAGAGAGGGATCGATGCGTCTTTCATCCAGAAAGAAAGCCGTTGCGGTGAAGGAAAGATGAAAAGCATCCCGGTGTCCTCGGCGAGCGTTTGCCGGAATCGCAAACCTTTTGCTTGTTGTTTAGGAGTTACGGCCAGCTCGACGTCTAATGTTTCATCTCCAATTTGGATTTGAGTGGTGCGAAAGCCGTATTCGTCGAGCTCTGCGGATGGGGTAGCCGAATTGGCGGGTTTGAACGGAGTCGTCGATGTAAACGGAGAAATGGAGGTGAACGGTGTGACGGAAGCTGAGGGCGCTGGAGTTGCTTGCGGTTCAGGTGAGGGCGTGGTCACCGCGACATGGTGGGTCGCGGGCGATTCAGTCAAATAGTAGACGCAGATCCCCACGGCCATAGCACCGGCGAAACAGAACACGGCGGCACCGATGAACAAGAGGATAGCAAGTGCTAACGGGACTTGGCATGATGATGGGGCTGGCCTTTCCATAGGTGACCTGGGTTCGATATTCTCTTTCTCACAAGAAATCCTGAAAACTTCTGCATTGTTGCTCGAAGGCGGGGCAGCGCCAAGGGCATTGCCGCCCGGGTCCAAGGCTGCTGGGCGAGTAAACACCAGCTAAAGCTTTTGCATGAAACCATTCCGGCGTACGTTCCGACAACCTTATCGGAGAACTGCTTATGGATATTTACCTAGCGATTGGATTCGCGCTATTGGCTTTAGGTGTCTCGATAGTTTGTCGGCTTCGCGCCATGCGATACCTCTTCGTGGTCGCCGCTGCACTTGCCTTAAGCAGTTGTCTGTCGTTGAGGCTTGGCAGCGACAACACGAAACAGCCAGCAAGGGGTCAGACCGCGGGTGTGCCCGGTGCAGCGGACAGTGTCGCCGAATCTGTTGCCCCGCCGAGACCATAGGCGCTGGGTTGGCAGTTGGTGGTTTGCTGTTGGCGGTTAGCGGTTGGCCGTTGGCGGTTGGTGGTCCAGGAGCTGGGGAGTTATTTGGGCGTGATTGGTGTTAGGTTCGAACGGGCGCGAAGTCTTCTGCGCCCCTTGGTTTTATCTCAATACTCCTGGGCCTAGCAAAGCCCAGGACTTTCGGCGTTCTCGATACGTGAACGGCCGGCAGTAAGCCGCTCTCTATGGACGGGTTTGGTGAAAAGTGAAAGGTACCTCGGGAGCATCGCGAAGCCGACTCGGCTCTGCGACACCCGTGAGGCAGCTTTAACCTGTCACTTTTCACCTTTCACTTTTCACCAATCACACCATCTGGCTTCTTCTCGAACTCCCGAACGGCCTCGGCAGTCTCGAACCTGCCGAGTCTCTCGGACAGCCGCTTTGCAATTTGTGGAACATCGAGTTGTCGAACCAATGCCTTGATATTCGGAACAGCCGCTGCGGTGACGCTGAGCTCGCGTAGCCCTAGCCCGAGCAAGATGGGCACTGCTTCCGGATCCGAGGCGATTTCACCGCAAACCGAGATCGAAATCTTTCGGTTGTACGCCTCTGCAATTGCGGGTTGGCAGGTCCGCAACACCGCCGGGTGAAGTGCGTCTGAATACATTTTTAACGCCGGGTTGCCTCTCTCCGCGCAAAGCACATACTGGGTGAGATCATTAGTACCGAAGCTGAGAAAGTCACATTCGGCTGCGATTTGATCAGCCAGAATCGCTGACGATGGAGTCTCGATCATCGCGCCAATCGGTACCGGCCAGGTGTGAGGTAGCCTCTCGGCCGTCAATTCATCGTGTAGTTCGCTGAACAGCTGCTTAAGCCGGATTAGCTCCGGACGATCCGTTACCATCGGAATCAGGATTCTGATCTGATAATCGGCAGACAAACGTAAAACTGCGCGTAGGTGTGACCGTAGGAACTCGGGATTTTGAAACAGGAGCCGGATACCGCGCACACCCAAAAACGGATTCGCTTCCTGCGGCACCGTTAAGAACTTTAGCGGTTTGTCGCCGCCGATATCGA
>WNFN01173422.1_pt1 | contig 31022 bp, 28 predicted proteins | sample 5400161 | NCBI WGS metagenome assembly WNFN01 (sample SAMN13153353, study PRJNA577476) | soil metagenome | isolation source: 80 cm saprolite on Douglas fir-dominated hillslope | place: USA:California | collected 2013-09-17 | reverse complement strand
AGGTGCCGCAGTTCCTGGCCGCGTCCAACGCCCAGCACCCGAGCGATGGCCCGTCGACCGCGGCCCGGCTGACCGGTTCGCCAGGATAACCGCGCCTAGTACTACAACAGCGAGCCGTGATGTTGTCCGGCGTGGCTGCGTGATCTTGCGTTCCTGAGCGGCCAGGCTTGGTGGATGCTGGCTGTCGTGGATGACGCGCGGGTGCGGGCCGGGGATCGGCATGCCGCGTGGTCGGAGTCGTTCAGTGAGATGTTCGCGCAGGTCGCCGGGGTGTTCTCGAATGCTTCGGTGCGGCGTCACGGGCGTGCGTACCTGTTGGGGCTGCTGTCTCATACGGAGCGGAAGAACTCGTGGTGGCTGGCGGAGTTCGCCGGGGATAAGTCGCCGGACGGGATGCAGCGGCTGCTGAACTTCTCGCCGTGGGACCAGGACGCCTGCCGGGACGCCCTGTCGCGCTACGTGGTGAGGAACATGGGCGACCCGGGCGCGGTGCTGGCGGTGGACGAGACGGGATTCCTGAAGAAGGGGAAGACGTCGGCCGGCGTGGCCAGGCAGTACACGGGCACCGCCGGGCGGATCGAGAACGCGCAGGTCGGGGTGTTCCTGGCCTACGCAGGGCCGGACGGCAGCCGCGCGCTGATCGACAGGGAGCTGTACCTGCCGGAGAAGTGGACCGGGGACCGGGAGCGGTGCCGGGGGGCAGGGATCGGTGATGAGGTCGCGTTCGCGACGAAGCCGGAGCTGGCCCGGCGGATGATCGGGCGCGCGGTGAAGGCCGGGGTGCCGTTCGCGTGGGTGGCCGGCGATGAGGTGTACGGCGGGAACCCGAAGCTGCGCGGGTGGCTGGAGGCGCAGGAGATTCCGTATGTGATGGCCGTGGCGTGCAGCGAGATGATCACGGTCGCGGCGGGCGCGCGGCGGGCGGATGAGCTCGCGGCCCTGGTCCCTGCGGAGGGGTGGCAGCGGCTGAGCTGTGCCGACGGGTCGAAGGGGCCGCGGTTGTACGACTGGGCGCTCATCGAGGCAGCCAGCCCTGGTCACTGGCTGATGGCCCGCCGGTCCCTGGCCCCGGGCGAGAAGGGCCAGCTCGAGCTGGCGTACTTCCGCTGCTGGTCGCCCCGCCCGGTCACGCTGCCCGAGCTGGCGGCCGTCGCGGGCGCCAGGTGGGCGGTGGAAGACTGCTTCGGCGAGGCGAAGAACGAGGCCGGCCTGGACCACTACCAGGTCCGCAGGTACCGCGCCTGGTACCGGCACGTCACCTTGTCCATGCTCGCCCACGCGTTCCTCGCCGTCACCGCCCGCGCCGCCAGGCCCGGGACGCTGCCGCCGGAACCGGCCCCTGCCCGCGAGAACGACACCGGCCCCGCTAAAAAGGGGACCTGACGCCTGTGGACAAGTTTTCGCGCCGCCAAGGACATACGCCCCGCCGCCCTTCATAACGGACGGAAGAGGGCGCGACCTGATCCCGCTCACCGCCGCCGAGGCCCGCCGCCTGTTCAACCTCCACACCACGGCCAGCCAGCCCGGCGCATTCCACGAGTACTGGTCAGACTGGAGGCGCTACCGCCAGGCCGCCGCCCGAAAATCTTTTCAGCAGGCTCCTAGAAGCCGGGACCGCCAAATGCGACACCGGATCCGGGGGAGGTTGCGCCAGCAACACCCCGTGCCCGCTCAGCGGCTTCTATACCACCGGCAACCCGCCGATCCTCTTTGATGACATCGAGGGCCCGGCCGGGATTTGGTCCGCCGCCACTCCATCGACGGAATGCCTGGCCAACGACGTACCCGCTGGCACTGCCGCGGCCGGGATGTCCACCTTCAACGCCGACCTCGCCACCGGGCAGGTAGCCAACTACAACATGATCATCCCGAACGGCTGCGACGACGGCGAATCGACCTGCAAGCCGGTCAACAACCGCTACACCCAGTTCGACGACTTCCTCGCCCAGGAGATACCCAAGATCGAGGCCTCGCCGGCCTTCGGGAGCAACGGGGTCATCATCGTGACCTACGACGAGGATGAGCGCGCGGGAGGGCTCGCCGGCATGAACGGCCTCGGCTCCGGCGGCCACGTCGTCTGCGCGGTCCTCAGCCCGCTTGCCGCTCCCGGCAGCTACGACCAGATGTACTTCCACTACAGCCTGCTGCGTACGATCGAGGACGGGTTCAGGCTCCCTGCCTACCTCGGCCATGCGAACGACGTCACGGCCATCAGCAACATCTGGCGCCAGCCAGCGAGCTGAAAGGGTCCCAACCTCGAGGTCACATGCGGGCCACCGCCCGCCAGAGATGCTGTGGCCGGGGAGCCGCCGTGGCTGCTCCCCGGCCGCAACGAGACAGCTGTCCTGGACCGGGAGTTCGTCCATCCGCGTCGATGGAGCATGACGATGTCATGAGGGCGAACTGCGGGGCTGAGGGACAAGGGTCCTGCGGGCCAATTCCCCTGATCGGCCGGCTCACCGGCCGGGCCAATTAGCATCCATAATTCACGGTGGGCACGCCGAAAGCTGGCCTGACAAGTCGGCCCTAACGGAAGCGCCGAGCGGGCTCGGCCGGGCAGAACGTGACCTGCTCTGGCCTCTCGGACCAGCTAGGCCACCGCGACGGTCACCCCCGCCTCCCGCGTCATGTTGCCCATCGTGGCGGTAGCGTGCACGACGGCGCTTGCGTTGGGTGCGTAGCTGGGCGGGGTCACCTGGAAGGTTGCGGTCGGAGCCGTGCCGGGCGCAACCGAGGTGAAGTCCGTCGGGCCGGTCGGCAGAGCGGTCCAGCCCTGCGGCAGCTGCAGCGCGAGCTGGACGTCTGGCAGGGTCTCGTCACCGGATGCGGTCAGCTGCACCTGTACCGTCGCGGCCTGGCCCGGCTGCATCGTCGACGGCGCGGTGATCACGACCTGGCGGGCGGCCGGGGTAGCGGCCATGGTGAACGTGCCCTGCAGCGGCAGGCTCGACAGCGCCGAGGAGTCGCCCACGTAGACGGTGTAGGTGCCTTCGGTCTGCGTCCAGCCGTTCGCCGAGTCGTCCCACCACGACATGTCCTGCGGTGTGATGGTAAATGACACCTGGGCTGAGGCCCCCGGAGCGAGGTTCACCCGCTGGAATCCCGCGAGCTGGCGAGGCGGCTCGGCGGAGGCTGACGGATCGCCCAGGTAAAGCTGCGTCACGTCGCTGCCGGCCCGCTGCCCGGTGTTGGTGACCGTGGCGGTCACCTGCACGTCCTGCGTGCCGTCCGCGGTGCTCGGGCTGATCTGCAGGTTGCTGAACGCGAACTGGGTGTATGACAGCCCGAACCCGAACGGGAACAACGGCGTGACGTTGTTCGCGTCGTACCACCGGTAGCCGACGTCGATGCCCTCGGAGTACTGCACCTGGCTGCCGTTCCCGGGGAACTGCGCCGTGGTGCTGGCCGGTACCTGGCTCAGGCTGGCCGGGAAGGTCACCGGCAGGTGCCCGCCCGGGTCGGTCTGGCCGAACAGGACGCTCGCCAGCGATGTGCCGCTGGTCTGTCCCGGGTACCAGGCGTCCACCACCGCTGCGACCTGGGACAGCCACGGCATCGCGACCGGGGCGCCCGCGTTGATCACCACGACCGTGTTCGGGTTCGCCGCCGCGACGGCCTGGATGAGCTCGTCCTGCGCGGACGGCAGGTTCAGCGACGGCCGGTCCGTGGCCTCGGACTCGGTGTCATCAGAGACGACCACCACCGCGGTGGATGCCGACTTGGCCGCGCTGACCGCGGCGTTGATGCCGGGCGCAAGCGCCGACGGCGTGCCCCACAGCAGCTGTGACGACTGGCCTCTGATGGACAGCGTGTACTGCTGCCCGGCGGTCAGCTGAACCGCTGCCGAGTAGGTGTGCACCGGCGGCGTGCTCGGGTTGTCGAGTATCTGCTGCCCGTTCAGCGACAGGTATGTCGAGGTGTAGCAGCCGCACGGGTTGGTGAGGGCCAGCACGTACGTGCCGGTCTCGGGCGCGGTCAGCATGCCGGTGTAGCTGCCGCCGGACGGGGTCGAGGAGTAGGCGGGGGACAGGTCGCCCGACGGGATGGCCGGCAGCGAGGTGTCGGTCGGCAGGCCCTCGGAGTAAACGACGTTGGTGCCGGACCCGGCCGCGGCCTGGATACCCGCCAGCGGGGTCACGGTCCCGGAGGGAATCACGTACGCGCTGCCGCCGCCGGCGTAGGCCGGCGAGGCGGACGCGGACGGGCCCACGACGGCGATGGTGCCGGCGTTCGACGCCACGAGCGGCAGGATCGAGCCGGCGTTCTTCAGCAGCGTGGTACCGGCCTCGGCGACCTGCGCGGCCACCGCCACGTCCGCGGACGTGGTGACCGTGGCCGAGGTCGAGCCCGTCCGCGGCTGGCTGAACAGGTTGTACTGGAACATCTGGGTCAGGATCCGCTGGACCATGGTGTTCAGCGCGCTGCGGGGGATGGTTCCCTTCTGAAGGTCGACCTTCAGCGCATTCCCGTAGTAGGTGTTCTCCGGCTGCTCCATGTCGGTGCCCTGCAGCGCCCCCTGCGTCGAGTGCAGCGCGCCGTAGTCCGAGGTCATGAAGCCGGGGAAGCCCCACTCGTCGCGCAGCACACTGGTCTCCAGGTAGGAGTTGTTACAGCTGAAGTTGCCGTTCACCATCGAGTAGGAGCACATGACCGACGCGGCGTTCGCCTGCTGGATCGCCGCCTGGAAGGCTGGCATGTAGATCTCGTGCAGCGTGCGGTTGTCGGCGATGACGTTGTCGGCCGGGGTGTTTCGGTAGGTTTCCTGGTTGTACGCGTCGAAGTGCTTGACCTGCGACATCACGTCCTGGCCCTGCACGCCGCTGATCTCGGCGACATCCAGCGCGGAGTTCAGGGATGGGTCCTCCGACAGCGCCTCGAACGACCGGCCCCAGCGCGGGTCCCGGTCGATGTTCACGGTCGGGCCGAGGTTAGCGCTGGCTCCCTTGCCCAGCTCTTCGGCGCCGATCACCTGGCCGTACTGCTGCGCCAGGGACGGGTCCCACGTCGCGGCCAGCGCCACGCCCGCGGGCAGCTGGGTGACGCCGGTCAGCCCGTCGGCCACCCCGGCCGGGCCGTCCTCGAGCCCGAACGCCGGAATGCACAGCGAGGAGATCGCCGGCGTGTAGAACACGTACGGGTTGGAGGTGCCGTGGCCTTCCACCATGCTGATCTCGTTACTCAGCGACATCTGGCTCATCAGCTGCGCGACCCGCTGGGAAATGGGGGCGGTGGAGGTTACCCACGGGCACGAGCTGCCCGCCGCGCCCGGCCCGGCGGCCACGCCGGCTCCGCTGGACCTTATAGCGGGGGCGGCCACAGCCGGCACAGCGACTAGGCCGGCCAAGGCCACCGCGACGACCACTGTCACCAGCCGCCGCGCACGATGTCTTCCGCTACTCCGCCGAACGCGCCGAACTTCCGCACCTACCATCTCGCCGCCTCCGATGCGCCTCGCGCCTCGCCAAATACCCACCTGGTTCGAATAGTTCTTTGCGCGAGCGTCACAGCCAAGACCGCATGAGGCTTTTTAAGGGTTTTTTAAGAGCGTGCCTCGTCAAGATCCCCGCCCTGGACGGACCCGCCCCCGCCGCCGGGCCCCGGCCGCGGGCCCCGGCTCCAGCCGCTAGGCTGTGACCACCACCGTCTGCGTCGGCGGCCATCTCCGGCATCGCCACCAACTACGGCGGCACCTGGCACCCGGTGCCTTCCGGGTCGGCCACGGCTGCCCCAGCAAGATAGGCGGCATCGCCAAAGCCGCACTCGCCCTCGTCCATTTCGAACACGGAATGATCACCTGAAAGTCGGTGGGAAAACCTCAATGACCTCGGACGCCTCTGAGGATCCGGCCGAAGTCCGCCATAGGAGCCGCCAGAGATAGTCGTCCAGCTTCCGGGTGAGCCTCGTGGTCGGCCGCCTGGCGGCTGCGCGTCGCGCTGCGCGGGCCGCATCGGCCGCGGGTGCTGGCCGGTGATGTCGAAGGGCCCGGCGGTCCAGGGTCCCCGTGGTGAAGTGGTAGAGGTGAGCACCGACGTCACCGACGCCGCTCGTCCCAGGCATTCCAGGCAGGCACGGCCGGGGGCAGCAAGATGCGCCCGCCATTGCGCGCCGGTCAGCTGCCCGCTGCGCTGGCCCCGGGCGAGGATCCGCCATCGACCACGGGGACCAAGTAGGCGCAGGCGGCCAGGTTGAGCACGGCGCGGGGCCACGGCCGGTCCTCGCAGCTGAACAGCACGTCGCAATCCAGCGGCCGCCAGGCCGCAGGGCTCGGTAACTGAGAGGTCCAGCGTCTGGTTATCCGCCGTAAGAGAAGCGTCAGGATGGCGGAGTTGCAGTGTTCCGGTGGCCGAGCACGGTAGAACGTGTTTCACTCTTGCACAACATTACGCGGCTCTCTCAAGGCGGTAGCGCCGGTTCATGGACAAGGTGATCGCTTTGTCCGCGGTGAACCCGGGCCACCTTGCCGATCCACGGACCCTTGCTGTCGAGTCGCTACCTCAATCGCAGTAGGCCCGATCCTCCTGTTGGGGTGCACACAAGTCAGTCGTCCGTACGGCGATTTCACCAGGGCTTCTTTCTACGCTCCTGGCTTAACGCAAACTGTGCGAGGAGAGAGGAGATCCGTACCGGCCTGGCCGACGGCTGAGCCGCGAGACCATTCAGAAAGAACTGCTCTGGAGCGTCGAAATGAAATTCCCCCCGACACCGCAGCAGCCCCGACCCGAGTTGAGCATCGACAACCGCCACGACCTGACCTACCGTTGGCGCCCGCGCCCCCGAGCGCATCAGACGGCCCGTCCGGTCAGGCGTCTAACTTGAGCCGGCCGGGCCGTTCCCATTCCGTCGCGCCCACCCTGCCGCCGGCCACGACCACTCCGCTAGCCCCCGTCATGCCCGCCCCTCCTGACGCCTAGCGCCGCATTCGTGCCCGCCCAGCGTGGGGTGACAGCGAGGCGGCTAACGGGCTGCAACTGCTTAAACGTTCTGATGCTGCGCTTCTGAGAAAGGTTCTGCCCTCCTGAGCAACCAATCCCTCCCACGGCGGACGCCACCAGACGCTCGTTGTGGGAGGGGCTCTTGCGCTCGGCCAGCCGAGCCTAACCACGGAATCAGAGTCAGTCGTTAGATTCGAGATCTAACGGACGTTAGGTCTAATCATACCAGACAGGAAGAATCAGGTGGAAACGCTCTCAAGACCGAAAAAGGAATCAACTGCCAGAAAACGACTTGCGGTGCAGGTGGCTGCGTTTAGCACGGCTCTCGCCGGTACTGTGGCGGTGACCGTGCTGGCCGCAGGTAGTGCGCTCGCGACCACCACGACGCTGACCGGTCAGCAGAGCACGCCAGTTGCCGGCCGCGCCTACGTGGTGCAGAACAACGAGTGGAACTCTAGTGCGCCGGAAAGCATCACGACCGACGGTAACGCCGACTTCACAGTGGCGAACTCGTCGATCAACAACGCGACCAACAGCGCTCCCGGCGGCTACCCGGCGATCTATCAGGGCTGCCACTGGGGCGACTGCACCCAGGGCGGGCTGGCAGCCAACCCGGTCCAGGTGAGCACACTGACCAATCCGGGGACGGTGACGACCAGCTGGAACACCACCCAGCCCGGTGGCGGCGCTTACGACGTCGCCTACGACATCTGGTTCAACCAGGCGCCCACCACCAAGGGCCAGCCCAACGGCGCGGAGCTGATGGTCTGGCTTAACCACAAGGGCCCCGTCCAGCCGTTCGGCTCGGTAGTCGGCACGGCAACCATCAACGGTGTCTCGTATCAGGTGTGGGAAGGCGCGCAGGGGTGGGGTGACACGATCTCCTATGTGATGGCCAGCCCGACGACGTCGGTGAGCAACCTGGACATCGGCGCGGTGACCGCGGACGCGGTCAGCCGCGGTTATATCCAGAAGTCGTGGTTCCTCATTGACGTCGAGGCTGGCTTCGAACTGTGGCAGGGCGGCGGCGGCCTGGCTACCAACTCCTTCTCCGTCAACGACCACAGCGGCAGCGGAAACCCCACGCCGACCGCAGGCTCGTGACGTGGACTTCTTGCGGTCCCCGGCATCGACCTTCAACATCTCCCTGCAAGCGATCTCGCCCAACCCAACGACACCGGGAACAGCGACGAACGCCACGACGGACTTCAAGTTCAAGAACACCGGCTTGGAATTGGCTTCCAACGTGACCCTGGTCATCGAGGTCCTCGACTCAGCCGGCACCGTCGTGAACTCCCAGTCATGGACGGGCCAGAACGTCGCGCCAGAACAGACACTGAACGAGACCTACGCCTGGAAGGCGGCCTCGTCGCCCGGTACCTACACGGTCGAGGGACTCGTGCAGGACTCCTCCGGTCACACGCTCCAGCAGGCGCAGGTCGGAACCATCACGGTGAGCGTTCCCGCACTGCCAGGAACTCCGCCGGCCATGACATCGGCTGTCGGCTCGTGAACCGGTGGTGGACGATCGCGTACAGCGCTAACCGGCGCGTACGAACGAGAAAACTGCACCCATAACCCAGGGGCCGCGGATTCAAATCCCGGCCCCCGCCACCAGGAAAGTACGGGTCAGAGGCCTGACCGCTAGAAATAGCGGTCAGGCCTCTCGACCGTCTGTCGTCAGTGATGCACATGCCGTTGTCGGTCACAGGCAGGTAAGGGCCGCCGCCCCCGCGCCCGCGGGCTCATGACCTAAGAACGGAGGTGGCCCTCTGACGCCGGGGCGGCGTCTGGCATGCCGGGATCTGGGCCAGGGTCCTGGCCGGCGGCTGTGATCCGGAGGCGAGTGAGGTAGTGGGTCCAGCCGCTGGCGTGCCCGGGCTGTTCAGCGGGCGGCAGGTCGCGGTGCTCGAGCTCGACGCGGGTGCCGCCGCGCTCGGCGGCGAGACGGATCTCGACGGTGCTGGCTCCGGCCGGCAGGCGGGCGGAGTCAGCGTAGCCCCAGCTGATGAGGAGCCGGTGCGGAGGGTCGAGGTGCAGGTAGCGGCCGCGTACCGGGGTGCCCTTGATGTCGAGGTCGAAGCGGCCGCCGGGCCGGGCTTCGAGCAGTGCGTACTCGCCCATCCAGGAGACGATGGCCTCCGGCCGGGTGAAGTACTCATAGACCCGTTCGGGCGGGGCGTTGATGTGCACGGAGGCAGTGACCGGTTCAGCCGCCATCGGCGGACTCCACGGCCTGCTTGAGGCGCTGCAGGCTGTCGGGCCAGAACTCGGCGAGGAAGTCCCGCAGCGCGGCGAGCCCTTCCGGGCGGACCACGTAGAGGCGCCGCTGGCCCTGCGGGCGGACCGCCACCAGGCCGGCGTCCTTGAGCACCTTCAGGTGCTGCGAGATGGCCTGCTGGGTGACGTCGAACTGCTCGGCGATCTCGTTGACCGAACGCGGCCGGTCGCGCACGAGCCGCAGGATCTCCCGCCGGCGCGGTTCGGCGAGGGCCTGGAACGCTGCCTCGCTCACGGCACCCAGCATAACACAAGGGTTGACTTGTACAAGCGGCAGCTAGTAGCTTATACAAGCCTGAGCTTGTGCAGACTCGGCGGATGGCCGGCCGCCACTGGCCGGAGCCGCCCCGGCGGAAGGAGCCCGTATGAGCACCCAGGACACGGCCGCGATCATCCGCGCCTATCACGACGCGTGGACGACAAAGGACTTCGCCCAGGCGACCGCCCTGCTGGCCGGCACCCTGGCGGTCGAGGTGCCGGTCAACGACTACCCCACGGCCGAGTCCTTCGCCGCTGCGCTGAAGAGCTTCGGGTCAATGGTGACCAGCGTCGACCTGCTCGCTGCGATGAGCGCCGGCCGAGAGGCGATGCTCCTGTACGACCTCGACGTCGAGCGTCTGGGGACGCTGCGCGTTGCCGAGCACTTCACCGTCGACGACGGCAAGATCACCCGCATCCGCCAGATCCACGATACCGCGGCCGTCCGTGCGGCCGGCCTGGCCGGGGAGGCCGCGGGCCCCTTGCGGCACAGGAAGGAAAGGCCATGACAGCAAGACCCGGCGAGTTCCCTGGCGCCCGGACCGCGATGTACGCGCGGCAGCTCACCATCCATGCGGCCCGCGAGCGCGTGTTCGACGCCATCGCCACGCTCGACGGTCCCCGTCACTGGTGGACCACCGTCGTGAGCGGGTCCGCCGCGGCCTGCGGCGAGCTACGCTTCGGGTTCGCAGGACTGGACGAGCAGATCGTCATGCGCGTCGACGCCGTCCACCCCCCCTGCGCGGTCGGGTGGTCGTGCGTGGCACACACCCGGGACGGGGAGTGGACCGGCACCGAGGTGCGGTTCGAGCTCGCCGAGCTCGGGCCGCAGACGTGCGGTCTGGACTTCCGCCACATCGGCATCTCCCCCGACGTGGTGGCGGAGGGCTGGGACCGCTTCCTGGCCAGCCTGGCCGCCTACGCCGAGCGCGGGGAGGGCTGCCCGTACGGCGCGTGACGGGGCGAGGCAGGCCTACGCGGATATGGGCGCCGCCGAAAGCCGCCGCCAGAGGCCGCGAACTCGCCGAAACGCCCTTGGCCCGCGCCCGGCGTGAAGCGGGATACATTCCGGTTGGGTCTGCGATACTGGTGCGATGCCCGAGCCAGCTATCCCCATGTCAACCACGGATACTCTCCCGCACGGCCTGCAGCAAGATCATGTAATAAATCGCGCAGCAGTATTGACGAGTCGCGGGCATCCAAATCCTGGATCGGCCCGGGACGCCCTGGCTGACTGGGCGGAAAGATGCAACTACGACGCTGTTGTGGGCGTCCGTTTCGTGGCCGTCCCGGAAATAATCACGCCAGCCGAGATAATAACCGAGGTTAAATGGGCGGCCTACGGAACGGCTATCGGCTGGTGAGGGCTGGCCACGAAGATGCAGAACGGGTGCCCGGCGAGGTCGGCATAGACGCGCAGTGGCTCATCGGGATCGCCGGAGCGGTCGTAGAGCAGCCGGGCGCCCAGCGACAGGGCTCGCTCGTGCTGGATGTCGAGGTCGGCGGTCGTGGGCACGGTCAGGTCCAGGTGCAGCTGCTGCGGGCGCGGACCGTCCGGCCATGTCGCCTCCGCAAGCTCCGCCACCTGCTGGAACGCCAAGCGGGCCCGGTCGGCGGGATCCTGCAGCACCAGCCAGTCCTGCCCGGCTGGGTCCGGCTGGCCGGTGGCCGGGGGCTCGTCCCCCCGCCGGTAGCGCAGGCCCAGTAGCTGGCGGTAGAACTCCGCGAGCGCACGCGCGTTAGTGCTGTCCAGGACCACCTGCCGAAGCTCGGGGAACCCCCGCTCAGTCTCCACCACGTCACCTCCCGCGGCACGGTGCCGCCACCATTCTCCCGCCCGCGCAGCCCAGGGTCCCAATAGCGGACCGGGCGGGCGGTCGCCATGATCTGGGGCGCAGTGATCCTGCTCACCGCCGCCATTCTCATAGCCGTCTGCATCGACGCGCAAGCACCGGTGCCGCGCCGCTTAGACCTTCGGGGGCGCCCGCCCCGCGCCGTTACTCCCGAGCCGACAAGACCTTCCGGGGATGGGCGCCGTCCACGTAGCCCAGGAACGGCGGATAGATGTTATAGCCCAGGAGTTCCTGGAGCCGTTCGGGCAGCTGCCGTACGACGTCGCGCGGTACCGCCAGGCAGTGGTTCTCCTGCGGCCGCAGCCACGCGGAGACGTACTCCAAGATCACGCCCAGGCGCGGCCGGCCGGTGCGGTTGGCCCCGCCGCCGTGCCAGAGGCTGCCGAGGTAGAACATGACCGAGCCCGGTGCCACGGTGGCCGTCTGAACCGGGTCGCCGGCGCCCGGCTGGCGTCCGGGTTCCCAGCGGTGGCTGCCCGGGATGAACCTGGTGGCGCCGTTGTCCTCAGTGAACTCATCCAGGGGCCACATGGTGTTGACCACCACCGGCGGGCAGGGCTGCGGCAGCGGGTACACCGCGTCGTCGCGGTGCAGCATCTGGGCGCGCTCACCCGGGCCGATGCGGATACCCACCGGGGCGCTGAGCTGGTAGTGCCCCAGGACGACGTCAAGTACCTCGAGCAGAAGCGGGTGAACGGCGGCCCGGTCGAACGTCCGGGTCTTGGCGAACAGGGCATAGACCCGCTGGGTGGCCAGCCCTTCGAAGGCATTGCGCCCGGTCGGCGTCGCCTCCAGCACCCGGCCCAGGTCAGCCCGGGCGGCCTGGACCCCGTCCGCGGCCATCAGGCCGGAGACGATCACGTAGCCATCGTCGGTCAGCCGCTGCGCCACATCCTGGCCGGTGGACGTTGCGCCTGGCATCGGGGCCATCACCACCCATGAGCCTAAACCAGGCCGCCTCGCTCGGGCCCGCTCGGCGACACGCAAACCGGATGGACCAGGACGGTGACCTGTCGCGGTCAGATCGCGGCCAGTGCGTCGATCTCGACCCGGAACGCCGGGTTCACCAGGCTGCTGACTTGCACCAGCGTGCTGGCAGGAGGCTTGTCCAGCGAGATGTACTCGTCGCGGACCTGCCTGAAGGCGTCCAGGTCGGCGAGGTCGGTGAGGTAGACCGTCAGCTTGACGACGTGCTCCATGCCCGCGCCTGCCGCGGCCAGAGCGGCGGTGAGGTTGTCGAACACCTGCCTGACCTGGGCCCGCGGGTCATCAGGCCCGGCAAGCTTTCCTTGCGCGTCCAGGGGCACCTGCCCGGAGACGGCGACCAGGTGCCCGCTGAACGCCACGGCGTGGCTGTAGCCGTTGACCGGTGGCAGCCCGTCGGGCCGGACGTAGTGCTGCTGCATGGGGTCCTTCCTGAGAACCGCCCCGGAACATCAGCACTGTAACGATCAAGCATCAGAGCCCGTGAGACGACACGCCGGATACGCCGGGACATCGCCGCACCCGACTCGCCGAGATACTTACTCGAAAACAAGCTGCATACCTAGCTATGTCATGCTAGTATCGAATACGTTAGCGAATCGGCCGGGGAGGACGCCATCACCACCACCCGGGACCCAGAGCCTTTCGGCTCGCCCGAAGAGCCGTACGACCACCACGCGCTGACGCCTGCGGAGCGGACGGCGCTGGCCCGGCTGGAGAACGGCCAGCAGTTGCGCGCGGCCGACGAGGCTGCGCTGGCCCGGCTTGGAGACGACCTGTGCGGCCCTGCAGACGACTCTGGCAGCTGCCCGCCGGAGGAGCATGACGCATGGGTGGCCGATCTGGCCGCTGTGGCCCGCGATGCCCTCCCGGGCGCGCCCGGCCCGGAAGTGCCGGATTGGCTGGATGCCGGGTTCACCCATCGCGAAGGGACCGGCGGGGCCGGGTTCGCCGCAGGCGGTGTGCTGGACCGGACGCCGGCGGGCTGGCTGCCCCGCCAAGCCGCCCTCGGGCTGGCCGTGATCGGCGAACTCGCCGCCCGCCGCGCCGGCCCGGACGGCATTCCCGGCGAGCATCTCCAGGACGAGATCGCCGCGGTGCTGACCCTGACCGGCTGGACCGCCGCCCGCCAGGTTGCGCTGGCCGCCGCTATGACGCGGCTGCCCGACGTCGCGGCGGCGCTGGCCGCCGGGTGGATCGACCCGGACAAGGCCAGGGTGTTCGCCGACGAGCTGATCGTGATCGATGACGACGTGGCCGCCGCGGCGATCGCCGCCAGCCTGGTGCCCCGCGCGCCTGGGATGACCACGAGCGAGCTGAGACGGAAGCTGCGGCAGAAGATTGCCTCGTTCGACCCGCAGGCCGCCAAGCGGCGCAAGGAGAAGGCGGAGAAGGACGCCCGGGTGGAATCCTGGGTGGAGTCGGACGGTACCGGCGCGATCGCCGGGCGGGGCATGAACCTGGCCAAGATGATCGCTGCGGACCAGCAGGTCGACGCCGACGCCCGCTGGCTGCAGGCCAACGGCGCGCCGGGCACCCTGGACCAGCTGCGCGTCGAGGTCTTCCTAACGCGCCTCTGCGGTCAGCCCCTGTACACCCTTCTGCCCGAGCCCTCCACCGGGACCGGCGCGGGCAAAGGCACCGCCGGGACTCGCGCGAGCGCTGCCAGCGCGAGCACTGGTGGCGCGGGCACTGCCAGCGCGGCTGACGCGGGCGCGATCGACGCCGGTACCTGCCGCGACCTCGCCGCAGCCCTCGCCGCCGCCGGCCGACGCACCCGCTGGTGCATCACCCTCGTCGACCGCAACGGCTGGGCCGTGGCCCACGGCTGCGCCCGGGCCGGCCCCGGCCCGCCTGGCACCGACCGGGCCTGGCTGGCGTCGGTGACGATCACCACAATTGAGTCGGGGACCTGCTCGCACCGGCGGGAGTCCGCCACGTACCGGCCGTCGGCCTCGCTGCGGCATGTAGTGAAGGTCCGGTCCCCTCGGTGCGGGTTCCCGGGGTGCCGGCACCGGTCCGAACGATGCGATGACGATCATACGGTTCCGCACCATAAGGGCGGGAAGACGTGTGAATGTAACCTTTACCCGCTGTGCAGACGACATCACAGGGCCAAGCAGGCCCAGGGCTGGCGGCTAACGCAGCCAGAGCCAGGCATCCTGACCTGGACGCTGCCCTGCGGACGGCAGGTCACCGTCACCCCCGAGCCCTACCCCGTCTAACCAAACGTCAGAAGATGGCGGGCGGAGGGGCGGGAGAGGGTTTCGCCCTTGCGTCGGTAATCGCCCTCGCTCCTGCGGCGAAGCGGGCCAGGTCTTCGCCGTCGACCAGCCGGGCCGGGAACGGGTCGCCGGCCGTCCGCCGCGTCAGCTCCGCGACGGGGAGGTCATGCTGCGCGCCGGCCAGCACCAGGTTGCCGAACCTGCGGCCGCGCAACACGGCCGCGTCGGCGATCAGGCAGGCGTGCCGGAAGGCGGACCACACCGTCGCCGCCTGTGCGCGAGCGTGCGCGAGCGGAGGGCCGTCGCCGACGTTGGCGCCGTAGATGCCCGGCGGGCTCAGCGCACGGGCCGCGGCGGCCGCGAACTCTACCGACGTCAGGTGCGCCGGAGTGCGCGCCCCCAGGAACAGGTCCGCTATGACCACATCAAAGGATCCGGCCGGGACGTGTTCCAGAACGGCGCGGGCGTCTGCGACCCTGACGCGCACCCGGCCCGTGCGGCCCCCGCGCGCCCGGCGGCCGCGCTGGACCAGAGGCAGCCGCCGCCGGACAAGGTCCACCAGCGCGGCGTCCGCCTCGACCGCCAGCTGGTCGGAGCCTGGCCGGGTTGCTGCCACGTAACGGGCCAGGGTCAGGCCGCCTCCCCCGAGGTGCAGCACGCGCAGCGGCTCCCCGGCCGGCGCCGCCAGATCAACCAGGTGCCCGAGCCGCCGCATGTACTCGAATTCCAGGTACTGCGGATCATCGAGGTCAACGTGTGACTGCGGGGCGCCGTCCACCAGCAGCGTCCAGGCCCTGCGCCGGTCGGGATCACCAACAAGCTCGACGACTCCCGAATCGGCACCCGGCCGGGCGGCCGGCCGGCCGCGGTCCTGCTGCCGATGTGCCATATCGGCCAGTATCTCCTGCGGCGGCGGCAAGAACGGAGCTGGTCTCAGCAGGCGGTGCAGCGGCATGCCGCCGGGCCGGGGCCGACGGCTGACCTGATTCCCGTTGACCGTACATGCCTGGTGAAATCTCACTATCGTGGGATGGGCTGGGCACCGGCCCATGTGGGGCTGGGGATGTCGGCTGGGCCATAGGAATCGAGCCGCTCATTTGCAGGTGCTCGGCAACCGCACCGCGAGTGGAGGTGCGTGAGATGGTGCGCCCGTGAGCCGCGGGACGGACCCGGTCCTGCCCGACTTGGGAATGTCAGGCAAGATCGGCGATTACCGCCTGGACGGCCATATCGGCCGCGGCGGCATGGCCGTCGTCTACCTCGCCCAGGACGAGCGACTGGACCGCACGGTGGCACTCAAGATCATTGCGCCGGAGCTGGCGCGCGACGCCGCCTTTCGAACCCGGTTCCTGCACGAGTCACGGGCTGCCGCCGCGGTCGGCCACCCCAACATCATTCCGGTCTACGACGCCGGAGATGCGGGCGGCGTCCTGTACGTGGCTATGCGTTACGTTCAAGGCGGCGATGCCCGGTCGCTCCTCAACCGGCTGGGGCCGCTTCCCTTCGGCTGGGCCTGGAGCATCATCGCGCAGGCGGCGTCGGCCCTGGATGCCGCTCACGCCCACGGCCTGATCCACCGCGACGTCAAGCCAACGAACATGCTGCTCGATACCGGCGACCTGACGGGCGGGAGGGCGCCTCGACGGGCCGACGGCAGCGACTTCGAGCACGTGTACCTGTCCGACTTCGGGATCAGCAAGACCTCATCGTCGGGTCAGAACACCGCAATGGCCCAGTTCGCGGGAACGCTCGATTACGTCGCACCCGAGCAAGTCGAAGGCCGAGCCGTTGACGGGCGCGCGGACCTCTACTCGCTGGCCTGCGCCGGGTTCGAGCTGCTGTGCGGCACGCCGCCATTCGGGCCGGACCAGGGCCTGACCGTGATGTACGCCCAGCTGTACGCCCCACCGCCCACGGCCACCGCGCGGCGCCCCGATCTGCCTGCGGCAGTCGATCTGGTCCTGGCCACGGCCATGGCGAAGAACCCGGCCAACCGGTACGCCAGCTGTGGCCAGTTCGCTGAGGAACTGCGGACCGCGCTGGGGCTCGTTCCCGGCGAGTCGGGTATGCCCGCGCGGCCGCGCTCGCCGCGCTACGCCGGGCCGGTCGCGGAAGCCTGGCCGGCCGCCGCGGAGCAGGAATCGGCCGCGAAGGCCGCGGCACCCACGCTGTACGGGCCCGGCTGGCCGCCGTCCCCGCTAGAGCAGCCTCCGGCCGGACCGGACCGGCTGAGCGTGGACGCGGCGGGCACGCCGGACCGGCTGAACGCGGGTGCGGCGGGCACGCCGGAGTGGGCGGGCGCGGGCCCGGCGGGCACGCCGGAGTCGGTAGGTACCGCGGACAGGCCGGGTCGGCTGTACCCGCGGCAGCCCCGGCCACACCCCAGCCGCACGAGGCTCATCCTGGCTGTCGCTGCCGCGGCCATTGTCGTGGTCGCCGTGGTCGTCGGCATGAGCCTGTCGAAGGGATCGGCGCCGGGCGCGTCGGCGCCGCGTACCGCATCCTCAGCGCCGGCATCGTCTGTCGCGGCATCCCGGCAGGCGGCCGCCGTCAACCATCTGCTGGGCTCGAGCGCGGCCACACGAAACGCACTGATAGGCGCGATCAGGAAGGCCCATAATTGCGCGCACTTGCCCACTGCGGTCAGGCAGATCCAGGCCGTCGTGAACCGGCGCAGCGCCGAGTTCAACCATGCGACGGCCGTGTCAACGGCTGCGCTGAGCAATGGCGCGACCGTGCGGTCCGACCTGCTCGCGGCGCTGCGCCACTCGCTGGACGCCGACCGGGACTACCTGACCTGGGCCCAGCAGCGGCTGAGCTCCGGGTGCACGCCGGCGGCTCGATCGAGTGCCTACCGGGCCGCGCTGAACGCCGACGGGCAGGCCGACGCGGCTAAGGCGGCGTTCGTCCAGGTGTGGAATCCGGTCGCGGCCCGGTACGGACTCCCGCGGAAGTCGCCCGGCGACATCTAGAGCCCGGGCTGGCGTCCTCCGCCCTCGTCACCCGCAACACCGCCGACCTGGCCCGCAGCACCGTGACGCTGCTTAATCCCTTCGATCCCACGCCTGCGACCTGACATGACCAGCCTTTGCGTCTAAAAGAGGCTGCCGAGTACAAGCTGATTGGCGTCATCGCCGCGAAGCCACGCGCTTCCTCACCGCGAACGAGGCGCGGCCGTAGTGTCCTGCCCGGCTACAGTTACGGAGAGTGAACATCCGGCGAGTGCGACAGGTGCTGGATCTCATGCCTGGTATCAGCCTGATCGGGCGGTCTCCCGGCTGCCCGGGCAGGAGGTGGGCGATGTCCCCGCCGGAGCGTTCGCGCGTCCGAGACGACGGCGCATCCAGCGTCGATGACGAAGAGCAATATCGCCACATCGTTGAGAGGCCCGGCTGCGGCAGAATCAGGAAATAGCTGTGCGATGCCCCAGGCCGTGAAGGCGAGAACCGCGACAAGCCGCATCAGTCCGTGTCGTGCCTTAGGCGGATGCGCGACGCTTACAGCGGCGACCGCCGATCCCGTCAGCGGTGACTAGCAGGATGCTTCCGGCGATGGAGGTCAGGCCAAGCCCTATTGCGACCGAGAGCCGGACGTGCGGTGCGCCTGCTTGCTGGGGTTGATCCACGAGGTCCACGGTATCGGGGCGGATCGCAGGCCGGACTCACAGGCTGCCTGGGTAGGGAGGTTCGGGCAAGGCGAGGACTGCGCCGTTCAGCGCAGGTGAGGCGCCGGGCTGATCGGCGGAGACAAGTTCAGCTGAGCAGCCGTCGGCGGGGAGCGGGAAGGTGGCCATGCCGCATCAGCGGGCGCCGTCAGGGAGGCTTGGGTTCGGCGCGGCGCCGACGGGAGGGCGGAGGTGGCACCACCTTTCCGGCGAGGGCGCGTCCGGTTGGGATCACAACCAGTTTCCCCTCACGGGTGCGGACCGCGAAGGACCCGGCATCAGCCTCCTCAAGAATGCCGAGCACGTCGGTCATCGCTTCGTCTGAGACGATGGTCAGGCATACAAACCGCCTCGTTGATACAGACTGTAGCTGTACATCGAGGGTGGGCCGCCGATGCTTAGCCCAACGTCCGGTGACTCAGCACGAGCCGGTACCCGTCGGGATCGACGATGGTCCTGCCCTGGTGGTCCGGGTTGGCACCACGCAGCTGCGCTACCAGCTTCGCTGCATCGAGGACCTGCAGGCGATGCTGAAGGAGCGCGGCGACTGGGTGCCGCTGGGCAACACCGACGAGCAGAAGCAGGCACCCGACGGCACCGTCGAGGCCTGGGGCCGGTCTCCCGACAACCCGGTTGGCGGCTGGTACGGCCTGAAGAAAGGGCTCCGCGGCCGGTTCGGCAACTACGTGCCTCCGGTCCTGGAAGTGCTCGGCCTGGCCGAGGTCGAGCACAACGCGCGCAATAACCGGATGCGGGCCCGCTAGGACCCGGCCCCCGGACCCTGTGCTTGCTGGTTCCGCTGTCGCCGCGTGACCTTCGCGGCTACCATCGCCGCCATCGCCCGTGGCCGGGGGAGTCATCGGCATCGGGTACGCCCGGGGGTTGCGCGGCGGTTGCTGACCGCGATATCTGCGCCAAGATCCGATCCGGCATCCTAATGCGCGCATATTGTGCCAATATGTTCAGTGACATTGCGGGAGGGCGTACATGGGCCGCTGGGGAAGACGGTATCGCCGCTGGACGGTCAGCACGGTATTAGTGCTGGCCGTGGTCGCCGCAGCTCCCGCGGCCGCCGTGATGGCCGCGGCGTCCACGGCGGGCTCGCACCCGGAGATCGGGGTCGTGCACACCGTCACCTCGTCCGCGCAGCAGACGGCCCGCGCGCTCTGGACGCCCTCGCGGATGGCGGCTGCCACGCCCGCGCCGGTTCCCTTCACCGCGGGCCCCGCGATCAGCCCTCCTCCCGGGACGCCTTCCGCCACGCTCTTCAACGGCGTGCCCACTGTCGGTGCCCTGTTCTTCACCACCAACGGGGGGGTCACGCACTTCTGCACGGCCAGCGTCGTCGACAGCACCAACGAGAACCTGGTCCTGACCGCCGCCCACTGTGTCGATCCCGGCACATTCGTCAGCAACATCGAGTTCGTCCCGGGATTCCACGCCGGCCACCGGCCCTACGGCGCGTGGGTCGTTAAGAAGATCTTCGTCGCCCGGGGATGGGCGAACGGGCAGAACCCGAACCTCGACTTCGCATTCATGACGGTCACCCCCCCGGGGCGGCGGCCACTCCAGAAGGTGACCGGCGGGCTGCAGCTCGGCATCGACCGTCCCTACCGGCGCCCCATCGAGGTCATCGGCTACAACAACACCGACCACAGGCCCGTTGAGTGCGCGACGCACAGTTTCGAGTTCAGGCCGGACCAGATGGAGTTCTTCTGTCACGGCTACCGGGACGGAACCAGCGGCGGCCCCTGGATCGTCAGCTATAACCCCCGCTACGGCACGGGCGTGGTCATCGGCGTCATCGGCGGCTTCGAACAGGGCGGCTTCCTCGAGTGGGCGTCCTACAGCGCGTACTTCGGGCGCCCGGCCCTCCAGCTGTTCCAGCAGGCGGGGCGTTAGGGAATCTCATAACGCGGCGGCTGCGGCCGGAGCGCCACCGGGCGTCAGCAATGCCTCAGGAAGCGTCCAGCCGGCATGCAGATCGGTTTCCTATTGTCTGCTGAGACGCGACGGGCGTGCTGAGCAGGAAGGGCTGGAGCCGTGCGTGAGAAGGTCACCATCTCGCACCGCGGGGCGAGGTACGAGATCGGGCGAGGAGAGCACTTCTACGGGATCTGGGCCGCGGGGACGCCGGGGTCGCGGGCGCAGCCGCTCGAGTGGTGGCCCGATACCCGTGAGGGCTGGTCCGCAGCGTGGCAGCGGTTCGCGGCGATCGAGGCGCCAGGCACGATCGTCCCGGTCAGTCAGCGCCAGGCAATCCCCGCTGCGGGTAACGCCATCGTCGCGGCGGCGCTGCTCGCCGCGGGCGTCGTCTGCGGGATCGCGGGGCTCTTCCCCGGCTACCTCGGCGGAGCGAGCCTGGCCCAGCAGCCGGCCGAGCTCGTGCCGCATGCGATCTACCTCGCCGCCTGGAGCATGAGCGCACTGCTCGTCCTGCTCGGGGGTGCCCGCCTCCGGGTGGGAGCGCTCCTCGGGGTAGGGACGAGTGTCGTCACCTTCGGCCTCTTCTTCGCGGACGCCGGCACGGTGATCGCCGGGGGTGCGCACCTCATGGGCGCCGGCCTGGTGCTCGGGCTCATCGGCTGGCTCGCCTGCGCGGCCGGCTCCGCGATGGCGTTCCGGCTTCGGTCGGCCGGCGCGCCAGGCAGGCCGAACGGCAGCCAGGTGGGTCCCGTGGTGGCGCTCATACTCGCCGGGCTGGGCGCGGCGGTCGCGTTCGCCCCCTCGTGGGACAGCTATGTCCTGCGGACGGCGGCCGGGACGCAGTCCGTGACCGCGGGCAACGCCTTCGCGAACCCCGCGCCGGTGATCGCCGGCGACGTCGCCGTGATGGTCGCGCTGGTCGCGGTGGTGGTCGTCGCCGCCCTGTGGCGCCCGATGCGGCATGGGGCGGCGCTGCTCGCCGGGGCCACCATTCCCATGGCGGCCCAGGCGATCTCGGCTCTCGTCCTGGTCGGCGAGGGCGCGTCGCCGGCCCAGTTCGGGATCTCCCCGGCACAGGCCGCGCAGGCCGGGCTCACGATCGACTCCGGGGTCACGCCCGTGTTCTGGATCTACTGCGCGTTCGTCGTGGCGCTGATCGCGTCGTGCGCGTGGATGCTCCTCGCGTCCCGCCGGAGCGCTCCCGGGCCGGACGCGCTCGTCGCGAGCAGCGTCCTGTCGCCGGCGCCCCAGGACGGCGACGTGCCCAGCGGGGTGACGCCAGGCCGTCCCGAAACGCCGGATGCGACAAGCGCCTAGCCCTACCGGCTGCTTCCGCGGGAGCTACTCTGGGCCGGTGCGGGTCGCGACCTGGAACGTGAACTCAGTCAAGCAGCGAGTGCGAGGTGAACTGGACCGCCGAGGCTATGCTGTCGCCCTGCACGGCGAGGCCCGGTGGAACGGGGTGGCGATCGCCTCCCGGGCGGGCCTGGACGACGTCGCGGCGGGAATCCCCGGCGCGCCCGGCTTCCCCCGCCCGGAGGCGCGCGCGGTGTCCGCGACCTGCGGCGGGATCCGGGTGTACTCGGTGTACGTGCCGAACGGGCGGGCGCCGGACTCCGAGCACTATCGCTACAAGCTGGCCTGGCTGGCGGCGCTGCGGGAGATGGTCGGCGCCGGCCCGGACGCCTCGGTCGTGTGCGGGGACATGAACATCGCGCCGACGGACGCCGACGTATTCGACCCGGACGCCTACATCGGCCAGACCCACGTCACCCCGCCGGAGCGCGAGGCGCTGGCCAGCCTGCAGGCGCTCGGCCTGCATGACGTGGTGCGGGAGCGCTGGCCGACCGAGCGGGTCTTCACCTACTGGGATTACCGGGCCGGGATGTTCCACCAGGACTTCGGGATGCGGATCGACCTGGTGCTGGCCACCGCCCCGGTGGCCGACCGGGTGCGGGCGGCCTGGGTGGACCGTCAGGCGCGCAAGGGCACCGGGCCGAGCGACCACGCCCCGGTGATCGTCGACCTGGACGAGGCACCCGACGGTGACATCGGCCCGGTGGTGCCGCCGCCCTCGGCGCGCCCGGCCGGGCGGCGCACGGTCAAGCTGCCCCAGTCCCCCTGAGGTTTGTCGGCGGACGCAGTAGGAAACGGCGGCCGGGCCGCCGACAATGTGGGGGGACCCGCACCTGGAGATGATCGATGACGGCTGACGCCCGCAACCCCGAGCACCTCGATGTCCTGATCGTCGGGGCCGGCCTGTCCGGCATCGGCGCCGGCCATTACCTGCAGGCCCAGTGCCGGTGGGCGTCCTGGGCCATCTTCGAGGCGCGCGACGCGATCGGCGGCACCTGGGACCTGTTCCGGTACCCGGGGGTCCGGTCTGACTCCGACATGTTCACCCTGGGGTATGCGTTCCGGCCGTGGGACGGGGCCAAGGCGATCGCGGACGGCGCGTCGATCCTGGCTTACATCCAGGACACCGCGGCCGCGGCGGGCATCGGCGGGCGCATCCGGTTCGGTCACCGGGTGGTCCGGGCTGCGTGGAGCAGCGACGAGGCGCGCTGGCACGTCACCGCGCAGCGGACCGACACCGGCGAGGTGGTGGAGGTCACCTGCGGCTTCCTGTTCTGCTGCACCGGCTACTACCGTTACGACCACGGCTACGTGCCGGACTTCGCCGGCATGGACCGCTTCGCGGGCACGATCGTGCACCCCCAGGCGTGGCCCAGCGATCTTTCCTGCAACGGCCAGAGGGTGCTGGTGATCGGCAGCGGCGCCACCGCCGTGACGCTCGTTCCCGCGCTGGCCGCGACCGCCGGTCACGTGACCATGGTCCAGCGGTCCCCGAGCTACGTCGCGTCGATGCCGGCCAGGGATCCGATCGCCGACGCGCTGCGGCGCGCGCTGCCCCGGCGGTATTCGGGCCCGGTCATCAAGTGGTTCAAGGCCCTCACCACCCAGGGGTTTTACCGGCTGAGCCGCAGCCGCCCGGAGCTTGTCAAGGGGATGCTGCGCCGGATGCTCGAGCGCCAGCTGCCGGCCGGATACGACATCGACACCCACTTCACGCCGCGGTACAACCCCTGGGACCAGCGGTTCTGCCTCGTGCCCGACGGCGACCTGTTCCAGGCCATCAGGAACGGCTCGGTGTCGGTCGTCACCGATCAGATCGACACGTTCACCGAGCGGGGCCTGCGGCTGCGGTCGGGCACCGAGCTGGAGGCCGACATCATCGTCACCGCGACGGGCCTGGAGTTGCTGTTCCTCGGCGGGATCGAGCTCTCGGTCGACGGCGAGGCGGTCGACCTGCCCGGCCGGCTGACCTACAAGGGGATGATGGTCGAGGGCGTGCCGAATCTCGCCGTCGCCGTCGGCTACACGAACGCGTCGTGGACGCTCAAGTGCGACCTCACCTGCGGATACGTGTGCCGGCTGGTCAACCACCTGCGCGCGACCGGGATGCGCCAGGCCACGCCGGTCAACCGGGCCCCGGCGGTCAGCACCCGGCCGCTGCTCGACCTGACCTCGGGCTACATCCAGCGGTCGGCCCACCGCTTCCCCAAGCAGGGCTCGAGATTCCCGTGGCAGATCCAGCAGAGCTACTTGCGCGACTACCGGTCACTGAAGCTGAGCGGCATCGAGGACGATGCCATGGTGTTCTCCAATCCAGTCCGCGAGAAGGCTGCCGCCGGGTCAACCGCTGGCTGACCGCTGGGTTAGGAGCAGAGCATGAAGACGTTCCGCGGCCGGGTCGCGGCCGTGACCGGGGCCGGCTCGGGCATCGGCCGGGCGCTGGCCCGGGAGCTCGCCGCCCGCGGCGCCCACCTGGCCCTGGCCGACATCGACGAGGCCGGCCTGGCCGAGACCGTCATGCTCGGCCAGGGCTCCGGGACGAAGATCACCTCGCACGCCACCGTCGAGGCCATGTCGTACGAGGACTTCGAATGGCTGATGAGCATCAACTTATGGGGCGTCGTCTACGGGACCAAGGCGTTCCTGCCGCATCTCAAGGCGGCGGGCGAGGGTCATGTGGTCAACGTGTCGAGCGTGTTCGGGCTGATCAGCGTGCCCTAGCAGTCTGCCTACAACGCCGCGAAGTTCGGGGTCCGCGGGTTCACCGACGCGCTGCGCATGGAACTGGAGCTGGAAGGCTCGCCGGTCTCGTGCACGACCGTGCACCCCGGCGGCGTCAAGACCAACATCGCCCGGAACGCACGGGTTGACCCCAGCGTGATGGCCAACCTCAGCCATCCGGACGCTGCCGCCGACGACTTCGACAAGCTGGCGCACACGAGTCCGGAGAGCGCGGCGCGCCAGATCCTCCGGGGCGTGACGCGCGATCGCCGCCGCGTCCTGGTCGGCGCCGACGCGACGGCGATCGACGTCATCTCCCGGCTCCCGGCCGCACTATCCCAGCGGCTGATCGAGAAGGGAGCCAGCCGCCGCCGTCGGGGCTAGCACACCCACCTCGGCCAGCCCGGCGCCCGGCGCGGCTCACGGGACGAACTGAGGCCCGCGCGCCTACCCGATGTCGCGAATCGAAAACCGTGAACCTCGCCGCTCAGGGCCGGGTGCCGAACGACGGCTTGCCCGGCTGGACGGGCAGCGTGGCGTAGGCATCATGGACCCAGTCGCACAGCAGCGGGTCTCGCGCGGGTCGATGATCTCCTCGATGCCGAACCGTTCGGCGGTCCGCAGCGGGTTGCGCACGGCGTCGAGCCGGGCCCGGATGTCGGCGAGCATCGCGGCGGGATCGTCCGCGCGCTCGAGCTCGGCCCGGTAAGCGGCCTCGATGCCCCCCTCGACCGGCAGCGAGCCCCAGTCGGCTGAGGGCCAGGCCCAGCGGCGGATCAGGCGGTGCCGGTTGGTGAGGCCCGCGCCGCCCACCCCGAAGACGCGGCGCACGATGACCTCGGCGCCGGGCACGCTGGCCTGGTACACGGCGCTGATCGCCCGCACCCCGGCGCGGATCGTGGCGCGCTGCTCCGCGCGGGTGCCGATGAGCAGCCCCGGCTGGTCGGTGAACGTCACGATCGGCACGTGGAAGGTCGAGCACAAGTCGGCCAGCCGGGTCACGGCCTCCGCGCCCTCGACGGTGAGGCAGCCGCCGGCCACATACGGATCACCTGCCACGACACCCACCGGATGGCCGTCGAGCCTGGCCAGCGCGGTCACGACCGACCCGCCGTAACGCTGCACCTCCATGACCGAGTCGGCATCGAAGACCGCCCGCAGGATGGCCCGGATCCGGTACGGCTGGCGCCGGTCGCGGGGCACCGCGGACAGCAAGCTGTCGTCGCGCCGCCCGGCCGGATCCTCGCATCCCGAGACCGGAGGTCGCTCGTACGCGCTCTGCGGCAGATAGGACAGGAAGCGCCGGATCATCCGGAACGCCTCCAGCTCCGAGGACGCCACCAGGTCGACGGCGCCGTTGCGGCCGTGCACCCGGGAGCCGCCGAGCCCCCCCTCCTTGTCGACGTCTTCTCCGCTGCCGCTCTTCACCACCGGCGGCCCGGCCACGAACAGCTGCGCCGTGCCCTCGACCAGGATCGACAGGTGCGCCATGCACAGCCGGGCGGCGCCGAGCCCGGCGACCGGCCCGAGGCCGGCCGCCACCACCGGCACGGTGGACAGGTTGTCGACGACGTAGTCCCAGCCAGGATTGGCCGGAACATAGGTGTGCCCCGTCTGCTCGAGCGTCTTCACGCTGCCGCCCCCGCCGGTGCCCTCGACGAGCCGCACCATCGGCAGCCTGAGCTGGTTCGCGAGCTGCTCGGCGTATATCTGCTTGCCGATGATCCCGGCGTCCGCGGCGCCGCCGCGGATCGTGAAGTCGTCACCGCCCGCCACGATCTTGCGCCCCAGGATGCGGCCGGTTCCGGCGACGAAGTTGGCCGCCGTGAAGCCCGTCAGCTCACCATCGCCGTTATAGGCGGCCGTGCCCGCGAGCGCCCCGATCTCGTGAAACGAGCCGTCGTCGAGCAGGGCCGCCAGGCGCTCCCGCACTGTCAGCCGGCCGGCCTCGTGCTGGCGCTGTACCTTCTCCGGCCCGCCCATCCGGTCGGCCAGCTCCTGCCGCCGGCGCAGCTCATCCAGTTCCGGTTGCCACGTCATGACGTTGGGCTCACGGCGAGTCCCATACTTCCTGGGCCGTCTCGACGATCAGAGCGAGCTTCGCCCACTGCTGATCCTGGGTGAGGTCGTTGCCCTCCTTCGTGGAGGAGAACCCGCACTGCGGCGACAGGCATAGCTGGTCGCCGTCGACGAACCGCGCGGCATCCTCGATCCGCCGCTTCAAGTCGTCCTTGCGCTCCAGCTCGCCGCGCTTGGTGGTCACCAGCCCGAGCACGACCCGCTTGCCCTTAGGCACGAAGCGCAGCGGCTCGAAGCCGCCCGAGCGCTCGTCGTCCCACTCGCAGAAGAACCCGTCGACGTCCAGCTCGTTGAACAGTGCCTCGGCGACGAAGTCGTAGCCGCCCTCGGCCGCCCACATGCTCTGGTTGTTCCCCCGGCACATGTGCGTGGTCACCGCGAGGTCGGCCGGGCGGCCGGAGAGCGCGCGGTTGATGTTCGCGATGTAGTGCTCGTGCTGGTGCTCGGGGTCGCCGCCGATCTCGCTGACGTGCTGGCGCTGGACGGGGTCGTTCAGGTACGCGAGGCTCGTGTCGTCGAGCTGCAGGTAGCGACAGCCGAGGTCGTACAGCCGCCGGACCTCCTCGGCGTAGGCCGCTGCCAGGTCGGTCCAGAACCGGTCCAGGTCGGGGTACACCGACGCGTCGATCGCCGAGCGCCCGCCGCGGTAGTGCACCATGCTCGGCGACGGGATCGTGAGCTTCGCGGTCACGGCCTTCCCCGTGCTGGCCGAAACCGTGCCGGCCAGGAACGCGAACGCCTCGCCGAAGATCGTGTGCTCGAGAGCCAGCGGCGCGACGACGTGCGCCGACGGCGGCGCCCACACTAACGTCTTCTGGTCGTTGTGAAACGCCACCCGGATCGTGTCGTCCTGCACCTTACGGATGCCGCCGAGCTGATAGATGAAGTCCATGTGCCACGACTCGCGGCGGAACTCGCCGTCCGTGGCCGACCGCAGCCCGACCTCCTGCTGCATCCGCACGACCTCGCGGATCGCGGCGTCTTCGATGCCGCGCAGCTCGCCGGCGCCGATGCGCCCGGCCGCGAAATCGTCGCGAGCCCGCAGCACCTCGGGCGGGCGCAGCAGGCTGCCGACGTGATCGGCGCGGAACGGCGGCCGTCCGGCCGGCTGCGGCGCGGGGCTCTCAATCTGGGTCACGCGGGCCATCTCCTTCCGTGCATAACGTCATCAAACTGTAAGCAATGTCTGGGGCGGCCAGGCTGGGCGGCCGGGGCCGGGCCGGCCGGGGCTGGGGCGGCCAGGTGGGGCGGCCGGGGCTGGGGCGGCACGCTCACCGCTGCGTGCGCATGCCGCAGAGCGTCGGGCATGCAACCATGGGCTGATGTCTTCAGCGCGCCTGGAATGGGCCGTCGCGGGCTGCACGGCCGGATGGGCGGTGGCCCGCCTGACGGCCGCTGATCGCTTCCGCCCGCTGGAGCAGGTGGCCGTGCCGCTGCTCGCGCTCACGCCGCAGGCAACCGTCGCTGCCGTGCTCGCCGCGCTGTTGCTGCGCGGGAAGGGCCCGTCGGCCACCGCCGCGCTCGCCGGGGCGGCCCTCGCCGCCGTGGTGGCGCCTCGCGCGATCCCGCGCCGCCAGCCGACCGCGGTCGGACCGGTGCTGCGTGTCCTGACGGTCAACCTGCTGACGGGCCGGGCCGCGGGAGGCAGGCTCGTCGAGCTCGCCCGCAGCACAGGCGCTGACGTGCTGTTCCTCCAGGAACTCACCGAGGATGCGGTGAGCCGGCTCAAGCAGGCCGGACTGGGCGAGCTGCTCCCTCACGAAGTGGCCGACGTCATCGGATACCGCTATCGCGGCAGCGGCATCTACGCCCGCTATCCGCTGCACGCGGGCCTGACCATCGGGCCGAGCTACGCCTCCCAGCCCACCGCCCGGCTTGATCTCCCCTCGGGCCAGTCGGTACAGCTGGTCTGCGTCCACCCGCATCCTCCGATGCCGCCGTGGTACCGGCGCGCGGCACCGCGCTGGCGCTTCGAACTGGCTGCGCTGCCTCCGCCGGGCGACGTCCCGGTGGTTCTGGCCGGTGACTACAACGCCACCCTCGATCACGCGCAGTTCCGTCGGCTCCTGCGCCTCGGCCATGTGGACGCCGCCAGCCAGGCCGGCCAGGGCCTGGTCCCCACGTGGGGGCCGGAGCCACGCGGCCGCCCGGCCCTCCTGTCGTTCGACCATGTCCTCCTCGACCCGCGCTGCGCGGTGCTCGCCACCTCGACGCATCCGCTTCCGGGCAGCGATCACCGGGCCCTGTACGCCGAGTTCCGCTTGCCCGCCTGACCGGCGGGCATCGTCAAGAGCCGGGAGCCAGCGTTACCGCCTGCGCCCCAGCAGCGACCGTGCTCACTGGGATCAGCGGCTGTCCCGCATCCACGGGCCGGATAAGCGGCGTGACCTGGCTTCTTACGAACATGCTCAGGAGCGCGGCGGAGATCCCCATGACCGCTCCGGTCTGGGCATCAGTCCAATGCCACCAACCGAACGCGATGCCGACCGCGATGAAAGCAAGGATGAGGGCCTGGGTGGTCGGCGATTCCTGCCTGACCCATTTCACGATCTGGCGCAAGACTGTCAGCACTGTTCGCTCCACACAAATCGACGTTGCCCCGCGTGGCCCGCAGCACGGAAGCTGGCCTGGCTTTGCAGAGCCTTGGCGGGAACGATACGTCCGCAGTGGGTCAGAAGCGTGGTATTTGGGATAGCTGATGCCCTATGGGGCGCGAGGCGACGAGGTCGCGGGCCCCCTGCCGAGGAAACAGGAACAGCGGGGTGCCCACGTCCTCAGTGCGGTCCCGTCGGCTGCGCGCGTTATGCCGGCCCGGTGGGATCGGCGGGCCAGGAGCCGCTGACCTCGTGGGCCTCGTTCGGGCCGGGCCAGGGCGGCATCGTCACGGCTACCGCGGCGAGCGGGCCCGCGGCCGTGGCCCGGAACTGGAAGCGCGTCCCGGCGGGAATCGACAGGCAGGTTCCCGGTTCCAGCAGTACCGTCTCCCGCCGGTCCCCCTGGCGGCGCCACATCTCGCCGTGCCCGCGGAGGATGTACCAGATCTCGTCCACCGAATGGTGGGCCACGGCCACGGAGGTCCGCCCGGCGCCCAGCTCGAAGTGCGCCATTCCGCCCCGGTCGAGCTGCAGCAGGACCCGGACGTCCGAGCCGTCCGGCGCGGCCACATCGGGCACGCCCGGCAGCCGCATGGTGTCAAAGCGGTCGGCCATGCTTCCATGATCCCAATGTCGGCCTCAAGCCGGAGAGCTACGGGCTCGCCGGGGCCAGGCGGCGCTTGGCTTCCTCGTAAACGTCCGCCGGCAGGGGCCCCTTCTCGGCGACGGCCAGGTTGGAGCGCAGATGGTCCAGGCTGGAGGTGCCGACTATGGTGCTCGACAGGCCCGGGTGGCTGAGCGTGAAGCGCAGCACGAACTCGAGGCGGGTCATGTCGCCCAGAAGGCCGTCCACCTGGGACGACTCCCAGCGGCGCTGGCCTTCGCCCTCGGCCAGCCCGATCGGCCCCCGGCGCCAGTCCTTGTCGTCCGCCGGGGCCCCGCGGGCCGCGCCGCCCCGGATCAGCGTGCCGGCGCCCGCCGCCGCCGCGGCGGTGATGAGATCCTCGTGCTCGCGCTGGATCGCCGAGTACGGGATCTGGAACACGTCGAAGACGTCCATGGCGATGTGGTCGGGCAGGTTGGGCAGGGTGCCTGACATCCCGATGAAGCGGACCTTTCCCTCGTCGCGCAGGGACTGCAGCGTCTCGATGGTCTTGTCCGCCTCCATCTGGGCGCGGCTGGGCGACATGTGGACCTGAACGAGGTCGAGTCGGTCCGTGCCGAGCTGGCGGGCCCGCGGTCATCCCTTCACCTTGGCGATGACATTGTCGGCGTACTGGCGGAGCTTGGCGATCTTCTCGGCCAGCGGCTCGGTGTCGGGGCCGACCTGGTAGGGCCAGCGGAAGCCGACGATCACGTCGGTCACCCCCTGCTCCTCCAGCCTGCGCACGCCCGCCACGCTGTAGGCGTCCATGGAGATCACGTGCACCTCGAACGGGCGGTCCGCGGTGCCTTCCTGCTCCCGGAACCCGGCGAGCCGCGCGAGCAGCCCGGGCAGGCGCTCGGGATCCCCGCCGCCGTGCAGCCAGCCGTCCCCGGCCCGGGCGGCCCGGCGGAGGGCGGCGCCGGAGTGACCTCCGACGAGGATCGGGAGGGGCTCGCTGGGCACGGGAGCGATCTTGACCGGCGGCAGGTCGAAGATCTCGCCGTGGTAGGAGAAGTAGCCCCCGGCCGAGAGCCCGCGGATGACGGCGAGCTCCTCGTCCATGCGCTGCCCGCGGCGCTCCCAGGGCACGCCGAGCACCTCGTAGTCCTCGCGCCACGGGCTGGACCCGACCCCCAGGGCCAGCCGGTTGCCGGTCAGAACGGCGGTCGACGTGGCCTGCTTGGCCACCAGCACCGGATCCCGCACCGGCAGCTTCAGTACGAAAGTTACGAACCGGATACGCTCGGTGACCGCGCCCAGCGCGGGAATGAGCGAGAACGGTTCAAGGAAGGGCTTGTCCTCAAGGAATTCGCGGGTGCCGTCGGGGTTGAACGGGTACACGCTGCTGGCCTGCTCCGGATAGCAGATGCTGTCGGGCACGACCATCGAGTCGTACCCGGCCTCGTCGGCGGCGCGCGCGAGGGGGGCATAGAACGACGGGCTGGTCATCGACTCGGCGTAAGAGAAGCGCACCGGACCTCCGGGCCTTGGAAGCTCCGCGGGC